>Ga0265318_10000101_pt1 | contig 79709 bp, 77 predicted proteins | sample 4821metaG_FD_192431 | JGI IMG/M metagenome (GOLD analysis project Ga0265318, IMG submission 192431) | Rhizosphere microbial communities from Carex aquatilis grown in University of Washington, Seatle, WA, United States - 4-8-21 metaG | ecosystem: Host-associated > Plants > Roots > Rhizosphere >...
ATTATTCATAAGAGTTGGCCCGATGTAAAATGTGTGGCTTTTGCCGCAGACAGGGCAACAGCAGAAAAACCAAAAACTGGAGTACGCCCTTGAGGTTCAAAGATTTTCTGCTCCACTCTCGATTTCATGGAAGTAAAAACTGTGGCTTTTGCCCGTGGCTGAATAACACTGATCGGCGAAGAAATGCGTCCCTCGTTCATCATAATAGCAGCGGTGCTGCTTAGCGGCTGTTCGACCGCCCGCGTGATTCCGGACGAAGCGAGCACAGCCGTTCCGTCCGACTACGTCACGAAGCATCAGCTTCCGGTTACCCTTGAGCGAGCGGCCCTGATACTCAGCCATTTTGGTCACACCGGTGATGAACTGGTGTTCGTCGATGCCCGAGGGAAGAAGTTTACCGTATATCGATTACTCGCCTGGCGGAAGGACACGCCCTTGTTTTCTCCGTCGCGCGAGGTCGGTCGATTGGCCGTTGGCGACAGCCATCTGGAGATTCGACTTGTAGACTATCGGGGCGAAGAAGGGCGTGCGGTGCTTCAAATTCTATCCTCTGTTCCCCGAGAGAATGAGGGCTTCGAGATGGCGGATGAATGCGCCAGCTTCCTGAAGAAGAAAAGAAAAGGCCTGCCACCACAGACAACGACCGGGAGCTCCGCTCCCAGTCGTGTCTGAGTTCAATCGTTGGACGAAGAAGTCTATGGATTACGATTTTATGGCCATTCGGGTTTTTCACGCAGGCCCGACATTGATTCTGTTCGCCGGAGCGGTGTTGTTTGCCGGCATTAACGCAAGACGAGCCAAAGAAAGATCCCATGCTCTGATATTCTTCGGATTGTTGTTTCTCTTTATCGCGATGACTTCCCTCCAGATTGTGTATGCAGTGGTGGAGCTTCGACCAGGCTCAGTGAGTGACGCTACGATCGGAGTTTTGATGCGATGCGCAAGCTGGCTACCGATCTTGTCCGGCGCATGTCTATTGATTGGGATGATATTTTTATCTCAAAGTAAGAGGTCAACCACTACAGCCAACGACCTACATACGGACTAATTCGCACATGGCGCTCCACGCTCAAGATTCAGTTTCAGGTCGGAAGGATCATGTTTGCGCTCGCCGGTCGTCGGCTGACTGGTAACGATCGGCGGAAGAAAGATGATCTTCGTTTACCAAGATGACGGCTCGCTGTGTGTGATGGAATCCGTGGCGCAGGCCAATCGGCACTACGAAGCCATCGACGTCGAAAACGCTGAGTTTACCTTCCTTGATGGTTCTAGCCGCGTGCTGAAGCCGGTATTCGGTGCGCCCACGAAAAAGAAGTGGCTGTTTTTCTTTTCTATCGCCGATCCCGGCACATTCACTTTGGAGCCCACGAACGAAAGAAGAGATGATTTGTTGGGGCGGCTCCGCTCAGGAGAGATGCCCATAGACCGAGGCCCGACTTCTATTCGGACGCTGGATGAGTTGCGCCAAGCCGCACCGCGGCTATTCAGTGCGTGAAGAGCGCCGATCCACCACAGACAACGACCGGGAGCTCCGCTCCCGATCGTGTCTGAGTTCAATCGTTGACAGAAAATGAACTACCCGCTCTACCTCGCTGAAGACTATGGCAGAGTCTATAATTTCCTTTGGGGTGTGATAGCTGCTTTCGGATTGTCGATATGCTTTGTGATTGCCGGTACTCTCCTCAAGCGCCGCCAAGAAGATAAGAAAAAGAAGGCCGGACTTTGTCTCTTGATCGTCGGTGGTCTCGGATTTGCAGTCACCGGTGCGGCGCTTTTCATCGCGCTCACGTAATGAAAAAAGAGTCGAACAAGACCGCCAGAGAACAACGCGCGGGATGTGACCTAAATCGTATGTGCCATGTCCGCTCAGCATTTTCCGTAATTCAAAAGGGCTCACTCCACGCTCGCCCGCGCGTGTCTCATCCGTAGCGTTCGACAGAAGAAGCGTGATGTCTGCAGAGCCAATTCAATTTCCAATTGTATTCCGCTACCACAAGAACGTCGTGCCGTCTGGCCCTGACATTGTTCGCATCTGGCGCTTAAAACACGTCGCCGAAAATCGGTTTCGAATGCCTGAAAGTAAGAAAGGCAAAGCGGTGCTACATTGGATCGTAGATGGCCATGGCCGATTGCGAGAAGCCAAAGTTGTCGGTGCCTCGCTTGAGTGGCTGCGCCCACTGAGTTGGCTTTGGCGATTCACGCAGACCATTTATGAGATTGCACCTGGTCGCACAGTTACCGTCCGCGAATTATTGGATTTGAATGGTGGCGCTAGTCGTGACCCCGAGAAGTCGAGTGCTCGATCCTTTCGCCATTATCTTTCGAAGCAGCCGCCTGATGCCGATTTTACCCGCACTATGTTCTTGGAGTTTTATCACGAGTCCCCAGACGTAAGTTATCCAACCTACCCATGAGAAGAAGGTCGAACCAGTAGGAATGGGGCAGAAAAAAGGGGTCGGGTTGCAAATGCTATATTCTCTATCAAGAATGCCGGCTCTGGCACGGACTATAACATTTTCAACCTGCCTCCTTTTTGTCCCGATAGAACATTCATCGATCCTGAATCGAGAAACAAAAATCAAAGTCCCGATCAGGCGTTGCAATTCCAAGCAGAGATTACCGGGGTTTCAGCGGAATGGGGTTCGTAACCGAGAATGCTGATTGAGGCGGTATCCAAAGCAAAGTGCCGACCTTCCCGCACGGGCAACCCGATCCAACGCACCGCGAGCGCGCGCAGGAAGTGTCCGTGGGAAAACAGTGCCACTGTTCCGTCCATCGCGCGAAGGTTTGCCAACACCCGATCCGCGCGTTCAGAAACCAGCTCGACCGATTCTCCCGCAGGGCACCCGGATTGGAAGATATTCCATCCCGGCTCCTGCTCGCGAATCGCTGCGGTCGTCAGACCTTCGTATGCCCCGTAGTCCCATTCGCGCAGATCCGGCTCCACCTGTGCCGTTGCGCCAAAACCAGCCAATGCGCAGGTCCGCCGGGCTCGTTGGAGCGGACTGGTCAGGACATGGGTAAACGCGACTTGCCGCAAACGCTCGCCCAGCCGCGACGCCTGACGTTCGCCGTTTTCGGTGAGCGGCAAATCCGTACGCCCCGTGTGCCGGCCCGTGAGTGACCACGCGGTTTCCCCGTGGCGAACGAAGTATACTTGCTTGGCCATACCTATGCACTAGGGAGCGTGGTTCCATGAACAAGCCGTAAAGCGCACGACGTTTATTTCTGCCAGAGAATCCAGCCGGCCTCTGCCGGAACGGAAAGACCTTCATATCGCGGCATGATTCGCACGGTGAAATCGGCCGCCGGTCGGGCGGAAGTGACGGTGCCGGAATAGGAGAAACCGCCCGCTCCTTCCGCAACGGGTCGCACTCGGGTCATTTCCTGCTTCATCGCTGGCTCACCCGGCAAGCCCTCGGCATAAAGCTCCACCCGGACTGAATCCGGACTCAGGTCCTGCAAAAACACCTCCACCGCGATGATGCGTTGCTCGCCCTTCGTTTCCCCAGTCCGCGTGCCAAAGCGAAGTGCGGCCCATCTCGGTGCCAAATTATTTCGCCAGTCAACCAGCTTGCGCGCCGCGGCACCCTTGTCGGCAGCCCGGGCCCGGTACGCGCTGGCGGCGGGAATATAGTGCTGCTCGGTGTATTCGCGCACCGTGCGGCTGGCCGAAAACCGGGGGGTCAGGCGCGCCATGCTTTCACGGATGCGATTGATCCAGCGAACGGGCAGATCCTTTTCATTGCGCGCATAAAATTCCGGAATCACCTCTTGTTCGAGCCGCTCGTACAGCGCTTCGGCTTCCGCCGCGTCCCAAACCGGATCGTCACCGTGTTCCTGGCCGTCGCCCAACGCCCAGCCGACTTCGGGCGCGTAGGCTTCGGCCCACCAACCATCCAACTCGGAAAGATTGAGGCCGCCGTTGACGAGCACTTTCATGCCGCTGGTGCCACTGGCTTCCCACGGTCGCCGGGGCGTGTTGATCCAGACGTCGACACCTTGCACCAGCCTTTCGGCCATGGGCATATCGTAATCGGCCAGGAAAACCACCGGCGGGTTCAATTCACTGCGGCGGATAAAGTGAGTCCATTCACGGATCAGCGCCTGTCCGGCCTGGTCGGCCGGATGCGCCTTGCCGGCGAGAATGAGCTGCGCCGGACACCGGGGATTTTTGAGGATGCGGAGTAGTCGCTCGGGATCATGCAACAGAAGATTGGGTCTTTTGTAGGTCGCAAAACGGCGCGCGAAACCGAGGGTCAGCACGCCGGGATTCAGCCGTGCCTGAGTCCGCGCAATTGTTTCCGGTCCGGCTCCGCCAACGGCCATCTGGCGGCCGACACTCTCGCGTGCATACTCCACCAGCGATTTCCGGCTCTCGGTACGCAGAGCCCAGATTTTTTCATCGGAGACCTTGCGGATATCCACGTCCAAGGTGGCTGACGTTCCCAGCCAGCGTCCTTTGCCGCAGGCCTCGGTCCAAAGGGTGTCCGCCAGAGCGGAGTCCCACGTCGGCATATGCACGCCGTTGGTCACATGGCCAACCGGCACGTCCGCCTCGGGCCAGCGCGGAAAGAGCGGTGCGAAGAGATGCCGGCTCACCCGGCCGTGCAGTTGGCTCACGCCGTTGACCGCTCCGCTCCCGCGCATGGCCAGGTTGGCCATGCTGAATGGCTCGTTGGCGTCGTCGGGATTCCGGCGTCCCAGCGCCAGCAATTCACCGAGTGAAATGCCAAGCTTCTCATGCGCATACCGACCCAGATAGTGCTCCATCAAGCCCGGCGAAAAAAGATCGAATCCGGCTGCGACCGCAGTGTGCGTCGTAAAGAGATTGCCCGGGCGCGTGACGGCCATGGCAACGGAAAACGGCTGCCCGCTTTCCTGCATGAAATTGTGCGCCCGCTCCAGCAGGGCGAAAGCCGCGTGACCCTCGTTGAGATGGCAGACCTCGGGCTTGATGCCGAGAGCGGTGAGCAGGCGCCAGCCGCCGATGCCCAGGACCATTTCCTGTTTCAGCCGCAGCTCCGGGTCACCACCATACAATTCGCCGGTGATGCCGCGAAAAACAGCGGTGTTGGCCGGATCATCGGTATCCAAGAGGTACAGAATGGTCCGCCCCACCTTGACTTGCCACGCCCGCAGCCAGAGAGAGTAACCTGGCAGGACGATTTCCAGCCGCAGCCAGTCGCCGTTCGGCAGGCGCACGGGGGAGATGGGCAATTGGCCGGGATCATTGTGGAGATAGAGCGCCTGCTGGGCTCCGTCGCGGTCGATTATCTGGCGAAAATATCCGTGTTGATAGAGCAAACCGACGCCAATCACCGGCACACCCAGATCGCTGGCGGCCTTGAGCTGATCACCCGCCACGTTACCCAGTCCCCCCGAATAGACCGGCAGAGCTCCGCTCAACATGAACTCCATGCAAAAGTAGGCGACACAGGAGAGCGGAGCCTGCGGATGCTTTTTTTGGAACCATGCCGGTGTCACCGCCCTCTGCCGCTTTTCTTGGATCAACCGGTCAAGCAACCGGCAGTAATCCGGATCGGCCAAAGTGCTCGCCAGCTTCTCACGAGAGACGGTCTGCAGGACAACATTGGGGTGCAAGGTGAGGTCCCAAAGGGCCGGATCAAGCCGTCGCCACAGCTCATCCGCACAGTGATTCCAGGACCAACGCAGGTCCATGGCCAGTTCGGTCAGGGCAGCAAGGCCTTGCGGCGGCTTGGTTTGATCGGAATGGTCAGGGGAGTTCGTGCTCATGCTTAAGGATTGTTGTGCTCCCAGAACGATCAGTTGGGATCGCCTTCATTCTCCCACGCCTCAACCGCCTCGCGATCCGCCGTCAGAGCGGGTGAGTTTTCTTCGTCCTGCGGCGCTGCGGCGGCCAAGGTCACACTGACAACCGCCTGGGCTTCCTCGAGAATTCGGCGCAAGTGAGCTTCATCGCGAAAACTCTCGGCGTAGACTTTGCAGACATTCTCCGTGCCGGAAGGCCGCGCCGCAAACCAACCGCTGGCGGTCACCACCTTTACCCCTCCCAACGACGCGGCATTGCCGGGCGCGCGCCCAAGTATGCTTTGGATCTTTTCGCCCGCCAATTCGGTGAGCTTGATTTGGTCGGGGGAAAGTTTGGCGAGTACCGCCCTCTCTGGCGCGGTGGCCGGTGCATTCACCCGATCATAAAACGATTCGCCGAATTCCTGTGTGAGCCCGCGGTAGATTTCACCGGGATCGCGGCCGGTTCTTGCCGTGATTTCCGCGCCCAGCAAACAGGGAATAAAACCATCCTTGTCCGTCGTCCATACGGTGCCATCAAGGCGAAGAAACGACGCTCCCGCACTTTCTTCTCCGGCAAATCCCAGCGAGCCATCGTGCAAACCGTCGACAAACCATTTGAAGCCGACCGGAACCTCGTAGAGCTTGCGGCCCAGCTTCGCCGTGACGCGGTCGATCATCGCGCTGCTCACGACTGTTTTTCCGATTGCCGCCGTTGGGCACCATTCCGGGCGACTTTGAAAAAGCTGATGAATGGCCACGGCCAGAAAATGATTGGGCGGCAGGAGTCCGGCGCTCCGCGTGACAATCCCATGCCGGTCGTGATCGGGATCGCAAGCGAACGCGAGGTCGAATTGGTCCTTCATCCCGACCAGTCGCGCCATCGCATAGGGGGAGGATGGATCCATGCGGATCTGGCCGTCCCAATCCACCGTCATAAAACGAAACGTGGGATCAACCACTTCATTTACGACCGTCAGGTCCAGACCGTGTCGCTCTGCGATCCGCGCCCAGTAATGGACGCCGGCACCACCGAGTGGATCGACCCCGAAGTGGAGCTTGGCGCCACGAATGACTTTCACGTCGATCACCGCATCGAGATCGTTGACGTACAAGGTTAAATAGTCGTGCCGGTGCGTCGTCGCGGCCCGCAGCGCGCGCTCATAGGGAATTCTTTTCACACCGGACAGCCGCGCTTCCAGCAATTCATTCGCCTTCGCCTCAATCCAACCGGTTGTTGCCTTGTCCGCCGGCCCGCCGGTCGGCGGGTTGTATTTGAAGCCGCCATCGTGAGGCGGATTGTGCGACGGTGTGATGACAATCCCGTCGGCCAGCGCGCTGATTCGTCCGCTGTTGTGAGTTAAAATCGCATGGGAAATGACCGGCGTCGGCGTATAGCCGTCGCCTTCGGCGATCATGACCTCGACGCCGTTTGCGGCCAGTACTTCGAGCGCGGTCGCGGAGGCCGGGACGGACAACGCATGCGTATCGATGCCAAGATAGAGCGGACCCGATATCGGGTGATGTTTTCGGTACAGGCAAATCGCCTGGGTAATCGCAAGGACGTGCCACTCATTGAACGAGCGGTCGAACGATGAGCCGCGATGCCCGGATGTGCCGAAGGACACCCGCTGTGCCGGGATCGAAGGATCGGGCATCTCGGTGAAGTAGGCGGTGACGAGCCGCGACACGTCGACCAGAATTCTCATCGGCGCCGATTTTCCCGCCAACGGACTGATCTTCATGGCGATTCCTGCGGTAGAGTGGTTTCGAGTTCCCCCACTTTCGCCAGCCGGCGGCGATGGCGCTCCAAGCCGCTGAATCTCGCCGCGAGAAAAGTCTGAACCAGCTCCCAGGCAACCGCGTGGCCAACCACCAGGCCACCGAGACAAATCACGTTCAGGTCGTCGTCCTCCACTCCCTGATGTGCGGAGAAATTTTCATGGATCAGGCAGGCCCGGACGCCGGCGACCTTGTTGGCTGCCACACATGCTCCCACTCCACTCCCACAGACGGCCACGCCGCGATCCACTTCGCCGCGCGCGATCGCGTGCGCCAGCGGAACGACAAAATCAGGGTAATCGTCATCTGGATGCGACCGGTGGTCGCCAAAATCGTTCACGTCATGACCGGCCTCGCGCAATCTCCCCTCCAGATATTGTTTTAGCTCAAATCCACCATGATCGGCCGCGACCCCGATTCGTAGCGGGTTAATTTCGGGCGGTGTGGGCAGGTCAGTCATCGGCGTATTTAAATTCACCGTTGGACGAACAATAGGTTATCATTCTCTATTGGCCTTCTTTTCAGCCGCCCGGGCCGCTTGGAGCATCTGATCATGCGTTGCTTCTTTGACGCCCTCTTCAACCAACTGCGTTTCTTCGCTTTCTCCTTCCTCGTTTTCGTCCTCGCTCGAGGACTCCGGCGCTTGGTGACCCGCCGAGCCTGGCACGGGATCCCAGCGCTCGGACTCCGGCGCCGATTCGAGGATGATATCTTTTGGACTGAGATCCGGACCTCCGGCCAATTCTTGTCTGGCCTCATCCACATCCGCTTTGGTCGCATCTTGCGGGTGCCGACCGTTGATGAGCGCGTCTTCGGCCGCGCGCGCGCGGATCATTCGACGTGAGACCACGCCGATGCCGACGCCGTTCTCGGTTAGTACGCCCTTGTTGAGGGGATTTTTTTTCATATGGGGGAGTTGTTTGAAATGACCCGGCGCAACGGCTCTGGCCGTCGCTGTCATGATCAGCCCATCAAACTGATCTGAGATGATCTTTTGCGCCGTAAGTTCGGTCGCCGACCCCCGCCACCTCGTTTTCCCGGGTCTTTTGGAGATTAGCTTTGGTAAGATTAACAAACACGACCGAATCCTCGTAACTGATGCGCGTGATTTTGCCGGTCGGAATCATGATTTCCTTGCCCGCATACCAGTGGCCGGTTTCGACGAGCAACTCGCCGATCGCCCAGCTCTTGTCATCGACCATGAAACCGCTCACCGTGCCGATCTCGCCGTCGGTGGCGTGAATCGCGTAACCCTCCACGGCTTTCATGCTGCGCAGATGCTTGTCGTCCCGGTGGTGCGGCTGCTGGTGCGCTTCAAGTTCATCTTTTGATGGCGCCATCACGACCGGAAATCCGGCGACACCCCACATCCCGCCACCGTTCCAGTAGGCGGGCCAGCCATAGTAGCGGTAGTATTCGATCTCGTATTGCCGGGAGACCGGCTTGTGCGAATCAATGGAGGGGCTGTTTTCAATCTGTTTTCGCGTCAGGTTGATCGACAGAATCATGTCCTCCCGATTCAGGCGGCCAAAAGCATACGGAGCGAGCAGCACCTGCCGTCCGCTCAACCATGATCCGGTGTCCGCAAACAGGTAACGGACCACCCAAGTTTTATCATCGAAGTAGAAATCCTTCACATGACCGATGTCGCCATCCGAAGCGGTGAGCTTGTGACCGTAGAGTTCTTTGATTTTAATGGGCATAAAATAGTTTCCTCAATCGCTGTATTCTGTGGCTGCCTCCGATGCGGAGGTGATGCATGGCAATATGCACCGATGGATCGGGGGCAGATATGGGGTGTTACCCGACACCGAAAAAATTGACGGACGTTCCTGTTGCACGATTCAAACATACAGGAGGCAACCGCACCGGGTTCATCGGTCGAACACCCCATAGCGCTATGACTCGCCGCCCCCTACTCTATGGTAGTGAAGTCCAATTCCCCTCAGCTCCCGCAACAGTGGACCGGTGCCGATATAGCGAAAATTGACTCATGAAATCCGCGCCACCTTCCGTACTGGCCCTCAATGGCGGGTCGTCGAGCATCCGATTCGTGATTTATGACGCCGGCAGAACACTGCGGCGGAATCTCGCGGGGAAAATCGACCGGATTGGCTTGAGCGAGACAAATCTTGTCGTCCACGGCCCGCCCGGAAAACCGCGGCCACCGCTACCGATCGCCGCCACCAATCATTTGAACGCGGTCGATTTTCTTCTGAACTGGCTGGAGGCGCAGCCGGTATTCTCGTCCGTCAAAGCTGTGGGACACCGGGTGGTTCACGGGATGAAACATTCGGCGCCGGCACGGATCACGCCGAAACTGCTCGCGGAACTGCGCCGGATCACGCCGTACGATCCCGAGCACTTGCCGCGCGAAATCGGGCTGATCGAGGCCATCGGCCGACGATACCCCAAACTGCCGCAGGTGGCGTGCTTTGATACCGCTTTCCATCGCATGATGCCGCAAGTCGCCAAAATGCTCCCGATCCCCCGCCACTACGCCGCCCAAGGCGTCGAGCGTTACGGTTTTCACGGCCTCTCCTACTCTTATCTGATGGAAGAACTCAGAAGACTGGATCCCGTCGCCGCCAAGGGCCGCGTGATTCTCGCTCATCTCGGCAATGGCGCGAGTCTCGCCGCCGTGCATCACGGCAAAAGCATCGACACCAGCATGGGCTTCACCCCGGCCGCCGGACTCGTCATGAGCACCCGTTCCGGCGATCTGGATCCCGGACTGCTCTCGTTTCTGGCCCGTCGCGATAAAATGACGCCGGTCCAATTTGAGCAGATGGTGAACCACCAGTCAGGCCTTCTGGGAATCTCCGAAACGAGCTCCGATATGCGCGACCTGCTGGCACGCGAAGCCCGCGATGTGCGGGCGACGGAAGCCATCGCGCTTTTCTGCTACCAAGCGAGAAAATGGATCGGCGCCTATGCGGCGGCGCTGGGTGGTCTGGACACGCTCGTCTTCGCCGGCGGCATCGGTGAAAACCTGCCGGTCATCCGCCGGCGGATCTGCGGCGAACTTGGCTTTCTCGGCGTCGAGCTGAACCCCCAATCCAATCGGAAAAGTATGGCGGTGATTTCCAATCCCTCTAGCCCTGTCACCGTGCGCGTGATTCGCACCGACGAGGAGCTCATGATCGCGCGTTCGGTTTGCCGCACGCTGGGCCTCGGCCCGTCCCGGGCAGGACTGGAGTGATTCCTGTTTTGATGCGCACCACGGTAGTATTTCAACCCATAGCTAACTCGTACCGAGCGGCGCATGATACTCGGGACATCGCGCATGGATTCGAGAATTCCTGGGAGGTCAACGCCGCCCAGTCAGCCACGACTTGTCAGGCAAACATCTGAAGCCGCTACATGCGCCGCACCCGCACCAACTGATCTTATGCCAACCTCAAAATCCACCCAAAGCCGCAGCAACGTCGGCCACGTCATTAAAAAATCCCGGACGCCCAGCCCGCTCGTCAGTTCACCCGCCGTCGCAAAACGCGAGATCGCAGGACTCCGTCGCTTGCGGAATCGCATCGCATCTTCGCGCACGGTGGCGGAAACCGATGTGCGGGAGTCATTGATTTGACGCCGGCCTGGGCGTCCAGCGAGACCATCGGAGCGGCAATGATACCGCCCCTGCCTGCCCTGGTTGGGGAGAAGCCGAATCTTTTGTTCGTATCCCTTCTGTAGCAACGCCTCCCTTCCCCAATATGAAAACCAACGCACTCAGTCCCGACCTGCTTCACCGGATGGATGCGTATTGGCGCGCCGCGAACTATCTCTCCGTCGGCCAGATTTATCTCTGCGACAATCCGCTGCTGAAGCGCCCGCTCGCACTCACGGACGTGAAGCACATGCTGCTCGGTCACTGGGGCACCACGCCGGGACAGAATTTCATCTACACACACCTGAACCGGGTCATCAAGAAATTCGACCTCGATATGATTTATGTCTCCGGCCCCGGACACGGTGGCCCGGCCGTGGTGGGCAGCACTTATCTCGAAGGCACCTACAGTGAAATTTATCCCAATATCAGTCAGGACGAGGCCGGACTGCAAAAGCTCTTCCATCAGTTTTCTTTCCCCGGCGGCATTCCCAGCCACGCATCGCCGGAGACGCCCGGATCGATCCATGAGGGTGGCGAGCTGGGATATTCGCTCAGCCATTCCTTCGGCGCCGTGTTCGACAATCCCGAACTGATCGTCGCCTGCGTGGTTGGCGACGGCGAAGCGGAGACCGGACCGCTCGCCACCGCGTGGCACTCCAACAAGTTCCTCGATCCCATCACCGACGGCGCAGTGCTGCCTATCCTGCATCTCAACGGCTACAAGATCTCCAATCCCACCGTGCTCGCCCGCATCACCCGGGAAGAATTGGAGCAGCTATTCCGCGGCTACGGGTGGACGCCATTGTTTGTCGAATACCAGGACAAAAACGACGCCATGCATGAAGCCATGGCCGCAGCCCTCGATGTGGCGGTGGAGGCCATCAAACAAATCCAGCACGAAGCCCGCGCGTTCGGCAACCGGACTCGTCCGCGCTGGCCGATGATGGTGCTCGATTCCCCCAAGGGTTGGACCGGACCGAAATGGATCGACGGCAAACAAATTGAAGGCACCTTCCGGGCGCACCAAGTGCCCCTCTCCGACCCGCGTTCGCATCCCGCACACCTGAAGCTGCTGGAAGAGTGGCTCAGAAGCTATCGGCCGGAGGAACTCTTCAACGAGCAAGGTCGCTTGAAACAGGAGATTGCCGAACTGGCGCCCAAGGGCGAAAGACGCATGGGTGCGAATCCGCACGCCAACGGCGGCATCCTGCTCCGCGATCTCCGCATGCCGGATTTTCGAGACTATGCGGAAGCCGTGCCGGCGCCAGGCTCACCGGGAATCGGTGACACACATGTACTCGGACCTTTTCTCCGCGACGTGGCGAAGTTTAATCAGGAGCAACGAAACTTCCGCGTCTTCGGTCCCGACGAGACCCTCTCCAACGGGCTCGAAGCCGTCTTTGAGACAACCAACCGCCAATGGGACGCGGCGACCCTGCCCAACGATGAATTTCTCGCCCCGGCCGGGCGCGTCATGGAAATGCTCAGCGAACACCAATGCGAAGGCTGGCTCGAAGGCTATTTGCTCACCGGCCGCCATGGACTCTTCAATTGCTACGAGGCGTTCATCCACATCGTCGACTCGATGTTCAACCAGCACGCGAAATGGCTCAAGGTCAGCGCGGGCCTGCCGTGGCGGCGGAAGATCGCCTCGTTGAACTATCTTCTCGCCTCGCATGTCTGGCGGCAGGATCACAACGGTTTCACGCATCAAGATCCCGGGTTCATCGACCATGTGATGAACAAAAAAGCTTCAATCGTGCGGGTCTATCTGCCACCGGACGCCAATTGCCTCCTCTCGATCATGGACCACTGTCTGCGCAGCCGGCACTACGTCAACGTCGTGATCGCGGGCAAGCACCCTGCCCCGCAATGGCTGACAATGGATGCCGCGGTCAAGCACTGCACCGAGGGCATCGGTATCTGGCAATGGGCCGGCAACGACCAAGGCATGGCGCCCGACGTGGTGATGGCCTGCTGCGGCGATGTGCCCACACTGGAGACGCTCGCCGCTGTTTCCATCCTCCGTGAACATCTGCCTGAACTGAAAGTCCGCGTGGTCAACGTCGTCGATCTCATGAAACTGCAGCCACAGTCCGAGCATCCGCACGGACTAAGCGACACGGATTTCGACGAACTCTTCACCAAGGACAAGCCGGTCATCTTCGCCTTCCACGCCTACCCTTGGTTGATCCACCGGCTGACCTACCGTCGAACGAATCACGACAACTTTCACGTCCGAGGCTACAAGGAAGAAGGTACGATCACCACGCCGTTCGACATGACGGTGCTAAACGAAATGGACCGCTTCCATCTCGTCATGGACACCATCGATCGTTTGCCGCAGACCGGCGAAAAGGGCGTTTATCTGAAGCAGCAGCTCAAGGACAAGCTGATCGAGCACAAGCTCTACATCGATAAAAACGGCCAGGATCTGCCTGAGATCCGGAACTGGAAGTGGAACGCGAGCGATCCCGGTAACAGCGACCTGAACCACGATTCGCATATAGGATGGTCGACTCAACCCGTATTACCCACGTCATTCTAATGAAAATCCAAATCAATACCGGTCAAAACATCGATGGACGCGCAACCATGTCCCGGCATGCCGAGTGGGTGGTAGAAAACTCTCTCAGCCATCTGGCGGAGCAGGTCACCCGCGTGGAATCCCACGGCAGCGATGAGAACAACAAGAAAGGCGGAACGGGGGACAAGCGCTGCGTGCTGGCAGCCCGATTCAAACACCACCAGCCAATCGCCGTCACGACCGATGCGGGCAGTGCCCACGGTACCAGTAATCCCTAAATTATTTCAACCTTCCCCGTCCCATGGCGGGTAACACCCCATTTGTTCCGGGCGCTGACCGGACTAAAGTAAGGTGCACTGCAATGGCTGCCCGGCTTCCACCAATCTATCTGCGGACCGGGATAGTCTTCACCTGCACTCAAGGAGAACAGCACATGCCAATCACACTCAACGAAGAAGGCGGCGGAAGGATACTCGTCGTTCACGTCAGTGGGAAACTCGAGAAAGCGGATTACGCGGGCTTTGTGCCCGCGTTCGAGCGACTGGTGGTCCAACATGGAAAGCTGCGCGTGTTGTTCGACATGACCGCTTTTCACGGCTGGGAACTCAGCGCGGTGTGGGAAGACGTAAAGTTTGCCACCAAACACTTCACCGATATCGAGCGTATGGCCATGGTCGGTGAAAAGAAATGGCAGCACGGCATGGCCATCTTTTGCAAGCCGTTCACCAAAGCGACCGTCCGCTACTACGACCAGATCGACGCCGTCGAAGCACGGAAATGGTTGGGCGAGGTGTGAGGCTTTCGATCACGCAAGATACGAATGAAATCGCTGAACGAAGATGGTCCCCTGGCCTCGACCAAAAACGGAAATTCGCGGGCAAATTCCGGCGTAGTCGTATCGGTGCGGGGCAGCGTGGTTGATATCAAATTCGAGGGGCGGCTCCCACCCATCTATTCGGTGCTGCACGCCGGAAAGGACCAACAGATCGTCATTGAAGTGCTGGCCCAGCGCGACGCACGTCATGTGCGTGGAATTGCGCTGACGCCCACGCAGGGACTCGCCCGAGGCATGCCGGTAGCGGACACCGGCGGACCGTTAAAAGCGCCGGTGGGCAAAGGCGTTCTTTCGCGGATGTTCGACGTGTTTGGCCATGTCATCGACCGCGAACCGGCGCTTGCAGACGTCCAATGGCGTTCCGTGCATCGGGCGCCGCCGCCACTGGCCCGACGTTCCACCAAGTCGGAACTTTTTGAAACGGGCATCAAGGTCATCGACGTGCTCGTCCCGCTCGAACGGGGCGGCAAGGCGGGACTCTTTGGCGGAGCGGGCGTCGGCAAGACCGTTCTGCTTACCGAAATGATCCACAACATGATCGGACACCACGAGGGCGTGAGCATTTTTTGCGGGATCGGCGAGCGCTGTCGCGAAGGCGAGGAACTCTACCGCGATATGAAGGAAGCCGGCGTGTTGCCGAACATGGTGATGGTTTTCGGCCAGATGAACGAGCCGCCGGGCAGCCGGTTTCGCGTCGGACACACCGCGTTGACGATGGCCGAGTATTTTCGCGACGACGAGCATCGCGACGTGTTGCTGCTCATCGATAATATCTTCCGCTTCATCCAGGCCGGCATGGAAGTGTCCGGGCTGATGGGCCAGATGCCATCACGGCTGGGCTATCAACCGACCATGGGCACGGAGCTGTCAGGTCTCGAGGAGCGCATCGCCAACACTGATACGGGCGCCATCACTTCCATTCAGGCGGTTTATGTGCCCGCCGATGATTTTACCGATCCGGCGGCCGTACACACTTTTTCCCACCTCTCCGCTTCGATTGTGCTCTCGCGCAAGCGGGCGAGCGAAGGCCTTTTCCCCGCGATCGACCCGCTCCAATCAAATTCGAAGATGGCCACCCCGGGCATTGTCGGCGAAAGACACTACGCGCTCGCGCAGGAAATCCGGAAGACTCTCGCGCAATATTCGGAGCTCAAGGACATCATCGCCATGCTCGGCTTGGAGCAGCTCTCACCCGAGGACCGCAAGGTGGTAGGTCGCGCACGTCGCTTGGAGCGTTTTCTCACCCAACCTTTTTTCACGACCGAACAATTCACCGGCCTCAAAGGGAAGCTCGTCAGCCTGAAAGATTCGTTGGATGGCTGCGAACGCATCCTCCGGGACGAATTCAAGGACTACCCGGAGAGCGCGCTCTATATGATCGGTGCAATTGGCGAGGCGAAAAAACTGGCGGCTCCTCCCTCCCCGACAAAACCAGAAGCCAAGAGCGAGGCTAAGCCAAGCCCGCAACCTCCCGAAAAGAAGCCGGAAGCCAAACCGGATGTGCCGGTCGACGGAAAGCCTGTCCCGGCCGCCAAGCCCGTTGCCACGCCAACGGCCAAGACCGGGGTAAAACTGGCCGAAAAGACCCCGGCAAAATCACCGCCCGAACCGCCGGCGAAGCCCGGGCCCAAATCCGAACCGCAGCCCGAACCCGCTGTTGCTGCACATGACGCTTAAAATTCTCCTCCCCTTCCAAATCTTCGCCGAAAAAACCGAGGTGTCGCGTATCGTCGCGGAAACAGCTGAAGGCTCGTTCGGGCTCCTGCCCCACCGGCTCGATTGTGCGGCGGCTCTCGCGCCGGGAATTCTGACCTACGAATCCACTGCTGACGGAGAAGTTTTTGTAGCCGTGGATGAAGGGGTACTCATCAAGACCGGTCCGGACGTGCTCGTGTCCGTGCGCCGGGCGTTGGGGGGAAAAGATCTCGGTCAACTGCGCGAAGCGGTGACCAGCGAGTTTCTGACCTTGGACGAGAACGAGCAAGGCGTGCGCACCGTCATGGCAAAACTTGAATCGGGATTTCTGCGTCGCTTCGCGACTTTTCAACATGAATGACGTACCAACCAAAACCACCAAGAGCCCTCCCGGTCTCGCCGAACAGGTCGGCGCCAAGGCGGCGCGCAAACTCAAGGCGCGGGGTTCAACGCAAGGCGTCTGGTTTGGCCTGGGCATGATGGGACTGATCGGATGGTCGGTGGTCGTGCCGACACTGCTTGGTGCAGCGCTTGGCCTCTGGTTGGATGCCCATTATCCGGGCAAGCATGGATGGACGCTGGCGCTGTTGGTCGCCGGCCTCACCATCGGTTGTTTGAATGCGTGGTTTTGGGTCGCCAAGGAAGACCAGGCCATGCGGGACGAACAGGAGGATAACCATGACTGACCTATTTTCCCAGGCGCTGGCAGGCATCGCTGGCCTGTTGCTGGGTGCGATTTTTTTCGGTGGTCTTTGGTGGACGGTGAAGACGGGCGTTTCCGCCCAATATCCTGCACTCCTGTTTTTCGCCAGCGCGCTCGGGCGCATGGGGGTCGCTCTGGCCGGATTCTACTTTGTCTCCGGCGGCCACTGGCAGCGGCTGGTGGCCTGTCTCCTTGGATTTATCGCGGCGCGTCTCGCCGTCAGCTGGCTGACGCGACCATCGGCAGAGAATCAAATTCGTCAAATTCAAGGGGTCCGCCGTGCGCCTTAGTCCCGATCAGATGATTTTTTGGCAACACGGGTTTCTCAAACTCAATGGCACGATTGTGTTCACGTGGGGACTGATGCTCGTGCTGGCCGTCGGTTCCAAGCTGATCACGCGCAAACTTTCCACGGAACTGAAACGTTCCCGCTGGCAGAACCTGCTGGAAATTATCATCACCGCGATCGAGAAACAGATTGAAGAGGTCGGCCTCCAGAACCCGAAGAAGTACATCGGCTTTCTGGGCACGCTTTTCCTCTTCATCGCGCTCGCCGCCCTTTGCACGGTCATTCCCGGCTATGAACCGCCGACCGGCTCGCTTTCCACGACGGCGGCACTGGCGCTCTGCGTTTTCGTGGCGGTGCCGCTCTTCGGCATCGAGGAGCAGGGACTGAAGGGCTACCTCAAGACCTACATCGAGCCGACGGTGATCATGCTGCCGTTCAACCTTATCAGCGAACTTTCGCGCACGCTGGCCCTGGCCGTCCGTCTGTTCGGCAACATGATGAGCGGGGCGATGATCATCGCGATTTTACTCACCATCACGCCGTTCATCTTCCCGATTGTGATGACCCTGCTCGGTCTGCTCACGGGGATGGTGCAGGCCTACATCTTCAGCATTTTGGCCGCGGTCTACATCGCGGCCGCCACCCGCACGCAGAAGCCCAAGCCCGCGCCTGTACCCGCAACTTAATTCAACAACAACCAAGAAAGGAGTCACCATGGATAGCAACACCATCATAGCCGTAGCTTCAATCGCCACCGCCGGCCTCACGACCGGCATCGGTTGCATGTGCCCCGCGCTCGGCGAGGGCCGCGCCGTCGCCACCGCGCTGACTGCGTTGGCGCAGCAACCCGACGCCTCCGCCACTATCACCCGCACCCTGTTTGTCGGTCTGGCGATGATTGAATCCACCGCGATCTACTGCTTCGTGGTCTCGATGATCCTCATCTTCGCCAACCCATTCTGGAACCACGTCATCGCCGGCGCGGCGCAGGCCGCGGGGGCTGGGAAGTAATACCATGCTCATCGACTGGTTCACTGTCGGCGCGCAGGCGCTCAATTTCCTCATCTTGGTGTGGCTGATGAAACATTTTCTCTATCAGCCCATCCTACACGCCATTGACGAGCGGGAGAAAAAGATCGCCGCGGAACTCGCGGACGCAGCGGCCAAGAAAGCCGAAGCGCAAAAGGACCGCGACGAATTCCAGCACAAGAACGAGGAGTTCGACCAGCAGCGTGCTGCCCTTTTGAGCAAGGCGACGGACGAGGCGAAAGGCGAAGGCCAGCGGCTCTTGTCCGAAGCCCGCAAGGCGGCTGATGCCATGAGCGCCAAGCGCCAGGAAACACTGAAAAATGACGCCCACAATCTGAACCAAGCCCTCACTCGCCGGACGCAGCAGGAGGTGTTTTCCATTGCCCGCAAGGCGCTCGCGGATCTCGCCACGGTGAGCCTGGAAGAACGCGTGGGTGAAGTATTCACGCGCCGGTTGCGCGAGATGGACGGCAAGGCGAAGGGGACATTGGGCGCGGCGCTCAAATCAGCGCAAGAGCCCGCCCTCGTGCGCAGCGCGTTCGACCTGCCGGCAGAGCAACGCGCGGCGATCCAAAACGCGCTCAACGAAACCTTTTCCGCCGATATTCGTCTGCGGTTCGAAACCGCACCCGATCTCGTCAGCGGCATCGAACTTGCCGCGAGCGGACAAAAAGTGGCGTGGAGCATTGCGGATTATCTGACTTCACTGGAGAAGGGAGTCAGTGAACTGCTGAAAGCTCAGGACAAGCCGGAGCCTAAACCCGAGGCGAAAGCCGAACCCAAGCCAGGACCGAAGTCGGAACCAAGTCCTCAAACCAAGCGGGAAGGCAACGCTCTGCCTTTACCCAAGGCCGAAACGAAAGCTGAACCCAAGCCCGATGAAAAACCGGCACTACCGGTCAAACTGAAGTCTCCGACAGCCGTCAAAACTGAGCCTGCACCGAAATCCGAAGATACCCCCAAGCCGGATACCAAACCCAACGGGGTAACGTTACCCGAAGAGTCCAGGGCTGTTCCCATCGGAACATGAGCGCCTCGCCCGAGACTTTGGAAAACGTTTTCGATCGTACGTTCGCTGACCTCAGCCAAACGCGCGACCGCTTCACGCCGCACCTGACGCCGCGCGAGGTCGGTGCGATCATCAGCGTGTCCACGGGCATTGCGCGGGTCTCCGGATTGCCCAGCGTGGGCTTTGAGGAACTGCTTGAATTTCCCGGAGGTGTTTTCGGCATCGCGTTCAACGTGGATGAGGACGAAATCGGCGTCGTGCTGCTGGGCGAATACTCGCATCTGCACGCCGGCGACGAGGTCGAACGCACCGGCCGGGTCATGGACGTGGCCGTTGGCGACGGATTGCTGGGACGCGTGATCGACCCGCTCGGTCGGCCACTTGATGCCGGAGGGGCCGTGGCCACCAACCAGCGCCTGCCCGTCGAACGTCCCGCCGCGGCCATCATGGACCGCGCACCAGTCACGGTCCCGCTCCAGACCGGCCTCAAAGTCATCGATGCTCTCATTCCCATCGGACACGGCCAGCGCGAGCTGATTCTTGGTGATCGGCGGACCGGCAAGACAGCCATTGCGATCGACACCATTCTTAACCAGCGCGACCGGAACGTCGTCTGCGTCTATTGCGCCATCGGCCAGCGCGCCTCTGCCGTGGCGAAGGTCATTGCCAGCCTTCGGGACAAAGGCGCGATGGACTACACCGTGGTCGTGGTCGCCGAGGGCAACAATCCGCCCGGACTCGCGTACATCGCCCCTTACGCCGCGACCAGCATTGCCGAGCATTTCATGGAGACGGGGCGCGATGTACTGATCGTCTACGACGACCTCACGCAGCACGCCCGCGCCTATCGCGAGCTTTCGCTCCTGCTGCGGCGTCCGCCCGGCCGCGAAGCCTTCCCCGGTGATATTTTCTACATTCATTCGCGTCTGCTCGAACGGGCCACGCATCTGAGCAAGGAACGCGGCGGCGGTTCACTGACCGCTCTCCCGATCATCGAGACCGAAGCCCAAAACATCTCCGCTTATATTCCGACCAATCTTATTTCGATCACGGACGGACAGATCTACCTATCACCCGCTCTCTTCGAACTGGGCGTATTGCCCGCGGTCGATGTCGGCAAATCCGTTTCACGCGTGGGCGGCAAGGCCCAGCGCGCAGCCTACCGCGCGGTGGCCGGCGACCTCAAACTCGCCTACGCGCAGTTTGAGGAACTCGAAACCTTCGCCCGGTTCGGTGCCCGCCTGGATGATAACACCCGCAAGATCATCGAACATGGGCGGCGCATCCGTGCCTGCCTCAAGCAACCGGAATCCATGCCCGTGCCGGTGCCCGCGCAAATCACCCTGTTGTTGGCATTGACCGCGGGCCTCTTTGACCCGGTGTCCTTGGACAAGATGGCCGAGGCCGAACATGCGGTCCTCGACGCGGCGGAGAAAGTTCCGGCCGAGGTGGGCGCACGGATCGAAACCGCCGACAAATTGAGCGACGACGACCGCAAAGTGATCGTCGAAATCGCCCGCGCGGCGCTCGCGCCGTACCAACCCACGCCGGCAGGCAAACCAAAGGAAGAAGCAGAGGCAAAACAGCCAGATAAAGCCAAACCGGACGCACCGACGAAGGCCAAACCGAATACCAAAGGAGAACCAAAACCCGACGAGAGGACTCCGTCGAAAGCTTCGCCTGCGGCCAAATCCGACACTGAGGCAAAGCCAGAGGTGAAGGCGAAGGAGAAGCCATGAGTGATACCACTTCGGGCCTGCGCCGCCAAATCAGCAGTGCCGGCGACCTTCAGTCGGTCGTCCGCTCAATGAAAGCCTTGGCCGCATCGAGCATCGGCCAATACGAGAAGTCGGTGAGCGCCTCGGGCGACTACAACCGGACCGTTGAGTTGGGGCTGGGCGCATGCTTTCGGGCCGGCGGGTTGGCGACACTCAACGTCAACCGGAAAGGACCGGCCGACCCGAAAGCCGTCGGGGCGGTTGTTTTTGGGTCGGACCAGGGACTGGTGGGACAGTTCAACGATATCATCGCCGACTATGCGATCAAGACCCTCGCTGCCCTACCCGGCAAACCTCACGTCTGGGCCGTGGGTGAGCGGGTGCACGCGCGATTGGCCGACGCAGGCCTGACCCCGATCGGACTCTTCTCCGTGCCGAATTCCGTTCAAGCCATCACCCCGCTCGTCGGACAGATTCAAATCGAGAGCGAGGCCCACCGGACCAAAGGCGAGTATGCGCAGCTGTACGTCTTTCATAACCGTCCGAAATCAGGCGCACTCTATGAGCCGCTGAGCCAGCACCTCTTGCCGCTCGACGCATTGTGGGCGGAAGGGCTGGCCAAATTGCCCTGGCCGACCAAACAACCGCCCGAAATCATGGGGGAAAGCGCCACGACGCTGCGCGTACTCGTTCGCGAATACCTTTTCATCTCCTTGTTTCGGGCGTGCGCCGAATCCCTCGCCAGCGAGAATGCGAGTCGCCTCGCAGCAATGCAGCGCGCCGACAAAAACATTGGTGAACTGCTCGAGACCCTTAACGGCACTTTCCACCGGCTGCGCCAAAGCAGCATCGACGAGGAACTGTTCGACGTGATTTCCGGCGTTGAAGCGCTCTCTTCACAGCAAGCGCCCATACCCATACGCTAGATAGTGAGAATCCGTACCAATAACTGATCAAGGCAATGGTGAACGTTATGCTGCTTAGCGTTCAGGGTGGGGTTACACCTTATAGTACCCGGCAGGGTTTCCCGAGTATCGTCGCGCCATGAACACCCTCGTGCAAGAAACTGTAACAGCAAAACACAACTCCGTTGTCGCGACCTATCCGTCGCACCTGGCGGCCGAAGCAGCGATCAAGGAACTGCAGAAATCCGGTTTCGATATGAAAACTCTCTCGATCATCGGCCGCGATTATCACACCGACGAACAGGTCGTGGGCTATTACAATGCCGGTGACCGGATGAAACTTTGGGGTAAGACCGGCGCCTTCTGGGGCGGAATGTGGGGATTGCTGTTCGGGTCGGCATTCTTTTTTATTCCCGGGATCGGTCCCTTGCTGGTGGCGGGGCCTTTCATCAGCTCGATTGTCGGTGCGCTGGAAGGAGCGGTCTTGGTGGGCGGTCTGAGTGTCATCGGGGCCGGCTTGGCCGGTCTGGGCATTCCCGAGGATAGTATCGTGCACTACGAGACCGCGCTCAAGGTCGGCAAGTATCTGCTGATTGCCCAGGGCACCTCGGAAGACAATGCCCGCGCCAAGGAAATCCTCGGCCATGGGAAACCAGACTCATTGGTTCTCCATCAATAGCACGCTCTGTTTCGAGCATCGCACCCAGCACCAGACCATGGAGACTGTTATGATCAGTCGCGAGCTTCGGCTGGCTTCGCGCCCCAAGGGAATGCCCGTGGCCGATAATTTTTCCCTCGTTCAAACCGAAGTGGGGCCGCCGCAAGATCAGCAGGTGCTGGTGCGAAATCTGTTCATCTCGGTGGACCCCTATATGCGGGGCCGCATGAACGAGGTAAAATCCTACATACCGCCCTTCGCATTGGACAAAGCTCTCGAGGGCGGCGCGGTCGGCGAGGTCATCGAATCGCGTGCCAAGGAATTCAAGGTGGGCGATACGGTCACTTCCAATTTCGGGTGGCGCGAATACTTCATCGCCTCTCCCAAGGAGCTGCATGCCGTCAGCCGCGAAAACCAACCGCTCTCCCTCTATCTGGGAGCGCTCGGCATGACGGGCATGACGGCGTGGGCTGGTTTGCAACTGGGCGAAGTCAAAGCCGGTGACGTCGTCTATATTTCTGGCGCCGCCGGCGCGGTCGGGAGTGTGGCGGGACAACTGGCCAAATTGCGCGGCTGCCGTGTCATCGGCTCCGCGGGCTCGATGGAGAAAGTGGCTTTTCTCCGGGACGAATGCGGTTTTGACGTCGCCTTCGATTACAAGACAGGGCCCGTGATCGAGCAGTTGAAGCTGGAGGCTCCCGAAGGGATCGACGTCTATTTTGATAATGTCGGAGGCGAAACGCTCGAAGCCGCGCTCTCCGCCCTGCGGGTACATGGCCGGATCATCGCCTGCGGCGGCATCTCCGGTTACAACGCCGAGAACCCAAGACCCGGTCCCACCAATCTATTCAACATGATCACCAAGCGACTGACGATGAAAGGCCTGCTTGTACGCGATTGGCTGGATCACCAGGCCGAATTCGAGAAAGCAATGGGCGGATATCTCCGCACCGGTAAAATCAAGAACCAAGAAACCGTGGCCGTGGGCATCGATCATGCCGTGAGCGCCTTCCTCGGTCTTTTTCAAGGAACCAATATCGGCAAGATGGTGGTGAAAGTGGCCTAAACGCCAACGTTCACGAAACCAGTGAAACCAATCTCGCCCGTACCAGGCGGACGGAATTTCCCCGATGAATTTAACCATGTATGCACAAAAACTCTTTCAGCCATTTCGGCTGAAATCACTACAACTTAAAAACCGGATCGTCATGGCACCCATGACGCGCTCGTTTTGTCCCGGAGGTGTCCCGGCGGCGAACGTGGCCGATTATTATGTCCGCCGCGCCCAGGATGAAGTTGGCCTGATTGTGTCTGAGGGCACCGTGGTGAATCGCCCGGCTTCTTCGAATGATCCGGACATTCCTCATTTTTATGGCGAAAAGCCACTCGGCGGATGGAAGACTGTGATTGACCGGGTGCATGCCGCGGGTGGCGTGATGGCGCCGCAACTTTGGCACATGGGCGTGGTCGCCCCGAAGAAAACCGGCTGGTTGCCGCCGGCTCCGTTTGAGGGACCGTCAGGCTATGTCGCACCAGGGAAAATCGGGGGCGTCGCCATGACAAAATCCGATATCGGCGAAACGATCCAGTCTTTTGCCCAAGCGGCGGCGAAGGCCAAGGCGCTGGGCTTCGATGCCGTCGAGATTCACGGCGCCCACGGCTATCTAATCGATCAGTTTTTCTGGCAGCCCACCAACCAACGCACCGATGGTTATGGTGGAAAAACTTTGGCCGAACGCGCCCGCTTCGCCGTGGAACTCATCCGGGCCGTTCGCACAGGCGTCGGTCCCGACTTTCCAATCTGCCTGCGGATCTCGCAATGGAAACTGCAGGATTACGCGGCAAAGCTGGCGACCACGCCCAAGGAGATGGAAGCGTGGCTGGTTCCGCTGGTGTTCGCCGGCGTCGATATTTTCCATTGCTCCCAACGCCGGTTCTGGGAGCCCGAATTCCCCGAATCGGATCTAAACTTTGCGGGCTGGGCTAAAAAACTTACGGGCAAAACCACCATCACGGTCGGCTCAGTTGGACTTTCCGGGGACTTTCTCGCCGCCTTTCAGGGCGAATCCTCGGCTCCCAGCAAGTTGGATGAACTTCTCCGTCGTTACGACCGCGGGGATTTCGACCTGGTGGCGGTGGGCCGCGCCCTGCTCGCCGACGCGGCGTGGGCCCAAAAAATTCACGAAGGCCATTCATCCGAACTGATTGGTTTCAGCAAAGAGGCTCTCGCCACTCTTTCGTGAACTATTTGCCGGCCGGGTCAGGATTCCGTTGTCTGGCTCTGCTCGTGAGCCATTTCTGGCCCAAATAGAAACACCAAGGCTAGATTTCGGTTCCAGCCTTGGTGTTCATCTCGATAGCAGCCCCATGCTATTGTGCTTGGGGCCGCGCTAAAAAATGCCCCAATGCTGAGGCAGCGAATCCTGAGTCAGTCCTACATAGCCCAGGCCCAATTCACCTCGATCTTGTTGTCCACTGACCATACTCCGGCCGCCGCCCAGGCAACGCGCTCGGCTTCGTCGCGCTCGGCAAAGTTGCGGACTTTTCCGGTGAGCGTCACCTTGTTTCCGGACATCTCCACTTGGATATTCTCGGCATCCAGCAGCGCGCTGCGTTCGAACGCGCTTTCAATCGCCGCTTTCACGTGCGTGGCCGCGAGCTTGGATTTTACCGACATCAGATTGGTCACGCCCTTGACGCCCGCCATATGCTGCACTTCCGCCTCGGCGTCACTTTTTTGGTACCCGAATTCCACTTCTCCTGCCAGGGTGATCCAACTGTCGCTCACCGTTATTTTTGCCGCGCCGGTGGGAATCGTGGTGAACCACCCAATCTGGTTGGCGGCGGCAAGCGCCAGGTCACCATCGGTGCGCAACAGGGATTGAGGCAGCTTCACCACGATGTCATCGGCGATGGCCCGGACTCCGGCCACGCGTTTTGTCGCCGCTACGGCATTCCACTTCTCGCCGTAGCTGGTGGCAAATCCGTTGAGTGTTACCGCTCCGTCTTTCACCAGGACTCCAATGTCAGTGATGTTCACGCATGGCTCATATTTGAGTTCGGCCAGCACATCGTTCTTCAGTTCTGCGTCAGTTTTTTCTACAATCGTTTTCATTTTGATTTATCTCTCGTCTGTTTGGTTTGACTGGGCGTTCGTGATATTCGTTTCACCGTCTCCAACAGACGTGGCAGCCGGCAAAACAGTAACGGATGAAACATCCGTTTTCACGATGCCGTCACCGTGCGCTTTATTCGAACATGCGGCTATGGGGCCTAGACCCACCATGAACATCTAGCGCAGGTGTGCCTGATTGACATTATACAAAACCGGCCACCCGGTCGCATCAACGATGCGCTTCATCCACGACCTCGGCGTCTATGACCGGCTCATCACCGTCGTTCCCTCGGTCGGCGTGATCGTGGCCCCCCTCGCGCGGATTTCCCGATTGCCCGCCGGTGGCACCTTGGCCCGCACGGGTCTTCTCTTCCGCCGCCTTGTATAGTTCCGCCGCGATCGCCTGTGATATTTTGTTCAGTTCTTCGCTGGCTGTTTTGATCGCAGCGGCTTCCGTGCCCTTGAGCGCTTCCTTCACCGCAGTGGTGCCGGCTTCCACTTTGCCTTTGTCGCTCGCGGAAATTTTGTCCGCGTTTTCCTTCAGCATTTTTTCTGCGCGATATACGGTGTTGTCGGCCTCGTTGCGTGTTTCCAGCTCTTCTTTGCGCGCCTTGTCTTCCTCGGCATGGAGTTCTCCATCCCGGCGCATTCTTTCGATCTCATCCTTGGACAGGCCGCTGTTCGCCGTGATGGTGATCTTCTGTTCCTTGCCGGTGCCAAGATTCTTGGCGCTGACATGGAGGATGCCATTAACATCAATATCAAAGCTGACTTCGATCTGCGGCACGCCGCGGGCGGCCGGGGGAATCTCATCGAGAATGAATTTGCCGACGGTCTTGCTGTCCTTGGCGAACTGACGCTCGCCCTGCAAAACATGAATTTCGACCCCAGGCTGGTTGTCCGAGGCGGTTGAAAAGGTCTGTGCCTTCCGGGTCGGGATCGTGGTGTTCCGTTCGATCACCTTGGTGAACACGCCGCCCATCGTCTCAATGCCAAGCGACAGCGGGGTCACATCGAGCAACACCACATCCTTGACCTCGCCTTTTAGCACACCGGCCTGGATGGCCGCACCGATCGCGACAACTTCGTCGGGATTGACCCCTTGATGCGGAGCTTTGTTGACGAGCGTACGCGCGGTTTCGACCACATGCGGCATGCGGGTCATGCCCCCGACCAGCACGAGTTCGTCGATCTTCGCCGCTTCGATCCCCGCATCCTTCAAACACGCTTTCACCGGGGCGATAGTGCGCTCAAAAAGTTTCTCGGTGAGCTGCTCCAGCTTGGCGCGCGTGAGCGTCTTTTGCATGTGCCGCGGTCCGCTCGCGTCCGCCGTCAGGAATGGCAGGTTGATATCGTAGGTTGTCGCGCTTGAGAGGGCGATCTTGGCTTTCTCCGCCTCCTCCTTGATGCGCTGGAGCGCGTCCGGTTGCTTGCGCAGTTCCATGCCTGTTTCCTTTTTGAACTCCTCGAGCAGCCAATCCATCAGCAAATTGTCCCAATCGTCGCCGCCGAGGTGCGTATCGCCGTTCGTGGCTTTGACCTGAAATACCCCGTCGCCGATTTCGAGGACAGAAATATCAAATGTGCCGCCACCCAGATCATAGACCGCGATTTTTTCGTCCTTTTTCTTGTCGAGGCCATAGGCCAGCGAGGCGGCGGTTGGTTCATTGATGATGCGGAGAACCTCCAATCCCGCGATGCGACCGGCGTCTTTCGTCGCCTGCCGCTGCGAGTCGTTGAAATAGGCGGGAACCGTGATGATGGCCTGCGTGATCTTTTCGCCAAGGCGCGTTTCGGCGTCGGCCTTTAATTTGGAAAGGATGATCGCAGAAATCTCCGGCGGAGAAAATTGCTTCGGCTTGCCGCCGACATCGATTTCCACCGCGGCATCGCCGTTCTTCGCCTTAACCACCTTGTAAGGCACCCGTTTGATTTCCTCCTGCACCTCGTCGTATTTCCGTCCCATGAAGCGCTTGATGGAATAGACCGTGTTGCGAGAATTGGTGACGGCCTGCCGTTTGGCCGCGTCGCCGACGATACGCTCCCCGGTTTTGGTGAATGCCACCACCGAAGGCGTGGTGCGCTTCCCCTCCGAGTTTTCAAGTACCAAAGGCTCCCCGCCTTCAATGACTGCCATGCAAGAGTTGGTGGTGCCGAGATCGATGCCGAGTATTTTTGACATAAGATGGGTGGGTTGAAGCTCTGGTAAGAGTCCCGTCGCGCAGGACGTTTCCGCAGCTATCACAATAGGCCTTGGTCGGGATTATTGATATGGGGTGAAGGCCTATGTTCGTTGCGTGAATAATAATCCGCGCATGAGTCGGCGCGCATACGGGATTTTGAATTTACATGGAATCCCTGCTTTACTCGGCCTTACGCGGATTGAAGGCAGAGGCGGCGGCCAGTTCCTTCCACAACCGCTCTTCGTCTTTGCCGAGGTGCGAAGGCACTTGGATGGAAACCTCGATATAAAGATCTCCGCGCTTGGCCGCACCGGACGGCAATCCCCGGCCGCGAACGCGCAATCTTTGCCCCTGCTGAAATCCGGCGGGGACCTTGATCGAAATATTGCCTTCGAACGTCCGGACCGGAACCGTCGCCCCCAAGACCGCCTCCCATGGCGCCAACTCCAGTTGGCCGGTCAGGTCCGAGCCGTGAACCTGCCAATCAGGATGCTGGGCAAACCTCACCCGCAGATAGATGTCCCCGGCACTGCCCCCGCGCGATCCCTCGCCACCCTTGCCTGATACCCGAACCGATTGACCGGCCTGAATTCCCTTCGGAATCCTGACCTGATAGGTTTCCGTCTCTTCCCGACCGGTACGGGCATTGGTCCGGCGAACCGAAATGGCGCGCGTGGCTCCCTTGAGGACCTCATCGAGCGTGATAAGAATATCACCCCTGATATCCTGCCCCCGCGTCGCCGTCTCGGGTTCCTCGTCGCCGTTGGCAAACTGTTGCGAGTCGAACGGCGATGCTCCGCGGGCGCGACCGGTGCGCCGGCCAAAAAACTGCTCGAAGAAGTCGCTGAATCCCGTGCCTCCAAATTGAAATTCCTCTTCACCGTCCGGCCTCCCCTGCCCGCCAAACGGCTCGCCGCCCCGACCCGGCGGTCGCTGTGACTGCGCGCCGGTTTTCCAATCCGCCCCCAACTGATCAAACTTCCGGCGGCTCTCCGGGTTGCTCAACACCTCATTGGCCTCGTTGATTTCCTTAAATTTTTCCTCCGCGGTCTTTTTGTCCTTGGCCACATCCGGATGATATTTTCGTGCGAGCGTGCGGAAGGCCTTCTTGATTTCGTCGTCCGTCGCCTTGGGCGAGACGCCAAGAACCTGGTAATAGTCTTTGAATTCAAGGGCCATGATGCCCCCGCGAAGGTGTCAGGTCATTCACCACGACCTTGGCCGGTCGAATGACGTTCGTTCCTTTCAAGTAACCACGTTGGATGACCTCAAGGATGGCGTGATCGGGTTGAGTCGCACTATGGCCCTGCGAAAGCGCTTCGTGCCGGTGCGGGTCAAAGGGTTTCCCGACGATCTCCTCACTCTCGACCCCATGCCGGCGCAGCAACTGTTGCAGTTGCTTCAGCGTCATCTCAACCCCCTGGTGAAACAGTGCGGTGTTTTGCGAGCTGCCCGAGGCCAGCGCGCGTTCAAGATTGTCGATGACCGGCAGCAGCTCGACAATGAGCGATTCCTTCTGCGCGGCGGCCCGGGCTTCCGCTTCCTGCCGGCTGCGTCGCTTGAAATTTTCAAAGTCCGCGGCCAGTCTTAGATGCACGTCTTTTTGTGCTGCGAGATCCCTGACAAGCGCTTCCGCTTCGGTCGCGGCGGTTACGTCAGGAGCAGCATTTGACTCCAGTTCGATGGACGGATTTTTTTTGATTTCAGTGTTCATAGACTGGTGTTTTATTTCGGGTTGCTTCCGACCGGAGCCGATCTTTTTGCCGTCACCCGTAAATCGATTCGGGCGCATGGGTTGTCAGGTGCTGGCCTTGACGACATTATCTTCGGCTGTTTGTCGAATGGCCGCCTGGGAGAGTTTAACGAAGACTTTCGAGTCGTCGTGACTGATCCGTTCAACCTCGCCGGCGGATATCAGGATTTCCTTGCCCGCATACCAGCGTCCGGTTTCGACCACGAGTTCGCCTATGGTCCAGCTCTTGTCGTCCACCGTAAAACTTATCACGCGGCCCATCGGCCCGTCACTGGCTTGAATTTCATAACCCGCCAGTGCCTTGGTGCTGCGCAGGTGAAGGTCATCCCGCTGATTGTGTCCATGCTGTGGGGGATCTTTTTCGTTAAGCGATTCATCGACTGCGGGAAAGTCGGCTATGCCCCACACGCCTCCGCCCTCCCAGTAGGCCGGCCAACCGTAATAGTCGTAATAGGCTCGCTCGTATTGGAGCGAAACGGGCTGGTGGGAATCAATCGACGGACTGTTCTCAATTTGCTTCCGAGTGAGCTTTATCGGCAGGATATTTTTGTCCCGGTCCCAGCGCCCGAAAGCATGAGGAGTGAGCAGCACCTGCCGGTCGCTTAACCATGTTCCCGTATCAACGACGAGGTAGCGGATCGCCCATGATGCGTCGTCGAAATAGAAGTCTTTCACATGGCCGATCTCGCCATCAGATGCAGCCAGTTTGATGCCGTAAAGCTCCTTGATATTTTGTAGCATGATTTGGTTTTGTTTCGTGATGGCCGGCCTCGCGGCCGGAGGAACCTTCGCGGACAGACCGCAGGATTATTGTCGGGCCATTTTCGCGTGAAGTTTTTTGCCATCGATCCAACTGGCGTAACGGTACAGCCGGGTGTGCGATGCGTGCTCCGGGATATGCGCCTTCAAACAGGCCTGGGCTTCCAGCCAGTTCTCCACGTCATGACCGGGCGCGCGGTTCCCCTGCTCGTAAAGGTGGTAGGCGTAGTCACGGACCATGTCCTCGCTTGGCTCCTGGGTCGGAGCGATGCCGAGGCTGGATTGATATTCCACAGGTGCTGTTGCAAGAGGCATGGTAAAGTCGCTTCGTCGCTGTCGGGCTGATGCGTCTGGGCTTTGGAGTTATCGGGCACTTTGGCACGGGAGTCCGCCGGTATTCACTACTGGCAGACCAAACCGGTGACTATGGGTACCGCAGAAAATGAAGCTCAATATGCCGGCGTTCGCCCTCCCGCTGCATCTCGCAGACGAGCGGCAGCGCCACCCGGCCCACGCCAAGGCTCCGGCGATAGTGCTCAATCCGGCGAATCGACCGGAGTCCGCGCTCATCAAAGATCAGGTCAGGGCCAAACACCCCGCGTGGGGCTTCGATCAAGCCAACGCGGCTGTAATATCTGAGCATTTCCGGATGCACGCCGGTAAGATGAGCCGTGTCCTCCAGCGAAAATAACACCGGAGCATCGGACGGCACACATACAAGGGCCAGGGTCGGATTGGCGTAGAAGGTGAAATTAGTCGTGCTGACTTCTTGCGGTCGCGGTGTTGGACCCGCTCCATTTTTTCCCGGAGCGTGCTTTCCCGGCTTCGGGCCGGAGGCGGCAATTGGAGTGGTGTGAACGCGTCGAGCTGGTTGCGGCGGTCCTTTTCGAGCCGGCGACTTTGGCCGCGTTCCTGCGATAGATTTCGTTTTGGTAGCCATAAAATGATTCTTTCGGAGATGTCACCGCAGCTATATGACACGCAGCACGATCTTGCCCCGGCCATGACCACGTTGGCTTAGTTCCTGACCGCGGGTGGCGTCAGAGAGCGGCAATATGGTTTCCACAATCACCTTGAGTTTTTCGGCGTCGGTCAGTTTGGCGATCTCGGCCAGTTGCACGGCATTCGGCTGGGTAAATACAAATGCCTGCCGCACGCCGTGCGCCGCCGCAATCTCGGCCTTGGGCGGGCTGGCGATGGAAACGAGAATTCCACCGGGCTTGAGCACCTTCCAGGAACGCTCCTGCGTTTCGCCACCCCTTGTATCGAGGACCACGTCCACCGGCTGCACCACCTCTTCGAAACGCTCCGTGTCGTAGTCGATGACCTGATCGACCCCGAGCTTCCGCAAGAATTCGTGATTCCGCTCCGCCGCCGTGCCGATGACGTGGGCGCCTTTCCATTTCGCCAGTTGCACGGCGATATGCCCGACACCGCCGGCGGCGGCGTGGATCAACACCCGCTGACCGGCCAAAAGTCCACCCGCTTCAAAAAGTGTCTGCCAGGCCGTCAACCCGGCGAGCGGCAGGGCCGCCGCGTGAATGTGATCGATGGATTTCGGTTTCAACGCCAACTCGGATTCCCTGATCACGATGAACTCGGCGTAAGCGCCGTCGCGGGCAATGTCGGGACGGCTGAAGACTTCGTCGCCCACCTTCAGGCGGGTGATGCCGGTGCCGAGCGCTTCGATCACCCCGGAAACATCCCAGCCCAGGACCAAAGGAAAGGTGTGGTGCAGCATTTCCTTGAGGTGTCCTTCGCGGATCTTCCAATCCACCGGATTGATTCCCGCAGCGTGGACCCGGACCAGCACTTCACCGGCGTCGGGATGCGGACGGGGTGCGTCTTCATAGACGAGAACCTCCGGCCCACCGTAGGAATAGATGCAGACCGACTTCATGGTTCTCATAGATGGGCTGGCTTGCGGGGGTTGGCGTAAAATTCCCGGGCTCTCGCGAGCAGTTGGTTTTCGGTCAGGTGATGCTCATCAACCACCACCGTGCGGATGATCCTATCAGCCAGATCCGGATGGTGCACCTTCAACCACACGACAAATTGCTCCATCTCGCTGCCCTTGCCTGTACCGGTTCCAAAGATCAGCAACTGGCCGGCATCGCGCAGAGCCTTCGCCACCGGCTCGAAGAACGTATTCGGATCCGGCTTCTCTTTGCCGCGCGACAAATTCTGCGAGTTTTGCGCGTGGCGGAAATAGTCATCCGGCGCATGCGGCAGGAGCTGTTGCGGGACCGTCCCGTGCATTTCCGAGCGGAACAGGCGGGCTTCATGATGATCGATCACAAGCAGCCAATGTGCCTCTTTTTCATCCAACCGGGCCGGAGCCGTCTCCGAACGCTCGATAAAGTGACGCAACGCCATGAGTTCTTCCGTTTCGGGCACATCCTTGGTTAGCGGCAGATGGAGCACCAGGCTTTCCCCGTTGCGGGTCGCCTTCAGGTTGCCGTTGGGCTCTTCATCCAGGCGACCCAAATGACGCAGCAACGAATGAACATCGTGCCACGCCAGATTGTGCGAGACCGGATGCTGAAAGAGGGTGTTGTAGGTGCGCAGGTGCGTACCAGTGAGTGTCGCGGTGGAAATCATGTGCGCAGGGAGTTGTCACACTCACCGCCGGCCAATGTCCGTATGGAATATCAGCATGCCGTAAGTGGACAATGGACCATGCGCTTAATTCCCTTCGCCGGCTATGGGGTGTCCCCCTACCCTTCGTATTAAATTGGCCGAAAGAAAACAGTTCAGATTTTCTCAACCCATGGCGAATCCACAGCGAGGGACAACCACGGCACGGTTGAACTGACTCGGTCGGCCTTGACCTGACTCACTCGAAACCTTGGTCTCTGCATCAAACCAGTGAGCCAGTTGGCTGTCGTTCGGCCTTCCTTTGCTTTGCCAGATTAAATGGGCACGAAATAGAATTTCCACACGCTGTGGTCGCTCGGTTGCGTTCAGACCCTCAAACCCGTCACGGTGGGCTCGTAAGAATCCGGCTCGCAGTCAGGGGGAACGGGCGAAGTCTGCATCGAAGGCGATAATTTCATTGGGCAAAATCATGCATCATTTCGGAACTCAATTTGATCGGCATTGGTTGAACACCCCATTGTGAGGGAACCAGTGCAACACCATGATAAGGTGTGAAGCTTATCTCCACCGGAAAGCAATCGCCGGACTATTCTAATTCAAGCCTCCTTCCCTGCGGTTTAAACGATCCGTGGCTTCAATGTCGCGAGAAATCCGAGCACCGTTATTTGCGCGATGGGGTGGAGAAAAACGCCAACTGCACTCCATGGCTGCCTTGCCAGCCGGAAGAACTTATCGGACCTGAATTGCTGGCCCGGTTGGCATCTTCGAACCTCGCACCCGCCCTCCCATGAGTGCCGAACTGGTCATGATTTTTTTCAATCAAATCAAAAGTGATGCATTGCTCAGTCCTTCCACGCTGCCGGGCGCTCTCCTCTATGCCGTCTTTTTCACATTCGGGGCCTGGCTCTTGGGGCATCTGCTACGTGCCGCGGTCGTACGCGTGCTGGCCCGCGACAAGCACGACCACTTTGACCGGATGGCCGTCAAATTCCTCGCGAAACTGCTCCGGTATTGCGTCTATTGCTTCGCCTTTGTCGCTTATGCCCACTTCATCCCGGCCCTTTCCGGCGTGGGCACGGCTTCGCTGACGAGCATCAGCGTCATCACGATCATCGTCGGCCTCGCGGCGCAAAACACGCTCGGCAACCTTGTCGCCGGAATCTCTCTGCTGCTCTACCGGCCATTCAAGCTGGGCGACCGGTTGCAGGTCATGGCGCCGACCGGAGTGGAGACCGGCGTGGTGGAAAGCCTCACGCTCGGCTATACGCTGCTGAGAACCGACGACAACCGACGCGTGGTTGTGCCCAACAGTCTCATGGCCAGTCAGACGGCAATCAACCTGACCGGGGATGATCCGCGCATCCTTTGCTCTGTGCCTTTCAGCATCAGCTACGGGTCAGACATCGACAAGGCTCGCAGCATTCTGCTCGCGCTGGCCGGCCAGCATCCCAAAGCCCAGAAAGCAAACGGCTGCCCGGTGACGCAGTTGGGCAATTCCGGCATGGTGCTCACCCTCGACGTGTGGTGCGCCGACGCGCTGACTGCGATCACACTCCGCTGCGACTTGCTGGAACAGGCCACCAAGCGTTTTGCGGCAGAAGGCATCGGTATTCCGATTCCACAGACGATCATAGTATTAAAAGATGCGCGCCTTGCCGTCGGTGCGCAAGAGACTGTCAGGTCGGCATGATGTCGTCTCGTCAAACATACCGATTTCAATGAAGACCACCCTCGTCGCACTTATTTTCCTTACCGGCGTTGTCACGCTACTACTACTCGCTTTCGGCCGTTTGCGCTGGCGATCCGCCAAAAAGGAATTGCGGACAAAGCTCGAAGCGACTCGGCGCCCGGTCGAGGTGTCCGCCGGCTCGACAGGCAGTCTCGAACTTTTGCCCCCACCCGTGCAGCGCTATCTCCAGGCCGTATTGGTGCCGGGCCAAAAGGCAGTGACGGCGCTCGATATTGAACAAACCGGGACGATCAACCTGAGCGAGACGGCTGAACAGTGGAAAGCGTTCACGGCCAGCCAGCGAGTCGTAACGCGTCGCCCCGGATTCGGGTGGAATGCCCGCATCGCGATGATCCCTGGCATGCCGGTGTTTGTGCAGGATGCCTATGTCGGCGGCGAAGGCATCCTCCGCGTAGCGTTATTCGGGCTGTTCACAAAAGCGAATCTGCGTGATCGGGGTGAACTGGCCCGGGGCGAGTTAATGCGTTTCTTGGCGGAGGCCCCATGGTATCCAACGATGCTGCTCCCGGGCCATGGCGTCACTTGGAGTCCCGTAGACGAGCATTCCGCTCACGCCACTCTCCAGGACGGCGACCTTTCGGTCACGCTGCTCTTTCATTTTGATTCCGAGAACCTGATCGACACTGTGCGCGCCGAAGCGCGCGGTCGGTCGGTGGGTGCCGGGGCAGTGTCGATGCCTTGGCAGTGCCGTCTTTGGAACTATGCCACACGGGATGGCATGCGGGTGCCGCTGGAAGGCGAGGCCGCGTGGATCACTCCCGAAGGAACGAAGACCTATTGGCGCGGGAAAATCACCGGATTGCGCTACGAATTTTCTTGTTGAAACCATCCGAAGCCGTCGGCCGAACGTACGCTCAACACCCCATAGCCGCCGGTGGCGGGTGATGATATCATCAAGCTAAAGTCGTAGACGCTGCGCGGGGTTACCGGACTCGGATTGAAGAGCGGATTTTTCATCGCATTACGAAACCAACCAAGAAACCATCATGCCGACAGGAGACAAATCCAGTTACACCGACAAGCAAAAGCGTCAGGCGGCGCACATCGAGAAAAGTTATGAACTCGCCGGCGTCGGCGAGAAAACTGCGGAGCAGCGCGCGTGGGCTACGGTCAACAAACTCACGGGCGGCGGAAAGAAAAGCGGCTCCGGGCGTAAGAAAGGAACGTCATGAAAAGCCCGCAGACAATCCAACCCATCGCGGAACGATTTCCCGCCATGGAAGAACAGGAGGTGGAATTCACGTTTTGCGCGCCCGAGGCGCACATGGTGGAGGTGGCCGGCACATTCAACGGCTGGCACCCGCAGGCGAATCCGCTTGAGCCAACGGGAACCGGCGACTGGACCACCAAGGTGATGCTCAAATCGGGCCGCTATGAATATCGTTTCATCGTTGACGGTTTTTGGACCGACGATCCGCAAGTCCCGCTGAAAGCGGCCAACCCTTATGCCGGCTTCAATTCTGTGCTGCTGGTGGGACTGTCCGACCGAACAGACCTGTTGTGACTCAGACTGTCACGGTCGGGCCACATGAAACCTGCGGGGATTTTTTCGCAGCGTAGGGTAACACCTACTATATCCTGCGCGGAACAGGGAGTAGGTTCGAACAACTCAGGCGATGACCTGAAATCACCATGACAACCGCCCTATTAGCCTCGCCTCTGCCATCGGCCTTGAAAGCGAAACCCGCTCCGGCCTACCAAAGTGTCAATCCCTATGACGGCAAGATCGGGGAGACTTTTGCGACTCTCACCACCGAGCAGCTTGAGGATAAGCTCGCGCTGGCGGCCCGCTGTTACGAAACTTGGCGACACACGTCTTATGCGGAGCGCGCGGTCACCGTGGCCAAAGCGGCCGCGATCCTGCATGCCAAGGCCGACAAGTTCGCACGCACGATGACGCTCGAAATGGGCAAGCGGATCAGCGAGGCCCGCGGGGAGGTCGAGTTCAGCTCGGCTATTTTGTCCTATTACGCCAAGAACGCCGAGCGCTTCCTTGCTCCGGTCAAACTCAATCCGACCATCGGCGAAGCCCATATGGAAAGCAGCCCGATCGGGGTGATCTTTTGCGTCGAGCCGTGGAATTTTCCGTACTACCAACTGGCCCGGGTCGCCGGCCCCCATCTGATGGCGGGCAACGTCCTCGTGGTGAAACACGCGGGCTGCGTTCCGCAGTGCGCCATCGCCTTCGAGAAACTCTTGCTCGAAGCGGGTGCGCCGGTCGGCCTTTATACGAACCTGCTTATCTCGCATAAGCAGTCCAATCAGGTGGTCGATGACTTTCGCGTCAAGGGCGTCGCGTTGACCGGCAGCATCGAGGCGGGTCGGGCCATTGCCGCTCGCGCTGGAAAAAACCTAAAAATCTCGTCGATGGAACTCGGCGGTAGCGACGCATTCATCGTGCTCGACGACGCCGATCTCGAGCACACCGTGAAATGGGCCGTCTGGGGCCGGATGTATAACACCGGCCAGACCTGCTGCGCGGCAAAGCGTTTCATTGTCACCGAAAAACTGGCCGACAAATTTCTGGAGAAATTCAAGTCGGCACTGGCGGCCCTCAAACCCGGCGACCCGATGGACGAGACCACAACCCTCGGTCCTCTTTCAACGGAATCAGCCTTGATCGCCCTCCTCAGGCAGGTGGATGGCGCGGTCGCCCATGGGGCCAAAGTGCTGTTGGGTGGCAAACGCGTCGATCGTCCGGGCGCGTTCATGGCGCCGACGATTCTCACCGACATCAAGCCGGGCAATCCGGCTTTCCGCGATGAATTTTTCGGCCCCGTCGCTCTGTTTTTCCGCGTCAAGGACGAGGAGGCGGCGATCGCGCTCGCCAACGATTCCGACTTCGGCCTCGGCGGTTCTGTCTTCACGCAGGACAGTGCCCGCGGCCAGCGCGTGGCCAGTCGCATCGATACCGGCATGATGTTCATCAACAATATCAGTTGGTCCGATGCCGAACTCCCCTTCGGCGGCATCAAGAATTCCGGCTACGGGCGCGAGCTCGGCGATATGGGCATCCAGCAGTTCGTGAACAAGAAGCTTGTGCGCACCGCTTCCATGGACGCGCCAGTTTGACCGGATTCCAGCCAGATCAAAACGCGCGGTATGCGCACCAAAACAACAACCACCAAAGCCAAAAAACATGAAACCAAGTAATCAACCGGCCGTAAAAAGTGAAACCATCAAGAAACCCGCCACGAAAAAAGACCGTCGCAGCCAATACATAACACGTGAAAGCGTCTTGATGTTCCTGTCCGACGATGAAACTGCCGCCGTGGCCACCGCCGAGACCGCGACCCGTCTCCCGGAGGGCGACGAGTATCTCGATATGGAGCAGCTCGATCAAGGTGTGCAGAGGGCGCACCATCAGAAAATCCCAATGGGACGGGCGCTTCCCAAGAAGTCCATCCACGAGAACACATGGAACAAGATCCTTGAACAGTTGCCCGCCCGCTCCGAGGTGAATGCCACTGTTGCCTGACGATGAGTCAGCCTGTCCTTTCGGTGGATCAGGCAGAGATGCACCGCAGCGGGCGCACCGGGTGGCTGCGCGCCGCCGTGTTGGGATCGGACGATGCAATCGTATCGACCGCCAGTCTGATGATTGGCGTCGCCGCGTCCGCCGCGTCGAAAGAGGCCATCTTGATCGCGGGCATCGCCGGCCTGGTGGCCGGAGCGATGTCGATGGCCGTGGGCGAATATGTTTCGGTCAGCTCGCAGCGCGATGCAGAGCAGGCTGACATTGTGCGTGAGAAGAAAGAACTGGAGGAGCAGCCCGAAGCCGAGCTGGCCGAGCTGGCGCAAATCTATGCGAAACGAGGCCTCGATCCCGATCTCGCCATGAAAGTCGCGTTGCAACTCAGCGCCCGTGACCGGCTCGGCACCCATTTGCTCGATGAGCTTGGAATTAACCAGTACTCCCTCGCGCGTCCGATGCAGGCGGCATGGATATCGGCGGCGAGTTTTGCAGGCTTCGCTCTGGTTCCAATCGCAGCCCTTTTCATTGCACCGCCAACCCTGCGCATCCCCGCGATTGCCGCGCTCTCGCTCGTGAGCCTTGCCGCGCTGGGCGCGTTTGGTGGCCACCTCGGCGGCGCACCGCTCGGCCGGGCAGCACTGCGAGTCACATTGGGCGGCTCCCTGGCGATGGCGGTAACCGCACTCATCGGTCACATCCTCGGCGTTTCGGTAGGATAACAATTATGAACTTTCCATCCGCACTGCTCAACGTTCGCCAGATGAGCGAGGCCGACCATCGGACCGTGGCTGCCGGCACGACCGCGATTAACCTGATGGAGAATGCCGGCAGGGCCGTGGCGACCGAGATCAGACGGCGCTGGCAAAAGTGCCCCGTCATCATCCTTTGTGGACCCGGCAACAACGGCGGCGACGGCTTTGTTGCCGCACGGCATCTTTCCGAGGCAGGCTGGACCGTCCGTCTCGCCCTGCTCGGAACCATTGAAAAGTTGCCAACCACCGCGCGTCATCACGCTGAACTCTGGCGCGGCAAAGTCGAATTACTGGCCCCCGCCGTGCTCGATGGCGCAGAACTGATGGTCGACGCGCTGTTCGGGGCCGGACTTAGCCGGGCGCTGGAAGGAGCGGCCGAGGAAACAATGAGTGCTGCGGCCCGCCGGAGCCTTAAGATCGTCGCCATTGATGTTCCGAGCGGGCTGATGGGCGATACCGGTGTGGCTTTGGGTGCTGTGGCAGCGGTTCTCACGGTCACTTTCTTTCGCAAGAAACCGTGCCATCTGCTGCTGCCCGGCCGGGTGCTATGCGGAGAAGTCGTGGTCGCTGACATTGGCATCCGCGACTCTGTGTTTGAACATGTCACCCCGGATACTTTTGAGAATGACCCACAACTGTGGAGTTCGGCTCTGCCACGACCGCATGAGAGCAGCAACAAATTCACGCGCGGTCATGCACTGATCTTTGGCGGCTACCCGATCACCGGTGCCGCCCGGATGACGGCCCGTGCCGCGGCCCGCGCCGGAGCGGGACTGACCACCATTGCCGTACCTCAGATCGCCCTGCCCATTTATGCGGCAGCCCTGACCAGCATCATGGTTCAACCGCTCGCGGCCGCGGGAGATTTCGATCACCTGCTCGCGGATCGCCGTCTCTCGGCGTTACTCATCGGACCCGGTGCAGGCGTTGGCGAGGAAACCCGCACCCGGGTGCTCACGATGCTGGGGACCCATCGCCCCACCCTGCTCGACGCGGATGCGATCACCTCATTCCAGGAAAATCCTTCAGCGCTTTTTGCGGCAATTGTCGGACCCTGTATTTTGACTCCGCACGATGCTGAGTTTCGCCGCCTCTTTGATCCGACCGGCGACAAACTCACTCGCGCTCGCGCCGCCGCTCGCCTCAGTGGAGCCGTCATTGTTTTGAAAGGCGGCGATACCGTCATCGCGGCCCCGGATGGACGCGCCATCATCAATGCCAACGCCCCGGCCACCTTGGCCACTGCGGGTGCCGGCGATGTTCTGAGTGGAATTATACTGGGGCTGCTCGCGCAAGGGATGGATCCCTTTCTCGCCGCCGCTTCTGCGGTCTGGTTGCACGGCGCCGCCGCGACGGAATTCGGTCCGGGACTCATCGCCGAAGATCTGCCGGACCTGCTGCCCAAAGTGTTCCGACACCTCAATTGCCTTAAGCAACACGATCAACTGACAACGGATGCCGCGACGGTTCCGCTGGTCCTCAACCGCCAGCCGGCCAATGGGACGATCAAGCGCTATGCATGCGATGGTATTGAAGAAACTTAGGACGGACCTCGAATGGACTGAACTCCCCGATCGGAATCCCGGGTCGGGTGAAATTCGCGTCAAGGTATCGGCATGCGGGGTCTGCCGTACCGACCTGCATGTCGTCGATGGCGAACTGCCCGATCCTCAAGTTCCAATTATTCCCGGCCACGAAATCGTCGGCCGAATTGACCGGATCGGCGCTGGCGTCGAGGGACTGATGCTGGGCGAACGCGTGGGGATTCCATGGCTCGGCCATACCTGCGGCGTCTGTCCGTATTGCGTTGAGCATCGCGAAAATCTTTGCGACAAGCCGCTGTTCACCGGCTACACGCGCGATGGTGGTTTTGCGACTTCTGTCATCGCCGATGCTCGCTTTGCATTTCCGCTCGGTGAAGTGGGCAGCGACGTTGCGCTCGCGCCGCTGCTCTGCGCCGGTCTGATCGGCTGGCGTTCGTTGGTGATCGCGGGCGAAGGCAAAAACATTGGACTCTATGGCTACGGTGCCGCCGCGCACATCATCGCGCAGGTGGCGAAGTGGCAGGGGCGATCCGTATTTGCCTTCACGCGGCCGGGCGATGGGCAAACGCAGGCTTTCGCGCGCAGCCTTAGCGCGACCTGGTCCGGTGGGTCTGACGAGATGCCACCGGAGTCACTCGATGTGGCTATTATCTTTGCAACATCGGGCGATCTCGTGCCGCTCGCCCTCAAAGCGGTGCGCAAAGGCGGTCGGGTGGTTTGCGCCGGCATCCACATGAGCGACATTCCTGGCTTTCCCTATCGGCTGCTTTGGGAAGAGCGGCAGCTTGTCTCGGTGGCCAATCTGACTCGACAGGATGGCCTCGATTTTCTGAGCGCAGCGCCAAAGATGGACATCGTCATCAAGACCACGAGTTATCCGCTCAGGCAAGCGAACCACGCGCTCGCCGCTCTCCGTGCCGGCCGGTTCGAAGGTGCCGCCGTGCTCGTACCTGCACCGCTTCATCCTTGAATTCTCCCGCATCGAAACCTTGTCGGGCGTCAAACGGACCATCTACAACCAATACGACCCGCTGGTCCGGCCGTTGCAGACTTGGCTCCAAGCCGAGGGAGTCCAACTGGTCACGGATTGCAGGGTGACGGATCTCGCCCGCTCAACCGAAGGCGGAAACTTTACCGTGACTGGCATTCACTGCCTGCGTGAAGGGAAACCCACGATAATTCCGGTCGATGAATGCGATTTTGTTTTTCTGCAAAACGCCTCGATGACCGATGCCTCCAGTCTGGGTTCAATGACGGTTGCACCCAGGAAACTCACCAAGGCCGATAGCGGCGGATGGACTCTTTGGGAATCACTGGCGAAAGACCGACCGCAGTTTGGCAACCCCGCGGCCTTCAATCACTGCATCGCACAGTCGTGCTGGGAATCGTTCACCGTTACGCTGAAAAATCCTGGATTTTTCAATGACATGAATAAATTCAGCGGGAACGAGACGGGCACAGGGGGACTCGTGACCTTCAAAGACTCGGCCTGGCTGATGTCCATCGTGCTGGCGCATCAGCCGCATTTTCCCAACCAACCGGCCGACGTGCAGGTATTCTGGGGCTATGCGCTCTTTCCCGACCGGGTCGGCGATTTCGTGCCGAAGCCGATGGAGGAATGCAACGGCGCTGAAATGTCACAGGAGCTGTGCGGCCACCTGCGCTTCGACCTGGCGAGGGTTGAATCGGCCAACTGCATTCCCTGCCGGATGCCCTATATCACCAGCATGTTCATGCCACGCTTGAAAAGTGATCGCCCGTTGCCCGTCCCGGCAGGCTCAAAGAATTTCGCCTTTATCAGCCAATTCGTCGAGATCCCGGACGATGTCGTCTTTACAGTGGAATATTCGGTGCAGGCGGCCCAGATGGCCGTCCATGAACTGCTGAGAATTCAACGTCCGGTCCCATCGATTACACCACACGACAAATCACTCCGCACCCAGTTTGAAGCGTTGATCAAGGCGTTCAAATGACAGTCGTTGGCACAACTGAAAAACCTCCAGACTTCGCCTCCGCGACCGTCCCCGACGCCCTCGCGAAACTTCAGGTTAAGCCCGAAATCGGTCTCACATCCGCAGAAGGAGATACCGCCGCAAGGTTCATGGTTACAATGAAGCGGCCGTGAAAGGAGCATCCGGTCTGTCATTTTCCGGGGAAATTCTGGGGCATCTCGGCGTGGATGCTTGAACTGAGCATAGTTCTGTTCGCCGTGCTCGGAAACTATTCGGATCTTATCGTGGTGAGCTCGGTGCTCGAGCTGAATGCCGGGCTGGGTTTTCTGCAGGAACAGCGGGCTGCCGGAGTCGTGGCCGCACTTCGGCAGCGATTGCAAGTCACGGCCCGCGTGCTCCGCAATTCTAACTGGCGGGCCCTGCCGGCCCGGGAGCTGGTGCCCGGGGATATTATTCGCATGCGCCCGGGCGATATCGTTCCCGCAGACGTGAAACTGCTCGCTGGAACGATGACCATCGACCAATCGGCGCTCACCGGCGATTCAAAGGACGCCGACAAGGCATCCGGCGAAGTGCTCTCATCGGAGTCTGTGTGCGTAGGGGCGAGGGTAACGGCGTGGCGATTTTGACCGGGGCGAACACATACTTTGGCCGCACCACAGAACTCGTGCAGGAAGCGCGGCCAAAATTTCACATCAAAGCCGTGGCAGCCAAGGTCGTCCGCTGGCTCTTCGTGATCGTCGGCGCATTGCCCGGTGTGGTGTTCGTGCTCTCGCTGATCCGCGGCGTCCCGTTCCTTGAAATGATTCCGATCATGCTCGTGCTGCTGATGAGCGCAATCCCGACCGCCCTGCCCGTCATGTTCACGATCAGCACCGCGACCGACGTCGCCAAGGGCGCAGCGGGCGTCATTTTGACCGAACCGTGACTGACGAACATCGTGGCCTTGGTTGAGCAAGGGCGGACGATCTATCAGCGCATCTTGACGTGGATCATCAACAAGATCAGCCGAACGATCCTGAAAGCGGCATTTGTGGCCATCACCTTCGTGGTGACGGGCAAATTTGTCCTTTCTGCCTTTGCGATGCTGCTGCTGGTTTTCATGACCGATTTCGCCAAAATCGCCTTGGCCAACGACCACGTTCGTCCGTCCAAGCAAACGGAAACATGGAGCATCGGGGGATTCATGATCGTGGCGGAGGCGCTCACCGGCCCCATCCTGACTCGCGTCGGCCTGCCGGGACTCATGCCGTTGCCCTGGTCTCAGACGCTGGCGATTTTCGCCTGTGCCTTGGTCTCGTGTTTACGCGTGAATGAGGCCATCAAGGTCGCGATGATCAAGTGGCGCGCCCGCCGCGGTCGCCTGGGATATTGCCAGCATTTCACGGTGCCGGGCGGGTAACACCCCATGGTTTCGTTTCAAATTGCGGACTATCTTCCATCGAATGAACAACGCCGGCAAACTATCTTTGTCATGCCTCTTCACCGCTTTCATGAAAATCAATTCTCTGCTGATGTTTGCCTTTTGCCTTGTCCTTTCGGTCCGAGCGCAGACTCCGGGTGCAACTTACTCGTCCGAACAGCTCGATCAGTTGCTCGGACCGATCGCGCTTTATCCCGATCCCTTGATCGCCGTGATTTTGCCGGCTTCAGCCGTTCCCTCGGATCTCACGCTCGCCGCGAAATATCTGGCGGCCAATGGGGCTACCGCCGGAATCGACGCCCAGCCGTGGGACCCAAGCGTCAAGGCGTTGGCCCACTATCCTGAGGTGATCAAATGGATGAGTGACAATCTCGATTGGACCCAGTCCTTGGGCGCAGCGTTCACCCAGCAACCGGCCGATGTCATGAAGTCCATTCAGCAGCTCCGGGTCCAGGCCCGGGCGGCCGGAACCTTGGTCGATACGCCGCAGCAACGGATCGATATGGAGGGCGACGATATCCGGATCATACCGGCTCAACAGGATGTAATCTATGTGCCGGAATACGATCCGGCCATTGTTTATGAAACGCCCGTCGGTTATGCCGGGCCATACCTCACTTTCGGGGTGGGTTTCCCGGTGGGGCTCTGGCTCGGCTACCAACTCGATTGGGACGATTACGGAATTTGGGTGGGGCCATGGAATCGGGGTTGGGCCTATCGCCGGGAGTGGCGGCAGCCGGGTGCCGGAGGAAATTCTTGGCGCGCGTGGCGGCCTGACCCGCGCCGTTCCCGCGAGCAAGTACGCAATTTCTATCGGCCGGCGGGTCGCCTGCCCAGTCCTGCGTTCACCCGGGGCAATCGCGGACCGATCAGCCCCTCGGGCGCAGCGTCGCATCCGATCATCTCCCACGCCCCGTCGTTCCGCCCGGATTTTCGCGGTCGGCCAGTTGAAACGCCAAAGCCGGCCAGCCCGGCGCCCACCAGCAATCTTCTCGGCGGATACAATCGGGGAACCCAGGTGCGCGACTTCAGTGGCCGCGGTCAGGCGAGCCGATTCGCTCCCGTGCGGCCGCCAACTCAGCCTCGGGCCGTTGCTCCCGCCCGTGCGGCACAGCCGTCTCGTCCGGCGGCACCGTCGCGCGGCCCTGCTCCGTCAAACGATAAACAGGAGCGGCATTGATCAATATTTCCCCACGAACCAAGCAGCTCCATGATGCCTTACTCACCAATATTTCGCTCCACTTACGCGCTGGCCACGGCCCTTGCCTTCATGGCTGGCGCGGCCTTTGGGCCACTACGGGCAGACGAGGCCGGGCCGGCTGGATCGCCGCAATCATTTCACTCGCCGGACGAAGCCGTGAAGGCACTCGTCGCGGCTGCTCGGGCCAGTGATCATGCGGCAGTCGATGCGATCTTCGGGCCTGAGGTCAAGGAGCTGCTTTCGGGCGACCCCAAGCAGGATGCCCTCGAGTTCGCGGCGTTCGTTAAATTAACCGGTCAATTCTCCCAACTGGTCAAGAAGGCCGACGACCGGTTCGTGCTTAATCTGGGGAATCAAAATTGGCCGTTTCCCATCCCGCTGGTAAAAAAGAACGGAGCTTGGTTTTTCGATACGGCAGCCGGCAGGGAGGAGATCGTCAACCGGCGTATCGGTGAAGATGAGATGACCGCGATTGGAGTCTGCCGGACCTACCTCGAAGCGCAGCGTGAATTTGCCAGCGAGGATCGGGCCGGTGATGGCGTGCTAAAATTCTCGCAAAAATTCCGCAGCTCGCCGGGCCGGAAAGACGGGCTTTATTGGCCGGCGGCAGACGATGAGGATCCGAGCCCGTTTGGTCCGCTGATCGCCGAGGTCCATGCCGAGGGTTATGGCGGCAAGACGGCAGAGGGGGAACCGCAGCCCTACCACGGCTACCGTTTCAAGATCCTGACTGCCCAGGGAGCGTCGGCTCCCGGCGGTGCCTACGATTATGTGATCAACGGCAACCTGATCGCAGGATTCGCCATGGTCGCATATCCCGCCCATTGGGGCGAATCCGGGGTGATGACCTTTATCGTCAACCAGTGGGGCAAGGTGTACGAACGCAATCTGGGTGCACAGAGCGCGGACATCGCTGCCGCCATGACCGAGTTTGATCCCGATCCAGATTGGACCGTCGTGAAATCACCCTGAGCACGAACGCCCCGAGCCTCTCGCCTTGGTTTCTGCCTTTGCAACCCGCTCGGACTTCTCCTGAACCACTGCCGCTACCCAGACAGAGCCGGCAAAGTTCGCGAAAAGGCATGGGCGTGGGGGAAAGTTGAATTTTTCGTCCATCCAATCGGGCCGCTTGCGACGCAAGTAGGGGAACAACCCATATTCTTACGCCCAGTTGTGGCCTATCGTTCCAGCGAACTTAAAGAACAAAACCAGGAACCGATCACCTCGCGCCTCGCCGCTTTACGCCATGCATACGAACTCCATCAACAGACTGGTGACTGTCTTCGCCATCACCATGAGTGGAATCGGACTTTCCGTCTCCGCGCGCGCAGAAGCGTTTCCTCCTCTCAACAATCCACCATCCCCGGAGCACCACGTCGGCAAAGTCGTCTGGGCCGATCTGTTTACCGCCGATCCTGCGGGGGCCACAAAATTTTACTGCGGCCTGCTGGGCTGGACCGCCACGACGCTGGAACAGAAAAACAAGCGCTACACGATACTCAGCAACGGGGGCAGACCGGTCGCCGGCCTGGCCCCCCGTTCCGTCAAAGGCGGCAATCACCCGTCGCGGTGGATCGGGTATTTCGCGGTGGAAGACATCGCCGTCACGCTGCAGGCCGCAATCAAGAATGGCGGCAAAGTACACGCGCCTTCCCGCAGTTTTCCCGACCGCGGCCACCAGGCGATCATCGCGGACCGCGATGGCATTCCCATCGGCCTGCTCCAGTCGAACTCGGGCGACTCCGCCGATACCGAACCAAAGCCGGGTGATTGGAACTGGTTCGAGCTCTACGCAAGGACGCCAAAGGATTCATCCGACTTCTATCACAACGCGATTGGCTTCGAGGTTGTGCCCGAAACAAATTCTGACCGCAAAAGCGATTTTGTCCTCTCAAGCACCGGACACGCACGCGGCGGCATCGCTCCACTGCCCGATGGCGACGACGTCAAGCCCGGTTGGTTGGGTGTGATCCGTGTGGCCAATCTCGACGAAACTCTCGCCAAGGTCACTGGTCTCGGGGGCGAAGTGCTGGTGGCCCCACACTCCTTCGAATTCGGCAGCCGCTTCGCCATCATCCTGGATTCCACCGGCGGCACCGTCGGCTTGGTCCAATACAACGACAACGCGAATCCCGCCAACCGCCCATGAAATCCACCCGTAGATTCATCCTTTCTTCTTTAATCATAATCAGTCTGGCCTCCCTGTGGACGGGATGCGTTGGGGTCGGCGTCCGCGGCGATGTCGGCTACTACGGTGAAGGTCCATGGTTTCGAGACGACCTTTGGCTCGATGGCGGCGGGCGAGGCTGGTATGGCGGCCACGGTGGCGGGGCCTACGTCCATCCAAGCGGTGGCGGTCACGGGGATGGTCACGGTGGTAATCACCACTGATCATTTTCCGTATGAACTTTCCCGCCTTCGGCCAGGTGTCGGGCGGACAAGGTCGCGGATGCCCGACACAAAACCCATGACCTCCGACAGAGCAAAACCAACCGGATCCGAGGCCATCGTCGCCACCGGCCTGACCAAATCGTTTGGCGAGGGCGAGACCAAGATGATTGCCGTGAAAGGTGTCGGGCTGGTCGCCCATTTCGGCGAAATGCTGTTCATCGTCGGCCCGTCGGGCAGTGGCAAGACCACGCTCCTCAGCATGATTTCCGGAATATTGCGGCCCAATTCCGGCACGGTGGAAGTCAAGGGAGCCAATATCTGGACGCTGACCAATGACCAGTTGGCGGATTTCCGTCTCAATACCATCGGTTTTGTTTTTCAGGACTACCATCTGTTTCCCCGGCTGACCACGGCCGAAAACGTCGCAATCCCCTTGATCCTACAGCAGCACAATTGGGAGGAGTCCATCACGGAAGCGACCAAATACCTCGAGATCGTCGGCCTGAAGGGGCGCGCCGAAATTCTGCCGGTTAAACTTTCTGGCGGCGAGCAACAGCGCGTGGCGATCGCGCGCGCCATCATCAGCCGTCCGGAAATCCTGATTCTGGACGAACCGACCGCTTCACTGGACGGCGACACCGGCCGGATGATCATCGCGTTCGTGAAGGAAAAAATCCTCAATGAAAGCCGCTGCATCCTGATCGTCACCCATGACGCGCGGATCAACGAATATGCGGACCGGATCCTTCATATGGAAGATGGACTTCTCACCGCGACGGACCAAGGAGCCTGATGAAAGCAACCGACCCCAAGCCGGAAGAACAGGCATCGACGGCTTCGTCTGATGCCAAATTACTTGAGCCAAAATCCGTCGCCCAACCGGCCGGGCCCAAACCCGAGGGTAAAATTCCTCCATCCAAAGCTGACACCAAACCCGCCTCCAGTCCTGCCGAACCCAAACCGGAAGTCAAAACGGCCCGGGCCAGAACTGACTTCAGAAACAAGATCATCATTGCCCTCGCGATCTGCGGCATCTTGGCCGGATTGGTTGCCGCCTACTATTTCGGTCTGGAACGAAAAGCCCAGCCGCCGGTATTCAAACCGGTCAGCAGCCCTTACGAGTCAGCCATCTATGCGAACGGCATCATCGAGAGCGATCAACCGAGCGGCTCGAACATCACGATTTACCCGGAAATTTCCGGCCCGGTCATTCAGGTGCTCGTGCACGAGGGCCAGGTGGTTTCCGCCGGCACTCCGCTGCTGGCGATTGACGATTCGGTGCAGAAGGCGATCACGGCAGAACTGGGTTTGCAGGCCGAGGCGTCCCTGGCGCTGCTCGACGAGCTCAAGGCTCAACCGAGAAAGGAGACGCTCGCGATTGCCGAAGCGCAGGTGGGACTGGCCGAAGCCAACCTGAAAGTGGCGCGTAACCAGTACGGGAAACGACGTGCTTCGTTCGACATTGATCCGAAATCGATCAGCCAGGACGTGCTCGATACGGCGGATGATGCCGTCACCCAGGCTGCGGCCGGATTGGACGTGGCTCGCAGGCAATTTGAGCTCATCAGGGCCGGGGCCTGGAACTATGATCTCGCCAACCAGCAGAAGCAGTACGATGCGCTCAAACAGGCCTACCAGGCGGCCAGCGCGCTGCTGCAGAAATATTCCGTCAAAGCACAGGTCAACGGGATTATTTTGGCGCTCAACACCACGGTCGGCAGCACCGTTTCGCCGCTAGGCGCCTACAACGCTTACACCCAAGGATTCGATCCCTTGCTCGTCATGAGCGCGCCGCAAGACTATCTGGCCGTGCGGTGCTATATCGACGAAATTCTCGTCTCACGACTGCCGTCCACCTGGCATATTCGCGCGGAGATGACGGTCCGCGGAACGGAAATCAAAGTGCCGCTCGAGTTCGTCCGGGTTCAACCCTATCTTTCACCCAAGATCGAACTGTCTAATCAGCGCCAGGAGAAAGTGGATCTGCGGGTGTTGCCCGTGATCTTCCGCTTCCAAAAGCAAGACGCCCCGGTCTATCCCGGCCAATTGGTGGATGTCTATATCGGACAGAAGTAACCCCACTCGAATAGACCCGAACACATCAAAAAAATATCCATGCGTGACTTTCGATCATTGGTCCGACGGGGCGTGGGTCTTGCACCGATCGTTATGCTGCTCGGCGCTTGCACGGTCGGACCCGATTTCGTTCGTCCTGCGCCACCCAAGGTGGACCGCTACACCCGCAGTCCGCTACCGCCGGCGACAGCGGCCGTGGATGGTCGGGCGCAGCGTTTTTCGTCCGGCACGGCGCTGACTGCCGATTGGTGGCGGCTGTTCAATTCAGCGCCATTGGACGCGATCGTCCGGCAGGCCATCGCCAATAACCCAACCCTGCAGGCGTCCGAAGCCAGCTTGCGCCAGAGCCAGGATAATCTGCGCGCCGGTCAGGGCGTTTTCTTCCCGCAAATCACCGCCGGAGTGGATGCCCGCCGTGAACGCACCGCACCGTCACAGCAGGCGCTGCAGCCATCCGGCACGATCTTCAATCTGATCACGCTCAGCGGAACCATCAGCTATGCGCTCGACGTGTTCGGTGGTGAACGGCGGGCCGTGGAAGGCTTGCAGGCCCAAGTCGACCACCAGTTTTTCGAGAGTAAGGCCGCCGACCTGGCGCTGACCGCTAATGTCGTCAACACCAGCATCGCCCGCGCCGCCTACTCGGCACAAATTCGCCTGACCAAACAGCTCATCGAGCTGGAGACCCAGCAGCTTCATACCACCGAAGCACAGGTTCGCGCCGGCACCGTTCCATATGCAAATGTATTAAGCATGCGCAGCCTGATCGCCACCAACCAGGCCTCGCTGGCCCCGTTGGAACAAAAGGCCAGCCAAGCCGAGCACCTATTGGCGATTCTCGAAGGCGTGCTGCCTGCCGAGGCCATCCTGCCTGATATCAACTTGGACGAACTTGCTTTGCCCACCGATCTGCCGGTGAGCCTGCCGTCTGATTTGGTCCGTCAACGGCCCGACATTTTGGCGGCTGAAGCGCAATTACGGGTCGCCAGCGCCAACATCGGCGTCGCCACCGCCGCCATGTTTCCCAGCTTTAGCGTGAGCGGCACTTACGGGGCGGCGGGGTCCAGCTCCGATAAGCTTTCGGCGAATAGCGCTCGGTTTTGGAGTATCGGCCCATCAGCCACCATTCCGGTGTTTCAGGGCGGCAGCTTGTGGTATGGGAAAAAAGCGGCCATCGACACCTATCAACAAGCGCAGGCCATTTATCGGCAGACCGTGTTGAGCGCCTTTGCCCAGGTTGCCGACGCTTTGAAGGCACTCGAGCACGATGCCGAAGCGTTGCAGGCGCAATCCGAGGCGCAGCGTAGCGCCAGCGAAGCCGTGCGCCTGCTCCAGGCCAACTATCGCGCGGGGCTTGTCGCGTATGTGGAGGTGCTGGTGGCGGACGTGCAATTTCACGAGACGTCTATCGCCTATTTGCAGGCGGTCGCACAACGCCACCAAGACACCGTCGCCCTGTTCGTCGCCCTGGGCGGTGGCTGGTGGAACAAACCGCTCCCGACAAACCCGGGAGGAACGTCATGAAGTACGGCGGCATTCTGCGGATCGGATTCAAGCTGCTGGTAAACGACAAGGCGAAGTTCTCCGCCCTGTTGATCGGGATCACTTTCGCCGTGTTTCTGATGATGCAAATGACCGCCATGTTCGCCGGCATCCTGAACCGGGCCTATTCGACGGTCACCAATATCGGGGCGACGATGTGGATCATTGATCCGGCGGTCAATACGGCCACCAGTTCCATCCCCCTGCCCGACTATTTGCTGGATGCGGTGCGCAGCATGGACGGGGTCAGCTATGCGGTGCCTCTTTTCATCGGTGGCGCGCAGGTCAAGCTCACGAGCGGCACTTATCAATCGGTTAATGTCGTCGGCCTTGATGATGCCAGCCTGTTTGGCCGCCCTGAAATCGAGCTGGGCAACATTCAGGACATCTACGCCGACAACTCATTCTTTGTCGTGAAAGACGCGGAATTCGCGAAGCTGGAGGATCCGAAAATCGGCACCACCTTCGAACTCAACGATCACCGCGGGGTGATCGTGGGCATCGCCACGGTCGTGTCCAACGGCTTGAACGGCGTGCCCACGCTCTACACCACCTACAGCCGCGCGAAGGAATACCTTCCGACCACGCGCTTCACCATTTCCTATGTGCTCGTGCAATCGAAGAGTGACGCGGCCGTCGCCGGCATCAAGCAGCAAGTCGCCAAGCTCGGCTATGTCGCCTTGACGAAGGATGAATTCAACAAACGCATCGCCGACTATTACACCTATAAGACGGGCATCGGCACCAACATCCTGTTGATGACAGTCATCAGCTTCATTGTCGGCCTGTCGATTTCGGGCCAGACGTTTTATACTTTTATTCTCGAAAATCTGGAGAAATTTGGCGCGCTGAAGGCCATTGGGGCCAAGGGGCGTGAACTCGTCTACATGATCCTGTTCATGGCGACCTTTACGGCCCTGATCGGCTATGGCCTGGGCATCGGCCTGGTGACGCTGATGATCACGATCACCCGCTACCGGCTGCCGAATTACGCGGCGATGATCACATTCTGGAACCTCGGGCTGGCCTTCGGCATGGTTGTGTTGATCGCCGGCATCTCCAGCTATATCGGCGTCCGCAAGGTTCTGAAAATCGAGCCTTTTGACATCTTCCGCGGCTAGCGGCTTGCGATGATGAGCATCGTGCTTGTCTCCGTCGTTTGGCCACCGTGCGGTGCGGGCAGCAGCGGTTCCAACCGCGCCCAAAGTTCATCCGGCAACCGATAGCCCGGTTTGTTTTTCGCCATTACCCAGCTTTCACGGTTTTTCTGGATTTTGAACAGCACCCTTTTTCGGACAGACTCTTAACGGAGTAATGCTAATTGGCGCGTTGCAATCAGTATGTTCCGCCTTTGATTTGCCCATAAAAAACCGGCGGCGCGCACGAGGCACGCTGCCGGTGGAAAGTAACAGTTCGCGCCGCTTAGCTGGCGTAGCGGGCGCGAAGCATGCAGGTGAAGGCCATGACCTTCTCCTTGCGGCGACGGCGCTCGCAGGGCTTTTCGGCGTAACGCTTGAAGCGCACGTCCTTGATGATGTTTTCACGGTCGAGCTTCTTCTTCATGCGGCGCAGCGCACGATCGATGGGCTCATTTTTGCGCATCTTGATCTCAATAGGCATGTTTAAATCGATTAAGTTAGTCGGAGGAAAGTTGAGAAAAAGCCAGTCTGAGCCCCCACCGTCAATAGCAATTTTGAGGCCTTCTGCCGATGCAGGCCTCACGCCCCTTGGCCTTTGGGTGAAGGAGGATCTCGCGGATAATCAGATTAGGGCTTGCCCGTGCCTAACCCCCTGACTCCCATGAACGAATCTTGGCCGCTCCCGATTCACATTTCGTCCACCTTCACGTCCATAGCGACTATTCCCTGCTCGATGGGGCCTGTCGCATCGACCGGCTGATGGAGCGGGCCACGGAACTGGGCATGAAGGCGCTCGCCCTCACCGACCACGGAAATCTCTACGGCGCGATTGATTTCTATAACCAGGCCAAGGCGAAAGGCATCAAGCCGCTCGTCGGCTGCGAACTCTATCTCGCGCCCGGTTCGCGGCTTGAACGCGCGGGCCGCACCGACGAGGGCAAAAATATTTTTCACCTCGGCCTGCTCGTCCGTGATCTCACCGGTTACCAGAATTTGTTGAAGCTCGTCTCCGATGCGCACCTGAAAGGTTTCTACTACAAGCCGCGCACCGATCTGGAGCAACTCGCCCTGCACGCCAAGGGCCTGATCGGCTTCACCGGTTGTCTCGCCTCACTCGTACCGCAACATCTGCTCAACGACCGCTACGACGACGCCCGTACCGCCTGCGGGCGCTTCGTCGAGATCTTTGGCCGGGAAAATTATTTCGTCGAAATCCAGGACCACGGAATTCCTGAGCAACGCAAAATCATCCCCGGCCTCCTCAAGCTTGCCGAAGAGTTCAAGTTAAAGGTCATCTGCTCGAACGATGTGCACTACGTTCGGGCGCAGGATGCGGGTCCGCACGACACTCTCCTTTGCATCCAGACGGGTTCGAAGATCGCCGAGGAGAACCGGATGAAGTTCACCGGCACGCAATTTTTCCTGAAGTCGCGCGAGGAGATGGCGCAGGTTTTTGGTGAAGTGCCCGAGTCGCTCACCAACACCCAGCTCGTGGCCGAGATGTGCGATCTCGCCATCCCCTTCCCCAAGGGCTCCGAGCGCTACCCGAAATATCCGCTGCCGCCCGAGGTGAAGACCGACCGCAGCGGCTACCTCAAGGACCTTTGCATCGCCGGCCTGCGCCGCCGCTATGCCGTCGATTACCACACACCCGCGAAAGCCGCCGACCCCGCGCTCGCCCGGATTCTCGTCGAACGGCTCGACTACGAACTCTCGATCATCACCAAGACCGGCTTCATCGATTACTTTCTCGTCGTCTGGGATTTCATCGACTGGGCCCGCCGGCAGGACATTCCCGTCGGGCCGGGCCGTGGCTCAGGCGCAGGCTGCATTGTCGCCTACCTCCTCGGCATCACCAATCTCGATCCGCTGCGTTTCAAGCTGCTGTTCGAACGTTTCCTTAACCCTGAGCGTGTGTCGCCGCCTGACTTCGACATCGATTTCTGCATGCGCCGGCGGGGCGAGGTCATTGATTACGTCCGGCAGAAATACGGCAACGACTGCGTGGCGAACATCATCACCTACGGCACGCTCGGCGCGAAAATGGTCATTCGCGATGTGGCCCGGGTGAACGACCTGCCCTACGCGGAGGCCGATCGTCTGGCGAAAATGATTCCTGACGAGCTGAACATCGAGCTCAAGAGCGCCATCGAAAAGTCCGCTGAACTGCGCAATGAGATTGCCGGCAATCCCGCCGCGAAAAAAATCATCGACCAGGCCCTTGTGCTCGAAGGCATGGTGCGCAACACCGGCAAGCACGCCGCCGGCATCATCATCACCGACCGGCCGCTCTCCGACTTCGTCCCGCTCACGTTGCAGGAAGGCGACGTCACCGTGCAGTTTGACATGAACGCCGTCGGCAAACTCGGTTTGCTGAAGATGGATTTTCTCGGCCTCAAGACCCTGACGGTCATCGCCGACGCGGTGGAAAACATCCGACGCACCGCCGCGCCGAAATTCGACATCGAGACCGTCGGCTTCGAGGACTCCAAGACCTACGAGTTGCTCAACTCCGGCCGCACCACCGGCGTTTTCCAGTTGGAATCCGGCGGCATGCAGAACCTTTGCCGGCAGATCGGCCTCTCCTCGATCGATGAGATTGTCGCTCTCATTGCTCTCTACCGGCCGGGCCCGATGGACTGGATTCCTGATTACGTCCGCGGGAAAAAGGAGCCGGACACCGTCAAGTATCCGCACAAACTGCTCGAGGAAGTCTGCCGCGAGACCTACGGCATCATGGTTTACCAGGAGCAGGTCATGGAAGCCGCCAAGATCATCGCCGGTTACACGCTCGGCGGCGCCGACATGCTGCGCCGCGCCATGGGGAAAAAGGACGCCGATGCCATGGCGAAAGAGCGCACGAAATTCGTCGAAGGCGCCAAGCGCGTGAACAACATCGACGCCAGGACGGCCGATTCGATTTTTGACATCCTCAACAAATTCGCCGGTTACGGATTCAACAAATCTCACTCGGCCGCCTACGCCGTCCTCAGTTACCAGACCGGTTATCTCAAGGCCAACTACCCGGTCCAGTTCATGGCCGCCATGCTCAGTTCCGAACTCGGCAACTCGGAAAAGGTTTCCCACTTCGTCGCCGAGTGCGAGGCGATGGGCCTCACTGTGCTCGGCCCCGACGTGAACGAATCCCGCGAAATGTTTACACCGGTGGGCGCCAAGATTCGTTTCGGTCTCGCCGGCATCAAGGGCGTGGGCGAGCAGGCTGCGCAAAAAATCATCGAGGAACGCGAGGCCAACGGGCCGTTCCGCGACTTCGCCGACTTCATCGCCCGCGTGGACGCCCGTGCGCTCAACAAGCGAGTGCTCGAACATCTCATCAAGACCGGGGCGTTTGATTTTTCGGGCGAAGCCCGCGGCGATCTCTTCACCCGTATCGACGCCGCGCTCGCCGGTGCCGCCGCCCACGCGCGCGACAAGGCCGCCGGCCAGCATAGTTTCATGGACATGCTCGCCGAGGGACCGACGCCGGTCCTCCCATCTAAAATCGAGAATCCGAAATCGAAAGTCGCCTCCGTCACTGATTTCACCTCTGCCGAACGTCTCCAGTTTGAAAAGGAATTGCTCGGCTTCTATGTTTCCGGTCATCCGCTCAACGCCTACAGCGGTCTGGCCGAGGCGTTCCGCACTTACACCGAGGAGCAGGTGCTGGAGCAGGGCGATCGCGTGGAGTTCCGGCTTTGCGGCATCATGAGCGGAATAACCAAACGACTCTCCAAAAAGGACAACCGGCCCTGGGCTTTCTTCAATCTCGCCAGCAAGCGTGCCACTCTCTCGGTGAACATGTACGCCGACGCCTATGAGAACTACGGCAAGCTGCTCGCGGAGAATTTTCCCGTCGTGGTGCTCGGCTCCGTGATGCGCGGCAATGACGGCGCCCGCCTGAACATCAAGGAAGTCTACCCGCTCGACTCCTACGTCCCCGGCGCGGTCAAAAAAATCTGCTGGCTGCTCCATCCCGACCACCCGGAGCTGCCCGGCTTTTTGAACCAGCTCCGCACCGCGATCGATGCCGCCAACGGCGACACCAAGATCGAACTCGCCTTTGTTTTCGAGCACCGCGTTGCGCCGGTTGCCGAGACCTCTTTCGCGCTGAAGTGGCGCGTCACCGGGCCGAAGTTTCAGGAACTCCGCAACCACCCCGCTTGCGCCGGGACGCTTGTCGAGGCCCGTCCGTTCGAGCTCAAGGAACAACGCAAATGGGCCAGACGTGGCTGAACATGTCCGAAAACAAATTCATCAACAACGCCGCCCGCATCCTGAAACTGGTCCAGGCCGGCACGCCTGCCGATCAAGCCCTGCGCGAATCCCTCACGCAAAGCCGTCATTACACCGCGCCCCTGGAACGCCGGGAAATCAGCCGCGCGGTTTTCGCTTACTTCCGCTGGTGGCGCTGGCTTGATCCCAGGGTGTCGCTGCAAAAACAGCTCGAAGCCGCTTTGGTCCTGCGCGACCGCTTCGACAAAAATCCCGCCAGCATCAAAACCGAAGCGCTGGCGGCCCGCGCGGTGCCGGACTGGGTGAAAACGGAAATGGAAAGCATCCCCGCTGACTGGCTCCGCCAGTTGCAGCGCGACCCGGTGCTCTGGATTCGCGCCAAAGCCGGCGCCGGTGCTGAGGTGGCGGCCAAGCTCGGACTTTGCACGCCCGCTGCCCTGCCGCAGTCCTTAATTCTCAATTCCCAACTCTCAGCCTTCCGGTACGCCGGAATCACCGATCTCTATCGTACAGCCGGATTCCAAGACGGATTATTTGAAATTCAGGACTTCGCCTCCCAACTGGTCGGCCACGCCTGCGCGCCCCAGCCCGGTGAAACCTGGTGGGACGCCTGCGCCGGCGAAGGTGGCAAGACGATGCATCTCTCCGACCTGATGCAAAACAAGGGCCTGCTCTGGGCCAGCGACCGCTCGGCACGTCGGCTCACCAAACTCAAGGAACGCGCCGCCCGCGCCAGGGTTTTCAATTTTCGTGTCGCCGCCTGGGAAGGAGGCGCGCAGTTGCCGACAAAAACCAAATTCGACGGCGTGTTGGTCGATGCGCCGTGCAGCGGCATTGGCACCTGGCAGCGCAATCCCCACGCACGCTGGACCACGACGCCCAAGGATGTCAACGAACTCGCCGTGGTGCAGCAAAACCTGCTTAACCACGTCGCTTCTTCACTCAAATCCGGTGGCCGGCTCATCTACGCGGTATGCACACTCAGCCGGGCCGAGACCACCGGCGTGGCCGATGCCTTCACTGCCGCGCATCCCGAGTTCGCTCCCGATCCGGTCCTCGGCCGGACACCCCGGCTCACCCTCTGGCCGCAGGATCTAAACGCCAACGGCATGTTTATCGCCGCATGGAAACGAAAGAACTGAATGCCGGGAACACGCAGGACCTTGCGCTGAAAAAGGTGGACGGCGCCACGGTGCGTGACGACTTCAACTCCATCAACACGGTCCTGCACTATGCCCGGGCGGCTCACTTTATCGGACTCTGGAAATCTGAACTGGCGCTGATCGAACGGTACTTTCCCGACCGAACGATGCATCTGCTCGAGGCCGGCTGCGGTGCCGGGCGCGTGGCGGTCGGCCTCTGGCATCAGGGCTTTCGCGATATCACCGCGTTCGACTTCGCCTCCGAACTGATCGAGCAGGCCGAGAATCTTAAACAGGAACAGGGCATTGCCGGCATCACCTTCCTGCAGGCCGATGCCACACAACTGGGAACATGCAGTCTGATAGACCATAAACGGTTCGATGGTGTTCTCTTCATGTTTAACGGCATGATGCAGATTCCCGGAAGGGAAAACCGGCGCGCCGCCATGCGTGAGTTACTCCGCGTCTGCCGGCCTGGCGCGCATTTCATTTTCACGACCCATGATCGCGACGACCCCAAAGACATCAAGGAATGGGCCAAGGAAGCCGCACTCTGGGCCAGGGGGGAGCAGAATCCGCGGCTGCTGGAATTCGGCGACCGCTATTTCACGGATGAAACCGGCAACACCTTCATGCATCTGCCCGACCGGAGGGAAATTCTCGAGGACATGGCCGCCACCGGCTGGACGCATGTTCACGACACCACCCGCAACGAACTCGCCAGCGAAACACCCAAGGTCAGAAACTTTTCCGACAACTGCCGCTTTTGGGTGGCGCGACGAGCCTGATCAAAGGCCATTTTTCTTTCGCACAAAATATCAAGTAAGCGAGCCGGCCCGTCTGATAGTATGCCGCGCAAAAGCATGAACCATTACCGCCAAGCCGTGCTGCGCAGTCTCGATGCCATCGAACATAATCTGAAGCGCCCCATTGCCCTCGACGCGCTGGCCCGGCGCGCCGGGTTCTCGCTCTGGCACTTTCACCGCATCTTCGCCGAGCATACCGGCGAGTCCCTCGGTTCCTACCTCCGCAAGCGCCGGTTGACAGCCGCCGCCGATGAACTTGTCCGCTCGGATTGCGGCATCCTTGACGTGGCGCTGGATTATCAATTCGAGTCCCACGAGGCCTTCACCCGCGCCTTCAAGGCTGCGTTCGACTCCACTCCAAGCGAATTCCGGCGTACCGGCAAACTCTCATGGTTGCGCACCCGTCCCGAAATCACCTCCACCCGCCTTGACGTCCTTCCAGTCCAAACTTCCATGAAACCTGAAATCATAAAACTGCCCGCCCTTCGTCTGCTCGGCCTTTCCGTCCGGTTCATCGGACCGATGTCGCCCGATGCTGACAATCTCGACGTCGTGCCGAAGCTTTATCATCGTTTTTGTCCGCTGCTTCCCTCATTGCAGCCGCAACAGGACAAATACATCTACGGCGCCGCCCGCTGTCCTGCTGATGCTCAGCGCCGCCATCCGGACGAGCTCGAATATCTTGCGTCGATCAATGTCGCCCCGGAAGTCAAAGCGAAGCCGCCGTTCACAATCTGGTCCATCCCGGCGGGAACCTATGCGTGTTTCACGCACCGCGGTCCCGTGGCCAAACTCGGCGAGACGATCAATTATGCCTTCGGGTCATGGTTGCCCCGTTCTAAGTTCGTTCATGCCGACGGCCCCAATCTCGACCGGCAAGACGAGCGCTTCGGCGACGGAGGCGCGGACTGCGTATTCGACTTTCTCATCCCGGTCAGACCGAAATGACATCTACCCGGCATTCGGACGCAGAATTTCCAACTGGCCGTAATCCGCCAGGCTGATGTCCTCGGAGTGGTTGTCATTCACGATTGAGTTTTCGAGCGTGTTGGGGTTGCAGGAAGCGTCGTTGATCCGGATGCCCTCGGTTTTGTTCCCCGTGACAGTGAGCATCCTGAATGTATTGTAACGGCAGGCGCTGCCGGGAATGGTGCGCGTCTCGGCCATGAAAATGCCCTGCTCGCCGTTGCCCTGCAGTGTCAGCCGCTCAAAGGTATTTCCGATAGAATCCCGCATGAAGATTCCCTGACTCCCATTTTCAGAGGCGGTGGAATCAGTGACAAGGTTGCGGTTGAAACGCCAGTCGATCGAGAATCCCGCGCTCCGATTATGGTGCAGATTCAGGCGGATGAAGCTGCTGTCTTCGGTTTCATAGGCGGCGAGGCCGTCAAACTCGTTGTCGCGGGAATCAAGTCCCATGATCCGGATTTGCCGGCACGTCTTCTCCAGCACGACGCCGCCCGAGCGGGCCCGGCAGGTGACCACATTCTCGAGCACCACGGATTCTGCTCCCCGGATCGTGATTCCGTTGTTGCGGAGACTGCGATCGTCGCAGGTGCCGCGATAGCACTCAAACTGTTGTTCCTCACGATTGCCGTCGATCAGCAGGTCGCGCACCGTCACTTGGCGCACGGTCCGCCGGGTCGGCGTGCTGCTGCTCCCAATGACCAGCACCGGACAATTCGCCCGCGCCCGGAGAAACAAAATCGTATTCGAACCTTTGCCGCGCAGTTCAACGCCGTCGCGATCGATGATGATGGGGTTTTTGATCGAAAAGGTACCGGCTCCCAGTTCCACAATACCGCCAGACTCGGGCAACGAAGCGAGGGCGTCGGTGATTGTCTGATCATCGCCTGCCGCCACCGCCAGAACAGGTCGCTGTTTGGAATCACCCGACTTGTCTGTTTTCACCTGATCAGCCGCAACCAGTCCGCCCGCGATCAGCGCGCCCAAAATGATAAAAAACCGGTGATTGCAGATGGAGTTGGGCATGCGGGTTATTGCGGATCTAATTTATACTATCGTCCTGGGGCATTTAAAGGTAAGTGCGATTATCCCAGTTGGCGCAAAAAACACCCGGAAATCAACCTGCACATCGTCATAGAGACGTGAATTTTCACCGGGCGTTTCAGCGAGCCGGAAATGAAATCAGGCGAGCCTTCACCGTTGGCCACTCTGCCTGGGTGATGCTGTACATCGCCGTGTTTCGGACATAGCCATCATGCGGCCGGGTTTGATAATTTCGCAGCACACCCTCGAAAACGGCTCCCAACCGGCTGATCGCGGTGCGAGATTGTTCGTTGCGTTCATCGGTTTTCAATTGCACACGGACGGCCCCATGCGTCTCGAAGGCATGGGTGAGCAATAGCAATTTCGCTTCGGTGTTGATCGGGGTGCGCTGCGCCTCGCGGGCCAGCCAGGTCCAGCCGATTTCCAGCGCCCGGTGCGGCCGGCGAATGTCGAGGTAACGCGTCGAGCCAACGGCCACTCCGTCACTTCTTCGCACGATGGCGAAAGGCACCTCGGTTCCCGCCTCCTGATTTTTCCAAGCTTGGGCGATCCAACTTTCGACCTCGGCCCGCGAGCCAAACATCGGGATCGGCAGCCAGCGCCAGATTTCCGGCGTCTGACTGGCCGAAAACAATGCAGCCGCATGATTGGGTAAGAGCGGCTCCAGTTGGACATGCCGGCCCGCGAGCCGAACCGATTGAGGATTAAAAGTGGTATCCACTCCCTCAAACATGGGTGGATGGTCCGCGCCGCCAAGGAAGAATCCCCATTTTTCGACACAGTTCCTAGGGTTTTACCATGGTTCACAATGCTTCTCCCGAATAAATCGTAATGCCAATTGCTGGAGGAAACATCGCTCAATCAGTTGGGTCAAATTCGGCTCCACATGTACCATCAATCATCGGTCAGATCTACCCCTCGCAAAATCTGCTTCAGCGCCATCTCCTGGCTTTATTTTTTCGATCTTTGCCTGGTTTTAGCGTTGTCGGCACTTCCCGCACTGGGAATGGCCGCAACGAATTCCTCCACGGCCGCCATTTCTGTCACGACGGGAGCGAACACTAGCTCTTCATCGCCCAGCGCCATGCCGCTCATCAGTCGGGGCAAACCGGCTTACGCCTCCGGCTCAGCATCAGGCATTTTACCTTCCGCCGCCAATGACGCCAACTACCAGTCAATGTGGGTTTCGGATACGCTGCCGGCCTGGATCGCCTACGATCTTTCAACGGTTCCGGCGAATCAGCGTCAACAGGTGCTTGTCGCTTGGTATGGTCCTTGGGCGCTGGGCTACATCAATGTCAATCCCGCGCCATCCTTGCAATTGCCGGTCGACTACACGATCGAAATAAATTCCGCCCCCGGTGGCACTGGTGCCGCGCCGACCACCGGTTGGCAAGTGGTCGTCACGGTCACCGGCAACAACCGCGGCTGCCGCCAGCATCTGGTCAATCTCGCCGGGGCCAACTGGATTCGTCTCCGCGCCACCGCCGGCTCCAACCCGGCCTCCTTCGCGATCGACCTTGATGTTCACTCGGCGCCTGATGGCGCGTCGGACGCGTGGCTCTTTATGGGCGACTCCATCACCGGTTTTGCGGCCTATTTGTTCAGTGATTTGCCGGGGCGGGTAAACAGTCTGGCTCCCGATCGCTGGCCCGTCATCGTGCCGGCCGCCATCGGAGGCTCCAATGTCTGGTCGGCCAACGACGTGATCGACGAAGCTCTTTCGCTGTATCCTGGACGCTTCGTCACGCTGAACTACGGAACGAACGGCGGCGCAGACGGCTTCACCGCCGCAATGGAGGTTCTCCTGCAGAAGGTTTTCGCGGCCGGAAAAATTCCCGTGATTCCCCACATGCCGTGGTCCGACATTCCCGACCAACTGGCCAAGGCTCCCTTGATCAACGGACAGATCGACGCTCTCTATGCCAAATATCCCGCCATCTTGCATGGTCCCGATTTGTATGCCGCGTTTTTCGGCCGCACCGACTTGATTTCCTCGGGCGACGTTCACCCCGGCGATGCCGGAAACGCAGAAATGCGCCGCCAATGGGCACTGGCCATGACGGCGAACAGCAACATTTCCACCCTTGTTCCGCCGAGCGATGCGATTGTGAGTTTCACGGTGGCCGATCCTGCCCGGGAAACAGTGACGGTGAGTCTCTCGCCGAGCTCGCCGAGCGTGACTGCCGGAGCCACGAATCAATTTACCGCGACCGTGACAGGATCGAGCAATCTTGCGGTGGCGTGGACAGTGCAGGAAGGCAGCGCCGGCGGCACCGTCAGTCCCTCTGGCTTGTACACGGCACCAGGCACTGCGGGCACTTATCATGTCGTGGCTACCAGCAACGCTGACAACACCAAGTCAGCGACGGCGACCGTCACCGTGACGGCTATTTCCAGCCCCGCAGCACCGACAATCGCCAGTTTCACCGCAAGTCCGGCATCAATCACGGCGGGCGATAGCACCACTCTGGCTTGGAGTACAACCGGAGCAAACAGCCTCTCAATCGCGCCGAGTGTCGGCACCGTTTCCGGTTCGAACATCTCCGTTTCCCCGGCCACGACGACGACCTACACGCTCACCGCCACGAACGCCAGCGGCAGTGTGACCAAGAGCACCACCGTCACTGTCAACCCCGTTCCCATCACACCCGTCATCGCCAGTTTCACCGCGACCCCCGCCTCGATCATCACGGGCAACAGCACCACGTTGAACTGGAGCGTCACAGGGGCCACCACCCTTTCGGTCTCACCGGATGTGGGCCCGGTTACCGGCACCAGCATCACGATCTCGCCCACGGCCACGACGACCTATACGCTCACCGCTTCCAACGGCACCACCAACGTGACGCAGACCGCCACCGTCACAATCACTCCCGCCTCCACCACGGCGCCGGTGATCAACAGTTTCACCATCGACAGTTCTTCGCTCAACACCAACGGCATGTGTACGCTGCTTTGGAATGTTTCCGGCGCGACCAGCCTGTCGGTTTCGCCCAACGTCGGTGCCGTCACGGGCAATCTCATTGCCGTCTCTCCGCTCGCCAACACCACTTACACGCTCTCCGCCACCAACGCCCAGGGCACAGTCACCGCCATGGCCAGCGTCGTCCTGAACACTCCGGCGCTCACCCTGGAAGCCGCACCCGTCCTGAACATACGGCGCGACGACCATGTGGCCACGATCGAGATGGATTTCGACGACACCGCGTGGGCCCAGCTATGGGATGTCGATACCGCAGGCCGCAAAGGCTGCGGCTACCGGGTGCAATGGTGGGCCGACGGCACCGCGATCTCCACGATTCTCACCACCGACGGCTGCACGTCGGAAAATTCCGGCGGCTCCACTGCCGCGGTCCCCAACATGTCTGCGCCCCGCCAGTTGGTGACGCCCAATCGCGTCATTCAGATCCAGCCGCTCGCCAACAATGTCCTCTATCATGTGAACGTCGTGCGTCTCAATGGTCTCGGGCAGATTTGCAGCCAGCCTACGGAGCAAACTTTCAACGGCGGCGACGGCACCCGCGTCGCGGCCCTCCGCTCCTCGATGACTTTCTTCGACGATTTCAACCTCCCGATGGGCGCGCCTGACGAGCGCAAGTGGAACAATGCGATGACCCCGCAGACCGATCCGCGCTTTAATTTGTTTTTCGTGAACGACCAGTGCCACGTCCACACCCTCAACGGCACGCTCAATGGCGCGGCGGGCGACAAATCCCAGGTTGCCCAGCGCCCCCGCAAGCCCATCGCCATCGAAAACGGGGTCCGCCGCCGCATCGTGTTCGACATGGATGGAATCATGAGCCCGCGCAGTGTCTGGTACCTCGATTTTAATCCGGTGAAGGCCGACCTGACCGGCCATATGAGCTTCTTCGACACGGATGGCGAGAAGGCGCTTCCAGCCGGCGTGCTACGGCTGAAGGCAAGCAATCAGTCATTTTCGGTCCACCTGATCGACGGCACGGGCGCTTCCTACCAAATCGCCGAAGCGGTGCTCTACGAGAAAGGCCGCAAGATGAGTTCCAACGTCCGGCGCAGCTTCGATGTGCGCGTCGGCACCGACGGAATTCAAGTCTTCGTGGATGGCACGAGTGTGATCGACACGGCATTCGCCGCCGGGGCCTTCAAGCCGGGAACCTACGATCTGCTCTGGTCTACGATCGGCTACAACACCTCGAAGGACAACAATCCCTATTTCCTCTCCCATTGGGACAACTTTGGCTTCGACGGTCCCGATCTGGAGCCGCGCGCGGTCCACAACTACGTCACGCGCATCGACGGTACTGATTACCAACATACCTCCCGTTGGAATTCCAGTTATCCCACTTTCACGGTGAATATTCCCGACGATATTCGTCCCACTGCCTCCGGAGCCGGCAGCGAAGCGTGGCTGGTCTTCAACTACATGGTCAATGTATTCAGCTACACGACCATCGACCCGGGCGATCATGTGCTCGTCAACGGCGTCAGCTACGCTCTGCCGCAGCCGGCGAACAACACCTCGCCGCTCGATCCGACACTTTCTGCTGTCTGGAACAACCCCACCACTGTGCGCATCAAACTCGGCGAGGTCCAGCAAGGCGGCGTTTCACCGCTCCTAGTTGGTAACAATACCTTTCAATTCTTCGCCAACAACACGGGCATCATTGACCTGCATGTCGAGGTCATCACTCCGAAAAATGCCGAGCCACCGTACACCCCTCCCTCCGCCCTCCATCATGTCCCGCTCCAAGCCGAACTCCCCAAGCTCGGGCCGCCGGCCAGCATTGTCTTTATCGGCGGCCAGGAATGGACCCAGGTTTCCGAGGGCGTGATCCAGGGGCCGACTGTCTCTGGCAAGTCCAACGTCGAAGTCGTCGTGGGCAATTCCAACTGGGCCAACTGGGCGCCCCAATGGCTGAACATGCCCGCCCTAAGCACCGAAATCTGGAGCAGCGGCGGCACGACCGGCATCAAGACCGTCGAACTCTTTCTCCGCAAGAAGGGCGTCACCACAGGCTACGGCGATCGTATCGCCGTGCTGACAACCTCGCGCGACGCGCCGGCTCCGCAGGTCCGTTACGTCTTCGATTTCGACACCACCCGGTTTCCCAATGGTGACTACGAACTCTACGTCCTCGGTACGACCGCCACCGGAGTGAAGAGCCACCCAACCTTTTTCGGCTCGGCCTTCCGCTGGGACCCGACCGTATGGGGCGGGGCTTATGAACCCGTCAGCATCACCATCGCAAACTGAGTCCAAACGTCTTCACCACGCCACTATGAACATCCTCCGCTCACACCCTCATATTTCTGGGCAAATACGCTTCGCCTGGAGATTCCTTTTTGGCTGCGGTCTGGCGTTTTGCGGATTCGCCCTGCCCAGGCCGGCAGTCGCCGCACCGCCCGGCCCGGTCGACGCATGGACGCAGTTGACCCTGCCCGGCCAGGCTGCCGGAGACTATTTTCAGAGCATCGTGGTCGACCCCGTCAATCCCGGCACGCTCATCACCGCCTGCGGCAATAATGATGCCCGCAAAATCAAATGGTACCGCAGCACCGACTACGGCGACACCTGGACGCTGATCAACAACACGGCCATGAATGGCAACCCTTGGGGTTTCAGCATTGATCCCAACCCCGCGCGCGATCCCGCCACCCTGCCCACGCTTTATTCGCCAGCCGGCTACGGATCATTGGGCATTTGGAAGTCAACCGATGGAGCAGTCAACTGGACCCGACTCACGGCCGCCGACGCCGCTTACGTGCCTTACAACCCCTATGGCGTGACCGATGCTTATCATACGGCCATTTTGCCCGATGATCCGCCCAATCACCTGCTCGTCACCTATCACTATGGATTCAAGAACAACCCCGCCAACGAAGGCGGCTTTGGCGAAAGCTGGGATGGCGGCCAGAATTGGGTCATCCATCCCCCGCCTGACGGTATCGGCAACTCGCATTACGTCCTTCCGATCAGCGCCACCACCTGGTGCGTGATTTCACAGGATCCAAATATGGGCATCTGGCGCACCACCACGGCCGGTCGCATCGGCGGCACACTGGCGAAGAAATATCGCGACGGCGTGATCTCGACCAGCGCCTGGACCAAGGTCGAGGCATCTCACTCCCACGCGCATGGCTCGTACACGCCGGTGAAAATTGGCAACGCCTGGTATTCGCCCGGCTATAGCAACAGCGAAGGCGGCATCTGGAAATCCACCGACGATGGCGCCACCTGGACGGCGCTGGTTCCCGGATACTATTGGGCCTCTCCCCCGAATGCACCTTTCATGAACAAGAATGCCACCGGTCTGGCCGCCACCGATCAGTACATCTATTCCAATACCTTTGTGGGCCCCGAGCTGGCGCGGGCACCCCGGAGCAATGACGCCCAATGGATCCGCAATTACACCGCCACACCGGCTGCGTTGCAGGGCTTCGGCGGCAATCCCATGGGCAACACGAGCACCAAGCATCCCTCGGGATATTGGCTTGTCTTCATGGCCACCAGCAACGGCGTGTGGCGCTACGTCGAGCCGCTGGGCAACAGCACCACAACCATCAGTGTCGCACCCACCCTCGTCACCGTCACTGCCGGAGCGACGCAGCAATTCACCGCCACGGTTTCAGGCTCGGCCAACACCGGTGTGACGTGGACGGTGCAGGAAGGCAGCGCCGGCGGCACGGTCAATTCCACCGGCCTCTACACCGCTGCGGCCACCGCCGGGACTTATCACGTCGTGGCGACGAGCGTGGCCGACGGCGCCCAATCCGCCGTCGCGACCATCACGATCAGCGGAATTATTCCGCCGAATTCGGCCATCATCACAATCACTGTCACCGTGAATGATATCGTGCTTCGGATACCCGCGCTACCGTTGTTGCCGTATTTTCTGAACCCAACTTGAACCACGAGCTCCGAGGCTCACCCCGTGTATTTGGGCAAGGACCATGTTGGGGGCATGGCCAACCGCCAGTTCCAACCGTGATTTCCCACCAAGGTCCCACCATTCTGAACTCCGCTTCGACAAAAATTAAAATATTTGCAACCGCGTATCTTTTTCTGCATCGATTCAATTAGAACACGGGCTGCTTCCAAATCATCCCAGATTGCGACGATGTGAAGCGGCGTATCTCCAAAACTGCGGCCTCTTACATTAGGGCCGTCGAGGACAACGCCTTCGAACGTCGGCAACTCAGCGTCTCTCAGGGGGAAGTTAAGACGTCACGTCTTGACTTTTGACAGAAGGCAAAATTCGGCATCGGCTTGTCAAGAGTCAAGACATGACGTCTTTTGATCGTTGTTGACGTCTTTTGATCGTTCTGAGTGAGGCGAACGAATGCCCGCTCGCGAGCAGGACGACGAACAAATCCAATCGTGCATCTATTCGCATTCAAAGGCGGAGAATAACACCTCACGGGTTGGGGGGAAGTTAAGACGTCACATCTTGACTTTTGACAGAAGGCAGGATTCGGCATCGGCTTGTCAAGAGTCAAGACATGACGTCTTTTGATCGTTATGGCGGGAATGACGAGCAGGACGGGTAAGATAAAGCCGATCAATAAAGCCTGCAACATAGCTGTGCCAATGAAAGTCCACGCAGCGAAATCGACGGTTTTCAAGGCCTCGGATTCGTTGGTGATCTTCGAAAGAAATCCGTTGTCAGCGGGCTTGTAATCGATGGGCATGATTTCTGCCTATCCGTCTCTTTTGAATAATTGTGCCATGCAGAGCGGAAGCATCATCGACGATTCAGGTGAGATCAAGGGCGTTGGTCTGTGGATGACTTGATCGGCTCTTCTTTGTATCGGTGATAATTCACCGCACCCACAAGTCCTCCAATGAACGACAACCAGAAGGCAACGGCCACAAATAATCCGAGGAGGCCTGGTGATACTTCCTGCCAGAGAATCCACTTCGCGATAGCCCAATAGACGACGAGGATTGCCGCACAAACCCGGGATTGCCTTTGGATGCCATATGCGAGGCCGGCAATAAATGCCGCGTCTGGCAACAAAAGGAGTGGTGCGGCGTTCTTTTGAGAATAGGCGGCGGCAACAGAAATGACCACCGTGAGAACAGCAGACGCGTAGGCTGCGATCGAAGCATCTTTGGTTCGCTTCTTCGCTCGCTGAAACGGCTCCAGTGGAAGTGCAGACGGGGGAAACATTTTTTCTTCGGCCGACGTTACCAGTCAGCCGACGACCGGCGAGCGCAAACAGGACCCTTCCGAACTGAAACTGAATCTTGAGCGTAGTGCGCCAGTGCGATTTAGTCCGTATGAAGGTCGTTGGCCGTGCTGGTCTTGTTGGGCCTTTTTTCTTCATTTTGAATAGTCAGCTTGGAACGATACACAGCGGTTACATGACCAACACCTGTGCTCATGTTCGTAACGGCTCTGTACGATGTAATCCAATAGAGTCGGTTCTTCCAATCGCGGGGAAATCGTCGAGCAGAAAAATCGAGAGAGAACTCCGTTGTCTGAACTGGCACTTTGCTCGGAACTGCGAACAGATACACATCACCGCTAAGAACCTCGGCATTGAGATTCGAAATCCACTGATCCTGCGGTTCCCCCTGAACAACCGAAATGTAGAGCCGATTTCCGTCTGATCGAACAGAGTGAATCGTCGGTAAGTCCGGCGGCTCTGTATCGTCGATAAACTCGAGTCGCTCGGGTGTTCGGCAACCGGAAATCGCTGCCGCGATCAAGAAGGCTATGATGGCTCGTAACATTCTGTCTGCATTGCCCAGATCAACGCCTCATATCAGCCACGCCCGGCGAGCGGGCAGACCGAACTTTTGAAATACAGGGCCATGGTGAGCGGAAACATCGTCGACGATTCAGGTGAGATCAAGGGCGTTCACCGTGGCTGATTGGTTCAGCTCTGGTCTTTCTTGGAAAGCCCCAACAGCAGCCAGATAGGCCAAAGCAATGCGATAAAGATGAAGATCGACATATCAAAACCGTCGCCGGTCCCAAATCCCGCAAATCCTTTCGTTCTCTTTTCTTTGCCGGGTCCGGCCACGGCAATAATCATCAGAATGACTCCGATGCCGAGGTAGATCGTGGACAGTATTCCTTGGGTGCTCATCTTGCCGGATCAGTGTCAGTGGGACTCGAAAACGAGTCTTTGCGCTCCGGGGGTCATTTAACAAATCAATCGCGCAGGTCCTTCGACGGCAATTCCTGTTTTTTATTTCGAGTCATTCCCCGTTGATTTTACGTGCGGAAAAGACTCGTGGGTCGATGACACCGGGCGGGGCAATCGAATCTCGGCATACAGTCGCTCCTACAGCAAACCAAGCCAGGGCCGTTCGACAGGCTCATGGTCCAAGACAAGTTTCGGAGCATTGGATGCAAAGTAACAAAAAAAACACCGCAGCGGGTGCTGCGGTGCGGTTCAAACGAAATATCAGGTCCCGTTCAGGGGGTGGCGTTGGCCATCGCGGGTGCTGGTGCCGGCACCTTGGTCAGGCTGGCCTTGGCCTCCTCGATCGTGTCGAAGAAGGCCCAGGTCCGGGTGTCTTCGAATCCTTTGCACTCGGCGATGATGTGCGCATTGCCGACGAGCGTGAAATGCACGCCGAGATCGCGGCTGGTCTGCATCGCCTGCATCAGCAGCTTGATGACGCCCATGTGGAGCGAGCGGAGCTGATGCACGTCGATCACGGCCTTGTTGTGCCCGGCATCGACCGCCTCGGACAGCTTGGGCTTCAGGTAGGTGCTGATCTCGGCGGTGATGCTCGTCGAGCAATTCTCCGGGACCCGCATGATGAGCACGCCGCCTTCGGTGGTGAAATAGCGTTGCGATGTGTCGAGATTCATCGCCTTCGCGACCTTGGACTCGAGTTCGCTGATATCGATGGGCTTGGTGATGACCGTGGTGAAGCCGACGGTCTGGGCCTGCTGCTGGGCGCCCGTCTCCGTCTTGACGACGAGACCGAAGACCGGGGTGTACTTGGTCTTCACATTGGTGCGGATCAGGCGGAACAGGGCGAAAGCGGCATCCTCCGGCAGCGACAGACTGATCATGATCAGATCGGGCGGCGTCTTCGCGCAGAAATCAACGGCCTCGGCCTGGGAGGTGACGCCATGGACTTTCCAGGGCGAAGTTTTCAGGCCCTCCTGGATTTGCTGCACGATCGCCGGCTTGTCCTCGACCACGAGCAGCGTGGCGGGATCAAAAATCGAACGGGCCTTGCCCTTGGAATCGGTGAGCGGCTTGAGCTCGATGATCCGGCCGGCCTTTTCGAGGAGCACATCCTCCTTGAAGGGTTTGACGATGTAATCGCGCACGCCGATCTTGGCCACTTTGAGCACGTTGTCTTTGCCGCCTTCAGCGGTGAGCATCATGATCGGGATGCCCTTGAGCTGCGGATCGGACTTGATCTTGGTGAGCATCTCGACGCCGTCCATGACGGGCATGGTGACGTCCAGCAAAATGAGGTCCGGCATCTCCTTGGCGGCGATGGCGAGACCCTCGACCCCATTGGCCGCCTCGAGGATTTCGCAATCAAAGGCTTTGAACGCTTTCCGCACTATGATGCGAACGGTCTTGGAATCGTCGACGGTAAGGATTTTGTTGCGCATGGCTGATCAGTTGAATTTTAGGGAAATTATTCGCCAATCTTGATGAGAATATCGGTGACGATACTCTGACCGGCGCTTTGAAATTTATAGATGAAGCGTTGGACTTCGGCGATGGGCTCGATGGAAAAATTACTGCCCCGCAGAATGGTCGGAATGGTCAGGCGGCAGGGAAATCCGGCATCGCTGAGACCGTTCTTGAAACTGCCGACGGTCATGTTGGTCAGTTCGCCGATGGCGTCGTTGATGACCTCGTCGCCGGATTCATCGATTTCCTGCTCGGTCATGCCGAGCATCTGGCAGGTGGCGAGGCGGGCGAAAGGCACGTCGAGATAAAGATAGATGAGGCCGTTGACATCGCCGAGGAAACCCACGGTGCCCACGATTTGCGGGATGTTGCTCACTCCGTCCACGGGAATGGGCGGCCAGCAGTTGGTCTGATCGGTGAGCACACAAAGATCGGCCTGGCGGCCCAGCATGGTTTTGAACACTTCGCCGATGGCGCGATTGATGTTCTCACGGATGAGATTTTCGGAAATTTCCTGTGTAGCGGGCATATGGGTAATTCTGCTTGGCCATGAAAAGCCTTTCCGCCTTAATCGGCCCACTTTTCCCTCCACTTAACCGCTATTTTTTAAATAGAACCGCTTGAAACAAAAAATAATGGCCTACTCCGCCATTTCCGCACCCACCTCGAACGGATCGCCCGCATCCCGGTACTCCTGAAGTTTGTTCCGCAGGGTTCGGATGCTGATCCCGAGCAGATCTGCGGCTTTGGTGCGATTGCCCGCCGTCTGGACAAGGGCGCCCTTGATGGCCTGTTTTTCCAATTCGGCGATGTTAAACACCGCGCCATTCTGGCCCGGAGCCGTACCGACCGGCCCCTCGGCCACGGAGGTCGCAAACGACGCATCAAAAGCCTGCTTCGAACCTTCCGAATGGCCGTAATCCTGCATGGCACTCGCGAGCAAAGCCTCGCCGGCCGCCTCCCCCGCCACCACGGGCAGACCCAGGGCGGCGGAAGAAATCATCCAGCCATTTTCGGTCAGAATCACCGCGCGTTCGATGGTGTTTTGCAGTTCGCGCACATTGCCCGGCCAGCGGTAGAGGAGCATCGCCTTGATGGCCGATTCGGAAAAGCCCGCCACCTTCACACCCATTTTACGCGCACATCGCGTCAGAAAATGCTCCGCCAGCGGCATGATGTCCTCCGGCCGTTCACGCAGAGCCGGCACATGCACCGGGAAAACATTCAGCCGGTAATACAAATCCTGCCGGAAAGCGCCCTTCTCCACGCTGCTGAGCAAATCCCGGTTCGACGTGGCCAGAATCCGGACATTCACCTTGATCGTGCGGTTGCCGCCGACCCGCTCGAACTCGCGCTCCTGGAGCACGCGCAGCAGTTTCGCCTGCAGATTGGCGGGAATCTCGCTCACTTCGTCGAGCAGCAGAGTGCCCTGGTTCGCGAGTTCAAACCGGCCCTCCCGCCGCTCCGTCGCGCCCGTGAACGAGCCGCGCTCATGGCCGAAGAACTCGCTTTCGATCAGATTTTCCGAGACGGCGGCGCAGTTCACCTTGATGAAAGGATTCTGCCGGCGCGGACTGCGCCGGTAGAGTTCGCGGGCCACCATTTCCTTGCCCGTGCCGTTTTCGCCGGTGATGAGCACGGTCGCATCCGTCGGGGCCACCCGCTCAATCAACTGGCGCAAACGCAGCATCACCGGACTCCGGCCCACGATGGAGCCCTCATCCTCGCCCTGCTGGTCGCTGAGGAGCCGGTTGACCGACAGCAACTGCCGGTAGGCCTGGGCTTTCTTGAGCAAAATATCGATCTGCGAAGGACTGAAAGGTTTCAGCACATAATCAAAGGCTCCGGCCCGCATGCAGGCGACCGCCGATTCGATGGAGCCGTAGCCTGTCACCATCACGACCAAGGGCCGTTCGGGCAGGGTCGCGAGGCGCTCGAGAAATTGCTGTCCGTCGCCATCCGGCAGCCGGATATCAAGCATCACCAGATCAAACGACTCCCGCAAAAGCTGCGCTTCAGCCGCCGCCAGCGTATCGGCCACGGCCGCGGCAAACTTACGCCGCAGGAAAATCTCCGTGAGTAGATTCCGGACAACTGGCTCATCTTCAACTATGAGGATTTTCTCAAATGACATCGGGCAACGGCTCGCGCCGGACGAATTAGTTTGGGTGGACTAAGACGCGTAATGCCCCGACCTGCCGGATTCAAACAAATCCTGCGGAAATCGCCGGGGCTACCGACATCACCTCGGCCTGCAATTTCCCCACGAGCACAAGAAGCTCCTTGGGCGAATAGGGTTTTGGCAAAAAATGCACCATTTGGCCCGAGGGCAACGGCCCCAGATTCAAAAAAGCGGCGCTGCCGCTGCTGAACACCAAGGGCAGATCGGGCCGCTGCTGGCGCATTTGCCGGCAGATTTCACGGCCATCCCCGTCCGGCAAGCGGCAATCCGTCAGCACAAAGGCGATGGATTCATGGTTCCGTGCATATTTCTCCAGCGCCTCCTGGCCCGTCTGACACCAAATCACCTGCAAACCGGACCGGCCCAGCATGATGGTGAGCAAACCCGCGATACCCTCGTTGTCCTCAATGATCAGGACCGAGTCCCTCTCCCCCCAAGGCAGGCTGGTCCGTGTCGTTAGTGCATCAGAAGTAGAGTGGATGGGGTGGAACATGCGGGATGGCAATTGTGCGCCAAAAGCGGCTATCGGAATCTTTGGCCGGATCTTTAGGTGTTTTTTTCTAAAGAATTCCGCACCCCGGCCGATGCATCAGGGGTAGGAATTCCTGTGGTCACACTATCCGCCATGCATACCCGCCTCCTTTCCTTTCTCACCGACATCGAGAACTCCCTTGCTGCGGATGACCCGGCCCCCTCCGACGGCACTTGGGAAAACACCCGGACCGTCAACTACAACCAAGGGCTCGCCCGGCTCATGCTGGGAGTGCGGTTGCCGGATGGAAAACTCGAACCCCGTGGCACCATCATGCTGCAAAGCTATTTGATGAGTGATGAAACCACCTGCCTGAAGGCCGTGATGGCATGGAATGGCTCGGACAGCAAAATCGGCCGTTCGATTTACGCCAAACCGGAGACCAACTGGGTTTTGGAAGCCCGCAAAGTTGCGGCAGACTGGATGGCCGGGGCACCGGTCAAACCCGAATCGGTCGGCGCAGAGCAAGAGGCGCACAATCCGGGCATTGCGGCGGCAGTTTGATGCCAAGGGCCGGCGCGGTGCAGGCATTCCCGTGGCAACAGTGCCGGACATTGGCTTCCTAGGCGGCGGTGTTCAGTTTTGATTCCACGATCCGGGGTACGGTCATGACGTAGGCGGGAGCGACCCGCGCCAGGCGGGTCCGCGCCTCATCAATGCGCCGCAATTCGGATTGCAATCTGCTGAGCTGGGCATCGAGAAAAACCCGGCTTTGCAGACGGCGTTCCACCAGCCCTTTGACCTTGGTGCCAAGCGCCAAAACCTCCGGATGAACCGCCAGCGCCGCCAATTGATCGACCAGCGGAGCCGCCCGTTCCTGAATGGCGACGGCATCGACAAAATCCAGCGTCCGCAGCAGGATCGACTCCTGCGCGGTCAAGTCCTCCAAGGCGGCCAGCAGCCGGGTGGCAGTCTGCAACGGCGTTTCCATCAGGCTACGTTCCTTATGCCCGTGCTGGCCTTGCCATCCTGCTGCTTGAGCATTTCCGCCCAAGCGGCACGGACTTCGCCGAGCAGACGCTCCACCTCAATCACAGGCTCTATCTGCTTGCGCAGATTGGCCTCAAGCAGACGCCGGGTGTAATAGTCGTACAGCCGGTACATCTCGTGGGCAAATTTCCCGTCGCCAGCCTCCATGTTCAGGGTGCCTTGCAGCTCCGCGATGATGTTCTGGGCTTTGATCAACTGGGTGTTGATCACGGCGATCCGGCGCATGTCATCCGGTGGCATCGAGAAGGCGTCCTTCGCGATGGCCAAGGAACGGAGCACTCCGTCAAAGAGCATCAACACCAACTGTCCGGGACTGGCGGTCACCACCGAGTTGGTGCGATAAGCGCGCGCGCAGTCTGAGGCGACCATGAGCGGATGGCTTAACTAGCGTCTTCAGAAAAGTCCGGCGACTTGATGATGGCTTCGCCCACCTGGCGGAGGATTTGCGCCGAAGGATAGGAAGGATCAGCCGCCAAGGCACGACCCCGTTCAACCACCTCGGGACGAATTTCCGGAGTACGGTTCAAGGCAACGCGCAACGCCGCAGTATTCTCGGCGGAAAACTGGTCGCTGTTGTCGGGGTTGCGAATCACCACCTTGGGGCGGGTGATTTCCACGGACTGCGCAGGTGAAGTCCGATCAGAAGAGGATGTGGAATTAATCATTGGCTTTTATTGATATAAAACGGTCCGCCTCTGACTGGGGCACAGGGAACGCCGTTGATTGTTAGCCTAATCATCGGCTGATGGCAGCCAATCTTTAGCATTAAAAAATGTTGATGAACAGGAATATTCACCGGGGTGGCAGCGTGTCAAACATAGTGTCTGCCGCAAAAGCGGCAAACCGCCGGGGACTTTGGAAAATCCCGACTGTCATGTCCGCGGGCAAACGGGCCGAGTTTTCCTGGCGACCGGTCCGTTGCACGCTGTTGACCACCCGCGGATCGGAAGAGGAAAAGGTTTCATCAAAGCTCCAGATGAGCCGGACATCCGTGATCGTGGCCAGCTTGGCCCGGAATCCCACCGACAGCGGCGGATAAGGAGTATAAACAGTGACGTCCACAAACATCACAGCCTCGGCCCCGTAGGCCCGCCCCAGTTCTTCCAAAAATCCATGCGGCAGCACTGCGGCGGATGAAAATTCAGGCTGGTTGAAACGTCGCTGGATTTCCTCCCGCGTGACACTCACCACCTCAAAACGCGCTTTTTTTTGCAAGGCACCCAGCAAAACCGCATCCAGTGCCTGGCTGGCCTCAACCTCGGCAGCCTGTCCGCCATATACCGGCAAGACCAGCACCCGATGGAGGCTGGCCGGCAACGCCGTGTCGCCGCTGTAATTGCTCGGCAAAAAAAACGGCCCAAGCCGGGAAGAGGAATTCAGCGTCATCGTATCGGAGCAGCCGGTCAGAAGAAGGCAAAGCAACATCGCCCAAGCAGCCGACGTCGGTCGGTCGCTCCGAGGCAAACCGGCAAACCGAGCTGCAGTGAAATTAAATCGAACCGGCATGAAAAGTTTGGGGCAGGTGTTGTGCAATGAGCCTGATGCTCATGCCTTCGGCAAGGCTGCAATACGCGTGTCCATCCAGCGGCGGATGACGGCCTTGAGCAGCGGCTTGTTCTCCAACCAGGACGCCACCCTTGCACCGTGCCGGAGATAGAGCCGGCGGAACCAGCCGGGCGCCTGTTGCAGCAGCCAGAAGCGAAACAACAGCCAGCGGGGATTATGCACCCCATAGACCGCACGCGCCACCCAGCAGGAGCTGTTGCTATTGTTTCCAAAGGCATTCAGAAGCGTCTGACTCTGGCTTTGGGCGGCCGACTGGGCGTCTTGCATCGCGATAAAAGCATTGGTGAGTTGCGTCCGTTCATCATCAAGCCGGCTCTGGATCGTGGCTATCTGATTGTCGAGATCGGTGTTGGCCTTGGTCAGATTGCCTTTCTGCCGCGCGTCATCCGTTTGCATGCCGGTCAGGGCGCTATACATCTGCCCGACAAATCCCGTGGTCGGGGCCAGGAAAAAATTCTGCACGTCCGTCGGATTATTGGCGAGTGCGGCCAGAAGTTTGCCGCTGTCGACGATCGTAAGCTGGCCATTGGAATCAAAATCAATGCCCAGATTGTCCAACTGCTTGACTGAGCCGGTCACGCCGGTCACGGCCCCGAAAGCCATCTTGCGCAACTGGCTGGCCCAGCCCTGCACCTCCGTATTGTCGCTGAGCACCGAAGTGGTGACCTTGCCGCCCACGGAAGTGATTTTCGTGTTTGTATCAATAAAGGTCGATACGGCGTTGAACTTGTCGAGGAAAGTCTGAATGGCCGTCTGCGCCCCGGAACTGTCGCTCTCGACCGTGAGAGTCTGGGTGGTCATGGAATTAACGGTGACATTCAGACCGGTAATGCCATGGACCGACGGATCCAGCGTATTGCTCATGCTGCTCATCTGGGGACCGTCGTTGACCGTGAAAAGGGCGTTGGTCCCGCGTGCGAATGTTCCGCCGCCAGCCGCGGTCAGTCCGAGAGCGGCGAGCAAATTGCCCGTGGTGTCACTCAGGCCGATTCCGACATCGCCCGTGGTATTATTGGTGAGCGTCAAACGGTCGTTGGCCGTGTCGTAACTGGCCGTCACTCCGGCTCCGGATTGGTTGATGTTATTGACGAGCAGGCCGAAATTATCCGAGTTGGCATTATAGTTGATGGTCACACCGTTGATCATGAATGATCCGTTACCCGAACCGTCGAGGCCGGTCAGTGCGGTGCGCAGACCGGTCGTGGCCAGGGAAGCGGTGTTCTTCAAGGTGCCCAGCGAAGCGGAGCTGGTGACCGTAGGGGTGCCATTGTTCGACAGTTTCATCGCCTGGATGAAATTGCTGGTGTCGTTGATCGCCCCGAGGACGACGTTGCCACTCGCGCTGGTGAGCGAAATTTTATCTCCCGTGGTGGCTGTGGGATCGTAGCTCGCGGTGACATTGCCTCCGGTCGCAGTCGAAATTTTATCGAATACATCCTGCAACGAATCCGTCGTGGCAATCGTCACCTGTGCCCCATTGACCGTAAAAGTGCCGGCGGAGACCGGATTGGCGATGTTGAGGTTGGCCAGGGTAAGCCCGGAAACATCGCTGGTGGTGCTCAAGGACTGACCGATATCGGCCTTGCCCGTGATTTGCGCACGGGAAGCGAGCTGCGTCACGTTGAATTTGTAGGCTCCGAGTGACGCGCCCGTGGCGGAGGTGGAACTCCACGTCGTGTTGGTGACATCGCTGATGACGTTGCGGGCGGTAAAAACATTTCCCTCGCGGATCGCCTGCAGCGAACTCTGCAAATCAACCAATGTGGCATTCGCCGCATCAAGCGCATCGCTTTTAGCGGTATTGGTCGCCTTTTCGGTATTGAGATTCGTGATCGGAATACTGTCCGCCGCAATCAACTGATCCACAACGGATTTCCAGTCGAAGGGTGAGTTCGCCACCAGTCCTGAAATTTGGATGCCAGCCATGTGAGTGAAGAGGAGGGCACTTTGCCCCACCTCACTATCGGTCCCCCTCCCAAAATCTTTAGCGGCTTTTTTTAGAAAACACACCGCTCTGACCCGGCTGGCCCCGGTGTTTCACCAAGTGAAATCGACCGCCCACATAAGCGTTTTTTGCCGGAGATAAAATATAATTTCGCACCAATTCGCTAAATATTTCTGCAAAACGGACCGATACTTTGCTTGCCACGAAATAAAACTCTGGCCGGCCCGCACCGGGGCCGTCTCTCCCGGGGCCGAATGCGACACGGAAGTCGCAATTAAGATCAAGGAAGATAACCATGTCAGTCGTAATTAACACCAATTCGGCAGCCATTGTGGCTGCGAACAACCTCGCGATCTCAAACGCCATGCTGCAGAAGAGCCTCAACCGGCTCTCCAGTGGCACGAAGATCGTCAGTCCGGCCGATGATGCCGGCGGTCTCGCGGTCTCGATGAAACTGTCCGCCGCCGCCGCCCGACAGGGCGCGGTGGCCGTCAACATCGGCAACGCCGTCTCCCTCCTGCAGACCCAGGACGGCGCCCTCGCCGTCACCGGCAAGGTGCTTCAACGCATGAGCGAACTGAAGACCCTCTACTCCGACGTCACCAAGGGTTCCTCGGATCTGGCGAACTATGCCACGGAATACGCCGCGCTGGCCTCGCAATTGTCGGCCAACGCGGGGGAACAGTTCAATGGGGTCAACCTGTTCGGTTCCTCCGCCATCGGCAACGTGGCGGTCACGGAAAGCGGCGGCACCACGGTCACCATCGCCGGGCGCGATCTCGCCAGCACCTCCACCGGTGTCGGTGTGCTCACCGCCGGCACTTTGGGCTCAGTTCTCGTATCCGATATCACCACCGCCATCGCCAACGTGGCGACCATGCGCGCGACCAACGGCTCGGAACAAAGCCGGCTCGGTTTCGCTTCCGAACTGATCACGGTAAACAAAGCCAACCTCGAAGCGGCCACCAGCCGGATTCTCGACGTGGACGTCGCCGAGGAAAGCACCCAGCTCGCCCGCTGGAACATTCTCACGCAGGCCGGCACCTCGATGCTCTCGCAGGCCAACCAGAGCGCCCAGGTCGCGCTCAAACTGCTCCAGTAAGCGCACCAGCCACCCCGCGTCTCATATTCTCCTCACTGGATCGGCGCCGCTTCCCGGCCCGATCCCCACGCTCCTCCATGCCCATTTAACCCGATTCTCACTTTCCCACGCCATCCTGCGTGAACCAATTTGCGGTTTTCACCGCGACGGCCCGCACCGGGGCCGATTCTCCCGGGGCCGAACACGACACGGAAGTCGTAAACTAAAATCAAGGAAGATATCCCATGTCAGTCGTAATCAATACCAACTCGGCAGCCACCACGGCTGCAAACAACCTCGCCACCTCCAACGCCATGCTGCAGAAGAGCCTCAACCGGCTCTCCAGTGGCACGAAAATCGTCAGTCCATCAGATGATGCCGGTGGTCTCGCGGTCTCGATGAAATTGTCCGCCGCCGCCGCCCGACAGGGCGCGGTGTCCA
>Ga0265318_10000102_pt1 | contig 79573 bp, 63 predicted proteins | sample 4821metaG_FD_192431 | JGI IMG/M metagenome (GOLD analysis project Ga0265318, IMG submission 192431) | Rhizosphere microbial communities from Carex aquatilis grown in University of Washington, Seatle, WA, United States - 4-8-21 metaG | ecosystem: Host-associated > Plants > Roots > Rhizosphere >...
GGGTTTCCTGGGAAAATTCCAGCATCTAGCATGCCACGGCGTTCGTTCGGCTTGCCCGGGCGCGCAAGTTGAAGCACGGTTTCCGACCATGAGATTACCCCTCGCTGGTTTCATGGTCCTCGGCCTGCTCGCGTCCAGCCTGCCCGCCCAGGACCCGGACCCTTCGGCGGAGCACGGGATGCCCCCCGGGTTCCACACCCTGAAGATCGGCGAGTCCGCCCCCGACTTCTCGCTCCTCGGCGTCGACGGGAGGACCTACAGCCTGGCCGACTTCAGGGACTCGCCCTACCTGATGGTCATCTTCCTGTCCAACCACTGCCCCGCCTCGCATGCGGCCGAGACGCGCTTCATCCCGTTCGTGGCCGGGCTCAAGGGGAAGGGCGTGGCCGTCGTGGCCATCAACCCGAACAGCCTGGAGGGCCTGAGGGTCGAGGAGCTCGGCTACACCAAGTACAGCGACAGCTATGACGAGATGAAGCTCTACTCGAGGGACCGCGGCTTCAACTTCCCCTACCTCTACGACGGCGCCACGCAGGCGACGGCGAAGGCGTACGGGTGCCTCTGCACCCCGCACCTCTTCATCTTCGACCAGGGGCGCAGGCTGCGCTACGCGGGGCGCTTCGACGACTCGCAGCTTCCCGAACCCGAGTCCGTGCACTCCCGCGACGGGTCCGCCGCGGTCGAGGCCCTCCTCGCCGGAAAGCCGGTGCCGGTCGAGATCACCCGGCCCATGGGATGCTCGACCAAGTGGCAGACGAAGCAGAGCGCCGTCGCCGAGGGCAACGAGGCCTGGAAGAACATGCCGGTCTCGATGGGGCGGGTCGACGCGGCCGGCGTCGCCGCCCTCGCGCGCAACCCGACCGACCGGCTGCGCGTCATCAACCTGTGGGCCACCTGGTGCGTCCCCTGCGTCGAGGAATTCCCGGGGCTGGTGCTCATCTCGCGGAGGCTGGAGTCGCGCGACTTCGACCTGATCACGATCAGCGTCGACGACCCCAAGGACGAGGACAAGGCGCTGCAGTTCCTGAAGCGCCAGCACGCCGCGGTGCCCCCGGGGGCCAGGGCCTCGGTGGCGAGGCAGGGCCGGACGACGAACAACTTCCTCTACACCGGGCCCGGGGGCGACGCCCTCGCCCAGGCGCTCGACCCGAAATGGCCGGGCGGGTACCCGTACACGGTCGTGATAGCGCCCGGCGGCGAGGTGCTCTACCGCTTCGCCGGGGCGCTCGACGTGCCGGACCTCCAGTCGAAGCTGATCGACCGGCTCGGCGTCTACTACAGGAAGGAGCCATGATCCCGGCACGCCCATGACCACCCCCGAGAGCTACCGCAGCTACCGCGACCTGCCGCCCGTCGCCGGAATCTGCACGATCGCCGAGGCGGCCAGGATCGGATTCTCGGTCGACGAGTGCGTGAAGAGGCTCAAGCGCCACCACTGGGCGATGCGGCGCCTTCACGGGATCCTGATCGAGCGCCTCACGGCCGAGCCCGCCTACGAGCTGAAGATGGGCTTCAGCCTCCACGCCCACTACTGCGCCGAGCACGCCGCCGCCTGGAGGAAGCGCGTGGGCGAGATGAGGGAGCCGCCGCTCGGCCTCGACAACCCGCCGGACGGCGCGCTCGACGTGTTCTTTGACGAGATCCTGGCGGCCCCGGACACGCCGGCGCTCGTCGTCGGGCTCTACGAGTACGCCGTCCCCGCCCTCTGCGACGCGCTCAGGCGCCACCGCGACGCCACGAACCGGCTTGTCGACCATCCCTCGTACCGGATCTGCCGCTTCGCCCTCATCGAGCTCGAGGAGATGCTCGACTACGGGAGCTGCTGCGTCGCGCGGCTTGTCACCGCGCAGAGGAGGGCGGAGATGGCCCCGTGGAGGAGCCTTCTCTCGAGGCTCCTGGCCCAGGCCGGGGAGCTCGACGCAAGCGCGCCGGCGGCCGGGGGCGAGCCCGCCCGGCTCTTCTCCGCGAAGCCGCGCAGTTTCGACGGCGTGCCCCGGCGCGACGAGCGCTTTCCGGACCCCTACAACATGGGGGTCCACGCGGAGGCCTTCCTCTACGACCCGAAGTTCCCGCCCGAGCCGAAGACGCTCATGATGTACTACAAGAGGCTCAGGGAGATCGACGTCCCGGAGATGATGGCCTCGATCATCGCGGAGACCAAGGTAAAGCCCTGGGACTACTACGTCGACATGACCCGCCAGCTCTGGGACGAGGCAAGGCACGCCATGATGGGGGAGGTCGGCTTCGTCCGCGCGGGGATCGACTGGGGCCGCCTCGTGCGGGTCAACTTCACGTGGTCGCTCGCGCTCAACACCCAGCTCAGCCCGATCGAGCGCCACGCCGTCCTGTACTTCATCGAGCAGGGCCTCATGCCGAGGACGGGCAAGCGCTTCGAGTGGGAGGTCGGCGCGGCGTCGGGCGACCCCTTCTCGCGCATGATCCAGGACTACGACTGGGCCGACGAGGTCCTGCACGCGCACATCGGCCGCGACTGGTTCGTGAGGCCCTACGGCGACGCGAAGAAGGCGGTCGAGTACGGCGACCGGAGCTGGTCGAAGGTCCTTATCGACTGGTCGAGCTACAGGGACAAGGGTCTCACCCGGCACGAGAACTGGTGGCCGGCGCTCTACCTCGCCTGGTGCCAGGCCCAGGGGAGAACGCCCGATCCCGCGGTCGCGGCCTACGACACCACCTACGCCGCCTCGCGGGCGGACCTGAAGGACGTGAGCATCTCCGCCTGACCCGATGACCCTCCAGTGGATCGACTGGGCGGCGATCGGCGCCTATGTCCTCGTCATCGCCTGCGCCGGCCTCCTGCTGTCGCGCAAGCCCAAGTCGTCGGAGGACTACTTCCTCGCGGGCCGCTCGCTGCGCTGGCCCTTCATAGGCGCCTCCCTCTTCGCGGCCAACATCTCGGCCGAGCACTTCGTCGGCCTCGCCGGCAGCGGGTACGCCGGGGGGATGGCGGTCGGCGGGTACGAGTGGTCGGCCGTGTTCTGCCTCGTGCCGCTCATCGCGCTCTTCCTGCCCTTCTACATCAAGAACCGGATCTTCACGGTCCCGGAGTTCCTCGAGAAGCGCTACGGCACGGGGGTGCGCCTGTTCTTCTCCGGCTTCATGGTGATCCTCTCGGTCCTGACGAAGGTCTCGATCTCCCTCTGGGCGTCGTCGCTCGTCTTCTCGGACCTGCTCGGCTGGAACAACTACGCCGTCATCTGGACGGTCGGCCTCGGGACGGCGCTCTACACCATGAAGGGCGGCCTGCGGATCGTCGTGTACACCGACGCCCTCCAGACGACCGTCCTCCTGGTCGCCGCCGTCATCCTCACCGTGGTCGGCCTCGGGCACGTCGGGGGGTGGAGCGGGCTCCATGCGAGGCTCGCGCCCGAGATGTTCTCGATGGTCAGGCCCGCCACGGATCCCGACTACCCGTGGCCCGGGATGTTCTTCGCGGTCTTCCTCGCGGGAAGCTTCTACTGGTCGATGGACCAGGTCCTGGTTCAGAGGGCATTCGCCGCGAAGGACCTGAACGAGGGCCGCAAGGGGGCGATCCTCTGCGGGTTCCTGAAGCTGACGACGCCCTTCCTGCTCGTCCTGCCCGGCCTGATCGCGAGGGCGATGTTCCCCGCGCTCGCAAAGCCCGACGAGGCCTACCGCACCCTCCTGCAGCACATCATGCCCGCCGGCCTTCTCGGCCTGACGATCAGCGGCATAGGCGCCGCGCTCATGGGCCACATCAGCGCGACCTACAACTCGATCTCCACGCTCGTGACCCGCGACTTCTACCTGCGCTGGAGGCCCCAGGCCTCGCAGGCGGCGCAGATCCGCGTCGGGCGCGCCGCGGTCCTCACGGTGTTCGTGCTCGGCGCCGCCTGGGCGCCGATGATCGGGCGCTTCGGCAACCTGTTCACGTACCTCCAGACGATCCAGGTCTACCTGATGCTCCCGTTCGCGGGCATCTTCTTTGCGGGCGTCCTCTGGAGGCGGACGACCTCCCAGGGGGTGGCCGCGTGCCTGTGCACGGCGGGCGTCGTCTGCCCGCTCCTCATGCTGAACGGAAAGTTCAATTTCCTCCCGTTCCTGGACACGCCGCTCATGAGGCCCTGGCTCCACTCCGCGATCCTCGCGTTCGCGGTCTCGATGGTCGCGCTTGTCGCGGTCAGCCTCGGCACGCTGCGCACCACGGAGGCGAAGCTCGAGCACACGACCGTGTCCGACTGGCGGACGCTGGTCGCGCCCGGCACGGGGACGGGTCTCAGGGACTACCGCCTCTGGCTGACGGTCCTGCTGCTCATCACGGCGGGACTGTGGTACGCCATGCGCTGACAATCCGCCAAGAATCTGATTCCAAACCCCCGAGCGCTTATCTAGAGACCTGGGGGCCCAGCAACCCCCGCCGCCCCACACCATGCCCGACACCCCAGCCCCCGTGACAGCAGACCCCTCCCAGGACCGGCTGAAGATGCGCGAGAAGTTCTCGTACGGCTTCGGCGACTTCGCGTCCTGCCTCTACTGGCAGACGGTGTCGGTCTACCTCGCGATATTCTACACGGACATCTTCGGGATCTCCGCCCTGGCGGCCGGGGCGATGATCGGCCTCTCTCGCAGCACCGACGCGTTCTTCGACCCGGTGATCGGCATGATCGCGGACCGCACCAAGTCGCGCTGGGGCAAGTTCCGACCCTACCTCCTCTTCGGCTGCGTGCCCCTGGCGATCATAGGCGTCCTGACCTTCACCGTGCCGAGCCTCGGCGCCCACGGGAAGCTGATCTGGGCGTACGTCACGTTCAACGCCCTGATGATCCTCTACACGGCGATCAACATCCCGTACACGGCGATGCTGGGCGTCATCTCGCCGAACCCGAACGAGCGCACGATGCTCTCCTCCATCAAGTTCGTGGGCGCATTCGCCGCGGGCATCGTCGTCTCTGCCACGCTCCTGCCGATGGCAAAGGTCGGGGGATGGCTCGGCGCAACGACGGTCCAGCACGGCTGGCAGATGTCCTTTGTGATCTACGGCATCGCCGCCATCATCTCCTTCCTGCTCGTCTTCATCAACACGAAGGAGCGCGTCCTGCCCCCGAAGGCGCAGAAGACGTCCGTCCTGAGGGACCTGGGGGATCTCTTCACGAACCGGCCCTGGCTGATACTCCTGGCGACCACCATCACGTTCATCCTCTTCGTGGCGCTTCGCGGGAACATCACCGCGCACTACTTCAAGTACTACGTCGGCTCGCAGACCCTGACCCTGCCCTCCTTCCTGCCGAAGTCGGCCGCCGGCACGCAGGTCTGGGGCTGGGAGAGCCTGGTCTCCGTGTTCAACACGAGCAACCAGATCCTGTCGCTCCTCGGGGCCATGCTGGTCCCGTTCTTCGCGCGGATCGTCGGCAGGAAGGTGGCGTTCGTCATCCTCTTCATCATCGCGATAGGCTCCACGGCCGCGTTCTACGTCCTCAAGCCCGACCAGATCATCCTCATCTACGGGATAAACGCCCTCGGCTCGATCACCGGCGGGCCGCTGAGCGCGCTCCTCTGGGCGATGTACGCCGACACCGCGGACTACGCGGAGTGGAAGAAGGGCCGCCGGGCGACCGGCCTCATCTTCTCCGCCTCGATATTCTCACAGAAGCAGGGCTGGGCCTTCGGCGCGGCCTTCTCGCTCATCCTCATGAACAGCGTCGGGTTCGTGGCCAACCAGGTCCAGACCTCCGCCTCGCTCAGCGGGCTCGTGAAGCTCATGAGCATATACCCGGCCGCCATCGGGGTCCTTTCGCTCGCGATCCTGATGATCTTCTATCCCTTGAACGAGCACAGGATGTCGCAGATCGCCGAGGACCTGAAGCAGAGGCGAGCCGCCGAGGCGGCGTCCTGATTCCAAGGCCCGGATCGTCCCATTAATGGGACGGCGTGGTTTCGCTTCCGAATATTCCCGGTCGGGTCCGGGCGCACGCCTCACTATGTAAAGCGTTATGTAATAAATATTAACAATTACATGCAGGGTCTGGCACGGGCCATGCGACAAGAGCACAATATGATACAGCTCAAAAGCGTCGACCGGGTCTATCCCCTGAAGGGGGGCCCCTTCTATGCCCTGCGGGGAATCACGTTCGAGATCGGAGAGGGCGACTTCGTCTCGATCATGGGGCCGTCCGGCTCGGGCAAGTCGACGCTCCTGAACGTCCTCGGGATGCATGACTCCGGGTGGACCGGCGAGTACTTGTTCGGCAAGGAGGAGATCCAAAAGCTTCCCCAGAAGCGCCGGCTCGACCTGCAGAAGAGGAACATCGGCTTCGTCTTCCAGAGCTACCACCTGCTCGACGACCTGACCGTCTATGAGAACCTCGAGATCCCCCTCTCCTACCGCGATGTCCCGAGGGCCCAGCGCCAGACCATTGTCTGCGACACGCTTGACCGCTTCCACATCGTGGCCAAGAGGGACCTCTACCCCTCGCAGCTCTCGGGGGGCCAGCAGCAGCTCGTGGCGGTCGCCCGCGCGCTGGTCGCCAATCCCAGGCTGATCCTGGCCGACGAGCCCACGGGAAACCTCCACTCCGACCAGGGCCGCGAGATCATGGAGCTCTTCAAGAACCTGAACCAGAAGGAGGGCGTGACGATCGTCCAGGTCACGCATTCCGAGGCCAACGCAGCCTACGGCCAGCGCGTCCTGCGGCTCGCCGACGGGCTCCTCCTGAAGTAGGCCATGCGCCGCGTCGCACTCCTCATCCTCGCAGCCGCGGTGTCGGCGGCCCCGGCGGCGCCCCCGCAGGAGGCGGGCCCGACGCTCACCCTCGACGACGCCATCCAGCTCGCGCTCAGGCGCAACCGCGACCTCAGGGTCGCCTCGTTCTACCCAGGCATCGCGCGGGCGAACCTCCTCGTCGCGCGGGGCCAGTTCGACCCCGCGATCGTGGCCGGCCGCGATTTCTCCGAGACCCAGTTCAACACATCGATCGGGCCGATCCCCGTGAACGACCAGACCAAGGTCGACAACTACAGCATCGGCGTGCAGGGGATCCTGCCGCTGGGGACCCAGTACCACATCTTTGGAAGCACCCAGGAGGTCCGAGACAACTACAACGGCATCACCAGGAACTACCAGACCTTCGGCGGCTTCCAAGTCACGCAGCCGCTCCTGAAGGGCTTCGGGCTCGGAGCCAACCTGGTGAACGTCCGGATCGCGAAGGCGAACCGCTCGATAGGCGACCTGGCCTACCGCCAGTCGGCCATCGACACGGTCACGAACGTGGTGGTCGCGTACAGCACCCTCCAGCTCGCGCACGACCAGCTCGCCGCCGCCGAGAGGGCTCGCGGCCTGGCCTTGCAGCAGCTCGACGAGAACGAGAAGCGCTTCAAGGTCGGGCAGGCCTCGCAGAGCGACGTGCTGACGTCGCGCGCCTACGCCTCGCAGTACGAGGAGTCCATCCTGATCGCCCAGAGGCAGGTGCGCGACGCCCAGAACTACCTGCGCAGCCTCATAGGGGAGGATGTGTTCTTCGAGGACGAGCCCCTCTTCACGCTCGCCCCGATGGAGGTTCCGGAGGTGACGGTCGACCGAAGGGCCGACCTGCAGCGCGCCCTCGCCATGCGGCCGGATTACCAGCAGCAGCGGCTCGCCATCGTGAAGTCCCGCGCGACCGAGTCCTTCGCGGCCAACAGCCTCCTGCCGGAGGTCGACTTCGTCGGGGGCTACGGCTACAACGGCTCGGCCTACACGTTCTCCGCCAGCAAGCAGATGGTGCAGGACCACATGAACCCCTCGGTCTCCGCGGGCGTAGCGGTCACGATACCCCTCACGTTCTCCGTCGGGCGCGGGAACCTGAGGTCGGCGAGGCTCCAGCGCGAGCAGACGGAGGCGGCCCTGAAGCAGCTTGAGGCGAACATCGCGCTCGGCGTCGCCACGGCCGAGGGCCAGATCGAGGTCACCCGCAAGCGCGTGGTCGCCGACCAGGCCGCGGTCGAGCTGGCCAAGAAGTCGCTGGAGGCGGAGGAGAAGAAGCAGAAGGCGGGGATGAGCTCGACGCTCAGCGTCGTCCAGCAGGAGCAGCTGCTCGCGTTCTACGAGAGCAGCATCTCAAACGCCCTCGCCGCCGAGCGGCAGGCCGTGGCCAACTACGACCACGCGCTGGGGACGACGCTCGAGCGCCACCACGTCAAGCTCGACGACGGCTGAGTTTTTTGGCGCTCGTCACCCCCAACGTCTAATTCTTGAATCAAGCCATGTCCGGCGCACCCACCCACCGAATCCTCATCGCCGACGACAACGCCGACATCATCGAGGCGCTGCGCCTCCTGCTGAAGGGGGAGGGCTACCAGACGGAGGCCGTCAAGTCCCCCGCGGCCGCGGTGAAGGCGGTCGAGGCCCGCGACTACTCCCTGGCGCTCGTCGACCTGAACTACGCCCGGGACACGACCAGCGGGAAGGAGGGCCTGGACCTCCTCAGCAGGCTGCAGGCGCTCGATCCCACGCTGCCGGTCGTCATCATGACGGCATGGGCGAACGTCGAGCTGGCCGTGGAGGCCATGCGCCGGGGGGCGCGCGACTTCATCTCGAAGCCCTGGGAGAACCTGCGGCTCCTGGCGATCGTCCGTAACCAGATCGAGCTCGCGGGCGCGGTCCGCGCCTACCGGCGGCTTGAGCAGGAGAACCAGCTGCTCCGCGGCAAGCAGGGTCCGGCCCTGATCGCGCAGTCCGCGGCCATGCGTCCCGTGCTGGAGCTTATAGCCCGCGTCGGCCCCTCCGACGCGAACGTCCTCATCACGGGCGAGAACGGGACCGGAAAGGGCCTGGTGGCGCAGGCGATCCACGCCGTCTCCCCGCGCGGGAGCCATCCCTTCATCTCGGTCAACATGGGCGGGCTGCCCGAGGGAATCTTCGAGAGCGAGCTCTTCGGCCACGTGAGGGGCGCGTTCACCGACGCCAAGAGCGACCGGGCCGGGCGCTTCGAGCTCGCCGAGGGGGGCACGCTCTTCATGGACGAGATCGGGACCATCCCCGCCGCGCAGCAGGCAAAGATCCTGCGGGCGCTCGAGCGCGGGGAGTTCGAGCGGGTGGGATCGTCGCGAACGATACGCGCGAACGTGAGGCTCATCTCCGCCACCAACTCCGACCTCTCGGCCGAGGTGGCAGCGGGGCGGTTCCGCCAGGACCTGCTCTTCCGGCTTAACACGATCCAGATCCCCCTGCCCGCCCTGCGGGAGCGCAGGGACGACATCGATCTCCTGGCCCAACACTTCCTCAAGCAGCACGTCGAGCGCTACAGGAAGGTCATCACGGGGTTCGACGACGAGGCGGCCCGCGCCCTGCGCGCCTACGCCTGGCCCGGCAACGTCCGCGAGCTCAACCACGCGGTCGAGCGCGCCGTGCTCATGGCGCAGGGAAAGGTCATCCGCGCCACGGACCTGGCGCTCAACGCCTCGGCCGCCGCGCCACGCCTGGACGACATGAGCCTGGAGGAAGTCGAGGCGTTCCTGATCAAGAAGACGCTCGCCCGCTGCGACGGGAACGCGCGCAAGGCGGCGGAACTGCTCGGCCTGAGCCGCAGCGCGTTCTACCGCCGCCTGGAGAAATACGGGCTGTAGCTTTTCGCCGGGAAGGGCCAACGTTGCCCCATGGCAAAACGGTCGGGGAAGCTGACGCATGACCAGGCGGTCCTCGCCTACTGCCTGCTGGGCGGGTTCCCGGCGGTCGTGTTCACGTTCATGTGGATGTGGGGCACCAGCCACGCGCCCGAGGTCCGGGCCACCGTCGCCCTGCTGGTCGTCTCCTGCTGGGTAGGATTCGCGTTCGCGGTCCAGCAGCGCGTCGTCCGGCCGCTGCAGACGATGTCCAACCTGCTCATGGCCCTGCGCGAGGGGGACTTCTCCTTCCGCGCGCGCGGCGCCGCGCGGCACGACCCGCTGGGCGACGTGCTGGCCGAGATCAACGGCCTGGGCGAGATCCTCCAGACCCAGAGGCGCGGGGCGCGCGAGGCGACCGCGCTGCTCTCCGCGGTCATGAAGGAGATCGACGTCGCGATCTTCGCCTTCGACTCCGAAGGCACGCTGCGGCTCGTGAATCCCGCCGGCCAGACGCTCCTCGGCCAGCCGTCCGAGCGCCTCCTCGGGCGCAGCGCGCGGGCGATCGGCCTCGCCGACTGCCTGGAGGGCGAGCCCAACAGGATCCTGAGCCCGACCGCGCTGCCCCGCGTCCTCGGGCGATGGAACATGCGCAGGACGACCTTCCGGGAGGACGGCAAGCCGCACCAGCTGGTCGTCTTCGGCGACCTGAGCCGGCCGCTGCGCGAGGAGCAGCTCAAGTCCTGGCAGAGGCTCGTGCGCGTCCTCGGCCACGAGCTCAACAATTCCCTCGCGCCGATAAAGTCGATAGCCGCCACGCTCGGGACCGCGATGGACCGCAAGCCGCGGCAGCCGGACTGGGAGGCGGACATGCAGTCGGGGCTCGGCGTCATCTCCGCCCGGGCCGAGAGCCTCGAGCGGTTCCTGGAGGGTTATACGCGGCTTGCGAAGCTGCCGCCCCCGCAGGCGGCGCCGTGCGACCTGCTCGCGCTCCTGCAGCGGGCCGCGGCCCTCGAGCGGCGGCTCGTCGTCGACATCCAGCCTGGGCCGCCGGTCGCGCTGGTTGCCGACGCCGCGCAGGTCGAGCATGCGGTCATCAACCTCGTCAAGAACGCGGTCGAGGCGTCCCTGGACCAGGGAGAGGCGAGCGTGCGGGTCTCGTGGCGGCTCGGCGCGGGAAACGTCGAGATCTGGGTCGAGGACAACGGGGCCGGGATTGCGGAGGCCTCAAACCTCTTCGTTCCCTTCTATACGACGAAGCCGGAGGGCTCCGGCATCGGCCTCGTTCTCTGCCAGCAGATCGCCGAGAACCACGGCGGCTCGCTCATGCTCTACAACCGCGACGACCGCACGGGCTGCATCGCGATCTTGCGCCTTCCCCTGCCCCGGGCGTAGCGGGGGGTGCCCGGGCGGGTTTCCCGATTATGGGACGGCCCTTTCCCGCTACCGGTTTGGATCGGGATCCCAAGCCGCCTCGCGCATTACATTAGATGCTATGGTAAATGATGTTAGACATTGGCAGTGCGACTGGCACAGCCTGTGCAAATGGAATGGAGTACCATGGATATCCAGCGTCCCTCCCAGGCAAGAGCGAAGCTCAAGAAACGGCTCCTGATCGGGGCCGGCGTCGTCGCGGGCCTCGTGGGAATCACGGTCGTCCTGGCGAGGCTCAAGCCCGCCGTGCCCAACGTCGACCGGAGCCTTGTCTGGGTGGATACCGTGAAGCGCGGACCGATGGTCCGCCAGGTCCACGGCCCGGGAACGCTGGTCCCCGTTGACATCCGGTGGATCGCCGCGCGAACCCAGGGCCGGGTCGAGCGGATCGCTCTCCTTCCGGGCGCCATAGTGGAGCCGGACAGCGTGATCCTGGTCCTCAGCAATCCCGACGTGACGCAGGCCGCGGTCGACACCGAGTCGCAGCTCAGGGCCGGCGAGGCCGAGCTCTCCAACCTGAGGGTCACCGTCCAGCGCGACGTGCTCCAGTCCGAGTCCGAGGCCGCGACGGCCAAGGCGCAATATGAGCAGGCGCGCCTGCAGGCGGAGGTGGACGACCAGCTTTTCAAGGACGGGCTTGTCTCGGAGCTCGAGCTGAAGAAATCAAAGGTCAACGCCGAGCAGGCCGACACGCTCAACCAGATTGGGCAGAAGCGCTTCGCCTTCGCCAAGGATGCGGTCGGCCCCCAGCTGGCGGTGAAGGAGGCGGAGGTCGACCGGCTCCGCGCCCAGGCCAAGCTGAAGAAGGCCGAGGCCGACGCGCTCAGCGTGCGGGCCGGAATGCGCGGCATCCTCCAGGTCGTCCCGGTCGAGGTGGGGGCCCAGGTGCAGCCCGGCACCAACCTCTGCCGCGTGGCCGACCCCACAAAGCTCAAGGCCGAGATCCAGGTCGCCGAGACCCAGGCCAAGGACGTGCAGATCGGCCAGAGCTCGGAGATAGACACCCGCAACGGGATCGCGAACGGCAGGGTCTCGCGCGTCGCCCCCTCGGTCCAGAACGGCACGGTCACGGTCGAGGTGGCGCTCGCCGGCGAGCTTCCCAAGGGGGCCAGGCCGGACCTCTCGGTCGACGGCGTGGTCGAGCTCGAGCACCTGGACGACGTCATCTATGTCGGGCGCCCGGCTTTTGGCCAGGAGCACTCGACCACCGGGATATTCCTGCTCGATGCCGACGGCGTCTACGCCACGCGCACGCAGGTGCAGCTCGGCCGCAGCTCCGTCAACACGATCGAGATCGTCAAGGGGCTCCAGCCCGGCGACCGCGTGATCCTCTCCGACATGTCGCAGTGGGACTCCCACGACCGGGTGAAGCTCAACTAGGCATGAACGACATCCGCTACGCCCTTCGCCAGCTCGCCAAGACGCCCGCGTTCGCCTTCGTGGCGGTCGTCACGCTTGCGCTCTGCATCGGCGCGAACAGCGCCATCTTCAGCGTCGTCCACGCCATTCTTCTCAAGCCCTATCCGTGGCCGGGGTCCGATCGCCTGATCTACGCCTACAACACCTATCCCCTGATGGGGCTGCCGAACGCCGGGGTGTCGATCCCCGACTACCTGGACCGCCGCGGCGTGACCGGCTACTCCGACAGCGCCATGTACACGGGGGCAAGCCTCAACCTGGCCGGCTCCCAGGAGCCGCAGATGATAGACGGGCTCCGCGCCACGCCCTCCCTCTTCTCGACGCTCCAGACGTCGGCGGCCCTCGGGCGGGTGTTCAGCGAGGACGACGCGAAGCCGGATGCCCCGGCCACGATCGTCCTGAGCGACGCGCTCTGGAGGAGCCAGTTCGCCGCCGACCCCGCGGTCGTCGGGCGCGTCATCAGGCTCAACGACAGGCCTGTCACGGTCATCGGCGTGATGCCGAGGTGGTTCTATTTCCCCAGCCCGAAGACCCAGGCATGGACCCCGTTCGCCTTCACGCCCGAGCAGCGCAGCAACAACGAGCGGGGGCACGAGTACTCCTCCTCGATTGCGCGGCTTCGGCCCGGCGCCACCCTGGCCGGCGTCCAGCGGGAGCTCGACCTGATCCAGGCGCGAAACGCGGAGCGGCTTCCGGAGGGCCGGGAATTCTGGAAGACGAGCGGGTTCGACGGCCATGTCGTCGGGTTCCTCGACCAGAACGTCAAGAACGTGCGCAGCATGCTCTGGCTCCTGCAGGCGGCCGTCGCCGCGGCCCTCCTCATCGGCTGCGCGAACGTCGCCGGGCTCCTCTTGGCGCGCTCCGTCGGGCGGGAAAAGGAGCTGGCGATCCGCACGGCGCTCGGCGCAAGCCGCCTCCAGATGGCGCGCCTGCTCCTGACCGAGAGCGTGATCCTCTTCCTGACCGGGGGCGCCCTCGGTCTGCTCGTCGCCCTGTGGAGCATCGACGCGCTTCGGATGGTCGGCCTCTCGAACCTTCCCAGGGCCTACGGTGTCGGCCTCGACCCGTCCGTCTTCGCATTCACGCTCGCGTGCGCGCTGGCGACGGGGCTCGTCGCGGGTTCCCTGTCCTTCTGGGCCGCGTCCAGGGGCAACACCTCCTCGACCCTGAAGGAGGCCGGCGGGCGCGGATCCGCGGGCCGGCGGACCCAGCGGCTTCGCTCGACGCTCGTCGTGGCGGAGATCGCGCTCGCGGTCATGCTGGTCTCCACGGCAGGCCTGCTCATCAAAAGCTTCGCCAGGCTGCAGCAGGTCGATCCGGGGTTCGTCCCGGGCGGCGTGATCGCCGCGCAGGTCACCCTGCCCGATGGAAGATACGACAAGCCCGAGAAGATCGTCGTGTTCCATGACGCCGTCGTGGCCCGCCTCGCCGCATCGCCCGGCGTGCAGGGCGCCGGTGCGACGGATTTCCTCCCGTTCTCGAGCGAATACGACTCGGGCTCCTACTCGAGCCCCGACATCATCCTGCCGCCCGGCGCACCCGAGCCCCACGCCTTGAGGCGCTCCGCCGATCCCGGCCTCCTGAAGACGCTGGGACTCACGCTGCTCCAGGGCCGCTGGTTCGACGAGTCGGACGTCTCATCCGGCCGGCGCGTGGTCATCGTCGACCGCCTCCTGGTCGACAAATACTGGAAGGGCCAGAATGCAGTCGGAAAGCGGATAGGCGACAGCGCCGATCCTGCGATCGTTGTCGGGGTCGTCGCCACCGCGAAGATCCGCAGCCTGGACGAGCGCTCGGAAAAGGAGACGCTCTACTTCCCGCTGGCCCAGGAGCCGCAGAAGAACCTCAGCTTCGTGGCCCGCACCTCCGGGGACCCCGCGATGCTGGCCTCGGCCATCCGCGACGCGGTGCACGCGGTCGATCCCAACCTGCCTGTCTATGACGTGAAGACGATGGTGCAGCGCATGGAAGAGGCGGCGCAGCCGGTCCGGGCCCCTGTCGTTCTCCTCTCCGTCTTCGGGGCCCTCGCCGCCGTGCTGGCGATCCTGGGGATCTACGGGGTTCTCGCCTTCTCGGTGGCGCAGCGCACGTCCGAGTTCGGCGTGCGGATGGCCCTCGGCGCGACATCCCGCGACATCGCGGCGCTCGTCCTGCGGATGGGGACGCTTGTGATCGGCCTCGGCATCGCGATGGGCCTGGCGGGCTACGTGGCGCTCAACCGCCTCGTCGCCGCGAATCTTTTCAACACCCCGGCCCTGGATGTCTCGACACTCCTGGCCGCGACGCTGTCCCTGGCCGCGGTCGCGTTTGCCGCGTGCATGCTCCCGGCCCTGCGCGCCACGAGGGTCGAGCCCGTCGTCGCCCTTCGCCAGGAATGAACTTTGCCGAAACCCCGCACCCCTTCAAAGCTAGATAACCCAAGGATCAAATCCCATGTCACAGAACCTACTGAAACTCGACAACGTCACCAAGGTTTTCCTCACCGACGAGGTCGAAACCCACGCCCTCTCCGGGATCCACCTTGAGATCACCAAGGGGGAGTACGTCGCGATCGCGGGGCCCTCGGGCTGTGGGAAGTCCACGCTCCTCTCGATCCTCGGGCTCCTCGACACGCCGACGGACGGGACCTACGTCCTCAACGACCGGCCCGTGCAGGGGCTCACCCCGGCCGAGCGCGCGCGGATCCGCAACCGCGAGATCGGATTCATATTCCAGTCGTTCAACCTCATCGGCGACCTCTCCGTCTACGAGAACGTCGAGCTCCCGCTCACGTACCGGGGCATGCCCTCGTCGGACCGCAAGGCGCGCGTCGAGGAGGCCCTCGAGAAGGTCGGGATGGCCCACAGGGCCAAGCACGTCCCCTCGCAGCTCTCGGGCGGCCAGCAGCAGCGCGTCGCGGTCGCCCGGGCCCTGGCCGGCCAGCCCGCGGTGCTCCTCGCCGACGAGCCCACCGGGAACCTGGACTCGAAGAACGGCGACGCCGTGATGGACCTCCTGCAGAGCCTCCACCGCACGGGCTCGACAATCCTCATGGTCACGCACGACACGCGCTTCGCCAGGCATGCCGACAGGACCGTCCACCTCTTCGACGGCCGCGTCGTCCAGGAGAGCGTCGAGAACAAGGAGTGAGGGCGGGTCCGCCGGCCATGATCTCGGACCTGAGGTACGCCCTCCGCCAGCTGACGAACAACCACGGTTTCACGGCCGTGGCCCTGCTGACGCTGGCCCTCGGCATCGGGATCAACACGACCACGTTCACGCTCGTGAACGCGATCCTTTACCGGATGCCCCCGTATCCGGAACCGGGCCGCCTGGCCGTCATCTACGGCACGATGCCGCAGTCCCAGTTCACGAAGCTTGCGCCGGGAAACGCGCGCGACGTCGTGCAGCAGGCCGATGACTTCGAGCAACTCTCCCCCTGGTGCTACGCCTTTTCAAGCGTCGTCAAGCAGGGGGAGCCGGCCTACCGGGCGGTCGAGGTCCAGGCCTCGGGAAACTTCTTCTCGACCCTGGGCGTCGCGCCGATCATGGGCCGGGTGTTCACGCCGGCGGAGGACCACCCCGGGCGCAACGACGTCGTCGTCGCGAGCGAGAGGTTCTGGAGGGAGAAGCTGGGCGGCGACGCCACCGTCATAGGAAGCTCCCTTCGGCTCGACGGAAAGTCCGTCACGGTCATCGGCGTGGTGCCCGAGAGCTGCCAGGATCTCATGTATTTCGGGAGGGTGGAACTCTGGCAGCCCCTCGGCTACGGCGAGGACAACTGGAGGATCCGCGACAACGACTGGATGGAATTCGTCGCCCGCCTCAAGCCGGGAGCAAGCCTTGACCAGGCGCGCGCCCAGCTGGCCACGCTCGCCGCCCGAATGGCCCACGACCATCCCGAGACCAACTCCCACCGCGGGCTCAACCTGACCCCCTACAAGGACGCCCGCTCGCGCGGGTCGGGCCCGATCCTGTGGACCATCATGGGGCTGACCCTCTTCGTGCTCATGATCGCGTGCGTCAACCTGGCCAACCTGCAGCTCGCGCGCACGGTCAGCCGGATGCGCGAGTACGCCATCCGCATCGCGCTCGGGGCCTCGCGCGGCCAGCTGATCCGCCAGCTGCTGGCCGAGAGCGTCCTCCTGTCGCTCGCGGGCGGGGCGCTCGGCCTGCTGATCGCGATCTGGGGGAACCGGCTCCTCGGCAGCCGCATCCACCTTCAAGACCCGAGTGAAAGCCTCAGCCTCCCCCTCGACTACCGCGTGCTCGGCTTCACCCTCATAGCCTCCGTCGGCACAGGGATCGTCTTCGGGCTCATGCCCGGCTGGATCGCCTCCCGCACCGAGGTGGGCGCCGCAGTCAAGCAGGGCGGGCGCGGCACGGTCGGGGACCGCTCCAAGCACCGGATGAGAAGGGGCCTTGTGGTCGCCGAGCTCGCCCTCGCCCTGGCGTCGCTCGCGGGGGCCGCGTACTTCGTGCGCGGGCTCCAGCGCCTCGCCCGCGCCGAGACGGGCTGGCAGAGTGCGAGGCTCGTCACCGGCAGCTTCATGCTCCCGAACAGCAAGTACGCGACCGACGACCAGACCCGCGCCGTCGTCGAGCGGATCCGCACGGAGCTCGCGGCGCTGCCCGGGGTGGAGCGGGTGAGCGTGTCGGGGACGCTCCCGATCGCCGCCAGCTTCTCCCACCAGGGCAATTTCCTGATCGAGGGCCAGGCGCCGCCGGCGCACGGCCAGGAGCCGCTCGCGATGGCCGAGCGCGTCACCCCTGGCTACTTCTCGACGCTTGGCATCCACATGGTCAACGGCCGGGACTTCGCGGATGCGGACCGCGCGGACGCGAGGCGGGTCGTGGTCATCAACCTCGCGATGGCCACGAAGTTCTGGCCCAAAGGCGACGCGATCGGCCACCGGATCGGCGGCACGGACCCCAAGAACCCGGACTGGCGGGAGATCGTGGGGGTCGTGAACGACATCCCGAGCACCTACCTCCCCGCCATCACCCCGTTCCAGACCTACCGCCCGTTTGCCCAGGATCCGGACCACTGGCTGTCCTTCACGCTCCAGGCCAAGGGGGCCCCGTCGGGCCTTACGGACGCCGCGCGCCATACCGTCGCGCGCGTCGACCCCGACCTCGCGGTCTACGACCTCGCCACGGTCGACGCGCTGATCGAGAGGATCTCGGAGAGCACGTCACTCGTCGAGGCGCTGCTGACGATCGCCGCGCTCCTCGGCCTCCTCCTGGCCGTCGTCGGCATCTACGGGGTCATCGCGAACCTCGCCCTCCAGCGGACGCAGGAGATCGGCATCCGGATGGCCCTTGGCGCGCCGACCGGAGCCGTGCTCTGGCTGATCCTGCGCGAGGGCCTCCGCCTGGCCGCGATCGGGACCGGCATCGGCCTCGTCCTCGCCTTCCTCCTGACGCGGGGCCTCAGCCTCGCGCTTCCCTCCATCCCGGGCCAGGATCCCCTCGTCATCGCGGCGCTGGCCGCAACCCTGGCCGCCGCGGCCCTCCTGGCATGCGGCCTGCCGGCGCTCAGGGCCACGCACGTGAACCCGGTGGAGGCCCTCCGGTCGGAATAGACCCCCGCCGCGTGCTCCATGGATCCCCGCGACATCCATAGACCCGGATGCCCAGCCCCTTCACGCACCTTGCACGCCACCCGCCCTTATAGAAGAAGGACACAACGAACATGATTTCCGACCTAAGATACGCCCTACGCCAGCTGCTGAAGTATCCCGCCTTCACGGCCGTGGCCTCGCTGACCCTCGCGCTCGGCATAGGGGTCAACACGACGATGTTCAGCGTCCTGAACGCCCTCGTGCTCCAGGCCTCGCCGGCGCCCGAGTCCTCCCGCCTGGTGAGCATCGTCGGCACGTCGGCGCAGTCGAACGAGCGCTTCCTCTCGCCGGCCGACTTCTATGACTTCCAGAGGCAGAGCACGGCGTTCGAGCAGGTGGGCGCGTACAACTGGGCCAACTTCAACCTTGCCGAGCCGGGCCAGCCGGCCGAGCGGCTCGCCGGGATGTCGGTTTCCGGCAATTTCTTCCAGATCTTCGGGATTCCCCCGGCCCTCGGCCGCACGGTGGGCCCGGAGCACGACCAGGCCGGGTCCGGCAGGGTCGCGGTCCTCAGCGACGGGTTCTGGCGCAGCCATTATTCCGCCGATCCCAATGTCATCGGACGCACCGTGCGCATGGACAGCCAGCAGGTCACGATCATCGGCGTCATGCCTCCGCAATTCGACAACCTGACCTATTGGGGGCACATCGACCTCTGGCAGTCGTTCTCCCTGGAGGGCGCAGCCCGGCAGATCCGCGACAATGCGTGGCTGCGGGGCATCGGCCGCCTGAAGCCCGGTTTCCAACTGGGCCAGGCCGGGTCCGAGGCGTCCGCAATAGCGAGCCGGCTCGCCAAGGACTACCCGCAGACCGACTCGGGGAACGGCCTGCGCCTTGTGTCCTGGAACTACGCGCGGACAAGCGACGTGACTCGCCGCGTGTCGTGGCTGTGCATGGCGCTCGCCGGCTTCGTCCTCCTGATCGCGTGCGCGAACCTCGCCAACCTGCAGCTGGCGCGCATGACCGACCGCATTCGGGAAAACGCCGTCCGGATCGCGCTAGGGGCATCGCGCCTGCAGCTGATACGCCAGCTGCTGATCGAGAGCCTGCTGCTGTCGGCGATTGGCGGTGCAATCGGCGTGCTTGTCGCATCCTGGGGTTCAAGGCTGATAAGCCGGGCGATCTACATCTCGGGGATCCCGGGCATGGACGTGCCGATCAACACCAACGTCCTCGCCTTCACGATGATCGCAACCGCCGTGACCGGGGTCGCGGTGGGAATGGTACCCGCGTGGATTGCCTCGCGAACCGACGTGAACGCCGCCCTCAAGCAGGGTTCCAGGGGGACGACCGGGGACCGCTCGAGGCATCTTCTCCGCAAGGCTCTCATCGTCTCCGAGCTCGCCCTTGCGCTGCTCCTGATGACGGGTGCCGGCTTCTTTGTCCGCGGCACCCAGCGCCTCGCCAGCTCCGACATGGGCTGGCGGCCCGACGGGCTCACGACGGCGAGCATGTCCCTGCCCTTCAGCGCCAACTACCTGACCGACGCCCAGTGCGGGGCTTTCTTTGACAAGCTTTCGGGCAAGCTGGCCGCCTTGCCGGGAATGCAGCAGGCGACGATCTCCGTCTACCTCCCCGTCACCGGCTTCTGGCGCACCTCGGGCATCGCGGTCCAGGGCCGCCCGGCGCCCGCGCACGGCAAGGAGCCCCTCGTCTACTACAATTCGGAAACCCCGGGCAACATCTCCAACCTGGGCCTCCACATGATTCGGGGGCGTGACTTCACCCTCGCGGACCGCGCCGACTCGCGTCCCGTGGCGATCATCAATGACACGTTGGCCCGCGACCTCTGGCCCGGAGAGAATCCCGTTGGCAAGCGGATCGCCGATGCCGGCGCAAAGACCCCCACCTGGCTGGAGATCGTGGGCGTCGTGTCCGACATGCACTCAACGCTCGAGCTCGTGCGGGCCCCCGACACGCAGTTTCAGGTCCACCTTCCTCTTGCACAGACGCCGAACCAGTACGCCCACTGGTTCAACCTGGCGATCCGGAGCTCGGCTCCGCCCCAAACCGTGGCCGCGGCAATCCGCGCAGCCGTGCAGCAGATCGACCCCGACCAGCCCGTCTATGACATACTCTCCGCGCGCGAATCGATGCGACAGGTGACGGGCGGCTTCGGGATGACGGGCAAGATGCTGGGCATCTTCGCGCTGGTCGGCCTCGCACTCTCGGCCGTCGGCATCTTCGGCGTCATCGCCAACCTCGTGGCCCAGCGAACCTCGGAGATCGGGATAAGGATGGCCCTGGGTGCGCAGGCGCAGGACGTTCTGTGGCTGGTGCTGGGCCAGGGCGTGCGCCTCGCCGCGGCGGGCACCGCGATCGGACTCGCATGCTCATGGGGGCTCATCCGGCTCCTGAATTCGATCCTGCCGGCATTGCCGGGGGCCGATCCCCTCACCATCGGCTGCGTCGCGGCCCTTCTCGGCGCAGTCGCCTTGCTCGCCTCCTGGCTTCCGGCGCGGCGGGCGACGCGGATCGATCCCATCATAGCGCTGAGGGCGGAGTAGAGCCCTCGGGCGGAAGCCTGCCATCATCACCGATGGAAGCCGGCAAGACCGGCTTCGCCTACCCCCCCTGAATGGATCCGGAGCGGGGCCCCTCAGCCTCCAGGCCCGCCGGGCGCACCGCCGCGCGCAATGCGCAGGTGCACGGCCGCTCCCGCCGCGCCCAAAATCGCCCCGGAAATGGCGTCGAGCGCCACATGCTGGCGCACGGCGATCGTGGAGTACACGATCCCAAGGCACCAGAGCCAGTTGAGGGCCCGCGCAAAGCCGCCGGCGCCCAGATCCCCAAGCAGGCGCCCAAGCCAGAGCGCCGTGAACACGGCAAAGGCCACGTGCAGCGACGGGAATGCGTTCCCGGACGCGTCCACATCCTTGAGGAAGGACAGCGAGGGGAGCAGGAACGGGTCGATCTCCGATTTCGGCACGGCGGTCGGCCAAAGGATGAAGATCCCGAATCCGACCAGGCTGACGGCGACCGCGGCCACCATGTAGGAGGCCAGCTCCCGCCGGGACACGAGGAGCGAGGGCGCAAGCGGAACGTAGATCCAGAGCGACACGTAGAGGGGCAGCGCCCAGGGCTCGAAGGCGATCACCCGGTCGAGCCAGATGCGGGGCATCATGGTGACCGGCGAGCGGGCATGGTTGAGGAGCCAGAAGTACACGGCGAAGAACGCGGCGAAGCAGAGGAGGGTCCCCGTCATCTTGACGGCCCAGTGCGCGCACATCCTGCGCCACGCCTCTCGCAGCCAGCCCCTGGCGGGTATGTTGGTTTCCGTGACGACCATGGGCTTGCTCAATGTTGGGGGCCGAGCGTGATGCGCGAACGCCGCCACTGCGATCACGTTTGTCGGGCGCGCACCGGCCCGCAGCCGGCCGCGGCTACGCGGTGATCCGCGTGCCGGCGCCGCCGTCGAGCGCGGCGGACAGGCGGGCCGGGCACGTGATGACGGCCGCCCCCCCGCCCCGCTCGACAAAATGGATGCACGCCTCGACCTTCGGGAGCATCGAGCCGGCCTCGAACTGGCCCTCGGCGATGTGGCGCCTGGCCTCGGCGACGCTCATCGCGTCGATCGCCCGCTGGTTCTCCGCGCCGAAGTGGAGGAAGACCTTCTCCACGGCGGTCGAGATCACGAGGGCGTCCGCGCCTATCTGCGCGGCCAGGACGGCCGAGGCGAGGTCCTTGTCGATGACCGCGGACACGCCGCTCAGGATGCCCTTCTCGTCGGCGACCACCGGGATGCCGCCGCCGCCCGCGGCGATGACGACGTATCCGCCCGTCACCAGGTGGCGGATGGCGTCCGACTCAATGATGCGGACGGGGGCCGGGGATGGGACGACCCGGCGCCAGCCGCGGCCCGCATCCTCCATCATCCGCCACCCGTCGACGCGCGTCCGCTCCTCGGCCTGCTCGCGCGTGTAGAACTCGCCGATCGGTTTGCTCGGCTCGGCAAAAGCCGGGTCGGCGCGGTCCACGAGGGTCTGCGTGACCATCGCCGAGACCGACCTCGAGAGCCCCCGGCGGCGAAACTCGTTCTCGAGCGCCTGCTGGATCTGGTAGCCGAGCGCGCCCTGGGTGTCCGCAACGATCGAGTCGAGCGGCACCTCGTGCAGGATCCCCCTGGAATGCTCGCTGCGCAGGAGGATGAAGCCCACCTGGGGCCCGTTGCCGTGGGTGATGACGATGCGGTGGCCGCGCTCGAGCATGTCCGTGATGTGCCGGGCCGTCTCGACGACCGCCGCGTACTGGTGGGGCACGCTCTGGTGGCGCGCATCCTTGATGAGCGAATTGCCGCCGATGGCGATGACGAGTGTTTTCATGAGGGCGTGGCCTGACGGGCCTTCATGGTGAGGCACTTGCGCCGCCCTGCGTCAATCTCCGAGCCTTCCGCGGACAAAATATGCACAGCCTTAGCCAAGACCTAGGTAGAGCCCGCGGGGGCTTGGTGAGAGGATACTTACGAGACCTTTGCCCGTGCGCTTGGCATGAACGCCGCCTTCCATCTTCTATCCGACGCCCAGCTCAAGGACGAATTGAGCCGGTGCGTCTCCTGCGAGGAGAAACCCTGCCAGGTGGCGTGCCCGGCGGACTGCTCGCCGGCCGATTTCATAATGGCGGCCCGGGGCGGGGCCAAATCCGACATCCTCAGGTCCGCCGCGATGATCCTGGGCGCGAATCCTCTCGGCGGCGTGTGCGGGGTGGTCTGCCCGGACACCTTCTGCATGAGGGCGTGCTCGCGCCGGCTGTTCGACCGGCCGGTCGAGATCCCCGCGGTCCAGGCCGCCATCGTCGAGCGGGCCAAGGCTCACGGCCTCGGCGCCCCGCCCCCCGCGCCCAGAAACGGGATGAAGGTCGCCGTGATTGGCTCGGGCCCGGCGGGCCTGGGCGCGGCCGGCGTCCTCGCGCAGCGCGGCTACCGGGTCACGGTGTTCGAGAAGCGCCGCCAGCTCGGGGGCATGATGAACCTCATCCCCAGCTTCCGCCTGCCGAAGAACATCGTGCGCACGGACGCCGGATTCGTCAGGGCCCTGGGGGCGATCGACTTCCGCCGCAGCACCGCCGTCGCCGATCCGGCCAAGCTGCTGCGCAGGTTCGGCGCCGTCATCGTGAGCGCGGGGCTGGGCGAGCCGGTGCCCCTCGGTATCCCGGGCGAGGAGCACGTCGTTCCATGGCAGAAGTTCCTCGAGCAGCGCGCGGGAAAGCGCGTCGCCGGCAGGCGCGTCGCCGTCCTCGGCGGGGGGGCGGTCGCGGCGGACTGCGCGACCACGGCGGCGCGGCGCGGAGCGGCGGCGGTCGAGCTGGTCTACCGCCGGCGGCTGCGCGACATGCCCGTGACCGCCTACGAGCGCCGCATGCTCCTCGAGCACGGCGTCGAGATCTCGAGCTGCATGAGGCCGCTCGCCGTCGTCCACCGCGGCAGCCGGGTCACGGGCCTGCGCCTCGCGCGCCAGACGCTGCCCCCGGGCAGGGCCCCGCGGCCGGCCAACTTTGTCGCGAGCGCGAAGGAGCCGCCGGTCTTCCGCGAGTTCGACATGGTGGTCTCCGCGATCGGCAACCGGGCCGCGCTCCCCACCGGGCCGGCCAGGGGAATCTTCTACGCGGGCGACCTAGTCCTCGGCTCGTCCACCGTCGTCGAGTCGGTCGCGAGCGGGAAGAACGCCGCGCGCCAGGCCGACGCCTTCCTGCGCGGCGCGCCGGTCCCGAAGATCGCGAACCGGGCCAAGAGCCGCGTGCAGCTGACCCCCGGCAACCCGCTGCCGGTGCCCCTCGAGGCCGACTTCTTCGGCCGCCGGATCCTCTCGCCGCTGCTGCTCTCGGCCGCGCCCCACACCGACGGCTACCCCCAGATGCGCGCCGCCTACGCGTCGGGCTGGGCTGGGGCCGTCATGAAGACCGCGTTCGACAACGTGCCGATCCACATCCCGGCCGACTACATGTTCGTCCTCGGCCGCTCGACCTACGGGAACTGCGACAACGTCTCCTGCCACCCGCTCGACCGCGTCTGCCTCGAGGTCGAGCGCCTCGTCCGGGAGTTCCCGGACCGCCTGACAATGGCCTCGACCGGCGGCCCGGTGACCGGCTGCGACGAGGGCGACTGCGCCTTCTGGCAGTCGAACACCCGCAAGCTCGAGGACGCCGGGGCGATGGCGGTCGAGTACAGCCTGTCCTGCCCGCAGGGCGGCGACGGCACGAACGGCGACCTCGTGTCCCAGAACGCCGAGCTGACGGCGAAGATCGCCGGATGGGTCATGGAGTCCGGCAGCCCCGACGTGCCGAAGCTCTTCAAGCTCACGGGCGCCGTCACCGCGATCCAGCCAATCATCCGCGCAATCCAGGACGCGCTCGCCCGCTATCCGGGAAAGAAGGCCGGCGTGACGCTCGCCAACAGCTTTCCGTCCCTCGCCTTCCGGCCCTCGGCGGGCCGCCGCTGGGACGAGGGGGTCGTGATCGGGATGTCCGGCGAGGGGGTGCTGCCCATCAGCAACCTCACCCTGGCCAAGGTGGCCGGCATGGGGATCACGGTCTCCGGAAACGGCGGCGCAATGACCTACCGAGACGCGGCCAACTTCCTCGCCCTCGGCGCCGGCACCGTCCAGTTCTGCACCGCCGTGATGAAATACGGCCTCGGCTACGTCGGCGAGCTCCACTCGGGCCTCAGCCACCTGATGAAGGAGCGCGGCCTGGCATCGGTGCGCGACCTGATAGGCTCGGCGCTGCCGAACCCGATCGCGGATTTCGCGTCGCTGCCGGCCCTCAAGAGGATCCCGTCGGTCACCCCGGCGCTCTGCGAGCACTGCGGCAACTGCACCTACTGCCCCTACCGGGCGGTGGCGCTCGACCGGCGCGGGCTGCCCGAGTTCGACGCGGCGCTCTGCGTCGGGTGCTCGCTGTGCGCCCAGAGATGCTTCACGGGCGCGCTCACGATGCGCGCCCGCTCGGCGGGCGAGCTGGCCGCGTGCCCCGAGACCTGAACCCCGGCGACCCATGCAGCGCCCGCTCCTCATAGAAAAAGGGACCCTGCTCTCCACCGGGGGCGCGGCCTCGGTCCTGCGCGACCACTCCGTCCTCGTCGAGGACGGCTTCATCACGAAGGTCGCGCCGAGCGGCCAGTTCTCCGGATTCACCGGCGACCGGGTCTCCGCCGCGGGCAAGGTCGTCATTCCCGGGCTCATCAACGGCCACACGCACCTCTACAGCACCCTTGCCCGGGGCCTGACGAAGGCGAAGCCGGCCGGCGACTTCATGGGGGTCCTGCGAAACCTCTGGTGGCGGCTGGATTGCGCGCTCACGACCGACGACTGCTACCAAGGCGCGTTGGTCGGCCTCATCGACTCGATCCGGCACGGGACGACGACGCTCATCGACCACCATTCCAGCCCGGGCGCCGTCGGGGGATCCCTCGATGCGATCGCGCGCGCCGCGGACGAGACGGGGATGCGCGCCTGCCTCTGCTACGAGGTCTCGGACCGCAACGGAGCCAAGGCCGCTCAGGAGGGCCTCGCGGAGAACGTGCACTTCATCCGACGCTGCCAGTCCCGAGGCGGCTCCAACCTGCGTGCGCTCTTCGGGCTGCACGCCTCGTTCACGCTCTCGGACAGGACGCTCGAGGACGCGGCCAGCCTCGGGCACGCCCTCGAGGTCGGCTTCCACATCCACGCCGCCGAGGCCCAGGCCGACCAGCAGGCGGCGAGGCGCCTGTCTCGTACGGGGGTCATCAGCCGGCTGACGCGGCTCGGCGTCCTCGGGAGGCGCTCGATCGCGGCCCACTGCGTCCACGTTTCGCCGCGCGAGATCTCCTCCCTGGCGGAGACCGGCACGGCGGTCGCGCACAATCCCCAGTCAAACCTCAACAACGCGGTCGGCATCGCCGGCGTCGTCGAGATGGTGCGGCGCGGCGTCATCGTCGGGCTCGGCACGGACGCCATGACGGCCGACATGCTCGAGGAGCTGCGCGCGGCGCTGTGGGCCCAGCGCCTCGCGAGCAGGGACCCCTCGGCGGGCTTCGACGAGGTCACCGGGGCGCTGTTCTCCGGGAACGCGAGGATCGCCGGGCGGATCTTCGGACTGCACTTTGGCGAGATCCGCAAGGGCTGCGCCGCCGACCTGGCGGTATTCGACTACGACCCACCGACCCCCCTCGTCGACGCGAACGCGCTCGGCCACGTCCTCTTCGGCCTCTCGCAGGCGCCCGTCGACACGACCATCGTCGGCGGCCGCGTGCTGATGGAGCACCGGCGGCTCAAGCTCGACATAGACGAGGCGCGTGTGAACGCGCGGGCCCGCGAACTCGCAAAGGATTTATGGCACCGACTCTGAAAAAGGACACCCGTCACCCGAATGCGCCGCATGCGGCCGTTAGCTTCGAGGCGATCCGAATGCGCGCCAAGGACATGGAGGGCGACACCGCGCGCTTCCTCGCCGACCTCGTGCGCACGCAGTCCTTCTCCTCGAAGGAGCGCGACGTGATAGAGGTGATCAGGCGCGAGATGACGCGGATCGGCTTCGATGAGGTCCGGGTCGACGGGCTGGGGAACGTCATCGGCCGGATCGGGTCGGGCCCGCGCGTGATCGCGTTTGACGGGCACGTGGACACGGTCTACCCCGGCGACCGGTCGCAGTGGACCTTCGACCCGTTCGACCCGAAGATCGACGGCGGGATGATCCGGGGGCGCGGCACGGTCGACCAGAAGGGCGGCGTGGCGGCGATGATCCACGCCGGCCGCATCATCAGGGAGCTCGGGCTCAACGACCAGTTCACGATCTACTTCACCGGAACGGTGATGGAGGAGGACTGCGACGGCCTGTGCTGGCAGTACATCCTCAACGAGGACGGGCTCAAGCCGGAGCTCGTCGTCATCACCGAGCCGACGAACCTCAACATCTACCGCGGCCACCGCGGCCGCATGGAGATCCAGGTCGAGGTGAAGGGCCGCAGCTGCCACGGCTCCGCCCCGGAGCGCGGCGACAACGCTATCTACAAGGTCGCGCGCGTCGCGCTCGAGATCGAGAAGCTGAACGATCGGCTCCGGGGCGACCCCTTCCTCGGCAAGGGCACCGTCACGATCTCGGAGGTGACGTCCTCCTCCCCCTCCCTCTGCGCCGTGGCCGACGTGGCCCGCATCCACCTCGACCGTCGCCTGACCCACGGGGAGACGAAGGAGAGCGCGATCGCCGAGGTGCGCGAAGCGGCGGCGCGCGCCGGGTGCCCGGATGCCGGCGTCCTCGTCCTCACCTACAGGGAGGCGGCCTACACCGGCCTGGTCTACCCGACCGAGAAATACTACCCGACATGGGCGCTCGACGAGGGTTCGCCCTACCTGAAGAGCGCGGTCGAGGCCTACTCGGGCGTGCTCGGCAGGGCGCCGCTCGTGGACAAGTGGACCTTCAGCACCAACGGCATCGCCACCGCGGGCCTCCACGGCATCCCGACGCTCGGCCTCGGGCCGGGCAACGAGGTTCACGCGCACGCCCCCGACGAGGCGTGCCCGGTCGAGCACCTGAGCGCGGCCGTGGCGTTCTACGCGGCCCTGGTGGCCAGGCTCAACGGGAGGGTCTAGGGCCCATGGTCAAATTCGTCTACCGGTGCACCGTCTGCGGGGGTCGCTACAAGCGCGACGAGGTGCGCTATCTCTGCCCCGAGTGCGGCCGATCGTACCGCCCCGGGATGCCGCTGAGCGGCGTGCTCGCGGCCGAGTTCGACTACGACTTCATCCGCCGCAAGTTCCGGAGGCCGAGGCCGGACTGGAACCTGTTCTGCGCCGTCGAGCCGGAGTTCTTCCCGCCCTACGCCATGGGCGCGACGCCGTTCTTCAGGTCGGAGGCCCTGGGCCGGGCGTTCGGCCTGGCTGATGTCTGGATCAAGAACGACGGGCTCAACCCCAGCGGCTCCCTGAAGGACCGCGCATCGTTCCTCGTCGTCGCCGAGGCCAACCGGCTGAACGAGGGGACCATCGTCGCGGCGTCCACCGGCAACGCGGCGAGCTCGCTCGCGGCGGTCTGCGCCGCGGGCGGCAGGCGCGCGCTGATCTTCGTTCCGCGGGCGGCCCCCAGGGCGAAGCTCGCGCAGATGCTCCTCCACGGCGCGCTCGTGGTGCCCGTCGACGGCACCTACGACGACGCGTTCCGGCTGTCGCTCGAGTTCACGGGGCGCTACGGCGGGCTCAACCGCAACACCGCCTATCACCCGCTCACCATCGAGGGGAAGAAGACCGTCGGCCTTGAGATCTGGCATCAGAACGGCTGGCGCGTGCCCTCGGTCATCGTGGTTCCGACCGGCGACGGCGTGATCCTTGCCGGCGTGTCGAAGGCGTTCCAGGACCTGCGGGACGCCGGCCTCACCTCGGAGCTGCCCCGCCTCGTCTGCGTCCAGGCCGAGAGCTCGAGTGCGATCCACAACTACATCTCGACCGGGCACTACCGCGACGCGGCCCGCCCGTCGACGATCGCCGACTCCATCTCGGTCTCGGTCCCGGCAAACGCGCATCTCGCGCGCGCAGCCGTGCTTCTGAGCAACGGGTCCTCGGTCGTCGTCAGCGACGCGGAGATCCTCGGGGCGCAGCGCACGCTCGCGGCGGCCAGCGGGGTGTTCGCGGAGCCGGCGGCTGCGGCCTCGGTGGCCGCGCTGGCCAAGCTTCGCGACGGCAACCTGCTGGCGCCGGGCGACCAGGTCGTCGTGCTCGTGACCGGGCACGGCCTCAAGGACGTCGACGCCGTGCTCAGGACCGTGCAGGTGCCCGCCGCGATCGCTCCGACGGCGGACGGGCTCGAGGGCGTCGCCCTGCGCCTCGCGGGGAAGGAGGCGCCCCCGTGAAGGCTGAATGCGGCAGGGGATGGCGCAACGACGCCCACGCCAAGGTCACCGGGGCCACGAAATACACCGATGACCTCAAGTTTGCGCGGCTGCTGCACGCGGCGCCGGTCTACTCGGACTTTGTCCATGCAAGGTTGATCCGCGTCGCGACGGAGGACGCGCAGAGGGCCCCCGGCGTCGCCAGGGTCCTCACCGCGAGGGACGTCCCGGGCTCCAACCGATTCGGGCAGATCATCCGCGACTACCGCATCTTCGCGGACGACAAGATCCGCTACAACGGGGACGTGGTCGCGATGGTCGTCGCGGAGACGCGCGACCTGGCGATCCGCGCGGCGTCGCTCGTCCGGGTCGAGGCGGAGCCGCTGCCGGCGGTCCTCGACCCCGAGGAGGCCCTGCTGCCCGGCGCCGTGCTCGTGCACGAGAACCACGGCTCCAACCTCGTCAACACGCACCGGATCCGCCGCGGGAACGTCGACGAGGGCTTCCGCCAGGCGGACCTTGTCATCGAGGAGCAGTTCCGGACCCAGAGCGTCGAGCATGCCTACATGGAGCCCGAGGTCGCCGTGGGCGTGCCCCGCGCGGACGGCGTCATCGAGGTCCACGGCAGCATGCAGCACCCCTTCAGCACGCGGCGCTTCGTGTCCGCGTGCCTCGGCGTGCCGCTGTCGGGCGTCGAGGTGGTCGGAACCCCGATGGGCGGGGGGTTCGGCGGCAAGGACGACACGGCGGCCGTGGTCTGCGCCCGCGCCGCCCTGGCCGCGAGTATCCTGGGCCGGCCGGTCAAGCTTATGTACCGCAGGGACTGGTCGATCCGCGAGAGCTACAAGCGCCACCCGTACCGCGTGTCCTACAAGATGGGCCTCGCAAGGGACGGCCGCATCACCGCCGTGCAGTGCCGGATCCTCGCCGACGGGGGCGCGTACTGCTCCGTCACCCCGTGGGTCACCTGGCGGTCCACCGTCCAGTGCTGCGGGCCGTACGTCGTCGAGAACGTCCACTGCGACACGCTGGGCGTCTACACCAACAACGTCGTCGCGGGCGCGATGCGCGGCTTCGGCTCGCCGCAAATGAACTTTGTCGTGGAGCAGATGGTGGAGATCGCCGCCTCGAGGCTGGGCGTGTCGGGCGTGGAGCTCCGCCGGCGCAACATGGTCCGCCAGGGCAGCGTCACGGTCACGGGCCAGAGGCTCGACTCGCACAAGGTCGCGATGGGGGAGGTCCTCGACGCGGTGCTCGCGGAGACCGGCTACGAGGAGAAGCTCGCCAGGTGCTCGCGCGGCGCGTCCGACGGCGACGAGCTCTACGGCATCGGGCTCGCCATGAGCTACCGCGGCGTGAGCCTGGGCGCAGAGGGCGTCGACTTCTGCGCGGCGATGATCAACGTCCAGCCTGACGGCTCGATCCTCCTCGAGGCGGGCGTTCACGAGAACGGCCAGGGCGCGGAATCCGCGATGTCGCTCATCGCGGCGCAGGAGCTCGGCGTGGGCGTCGACCGCATCCGCTACCGCCGCTCGTCGACGTCCAACGTGCCCGACAGCGGCACGACCGTCGCGTCGCGCGGCACGATCATGGGCGGCGGCGCGGTCACCCTCGCGGCCCGCGAGCTGAAGCGGAGGATGGCGGAGGCGGTCTGCGGCCGGCTGCAGTGCCTCTCCGGGGCCGCGCGGTTCGAGGGAGGCGAGATCCTCGATCCCGCGGGCAGGCGTAGCGTCTCCTTTGACGAGGCGATCAGCGTGATGTTCGCGACACAGCACTTCCCCCACGTGGTCGGGGTGTTCAGGGCCCCGCGCGTGTCGTGGGACGAGCACACCGGCCAGGGCGACGCCTACTTCACGTGGGTCTACGGATGCCAGGCGGTCGAGCTCTCGGTGAACAAGAGGACCGGGAAGGTCCGGCTGCTGGGCGCCGTCGCGGCCCACGACGTCGGGCGCGCGGTGAACCGGGAGATGGTACGGGGTCAGTTCTTCGGCGGCATGGCGATGGCCGCGGGCTACGCGCTCCATGAGGAGGTCCGCTCAAAGGACGGGCGGATCACCACCCTCAACCTCAACTCCTACCGCATCCCGCGCTCCACGGACCTGCCCGAGATGAAGGCGATCATCATCGAGAACCCCGACCCGCAGTCGCCGAGCGGCGCCAAGGCCCTCGGCGAGCCGACCAACGAGATCCTGGCGCCCGCGATCGCCAACGCCGTCTTCCATGCGACCGGGAGGCGGGAGTTCGCGCTCCCGATAAGGCTGTCCGCGGCGCCGGACGACCCGCCGCAGGAGGAGTGCCGCCTATGAGGCTCAACGTCAACGGACGCGACATCGAGGTTTCCGACGCCGTCGGAGAGCGGCGGCTCATCACGTTCCTGCGCGAGGACCTCGACCTCACGGGCGCGAAGAACGCGTGCGACATCGGCGCGTGCGGCGCATGCACCATCCTCGTCGACGACGAGCCGCTGAAGATATGCATCAAGCGGGTGAAGGACGTCGCCGGACGGCGCGTGCTCACCATAGAGGGCCTGGCCGCCCCGGACGGCACGCTGCACCCGCTGCAGCGGGCGTTCGTGGAGCGCGGCGCGATCCAATGCGGGTTCTGCACGCCCGGGATGGTCCTGGTGGCGCACGCGTTCCTGCTCAGGCAGCCGGACCCGACGCGCGAGCAGATCCGGAAGGCGATAGGCGGCAACCTGTGCCGCTGCACCGGCTACCAGCAGATCATCGACGCGATCGAGGAGGCCGCCGTCCACTACCGCGGGGCGGAGGCGCCCGCGGAGCCCGCCCGCGCATGAGCTCCCCTCCCATGAACACCGTCAAAGACAGCCTAGCGCAGCTCGCCAAGCTCAAGACCGACGCCTACGGCAAGGACTTCCTGCTCACGTGGGAGAAGCCGCACGACGAGATCCGCGCTCTCACCCTGGTGGCCGAGATCCTCTGGGAGCTGCACCGCGCGGGCAGGTCGCTGAGGGTCTTCAAGTCGGGGATGGCGGTGTCGATCTTCCGCGACAAATCCACGCGGACGAGGTTCAGCTTCGCCTCGGCGGCCAACGCGCTCGGGCTCGGCCTGGCCGACCTGGACGAGGAGAAATCGCAGATCGCCCACGGCGAGACCGTGCGCGAGACGGCCAACATGATCTCGTTCATGGCCGAGGTGATCGGGATCCGGGACGACATGTACCTCGGCGAAGGCAACACCTACATGCGCGAGGTCGCCCACGCGGTGCAGGACGGCTTCGACCAGGGCGTCCTCCACCAGCGCCCCGCCGTCTTGAACCTCCAGTGCGACATCGACCACCCGACGCAGGCGATGGCCGACCTCGTCGCGCTCAAGAGGCACTTCGGCTCGCTCGAGGCGCTGCGCGGAAAGAAGATCGCCATGTCCTGGGCCTATTCGCCGAGCTACGGGAAGCCGCTCTCGGTGCCCCAGGGCATAATCGGCCTGATGTCGCGGTTCGGGATGAACGTCACCCTTGCCCATCCCGAGGGCTACGGGCTGATCCCCGAGGTGATCGAGCTCGCGCGCAGGAACAGCGCCGCGAGCGGCGGCTCATTCTCCGTCGCCTCGAGCATGGAGGACGCGTTTCGCGGGGCGGACGTCGTCTACCCGAAGTCGTGGGCGCCCTACGGCGTGATGCAGCGCCGCACCCCCCTGCTGAGGCGGGGCGACCGGGACGGGCTCAGGGCGCTCGAGAGGGAGTGCCTCGAGAACAACGCGAGGTTCAAGGGCTGGGAGTGCGACGAGGAGAAGATGAGGCTGACGCGCCTCGGAAGCGCGCTCTACATGCACTGCCTGCCGGCCGACATTTCCGGGGTGAGCTGCGCCGACGGCGAGGTCGCGTCCCGCGTGTTCGAGCGCTCCCGGCTCGCGACCTACCGCGAGGCGAGCTTCAAGCCGTTCGTGATCGCCGCCATGATCCTCATGGCGCGCGTGAAGGGCTATCCAACCGTGCTCCGGCAACTGGCGAAGGACTGATATGTCAACGATCATAAGGCAGCTCCACCCCGATATCATCCGCAAGACGGCGAAGCGCTGCCGCAACCGCGAGATCGTCATCCCGACGTTCAAGCAGCTGCGCGACCCGTCGCTCGTCCCGCCGTCCGTGCGGGCCCGCCTGGCGGACGTCGGGATGTCGGAGCTCAACCCGATAAACCTCTTCCGGATCACCTGGAAGAACGACCTCCGGACGGGGCTCTACGGCGGGGTCAACTACCTCGAGATCCCGCCCGCGATAACGGGCGTGAAGGCGCGCGTCATCGGGCTGATCGGCTCCTATTTCCCGACCGGCTCCCACAAGGTCGGCGCCGCGTTCGGCTGCCTCGTCCCCCGGCTGGTGAGCGGCGAGTTCGACCCCGAGGTGCACAGGGCGGCGTGGCCGTCGACCGGCAACTTCTGCCGCGGCGGTGCGTTCGACTGCGCGCTGCTCGACTGCACGGCGATCGCCATCCTCCCCGAGGAGATGTCGCGCGAGCGCTTCGACTGGCTCAAGGAGATCGGCGCCACGATCATAGCCACGCCCGGCTGCGAGTCGAACGTGAAGGGGATCTACGACAAGTGCTGGGAGCTGAAGCGCGATCCGGCCAACATGATCTTCAACCAGTTTGAGGAGTTCGGGAACCCCATCTTCCACTACAACGTCACGGGGCCCGCGATCGAGGAGGTGTTCTACGGCCTCGGCGACCGCAGCCTGAGGGCCGCCGCCTTCGTCTCCGCGACGGGATCCGCCGGAACGATCGCCGCCGGCGACTTCCTTAAGGCGGTGCACCCGCAGCTTAGGATCGTCGCCGCCGAGGCGCTCCAGTGCCCGACCCTGCTGCAGAACGGCTTCGGCGCGCACCGCATCGAGGGCATCGGCGACAAGCACATCCCCTGGGTTCACAATGTCCGCAACACCGACGCCGTCGCGGCGATCGACGACGAGGACTGCATGAGGATCGTCCGCCTCTTCAACGAGCCGGCCGGGCGCGACTACCTCGCATCGCTGGGCGTGGCGAAGAAGCACCTCAGGAAGCTCCCGCTCCTTGGCATCTCCGGCGTCTGCAACCTCCTCGCCGCGGTCAAGACCGCGAAGTACTTCGACCTCGACGAGCGCGACGTGATCTTCACCGTGTTCACGGACTCCATGCAGCTCTACCAGTCTCGCCTCGCGGAGCTGCGGGAGCAGAGGGGCGACTACAGGGAAAGGACCGCCGTGGCTGATTTCGCGGGCGCGGTCGCCCACCAGTCCGTCGACCACTTCAAGGAGCTCTCGTACCTGGACCGAAAGGCGCTCCACAACCTGAAGTACTTCACGTGGGTGGAGCAGCAGGGGAAGACGGCCGAGGAGCTGAATGCGCAGTGGGACCCGGAGTACTGGCGTTCGACTTTCGAAGACGAGATCGGCCACTTCGAGAGGCTGATCATCTCGTTTAACAAGATGGTGACGCGCTGATTGCGCGTCCGAAGGCCAACCCGGGCGCGAACGGCGCCCGGTTCCCGGGTCCGAGGGCCGACTTACGGCCTTGGCGCCGAGAGACCCGCCCGGTGGGTAGGGTTTCACCCCATTTGGGGCCGATCGGTTACAAGGTACGTTTCCCGCGCAGGAAACACTGTACCCACCAAACGCGTGCCAACCCAGACAACGATGATGCCGACCGTGGGCAACCGAAGGCCGACAGGCGCCTGGTCCCCCGCGACCGAGCATTCCCCGAGATCGCGATTCGCACCCGAGGTGGGGTTATCACCTGAGCCCAAACGTGTTGAGATAGCTCCGGCAAAGAAGATCCTGGTCGTCGACGATGATCCCGACATCCGGGATTTGGTGGCGATAACCGTCTCAAACGCAGGGTTCTGGGCGGACACGGCCCAGGATGGGGAAGAGGGTTGGCAGGCCATCTGCATGACGGCCTATGACCTGGTCATCACCGACCACGAAATGCCAAGGCTGACCGGCTTGAGCCTGATCAAGCGGCTGCGGGAGGTCTCGCCCGAGCCGCCCTGCATCCTGATCTCCGGGAATCTTCCCGATCATGAATCAGCTCTAGACGGGATCATCCATTCCAGCGCCTTCCTGCCGAAGCCCTTTTCGCCGTCCGCCTTGATCGAGAAAGTGTACGGGATCCTGCTGTACGGCGACTTCCCGGCATTCTGAGGGGCGCGCATGCGCGAAGCCGCGGGGCCAATCGCCCTCCGGCTTCGGAAGCGGATCCATTCAATGTCCGTCAGCACACGATTTACGGGCACAAACTGTAGCGTCTCTCCGGTCATGGGCGTGCTCAGGATCATCTGCAGCACCCACACCCGTCGCTGGAAATATAGCATAACCTCCTTTTCATAAAGGAGGTGCGTATTCGAAATGAAATCTCATATTGACTTTGGCCTTTTTGATCACCACTACCTTTTTATAACAAGGTAGCTTGATTAAGAACTTAGATGAGCATCAACGAGAAATTCACAGCCATCAGGAAGGGTCTCCTTGAGTTTCTCGTGCTCAAGATTGTCGCCTCAAACAAGGTCTATGTGGCGGACATCCTCGGCCAGCTGAGCGAGACGGAATTCGCAACCCAGGAAGGCACGCTCTATCCGCTCCTGAGCAAGATGCGACGGGAGGAGCTTGTGGACTATGAATGGAAGGAATCCGAGGCCGGGCCGCCTAGAAAATACTACCAGCTGACGGCAAAGGGCAGGGAGCAGCTGCGGGAGACTTCAGACTATTGGCAGAAGATAAGCGGAACCGTGAAGCGCCTGGGCCAGGATCCCGGAGAACAAACCGAAAACAGCACACCCCGATGAACAAAGTTATCATTATAAACCTGAATGGTATTGCCTACCAGCTGGAGGAGAATGGCTACGAGGCTCTGCGCAGGTACCTCGACACCGCGGCCCGGCGTCTCGAGGGCAATCCCGACAAGGACGAGATCATCGCCGACATAGAGCAGTCCATCGCCGACAAGTTTCGCGCCGTCCTCGGGGCCAACAAGACCGTCGTGGTGAGCAAGGAGGTCGAGGACGTGATCGAGGAGATGGGCCCCGTCCAGGACGCCTCGTCGGCCTCGGACGAGTCCGCGCATTCTGCGGCGGGCGCGAAGGATGGCCCGGGGCCCACGGCGTCCGCCGGCGAAACCCCCGCTCCCCCGAAGCGCCTCTACAGGATCAGGGAGGGCGCGCAGGTGGGGGGCGTCTGCAACGGCCTGGCCGCCTACTTCAACGTCGATGTGACGCTGGTCAGGATCATCTTCGCCTGCATGGTCCTCTCGGGGGGCGTCGGAATCGTCCTGTACCTGCTCATGATGATGGTCATTCCCTGGGCCAACACATCGGCGGAGAAGGCCGCCGCCACCGGCGCCCCGTTTACCACCGAGGAATTCATCCGCCGCGCCAGGGAGGGATACTACGGGGGCTTGAAGACGTTCAAGGACGGCAGGGCCTTCCGTGAGTGGAAGTGGCAATTCAAGCAGGAGATGCGGCAGCGCAAACGCGACTTCCAGAGGGAGTTTCACAAGAACGCGGAGCAGTGGCGCCAGAACTGGCACCAGCATTGGGCGCAGTCCCCGCATCCCCACCCCGGCTGGTGGTTCGCCTTTCCCTTCCTGACGCTGCTCAGCGTCCTGCTGACGCTCCTGTGCGTGGCTTCGATCCTTTCCCTCGTGGTCACCGGCGCGGTCTTCGGATTCTTTTTTCCCGCGGGAGTCCACCTCTGGCTCGGGATCCTGATCCTGCTCGTAATATTCAGCATGCTGACGTGGCCCCTGAAGGTGATGCGCCACGCCTATTACTCCCACTGCGGCTACGGCCCGGTTTACGTCGGCCTTCACATGTGGAACTCATTCGCATGGCTCGCGTTCCTTGTGCTCGTCCTGTGGTTTGCCGACCGACATTCCCTGCACGCCCACGAAGCCATCGAACACCTGCGCTACGCCGCGCACCATGTCGTGGACGCCCTGCGTGACTGGTGGAACAAGCCCTCCCCCATGCCCTGAGCGGGAGGCCTTCCAAAAAGGGTGCCCATCCCGGCGCAATTCCCGGACCCTCAATCCGATCCGAAACCGGCCGATCCGGGCGACCTCTTGATTGCATCATGCAGGCGCGTATGAACTTAAGCCGCCGGCTCTCCGGAGGGCCGGGTCCCACCGCGGGCATCAAATGCAGCGGAGAAGGCACCCGCGAGGATGATTCGCCCAAGTTACACAGTGTAGAAGAGGATCGCTATTCCGACCGAAGGCCGCTTGCCGGCCAATACGCCGTTGACCCCTCGTTGCGCGGCCGGTTGAGTGCCGATCCTGTATGAGCCTTTCCAAGGCCGCTTTGGATTCCTTGCGAATTGAGCGAGGTGCCGAACCAAGTTCGCCGAAGCGAGCCTCGCTGCTGGCGATGGCCGCGGCGCTCGTGGTCCTTGCCGCCGCGGCGGTTGCGTGGCTGACGACCCGCACCAAGGCGGCCGAGGTGCGCACGGCGGTGGCCCGGCAGGAGACGACCTCCGGCGGCGAGCGCACGGTCCTGAACGCCTCGGGGTACGTCACCGCGCGGCGCCAGGCGACAATCTCCTCCAAGGTCACCGGGAAGGTGACCGAGGTGCTCATCGAGGAGGGGATGAAGGTCACGGAGGGCCAGGTCCTGGCCCGGCTCGATGACACGAACGTCGCCGCAAGCCTGCAGCTTGCCCGCGCGCAGCTGGAGTCGGCGCGCCAGGCTCTGGCCGAGACGCAGGTCCGCCTCAGGGAGTCGGAGCAGGACCTCCAGCGCCAGACCGAGCTCATCGCGAAGCACGTCGTGGCGAAGGTGGACTTCGACCACGCGGAGGCGGACGCCGCGGCCTACAAGGCGCGGCTCGCGCAGCAGCAGGTGGACGCGACCGTGTCCGAGCGGACGGTCACGATCTGGCAGCAGCAGCTCGACGACATGATCCTGCGGGCGCCCTTCTCGGGCATCGTCACCTCCAAGAATGCGCAGCCGGGCGAGATGATCTCGCCGATCTCCGCCGGGGGCGGCTTCACCCGGACCGGCATCTGCACGGTCGTGGACATGGGGTCGCTGGAGATCGAGATCGACGTCAACGAGGCCTACATCAACCGCGTCGAGCCGGCCCAGCCGGTCGAGGCGACGCTGGACGCGTATCCCGAATGGAAGATCCCCTGCAAGGTCATCGCGATCATACCGACCGCGGACCGCGACAAGTCGACCGTCAAGGTGCGGGTCGGGTTCGACAGGCTCGACCCGAGGATCCTCCCTGAGATGAGCGTCAAGGTGGCGTTCCGCGAGGAGGGCGGCGCGCATCCCGTCGCGGGCACCGCGGTCGTCGTGCCGAAGGCGGCGGTGCGCCAGGACGCGGGGCGCGACGTCGTGATGGTGGTCCAGGGCGGGCGGGCCGAGCGCCGCGCCGTCACCGTGGGCGCCATGACGGACAGCGAGGCGGCGCTCAGCGCCGGGCTGGCGCCGGGCGAGCACGTGGTCGTCGACGGGCCGAAGAACCTATCCGACGGGGCAACCGTCAAGGAGACCAATCCATGAGCGAACCAAGCAAGGACGGCGCGTTGGTGGTAGTCGACGGCGTGGAGAAGGTGTTCCACCGCGGCTCCGAGGACATCCAGGTGCTCAAGGACCTGCACCTGAAGGTGCCCGCGGGCGAGTTCCTCGCCCTTATGGGGCCGTCGGGCTCGGGCAAGAGCACGCTCCTGAACCTGATAGGCGGGCTGGACCGCCCCACCCGCGGGACCGTGAGCATCGCGGGCGAGAACGTCGACAGGCTCTCGGACCGCCTGCTTGCGGCATGGCGCGCGCGGCACATCGGCTTCGTGTTCCAGCTCTACAACCTGCTTCCCGTGCTCACGGCGGAGCGCAACGTCGAGCTGCCGCTTCTTCTCACCCACCTGTCGAAGGCCGAGCGCAGGGAGCACGTCGCCGCCGCGCTGGAGATGGTCGGGCTGTCGCAGCGCGCCCACCACTACCCCAGGCAGCTTTCCGGCGGCGAGCAGCAGCGCGTCGGCATCGCGCGCGGAATCGTCACCGACCCGACGCTTCTCCTTTGCGACGAGCCGACCGGCGACCTCGACCGCAAGGCGGGCGACGAGGTGCTGAACCTGCTGCAGGCGCTCAACCGCGAGCAGGGAAAGACCATCATCATGGTCACCCACGACCCCCACGCGTCGGCGCGGGCCTCGCGCACCGTCTACCTGAACAAGGGCCAGCTCACCAATGAACAGCAGGCCTGACACCACCGGAGCCGCCCCGGCGCGGCCGCGCCGCCTACGCCCATGAAGTTCTGGCACCTCATCTGGAGCGACCTGCGGCGCAAGAAGACCCGCACGGTCCTGACGCTGCTCTCCATCGTCGTGGCCTTCGTGCTCTTCGGCTTCCTCTCCGCGATCAAGCAGGCCCTCACGGGCGGCGTCGTCCTTGAGGGCGCGAACCGGCTGATCGTCCGCCACAAGGTCTCGATCATCCAGATGCTGCCGCAGAGCTACCAGCAGCGCATGGAGCGGATCCCGGGCGTGGCCGCCGCGACCCACCAGACGTGGTTCGGCGGCATCTACCAGGACCCGAAGAACTTCTTCATGCAGAACCCGGTGATCCCGGAGGAGTTCCTGGACATGCACCCCGAGATGGTCCTGGCCGCGGACCAGAAGCAGGCATGGCTGAAGACGCGCACGGGCGCCGTCGTGGGGCGCAAGACGGCGGAGCGGTTCAAGTGGAAGGTCGGCGACAAGGTCCCGATCCAGTCGTCGATCTGGAGCCAGAAGAGCGGCAGCTTCATGTGGGAGTTCGACATCGTCGGCATCTACGACGGCCGGGACAAGAACACCGACACGACGCCGCTGTTCTTCCGCTACGACTACTTTGACGAGGCCCGCCGCGGCGGCAAGGGCCTGGTGGGATGGTACACGATCCGGGTGACGGACCCCGCGAGGGCGGCGGACGTCGCCAAGCTCGTGGACGCCGAGTTCGAGAACTCATCGGCGGAGACAAAGACCGAGCCCGAGGGGGCGTTCGTGCAGGCCTGGGCGCAGCAGATCGGCGACATCGCCCTGATCACCGCGTCGATCCTTGGGGCGGTGTTCTTCACGATCCTCCTGGTCACCGGCAACACGATCTCCCAGTCCGTCCGCGAGAGGACCGGCGAGCTCGGCGTCCTGAAGGCGATCGGCTTCACGAACACGCAGGTGCTGGGCCTCGTGTTGGCGGAGTCCTGCCTGGTGGCGGTGCTGGGCGGCATCGTCGGCCTGAGCGTCGCCTGGCTCCTCACGTCGCGCGGCGACCCGACCGGCGGCCTTCTCCCCCTGTACTTCTTCCCCGTCCACGACGTGCTCATCGGCGTCGCCCTGAGCGTGGCGCTCGGACTCGTGACGGGATTCTTCCCGGCCCTGCAGGCGATGCGCCTGCGGGTGGCGGAGGCCCTGAGGAGGATCTGACATGTCCGGCCCCATCAACTGGCTCTCCCAGATCTCCTCGGTCACGAAGTTCGGCCTCCTGAGCATGCCTCAGCGGCGCGGCTCGGTGTCGGCCGCCGCCTTCGGAATCGCCGGCGTCGTCGCGGTCCTCGTCGGCGTCCTGTCGATCGCGGCCGGGTTCACGAGGGCGATGACCGCATCCGCATCGCCCGACGCCGCCCTCGTGCTCCGGAGCGGGGCCGACAGCGAGATGGTGAGCGGCCTCGGGCGCCCCAGCACGCGCATCATCGCCGACGCGCCCGGCGTGGCCCGCACCGCCGACGGGCCGCTCGCGTCCGCCGAGCTGTTCGTCATCATCAACCTTCCCAAGATCTCGACCGGCTCGGACGTCAACGTGCCCCTGCGCGGCGTCGAGCGGGCGGCCCTCCTCGTGCGTGACAACCTGAAGGTCGTCGAGGGGCGCATGTTCGGCTGGGGCAAGGACGAGGTCATCGTCGGCATCGGCGCCGCCCGCGAGTTCTCCGGGCTGAAGGTCGGCGACCAGATCAAGGTCGGCCGCTACAACTGGCCGGTCGTCGGGATCTTCTCGGCCGGCGGCGGCGCGTCGGAGTCGGAGATCTGGTCGGACGCGGCCGTCCTCCAGGCGGCCTACAACCGCGGCGACAGCTTCCAGTCCGTCTACGTGAGGCTCAAGTCGCCGGACTCGTTCAACGAGTTCAAGGACGCGCTCACAACCGACCCCCGGCTGAACACCCAGGTGCTGCGGCAGACCGAATTCTACGCCGTGCAGTCGACGGCGGTGACGAAGCTCATCACGACGCTGGGATTCCTTATCGCCTTCCTGATGGCCATCGGCGCGGTGTTCGGCGCGCTGAACACGATGTACAGCTCGGTGTCCGCGCGCACCCGGGAGATCGCCACCCTGCGCGCGCTCGGCTTCGGGAGCGGCGCGGTCGTTGTGTCGGTCATGCTGGAGTCGATCGCGCTGGCGCTCCTCGGCGGGGCGATCGGCGCCGGCCTCTCCTACGTCGCGTTCAACGGCTTCCACACGGCGACGATGAACTGGCAGAGCTTCAGCCAGATCACCTTCGCGCTGGCGGTGACGCCGCAACTCCTGGTCCAGGGCGTGATCTGGGCGACGCTGATCGGCGCCATCGGCGGCCTGTTCCCGGCGATCCGCGCCGCGCGGCAGCCGATCGCGGCGGCGCTGCGCGAGCTCTGACGGCCGCGCATGGGGCGGGATCGGCGGAGCGCCTCCCCATTCCCGTGACAGACCGGGAAATACCGTAACAAAGGCGTAACCTTTCCGGCATAGCCGCGTCTATTCGGCAAGTCTATTGCCCATAGCATGCGACCGACCTCGCCTCTGGCCGTAGGAATTCGACGGCCAACGCCAGCCATTCTCCTGGCCACCCTGCTTTCCCTCCACGCAAGGATCGGGGCGCAGAACCCCGATCCGCCTCCGATCTCCATCCTGCAGAGCGGCGGGTCGCCTGCGAACGGCTACATCTTCGTGACGGCGGCGGCCGGCTCCGGTCCCTCGAAGCCCCTGGTGCCGTACAGCAACGGCCCGGAGATCGTGGACAACCAGGGGCGGCCGGTCTGGTACCTTCCCCTGGCCGCCGGCGGCCTGGCCACCGACCTGCGTGTGCAGACCTACCAGGGCCAGCCGGTCCTCACGTGGTCGCAGGGAATCGGCTTCGAGGTCGCCCAGCCCGGGGCGACGGTGGATTATATCGCCGACCAGGCGTACCATGTGATCGCCACGGTGCAGGCGGGCAACGGCATGGACGCCGACCAGCACGAATTCCGGCTCACGCCGCAGAACACGGCGCTCATCACGATCTACAGCACCGTGCAGGCGGACCTGACCTCGGCCGGGGGATCGGCCAGCGCGAAGGTGCTGGAGGGCGTCGTCCAGGAGATCGATGTCGTCACGGGGAATGTCCTGCTCGAGTGGCACAGCCTGGACCACGTCGACCCGGGCGAGAGCTACGTGCCCGTCCCGGCCTCGCCGAACTCCGCCTACGACTACTTTCACGTCAACTCGGCGAGCCTCGACACCGACGGCAACCTTCTCATCTCGGCGCGCCACACGTGGACCGTCTACAAGGTGAACCGCATCACCGGCGACGTCATCTGGCGGCTCGGGGGCAAAAAGAGCGACTTCGCGCTCGGGCCGGGCCTGCCTTTCGCGTGGCAGCACGACGCCGAGGCCGTCGACTCCGGCACGATACGGATATTTGACAACGAGTCGAACGGCACGCCTGTCCTCCCGGCATCGCGGGTCGTCTGGGTGACCCACGACGAGGCCACGATGACGGCGAGCCTTGCGCGGTCGATCCAGCACCCGGCCGGACTGCTGGTGTCGGCGGAGGGCAACGGCCAGCCGCTTGATAACGGTGGCACGTTCGTGGGCTGGGGTGTCCTGGGACGCTTCTCGGAGTTTGATCCCAACGGGCTCCTCCTGTTCGACGCCAGCCTGCCCCAGGGCTTCGGCTCGTACAGGGCCTACCGTTTCCCATGGGCCGGCATGCCCGACTCGGGCCCTGCCATCACCGCGCTTTTAAACGCCGACGGCTCGATCGCCGTCCACGCGATTTGGAACGGGGCGACGAGGGTCGCCAGCTGGCAGGTGATGGGGGGCGCCTCTGCGGGCAGCCTGGGCCCGGTCGCCTCCGCGGCCTGGAACGGCCTCGACACGGCGATCACCGTTACGGGCCGGCCCGCCAGCCTGCAGGCCGTCGCCCTGGACTCGGCGGGCTCGGTCATCGGGCAAAGCGCGACGCTCTCGGGGCCGTTCGCCTCCGCAATTCCCGCAATGGCAGCCCAGCCCGCCTCGCAGACCATCTCCGAGGGGACCGCGGTCGTCTTCAGCGTCCGGGCGACCGGAGGGGCGCTGGCCTACCAGTGGTCGTTCAACGGAGGCCCCGTCTCGGACGGAGCCCTTGCCGGCGCGACGATCTCGGGCGCGACCAGGCCGAACCTCGTCGTCAGCGGCGCGACGTCCGCCAACGCGGGCAGCTACACCTGCCTGGCATCGAACTCCGCGGGTTCGGTCTCCAGCAGCGCGGCAATGCTTGCGACCAGCGCGACAGCGGACGTCGGCCGGCTGGTCAACGTCTCGTGCAGGGCACGGGTCGGAACGGGCGCGGACGTCCTGATCACCGGATTCGCGGTCGGGGGGGCCGGGGCGTCGGGTCCGCTTCCCGTGCTCGTGCGGGCCAACGGCCCGTCGCTGGCTCAGTTCGGCGTCCCGGACCCGATGGCGGACCCCGAGCTCCAGCTCTTCGGCGCATTGGTCGGCGCCCCGCTGGCGTCAAACTCGGGATGGAGCGGAAGCGCGGACGTCTCGGAGGCGGCATTGGTGGCTGGGGCATTCTCATGGGGCGACCCGGCCAGCCTGGATTCCGCGGTCGTGCAGTCCCTGGCCGCGGGACCGTACACCGCGGAGATCACCGGCGACAGCGGCGACTCGGGGGTCGCGCTGGCCGAGGTCTATGACACCACGCCGGCAGGCGCCTACGCGCCGTCGTTGCCGCGCCTCGTCAACGTCTCGGCGCGCGCGGTGGCCGGGACGGGATCCGATGTCCTAGCCGCGGGCTTCGTGATCGGGGGCTCCACCTCGAGGACGGTCCTGGTCCGCGCCGCGGGCCCCGCTCTCGCGCAGTTCGGGCTTTCCGGGACGCTTCCCGATCCGGCGCTCCAGCTCTACAACGTGACCGCGGGGAGCGTGCTCCTGGCCTCGAACAGCGGATGGGGGGCCGACCCCACCCTCGCCGCCGCAGCCTCATGGGTCGGCGCCTTCTCGTGGGGCGGCTCGCCCACACCCGACTCGGCAATCCTTGTCACGCTGGCACCCGGCGCGTACACGGCGCAGGTGTCTGGGGCGGACGGCGACCGCGGCGTCGCGCTGATCGAGATCTACGAACTGCCCTGATCCGCGCGCAATCAAGCACAGAGAATAAAAGCCGACCCGCGGCGTGATGGGCGGCGGGTCCTGTTCAGGGGCGCTCCGCTCTTGCGGTCAACACCCCATACCACGGTTCCCGAAGCCGGAGTATCGTTCCCTCCAACTCGCCGAGATGATGGGCCCAAACGCTTGCCTTACATGTTCCTTGTGTGGCCAGGAACACCGACCCATTCGCCTTGAGCCGGGCGAAAAGGCCCTTTGTGTGCGCTGCGACACCGTGATGGCGCAGGGGTCGAGGCTTCAGGGGTCGAGGCTTGGCGCCGACACGGCGCTCGTGTTCTCGATCACGGGGCTGGTCTTGGCCGTTCCCGCGGCCGTGCTCCCCTTTGTCAGGGCGGGAAAGCTGGGCGACGAGCGGATCAGTCTCCTGTTCACCGGCGTGGGGAGCCTGTGGGACGGCGGCATGCGCGCGCTGGCCGTCCTTGTCCTTCTCTGCGGGGGGCTGCTGCCCCTCGCCCTCCTCGCAGCCCTGGCCGTCCTGCATGCCCCGTCCCGTTTTCGCTGGCTGAAGGCCGACCTCCGGTTTCTCCATCGCGCGGCCCTGGTCCTCGAGCACTGGGCCATCCCCGAGGTGCAGGTTCTGGCCGTCCTCGTCGCCCTCATGAAGCTCGGAAGCCTGGTCGACGTCACAACCGGCCCCGGATTCTGGTGCTACTGCGCGATGGCCCTCTCGCTCCTGGCCGCGCAGCGCAGCTTCGAACTCGCCCCGTCCGGGCCGCCTCCCTCAGCCCGCGGAGGCAAGGCCGCAGCCCCGCAATGAACCGCCTCCTCGCGCTCCCCCGGTTCAAGAGCACGTCCACCGCCGCCGCGCTGGCGCTGACGGCCGCCATCATGCTCGTGCCGGCCAACCTTCTTCCCGTCCTGAGCACGCAGACCTCGGGAAGCAACCGCAGCGACACCATCTTCTCCGGCGCGCTCGAGCTTTGGAAGCAGGGCCTGTGGGCGATCGCCGCGATCGTGTTCACCGCGAGCATCATCATCCCGGTGCTCAAGCTCGCGGGGCTGGGCTGGCTGCTGCTGAGCGCGCACCGCGGCGCCCCCGCCGATCCGAGGCGCCTGACCCGGGTCTACGCCGCCCTGGATTTCATAGGGCGCTGGTCCATGCTCGACGTCTTCCTGGCCGCCTTCCTCACGGGCCTGGTTCAATTCGGCGAATTCTCAACGGTGACACCCCGCAGCGGAATCGTCGCGTTCGCCTCGGCGGTGGTGCTGACCGTGCTCGCCACCCAGGCGTTCGACCCGCGCGTCCTGTGGCCCGCAACCCCGACCCGCCCGTCGTGAGCGCCCCCCCGTCACCCAAGGTGTCCCGCGCTCCCGGATTCCCGCTCATCTGGGTCGTCCCGTTTGCCGCCGTCGCGATCGCGGGCTGGATGGGCTTCCGCGAGCTCCACGGCCGCGGCCCCGAGATCACGATCGATTTTGCCGACGGCTCGGGGGTCGAGGCCGGAAAGACGGCGCTCGTGTACAAGGGAGTCGCGGCGGGCACCGTGGATGCGGTCGAGCTGAAGCCCGGACTCGGGGGCGTCACGGTCCGCGTGCGCCTGAAGAAGAGCGCCGAATCGCTCGCGGCCGCGGGCGCCCAGTTCTGGATAGTGCACCCCGAGATCGGATTCTCGGGCGTGCGGGGGCTCGACACCCTTGTCTCGGGAGTGCGCCTGAACGTGCTGCCCGGCGGCGGGCCGCGCACGCTGCGCTTCACGGGCCTCGACAAGACGCCGGCCCCCAACGTGACCGACCAGGGCCGCGCGTTCATCCTGCAGAGCGACCGTCTTGGGTCGCTCACGGCGGGCGCCCCCGTGTTCTACCGCGAGTTCAAGGTGGGGGCGGTCGAGGCCAGCCGGCTTTCCGGCGACTCGACGGCGGTCCTCGTGCGCATTCACCTGGAGGCCCCGTATGCCGACCTTGTGCGAACCAACTCCAGGTTCTGGAACACGGGCGGATTCTCCTTCAAGATGAGCCTCTTCGGGGGCGCCGAGCTCAAGGACACGTCGCTCGAGTCGCTGGTGACGGGCGGCGTCGCCTTCGCCACCCCGGACGCCGGGCCGCTCGCGCCCGCCGCGCCGAATGACTTCCAATTCACCCTCTCGCAGGAGCCTGACAAGGACTGGCTGAAATGGTCGCCGAAGATCCCGATCAAGTCGAAGGAGGAGGCGCTGGGACCGCCGCCCAAGGACGGGATATTGGACAAGTTCATCAAGTAGGGGGACCGCCCGGAGGGGCACCCTCAGGCCCGCGCCCGCCGGCGGTCCGTGGCCCCTTCCCCCTGGAGCCATTTCGGGCCGCTGACGCACGGGCTTCCCCGCTCGAAGAAACGGAGCTGCCGGTGCGCCTCCCTTGTGATCCCGATGCGCACGCTCTCCCCGATGGACGGCGGCGCCCACCGCCTGTAGGGGGCGCCAAGCCAGAGCGGACCCGGTGCGCACAGGTCGACGCCATCGTGGCGCCGCCCGATCCCGAAGGCCGTCGCCAGGCGGCCGGGGCCGGAGGCCAGCTTGTGGGGCGGCGCGCCGGGCCGCCGGCCCAGCATGAGGCCCACCCCCTCGAATGGCTCGACGGCCCGCAGCAGGACCCCGCCCCCGACGCCCTCCCTTTCCCCGGAGACATTCAGGCAGAACCAGGCGCCGTAGATGAAATAGACGTAGGCGTGGCCCCGCTCCAGGAAGAGCGAGCGGTTGCGCGGCGTCACCCCGATGAAGCTGTGCGCGGCGGCGTCCCCGACGACATAGGCCTCGGTCTCGACAATGCGGCCGCTCATGCGCCCCTCGGGCGAGTCGTGGACTAGCGCCTTCCCGACGAGGAAGCGGGCGAGCGAGGCGGTGTCCACGGGGAGTTCTGAGCGGCGAAGCCGCCGGAAGCGGTGCATGTCCGTCCGAGCCTTTTGGGTGTTTCGGTTCCGGAGCCATCCTAGCGGGCATCCCGCGCGGTTCAACAGGTCCGTGGGCCAAAATCACATCGATCCGTGTTTGCGGTTCCGGGGCCGGGACCCTATGCGTCTTGGCATGAACCGAATCCACCCCATGTCATTTGCCGCCGGCGCGCTCATGCTCGCCTGCGCGGCGTTCGCGCAGGAGCTACCCACCGCAAAGCCCGAGAACGTGGGCCTCGCGCCCGAGCGCCTGGAGCGGATCGGAAGCGCGGTCCAGCAGTCGATCGACGACAAGCGGATCGCCGGCGTGGTGACGCTCATCGTGCGCCACGGCCGGGTCGCGTGGTTCGACGCCCGCGGGATGGCCGACCGCGAGGCGGCCAAGGCGATGCAGAAGGACTCGATCTTCCGGCTCTGCTCGATGACCAAGCCCATCGTCAGCACGGCCGTCATGATGCTCTACGAGGAGGGAAGGTTCCTTCTCGAGGACCCGGTCTCAAAGTACCTGCCCGAGTTCAAGAACCCGAAGGTGCTGGTCAAGCCCGCCTCGGGGCCGTCGTACACGATCCCCGCCACGCACGAGATCACGATCCGCGACCTGCTGAGGCACACGTCGGGGCTCACGTACCAGTGGGACGCCGACCTGGGTCAGGCCTACGATGACGCCAATGTCGCCAGCGGCCTCCTGCAGTACGACGGCACGATCGGCGACAGCGTGAAGCGCCTGGCGGCGCTCCCGCTCCTCTTCAACCCCGGGGACCGCTGGAACTACAGCCTGTCGGTCGACGTGCTGGGGCGCCTGGTCGAAGTCGTGTCGGGCGTTCCGCTGGACCAGTTCCTTCGGACACGGATCTTCGAGCCCCTCGGGATGAAGGACACGTATTTCTACCTGCCGCCCGAGAAGGTCGACCGGCTTGCGACCGTCTACACATACTACGACGGCAAGGGCCTCGCCCGGTTCCCGGACGCCCCCATCGTCGAGGGGACCATGGTCTATTCGGCGGACTATCCCTACAAGGGGCCGCGGAAGCTGTTCTCGGGCGGAGCGGGCCTTTCCGGCACCGCCATGGACTATGCGCGCTTCTGCCAGATGATGCTGAACGGCGGGAAGCTTGGCGACGCCCGCCTGCTCAGCCGGAAGTCGGTCGAGCTCATGAGCCACGACCAGCTTGGGAAGATCAGCTCGGAGATGGGCTTCGGGCTCGGCTTCGGCGTCGACGGCGCCAAGGAGCCGCTTCACGAGCTTGGCAGCCCGGGGTCCTTCAACTGGGGAGGGTTCTACTACACGTCGTTCGAGATCGATCCGAAGGAGGACATGATCGTGATATCGATGGCCCAGCTGCACCCGACGGGCGGCCTCGCCCTAGGCGCGGAGGTGAACGTCCTGGCATACCAGTCGCTTTCGGACTGAGCCGCCGGACCGCACCGCCCCGGGGCCCCTGCGTCGCCGGGAGGGTTGCCCGACGGGGGATTCCGGTTCCTACTCATCCCTTCCATGGCCGACCCAAGAACACTGAAGACGTTCCCGAATCCCGCGCCGGAGCGCGACTACGTGATCGAGCACACCCACCACGAGTTCACCTCGATGTGCCCGATCACGGGGCACCCCGATTTCGGGGCGATCACGGTCCGCTACGTGGCCGACAGGAGCTGTGTCGAGCTCAAGTCGCTGAAGCTCTATTTCCACGGATTCCGCAACCAGGGCATCTTCTTCGAGGCGGTGACGAACAAGATCTGCGATGACCTGGGCTCGCTGCTGAAGCCGAGGAGCCTGACCGTCGTGTCCGACTGGAAGGGCCGGGGCGGCGTGACGTCGGTCATCACCGCCGAGTGGACGCGAAAGGGCGGGACGCGCGGCGCCGCGCGGCCGCGCTGATCGCTCGGGTCAGCGCCTCTGGGTGGCCCGCGCTCTGCGGTACCTCCTCGGGAGCCCGGCGACCCGCGGAAGCCCGTCCGCAGGCGCGCCCCGGTGCGATGCGCCAACAAATTGCCCCCAAGGCGCTTGCAACACAAGAATCGCGTTTGGTGCGAAGCCCCTCTAATCCATGCGCCTGACAATTGATGCGGAGGTTTGGGCAACCGATGCAATGCGGGTCCAGCCACGGGAGGCTACACTCTCCATCTTCAAATGATCGAATCCACCGAAAAATCGGTCCGTAACACCTCCAATTTCTGGCGCTCTGCCCGCGACGGCGCCGCGACGCCCGCGGATGCGGCCGGCCTGATCCGCAGCCGCAGCAACGTCTTCATCCACGGGGCCGCTGCGACGCCCACGCCGCTGATAGAGGCGATGGGGGCACGCCGGGACCTTTCCGGCGTGAACCTCTACCACCTGCATACGGCCGGGCCGGCGCCGTTCGCGGAGCCGGGCCGCGAGCGCGAGTTCCTCTCAAACTCCCTTTTCGTGGGCGCGCCGCTCCGCCCGGCCATCGCCTCCGGCCAGGCCGACTTCGTGCCCATCTTCCTCTCGGACATCCCCGGGCTCTTCTCGGGCGGCACCATCAAGCTCGACCTCGCGCTCGTTCAGCTTTCCCCGCCCGACGAGCACGGCCTGTGCTCCCTCGGCACCTCCGCCGACGCGGCCAAGGCGGCGGTCGACAACGCCCGGCTGGTCGTCGCCGAGATCAACGAGCAGATGCCCCGCACGCACGGCAACAACGTGGTCCCCTTCGACCGGATCGACTGCTTCATAGCGACAAACCGGCCCCTGCATGAGCACAAGGCCGAGGCCGAGACACCGATCGAGGCCCGCATCGGCGAGATCGTGGCCGGGCTTGTCGACCATGGATCGACGCTGCAGATGGGCATCGGCGGAATCCCGGACGCCGTGCTGTCGCGCCTGCACGGCAAGCACGACCTCGGGGTCCACACGGAGATGTTCTCGGACAGGATAATCGACCTGGTCGAGTCCGGCGCCGTGACCAACAAGCTCAAGGCGGTCGGCCATGGCCGGATCGTCACCTCCTTCATAAACGGCACCCGCCGCCTCTTCGACTTCGTCGACGACAACCCGCTGGTGATGTTCTACCCCTGCGACTGGACCAACGACACGTCCATAATCCGGCAGAACCCGAAGGTGGTCGCGATCAACTCGGCGATCGAGATCGACCTGACGGGCCAGGTGTGCGCCGACTCGATCGGCCACCGCATCTATTCGGGCATCGGCGGCCAGATGGACTTCATCCGGGGCGCGGCCCTCTCCCCCGGCGGGAAGCCCATCATCGCCCTGCCGGCAACGGCGAAGGGCGGGAGCCTGTCGCGAATCGTGGTGCAGCTCGCCCCGGGGGCGGGCGTCGTGACGACGCGCGGCCACGTCCATTGGGTCGCGACCGAATTCGGCGCCGTGAACCTGCACGGCAAGAGCCTGCGGGAGCGCGGAGAGGCGCTGATTTCGATCGCCCATCCCGACTTCCGCGCGGAGCTGCGGCGCGACCTCGCCGCGCTGCGCCACTTCACGCCGAAGGCCTGAGCCGCAGGTCCGGGCGCGGCATCGAGTTGGCATTGGGCGCCGCCGCGCCGCGCCGCGTGATTGTCGCGCATTTTGGGCGCCCTGTTGGAACTGCGCCCCGCGTTTGGAGCCGAGAAGAACACCGGAACCGCGCCAAACCCTTCACCTATTTTTGGGAACATGTGAGGATCTCCGGGCCGTGCCCGTGGCGTGAAGGGAGTCGACGCCGGCTGGTGTTATACCGGGCAACTCATCCTCCATCCCATGAAGAACCAAACACTCCTCGCATTGTGCGCGTCCATTCTGTGCAGCCCGCTGGCCATCGCGCAGATCGGACTGCCGGATTACGTTCCGGTGAAGATCAACCAGACCGTTGACGCGGTCTACCCCTCGAGAATGGTCGCCGCCGGCGTCAAGAGCGGCGTGGCGAGCCTTGCCATCGCCGTTGACGACAACGGCGTCCTCACGGACTGCCTGGCGACGGCCTACACGCACCCGGCGTTTGCCGAGGCGGCCAGGGCCGCGCTCCAGAAGTGGACGTTCGAGCCGGCGAGGATACACGGAGCGCCGCGCAATTCGAAGGCGGACCTCACCTTCCACTTCGAGCTCGACGGCGTGGCCGTGGTGTCCCTGAACGTGGTCTCCTACAACGAGCAGATGCTCCTCAGGATCGCCCCAAACAGCGGCGCCTACAGCGTGTGCGCCCTTTCGCAGCTGGACCGCGCCCCCGCCCCGACCAAGACCGTCAACCCGGTCTACCCGACACAGCTTGCCCACTCCAGCCGCGGCGGGCACGTCCAGGTGGACTTCTACATCGACCAGCTGGGCAACGTGAGGATGCCCTCGGTCTCGAAGGAGACCATCGAGGCCAATGCGGAGCTTGCCGCGGTCGCCGTGATGGCCCTCTCGCAGTGGCACTTCGAGCCGCCGCTTCACAGCGGACAGCCGGTCGTCGCGACGGCGAGCCAGGACTTCAACTTCAAGCCCGCGGCGGAGTGACGCCGTCCGGCGCCGGCTCAGCCGAGCGTCGCAACAATCCTCGCGCCATCCCTGACTCGGTCAAGGGGCGCGAGGTTTCCTGTCACTTCCTTGCCGTCGATCACGAGCGACGTGACCCCCCTGCTGACCCCGTTCGGGTTCTTCACCTGGATCTTCACCCTCATCCCCCTGAAGACGCGGGTCATGGTGAAGCCCGGCCACGCCTTCGGGATGCACGGATCGATGCGTAGGCCGTCGATCTCGGGCCTCACGCCGAGGATCCACTGCATCGCGGCGTGGTGGCTCCATGACGCCGATCCGGTGAGCCACGGCGTCGCCGACTTCCCCGCGTTGCGGTTGCAGGTCGCGTATGTCGTCTGGCAGTGGACGTAGGGCTCGATCTCGCGAACCTCCGCGCGGGTGTTGTAGGCGGAGGGCATGAACGCCCTGTAGTACTCGTAGGCCTGGTCGCCGTTGCCGAGCAGGCATTCGGCCATGACCGCCCAGCTCTGCGTGTGGCAGAAGACGCCGGCGTTCTCCTTGATGCCGTGGTTGAAGAGCACGCCGACCATCACGGTCGGGGGCGTGTGCGTGAACGGCGGCGCGCTGAGCATGATGCCGAAGGGGGTGGCGAGATCGCGCTTGAGCGCGTTCATGCATGAGCGGCCCTCCGCGGGCGTGGCCGCCCTCGAGATGACGGCCCAGGTCTGGGTGTTGATGTAGATCTTGCCCTCGGTCTCCTGCTTTGAGCCGTAGCGGTGGCCGTCCGCTCCGATCGCCCAGAGGAACCATTCGCCGTCCCATGCCGCCTTCCGTATGCTCGCGTCGAGCCTCGACCGCTCCGCGCGCGCCCAGCCGGCCTCCCCTGGCAGGCCGAGCCGTTCCGCGATCCTCTCGTAGGTGTCGAAGGCGTAGCGCAGCTGGAAGGCCACCATCACGGACTCGCCCTGGTAGCCCATCTTCACGCAGTCGTTCCAGTCGGCGTGCAGCCCGCACGGCAGGCCGTTCTTCCCCGACCGCTCGAGGTTGAACTCGATGGCGCGGCGCAGGTGGCCCAGCACCGTCGCCTCGCCCTTGTCTGCGTACGGAAGTACCTTCCTGTAGAATCCGACATCGCCCGTCTCCGCGACGTAGTCGGGAACGGCATTGAACAGCCACTGGCAGTCGTCGGACCTGAATTCCTCGTCCCTGGGCGCGGGCATCGAGCCGGGATGGTGGTTGAACTGCTGCACGACGGGCATCGCGCCGCCGCAGGCGACCTGGCCGGTGAGCATGAGCTCGAGCCGCTCGCGGACGCCCTCCTTCAAGGTCGGGATCGCGCCGAGGAAGTCCTGCACCGTGTCCCGGTACCCAAGGCCGTCGCGCTCGCCGTTGTACGTGAGCGAGGCGTGCCTGGACCAGGCATAGGTGATGAGGGCGTTGTACGCTCCCCAGACGTTCGCCATCGAGTCGAATTCCGGGTCCGGCGTCCTGACCGTCGTTCCCTCGAGCAGGCCGTGCCAGTGGGCGACGAGCCTCTGCAGCTCGGCCTCGCAGCGCCCGGGGGTGCCGAATTCGCCCCGGGCCGCGTAGCCGTGCGATTCCGGAGTGCCGAGGCCGAGCATCGCTATGAGCTCGCGGGTCTCGCCCGGCTGCAGCGTGATCTCGACCTGAAGCGAGCCGATCGCGTTCCCGCCCTCGGCCAGAAAATTCGAGCACTTGCCGTCGATCACGGCCTGCGGGTTGGCGTAGGTGTTGTAGATGGACCCGAGGAACCGCTCGCGGACGGTCTCGTATCCGGCAAGCGGCGCCCCGACCAGGGCCATCCAGAGGCGGTGGCAGCCCATGAGGTTCATCGGATCGAAGGCCGTGTAGGGGTTGACGGCCACCCCGAGCATGTCCCGCTCCACGGTGGCCTTCGTAATGAACTGCGAATACTGGAGGTTGCTCATGTCGTTCGGCATGGCCCAGGGGCTGGTCATTTCGCAGTAGGTGAAGACGGACAGGCGGCGCTCCGTCTTGGACTTGTTCGTGACCTTCAGGCGCCAGTACTCGAATGCCTGTCCGAGCGGGACGAAGTACGCGGACTCGGTCTCGATGCCGGAGTAGCGCGACGTGATGATGGTGTAGGCCGTGCCGTGGCGGCACTCGCTCTTGTACCTGGCAAGCGGCCGGCCGACCGGCTGCCACGAGGACGACCAATAGTCCCCGGTCCCGCCGTCCCGCAGGTAGAAATAGCGCCCCGGCTGGTCCATCGGGACGGAGTTGGGCCGCATGCGCAGGAATCGGCTGGTGAGGGCGCTCTTGTAGAAGCTGTAGCCGCCGGCGTTGTTGGTGATGATGGCGCCATAGTCCAGCGACCCCAGATAGTTGCTCCACGCCCGAGGCGTGTCGGGGCGGGTTATGACATATTCCTTGGCGTCGTCGTCAAAGTGCCCGAATTGCATTGGCAAAGGGGTAAACGGAACGAAAAAAAGGGGAATATCGCAAGGTTTTGCCTCTTTTCTGGCCCCGACTATGACCGTCCCGTATGGGGCCATGCGGCAGGTTACTGGGGGCCGGCGCACCGCGGTGTTCCCATCGGATCCGGGCGGACGGCCCCCCGCGCGGTTCCCGTCGGGCCGCGCCGGCCCGAAATCGCGCCCGGGCGCGCCAAAACGTGCCCCAAGAAACGCCCAGCCATTGCCAAAATGTGAGGAGATGCCCCGGCCGCCGCACGGTATCCTCGGGGCGTGGAACCTAATTCTATCACGGCCGATAGGAAGGGCGGCGCCGCTCGCATCATGAAGCACGCCAGCGGGGACAAGCGCTTCAAGATCCTTGAGGCGCACATAAAGAAGTTCCAGGGCCGGCAGGACGCGCTGATCGAGGTGCTGCACCGGGCCCAGGAGCTCTTCGGATTCCTCGAGGACGACCTCCTCCTGTTCGTCGCCTACAAGCTGAAGCTCCCGGCGAGCCGCGTCTACGGCGTCGCCACGTTCTACCACTATTTCATCCTCAAGCCCCAGGGTGCGCACACGTGCGTCGTCTGCACCGGGACCGCCTGCTACGTCCGCGGGGCCGACAAGGTCCTCGCGGCGGTCGAGGCGCAGGCCCGGATCAAGGCCGGCGAGACGACGGCCGACAACGAGTTCTCGCTGCTCACCGCGCGCTGCCTCGGCGCATGCGGCATCGCGCCCACCGTCGTCTACGACGGGGTGATCACCCCCCACCAGACCCCCGAATCAGCGCTGGCCCGGGTGCACGAATGGCTTCCCCATGATCATTGACGACCTCGACGCGATCGCGGAGGCGGAAAGATCCTCCGGCAAGAAGACGGTCATCCGCTGCTGCATGGCGGCCGGATGCATGTCCTCCCATTCCGAGGCGGTGAAGGCTGGCCTCGACAAGGTGGTCCGCGACTCGGGCCTATCCGACCGGATCGAGGTGCGCGGCGTCGGGTGCATGAGGCTCTGCTGCCAGGGCCCGCTCGTGGGCGTCGACCCTGACGGCATCATCTACGAGAAGGTCACGCCGGAAGACGCCCCGGCGCTCATCATCTCCACGCAGGGGGGCGAGGCCAAGGTCAAGCGGGGCGATCCGGACCACCCCTTCTACAAGAAGCAGCTTTCCGTCGTGCTGGCCAACAGCGGCCAGATCGACCCCGAGCGGATCGAGTCCTACATCGCGGTCGACGGCTACCGGGGACTGCACGCGGTCCTGCGCGAGATGACGCCCAACGACGTCGTCGAGAGCGCGATCAAGAGCGGGCTGCGCGGCCGGGGCGGCGCCGGCTACTCGACCGGCCTGAAATGGGCGACGGTCGCAAAGACGCCCGGCATCCAGAAGTACGTCGTCTGCAACGCGGACGAGGGCGACCCGGGCGCGTTCATGGACAGGAGCGTGCTCGAGAGCGACCCCCACAGCGTGCTCGAGGGCATGGCCATCGCCGCCTACGCCGTCGGCGCGAACCAGGGCTTCATCTATGTCCGCGCCGAGTACCCGCTCGCGATCAAGCGGCTGCAGATCGCCATCAAGCAGGCGAAGCAGACCGGGCTCCTGGGCAGCGGCATCTTCGAGTCGCCGTTCAACTTCACGATCGACATCCGCATCGGCGCCGGGGCCTACGTCTGCGGCGAGGAGACGGCCCTCATGGCCTCGATCGAGGGCAGGCGCGGAACCCCGCGGCCGCGCCCGCCGTTCCCAGCCGAGAGCGGCCTGTGGGGCTGCCCCACCCTGATCAACAACGTCGAGACCTTCGCCAACATACCGGTCATCATCCGCAAGGGGGCGGAGTGGTTCGCCTCCATCGGGACGGGGCTCAGCAAGGGCACGAAGGTGTTCGCCCTGGCGGGCAAGATCGTCAACACGGGCCTCATCGAGGTGCCCATGGGCACCCCCCTCAGGCAGATCGTGGAGGAGATGGGCGGCGGGGCGCCCGGCGGCGCGAGGATAAAGGCCGTGCAGACCGGCGGTCCGTCCGGCGGATGCATCCCGGCCAGCGAACTTGACACTCCGGTCGACTACGAGTCGCTGACCCGCCTCGGCTCGATCATGGGCTCCGGCGGGATGATCGTCATGGACGAGTCGACGCGCATGCCCGAAATCGCGCGCTTCTTCATGGAGTTCTGCATGGACGAGTCGTGCGGCAAGTGCATCCCCTGCCGCGCCGGGACGGTGCAGATGCACCGCCTCCTGGACAAGATCGTGAAGCGCGAGGCCAGCGCGGAAGACCTGGCCAAGCTGGAGGAGCTGTGCGAGATGGTGGCCCGCACGAGCCTCTGCGGCCTCGGGCAGAACGCGCCCAACCCGGTCCTGAGCACCCTCCGGTTCTTCCGCGACGAATACCTGGCGCTCCTGCAGCCGCCGGTCGACGGCAAGCCCGCCGCCGCGGCCCCGAGCGCCAAAGCCACCTGACCCCCATGGCAGCCAAGACCCTCATCATCGACGGCAAGCAGGTCAGCGCGCAGGACGACGCCACCATCCTCGACGCCGCGACCGACGCGGGGATCAAGATACCGACCCTCTGCCACCTGGGAGGCGTCTACGACGTGGGCGCCTGCCGCCTGTGCCTCGTCGAGATCGCCGGGGCCAAGAAGCTCTTCTCGGCCTGCACCACGCGCGTCGCCGAGGGGATGGAGGTCCACACCGACACCGAGCGCCTGCGCAAGTACCGCCGGATGACGCTCGAGCTGCTCTTCGCCGAGCGCAACCACGTGTGCGCCGTCTGCGTGTCCAACGGTAACTGCGAGCTCCAGACCCTCGCGTGGCAGAACGGGATGGAGCACGTGAGCTACGACTACTGCTTCCCGAGGTGGGGAGTGGACGCGACCCATTCGCTCTTCGGCCTCGACCACAACCGCTGCGTCCTGTGCACGCGCTGCGTGCGCGTATGCTGGCACATCGAGGGCGCGGGCACCAAGAACGTCGCGGGACGGGGCGCGAAATCGAGCATCATCGACGACCTGAAGCAGCCGTGGGGCGACTCGGAGACCTGCACGTCCTGCGGCAAGTGCGTCCTCGCCTGCCCCACCGGCGCCATCTTCTACAAGGGCTCGACCGTGGGCGAGATGGTGCGCGACCGCTCAAAGCTGGAATTCATCGTGAACGCCCGGCAGAAAAAACAATGGATCGTCTTAGAATAGCCACCGTATGGCTGGGGGGCTGCTCCGGCTGCCACATGTCGTTCCTCGACCTGGACGAGTTCCTGATCGACCTGGCCGGCATGGTGGACCTCGTCTACAGCCCGGTCATCGACGTGAAGGAGTACCCCGAGGGCGTCGACGTCTGCCTCATCGAGGGCGCCGTCTGCAACAGCGACAACCTCGAGATGCTCCACAAGGTCCGGCGGCGCACGAAGGTGCTCGTCTCGTTCGGCGACTGCGCGGTGACGGGCAACGTGCCGGCCATCCGCAACCAGCTCGGCGCGGGCAACGACACCAACGTGCTGCAGTGCGCCTACATCACGAACACCCAGGACAACCCGCGCCTGCCCAGGGGCGACGGGATCGTCCCCGAGCTGCTCAAGCGCGTCCTGCCCCTGCACGAGGTCGTGCCGATCGAGGCCTACCTGCCCGGGTGCCCGCCGTCCGCGGAGCGCATCAAGCTGCTGCTCGAGCGCGTGCTCGCGGGCCTGCCGCTCGTCCTGGAGGGCGAGCAGCTCAGGTTCGGCTGAGGAATTCCCATGGCAAAGCGCATCGTCATCGACCCGGTCACCCGCATCGAGGGACACGCCAAGATCAGCATCTTCCTGGACGATGCCGGCCAGGTGTCCGACGCCGAGTTCCACGTGGTGGAATTCCGCGGGTTCGAGAAGTTCTGCGAGGGCCGGCCCTTCAGCGAGATGCCGGCGATCACCGCCCGCATCTGCGGGATCTGCCCGGTGAGCCACCTGCTCGCCTCCGCGAAGGCGGGCGACGCCATCATGGCCGTGGCGATCCCCCCCGCCGCGGACAAGCTGCGGCGCCTGATGAACCTGGGCCAGATCGTCCAGAGCCACGCGCTCAGCTTCTTTCACCTGAGCGCGCCCGACTTCGTCCTCGGCTGGGACGCCCCGCCGTCCAAGCGGAACGTGTTCGGCCTGATCGCGGCCGACCCGGAGCTCGCCCGCTCCGGGATCCGGCTCCGGCAGTTCGGCCAGGAGATCATCGAGGCGCTGGGCGGCAAGAAGATCCATCCCGCGTGGGCCGTGCCCGGCGGCGTCCGCAGCGGCCTCTCGGAGGAGGGCAACGCCCGCATCAGGCAGCGCCTGCCCGAGGCGTTCGCCACGGCCGAGGCCGCCCTGGCCCTCTTCCTGAAGGCCCTGGAGTCGCACAAGGAGGAGGCCCTCATCTTCGGCAATTTCCAGTCCCTGTTCATGGGGCTCGTGGCCCCCGACGGCAGCTGGGAGCACCACGGGGGCTGTCTGAGGTTCACGGACAGCACCGGCAGCGTGATCGCGGATCAGGTCGAGCCGTCGCGCTACCTGGAGTTCCTCGGCGAGTCGGTCCAGGAGGCCAGCTACCTCAAGACCCCGTACTTCAAGGCGCTGGGCCTGCCCGGCGGGATGTACCGCGTCGGGCCCCTGGCCAGGCTCAATGTCTGCGAGCGCATCGGGACCCCCCGCGCCGACGCCGAGCTCAGGGCCTTCAAGCAGATGGGCCGCGGCGCCGTCACCTCCTCGTTCCTCTACCACTACGCCCGCCTGATCGAGATAATCGCCGGCCTCGAGCTCATCGAGCGCGCCCTCGAGGATCCCGACCTGGCCAGCGAGGACCTGCGGGCCGACGCGGGCGTGAACTCCCTGCACGGCGTGGGCGCGAGCGAGGCCCCCCGCGGGACGCTCTTCCACGACTACACCGTGGACCGCTCCGGCCTGCTCAAGAAGGTCAACCTCATCGTCGCCACCGGACACAACAACCTGGCCATGAACCGGACGGTCGCGCAGATCGCGCGCCACTACGTGCAGGGCGAGGACATCCCGGAGCCGGTGCTCAACCGCATCGAGCACGGGATCCGCTGCTACGACCCCTGCCTTAGCTGCTCAACCCACGCCGCGGGCCAGATGCCGATGCGCATCCGGCTGGTCGGGCCTCGCGGCAACGTGCTCCGCGAGGTGGTCCGTGGATAGCCACCTCCTGGTCATCGGCTACGGAAACACCCTGCGCCGCGACGACGGCGTGGGCCCCAGGGTCGCCGCCAGGGTCGAGGAGCTCCGCCTGCCGGGCGTGCTGACGATGGCGTGCCCGCAGCTGACCCCGGAGCTGGCGGACCCGGTGTCGCAGGCGGGCGCCGTCGTGTTCGTCGACGCCAGCGTGGAGCAGCGGGGCCCCGTGCGGCTGCGCCGGCTGGACCCGTCAGGCTCCTCGCAGATCCTTGCCCACGCCGCGGACCCGCGCATCCTGCTCGCGCTCGCGCGCGACGCCTTCGGCCGCGCGCCGCAGGCGTGGATGCTGACCATACCCGCGAAGGAGCTGGGTTTCGGAGAGCGGCTCTCGCGCCCCGCCAGCCTCGGCCTCAGGGATGCCGTGCGTGCAGTGCGGGCGCTTCACCGCCGACTGCCGGGTCGCCGTCGCCCCCGGCCGGCGTGAGGCCCGCGGGCTCGGACCGCCCGCAGGTCCACGTGCGGACGTAGATCTGCTCCGGGGTGCCGAACGCCGGGACCTGGATCAGGAGCCCCCGCTGGGCGTACCACTCGAGAAGGGGCTGCGTGCTCTCCTGGTAGACCCGCATCCTCGTGCGGATCGTCTCCGGCTTGTCGTCCTCGCGCTGGATGAGCTGCTTGCCGCAGGCGTCGCAGATGCCGGCGCGCTGGGGCGGCTGCATCGTCAGGTGGTAGACCGCCTTGCAGCCGGGGCAGACCCTCCTGCCCTCGAGCCGGGACACGATCTCGTCCAGGGGAAGCTCATAGCTGAACACGGCGTCCAGCTCCACGCCCTCGCGCACCATTATCCTGGCGAGGGACTCGGCCTGAGCCACGGTGCGGGGAAAGCCGTCCAGGACGAACCCGCCGCAGCAGCGCAGGCAGCGGCCGCGCTCGCCGACCAGGTCGAGCATGATCTCGTCCGAGACCAGCGCCCCCTGCTTCATGCTCGCAAGGGCGGCCGAGAGCGCCGGCGAGCGGTCCTTGCCCGCGCAGTCCGCGGCCCGCAGTATGTCCCCCGTCGAAAGGTGGCACGCCCCCAGCCGGGAGCAGAGAAGGTCGGCCTGGGTTCCCTTGCCCACCCCGGGCGCCCCGAGCAGCACCAGGCGCCACGGCGTCCCCGGTGGCGGATTGGGCGGGTTGCCGCAATGGGCGTCGCCGCCGCGAAGCCACGCCATTCGGTCAGGTTTTTTCGTCATAAGTTGCTATCCGCCACGCCTGGAGGATCCGTATGTAGTTGGACCTCTCGAAGGCCGCGGGATCGGGGCAGCGCTTCAGGTTCATCGCGCCGCGGAACTCGCTCACGCTCGTGTAGCCGTGGTCTCCCATCCATTGGCTCATTCCATCCAGCAACACCGCGAGAAAGCGAGGCCCATTCTGCAGCAGCGCCGAGACGATCTGGACGGCGTGGGCCCCGGCGAAGAGCGCCTTCAGGACGTCCTGCGCGTTGTGCACGCCGCCGGTCGCGGCCAGGGAGCAGCGGACCTGCGGGGAGATGATCGCGAGCCAGCGCAGGCGCATCAGGAGCTCGGACGACTCGGAAAGGCGCAGCTTCGGCAGCACCTCCATCTCGTCCAGGTCGAGGTCCGGCTGGTAGAACCGGTTGAAGATGACCACGCCGGCGGCGCCGGCGTGCTCCAGCGACAGCGCGAAGTTGGCGGGCGAGGTGTGGAACGGCGAGATCTTGACCGCGACCGGGATGCGCACCGAGTCGGAGACGAGGTGCACGATCTCGCGAAGGTCGGCCTCGACCTCGTCGGCCGCGACCGTGGCGCGGGTGGCGAGCTGGTAGAGGTTGAGCTCGATCGCGTCGGCCCCGGCCGACTCGAAGCGCCTGGCGTAGTCGATCCACCCGCCCATCCTGCAGCCGTTGAGGGACGCAATGACCGGGATGCTGAGCGCCTTCTTCAGCCCCTCGATCTGGCGCAGGTACTGGTCGGGCGCCAGCTGGTACTCGGCGAAGTTCGGGAAGTAGGACGTCGCCTCCGGGGTGCTCTCGGCGGGCGTGTCGATGTTGTGGGCCAGGGCGCGCAGCTCGACCTCGATCTGCTCCTCGAACAGCGACCTCATCACGACCGCCGCAGCGCCGGCGTCCTGGAGCTGGCGGGCCGAGTCGACGCTGTCGCAGAACGGGCCCGCGCCGACGATCAGCGGGTTCTCAAGCTTCAGTCCGAGGTATTCTGTGGAAAGGTTCATGATTGGGCCGGTGGAGGGGTTGCGACTGGCGGCGCCGTCCTGGCAGCCGGAAGGATTGCGGGCGCTGGTGCGGCCGCGGGCGCGGCCGGGATCGCCCCGTTGCCGCTGCCCGCCGAGCGCCCCGCCAGGCGCTCATAGAACGCATAGCGCCGCTTGACCTGCTTCTGCGCGAGCACGGCCAGCTCGGCCGCCCGGGCGGGCGCGACGTGCTTGAGCATGCTGAACCTGGTCTCGTTGCCAGTGAACCGCGACAGCTCGCCCTTGGGCGCCGGGGAGTCGAGCCTCAGGGGCTCGCCGGTGCCGACCAGCCTCGGGTCGTACCGGAACAGCGGCCAGTAGCCGCTCTCGACCGCGAGCTTCTGCTGCTCGGCCCCCAGGTGGAGCGGGAATCCGTGCGCGATGCAGTGGGAATAGGCGATGATCAGGGCCGGGCCGTTGTAGGACAGAGCCTCGCGGAAGGCCGTGACGGTCTGGCTGTCCTTGGCGCCGAACGCTACCTGGGCCACGTACACGTAGCCGTACTGCATGGCCATGAGGGCGAGGTCCTTCTTCGCCACGGACTTGCCGCCCGCAGCGAACTTGGCGACCGCCCCGATCGGCGTCGACTTGGAGGACTGGCCGCCCGTGTTTGAATAGACCTCGGTGTCGAGGACGAGCACCTTGACGTTGGCTCCGCTGGCGAGGACGTGGTCGAGCCCGCCGTATCCGATGTCATAGGCCCATCCGTCCCCGCCGACCACCCACACCGACTTCATGACGAGGTCGTCGGCCAGGGCGTCGAGCCTGCGGGCGTCGGCCCCGTCGAGCGTGCGCAGGATTTCCCGGAGCGCCGCGACCCGGCCCCGCTGGGCGGCTATCCCGGTCTCGGTGCTCTGGTCGGCGCTCAGGAGCGCCTCCTTCAGCCCGGACGCCGGCAGGCGGGACTCGATCCGCAGGAGGAGGTCCCTTGCCGAGCGCGCCCGCTGCTCCATCGCGAGCTGGAGGCCGTAGCCGAACTCCGCGTTGTCCTCGAAGAGCGAGTTCGCCCACGTCGGCCCGCGGCCATCGCGGTTCGCGCAGTAGGGCGTCGTCGGCAGGTTGCCGCCGTAGATCGACGAGCAGCCGGTCGCGTTCGCGATCACGAGGCGGTCGCCGACGAGCTGCGTGAGGAGCTTCAGGTAGGGGGTCTCGCCGCAGCCCGCGCAGGCGCCCGAGAACTCGAACAGCGGCGTCATGAACTGCGCGCCCTTGACCGTGCCCGGGTCGAGCCTCGTGCGGTCGGGGTCGGGCAGGCTCTTGAAGAAGTCCCAGTTCGCGCGCTCGGCCTCCAGCAGGGGCGGCTGGGGCATCATGTCGATCGCCTTGTGCCTCGGGTTGGTCTTGTCCTTCGCGGGGCAGATCTGGACGCAGAGCGAGCAGCCCGTGCAGTCCTCGGGCGCGACCTGGAGCGAGTAGCGCTGGCCGGGGAACTCCGTGGACTTGAACGCCGTCGAGGCGAACCCCTTGGGGGCGCCCTCGAGCGCCTCGGGAGCGTAGAACTTCGCGCGGATCGTGGCGTGCGGGCAGACCAGCACGCACTTGTTGCACTGGATGCAGACGGCCGGGTCCCAGACCGGGATCTCGAGGGCGATGTTGCGCTTCTCGAAGCGCGACGTGCCCGTGGGCCAGCATCCGTCAAGCGGGATCGCGCTGACCGGCATGAGGTCCCCCTTGTCCGCGAGCAGCTTGGCCGTGACCTTCAGGACGAACTCGGGCGCCCCGGCATAGGAGGGAGGGACCGTCGCGACCGCTTCCGTGTCGGGGGCGGCGGGGATCGTCACCTCGTGGAGGCCGGCGAGCGCGGCGTCGACCGCCGCAAAGTTCATCTGCACGATCTGCTCGCCCTTCTTGCCGTAGGTCTTGGCGATCGCCTGCTTGATCTGCGCCACCGCCTCCTCGGGCGGCAGCACGCCGGAGAGCGCAAAGAAGCAGGTCTGCAGGACCGTGTTCGTGCGCCGGCCCATGCCGGCCGCGTGGGCGACCCCGGTCGCGTCGATGACGAAGAGCCGCAGCTTCTTGCCGATCAGCGTCTCCTGCCACTCCCGCGGGAGCTTGGCCCAGGTCTCGTTCGGCGGATAGGGGGAATTCAGGAGCACGGTGCCGCCCGGCGCGGCATAGCCGAGGATCTCGGACCTTCCGACAAAGCTGAACTGGCTGCAGGCCACGAATTCCGCCTGCCGGATGAGGTAGGGCGCGCGGATGGGCCGCGGCCCGAAGCGCAGGTGAGACACCGTAACCGATCCCGACTTCTTCGAGTCGTAGACGAAGAAGCCCTGCGCGAAGTTGTTCGTCTGCTCGCCGATGATCTTTATGGAGTTCTTGTTCGCGCCCACCGTGCCGTCCGCGCCCAGGCCGATGAACACGCAGCGCCGGACATCCGGCCGCTCGAGGTCGAAGTCGGCGTCAAAGGGGAGCGACATGTAGGTGACGTCGTCGGTGATGCCCACGGTGAAGTGCGTTGGCCCCGCGGGATTTGAAAGGCGGTCGAACACGGCCCGGGCCATGCCCGGCGTGAACTCCTTGGAACCAAGCCCGTAGCGCCCGCCGCAGACGCGAACCGCCGCGGCCCGGGCGCGGTCGCCCTCGGCCAGCGCCGTGAGGACGCTCATGTACATGGGCTCGCCGAGCGAGCCCGGCTCCTTCGTGCGGTCGAGGACCGCCACCGACTTCACCGAGGCCGGAAGGGCCGAGAGGAACGCTTTGATGCTGAAGGGGAGGAAGAGGCGAACCGCGACGACGCCGACCTTCTCGCCGCGCGCCACGAGCCAGTCGACAGTCTCCTCGATCGTCTCGACCGCGCTGCCCATCGCGACGACCACGCGCTCGGCCTGCGGGTGCCCGTGGTAGTCGAAGAGGTGGTAGGAGCGGCCGGTCGCGCTCGAGAGCATGTCCATGGACGCCTGCACGGCGTCCGGAAGGACGTCATAGAACCGGTTGACGGCCTCCCGGCCCTGGAAATAGACGTCGGGATTCTGCGCCGTCCCGCGAAGGGTCGGGTGGTCGGGCGTCATGGCGCGGGACCGGAACTCGGCTATGTCTGCCTCGTCCACGACGGAGCGCAGGATCCTGTCCGAGAGCAGCGCCAGCTTCTGCACCTCGTGCGAGGTCCGGAAGCCGTCGAAGAAGTGGATGAACGGCACGCGCGTCTTGTAGCTGGCCGCGTGCGAGATCAGGGCGAGGTCGTGGGCCTCCTGGGCGGAGTTGCTGCAGATGAGCGCGCAGCCGGTGGCGCGGCAGGCCATGACGTCCTGGTGGTCGCCGAATATCGACAGGCCCTGGGCGGCGAGGGCCCGCGCGCTGACGTGCACCGTGAAGGGGAGCAGTTCGCCCGCTATCTTGTACAGGTTCGGGATCATCAGCAGCAGCCCCTGCGAGGCCGTGAAGGTCGTCACCAGGGCGCCGCCCAGCAGCCCCCCGTGGACCGCCCCGGCCACGCCGCCCTCCGACTGCAGCTCCACGATCCGGGGCACCTGCCCCCAGAGGTTCGGCTTGTCGGCCGCCGCCCACTCGTCGCAGAACTCGGCCATCGGCGAGGAGGGCGTGATGGGATAGATGGCGATCAGCTCATTCAGCCTGTAGGCGACCGAGGCAACCGCCTCATTGGCATCACATGTGACGTACTCAAGGGCGGAAGGCATTTTTCCCATGACACCATGATGCCACTCCCGGGGTCCCCTCACTACGCAGTTATTGCCAATCGCTAGGCGAATATTGCGGGGGCCAATTTTCGGATGTCCAATAACTGCACAGCAATGCGCAATTCATGCGCAGCCCCGGCCCCTGCCTGTTGGTAGCGTAGGGGGTCATGAAAACGATACTCGCACCGATCGACCTCTCTGACGCGGCGGCCGGCGTGACGACTGAAGCCCGCGCCCTGGCAGGGATCCTCGGAGGCAAGGTGCTCCTGCTGCATGTCGTGCCTCCCCCGGTTGTGATCAACGAATACTCTCCCGAAGCCGAACGCCTTGCCGACGAGGAGCAGCTGTCGGCCGAGCAGAGCCTGGGATACTGGCAGCAGAATCTGAAGATCGAGGGCGTCGAGACGGAAGTGGCCCTGCGGCACGGCCCCCCCGTCGCGACGATCCTGGACGAGGCGGTCCGGACCAACGCCGACTACATCGTCATGGGCTCCCACGGCCACGGCGCCCTCTACAACCTGCTGGTGGGCGGCACGGCCTCGGGCGTCATACAGAAGTCCCCCTGCCCCGTCGTGATCGTGCCCACACAGAAGGCGGTCGCCCACGCAACCGCCTCCAACCTAAAGGCCTCGTGAAATCAAAGACTAGCACACTCCTCGCGGCCGCGCTCTTCCTTGCCGCGGTCCCGGTCGCCCAAGCGCATCCGGGCCATGACCAATCAATGGGGTTGGCGGGCGGATTCGCCCATCCCTTCAGCGGGTGGGACCACCTGCTCGCCATGCTCGCGGTGGGCTTCTGGGCGGCGCAGCTGCGCGCCCCGCGGCTCCTCCCGGCGGCCTTCCTGCTCGCCATGGCGCTCGGAGCGCTGGCCGGCGGCTGGACCGGGCCCCTGCCCGGCCTGGAGCAGGGGGTTGCGGCTTCGGTGTTCGTCGCCGGGCTCCTGATCGCCCGCCAGGTGAGGATGCCGGCCGCGGCCGGCGCGGCGTGGGTCGGCGCGTTTGCGCTCCTCCACGGCGCGGCCCACGGGGCGGAGATGCCCGCCTCGGCGGCGGCTCTTGGCTACGGCTTCGGATTCCTGGGTGGCACCGCTCTTCTCCTCGCCGCCGGGGTCCTCGCCGGAAACCTGGCCGAGCGGCTGCCCGCGCGCGCCTCGAGGGCGTCCGGATGGGTCATCGCAGCCGCAGGGCTGGCACTGCTGGCCGTGGCGGCCGGAACATGAACTTAGCACGGAGGTAATTCACGCATGCACGAGGTTGGGATCATGGAATCGGCGATCGAAGCGGTCCTCTCAGAGGCCCGCGGCCACGACGCGACCCTTGTTCACAGCATCTTGCTCCGTGTGGGAGCGCTATCTGGAGTGGAACCCGACGCGCTCCGACTCGCCTTCGATGCTGCAGTGAAGGGCACGCCCGCGGCCGGCGCCGAACTCAAGATCGAGTCGGTGCCGGCCCGCGGGCGTTGTCCGGACTGCGACCTGGAATTCGACGTCGACTCGGACTTCATCTTCACCTGCCCGACATGCGGCCGGATTTCGGGCGAGCTCGTGCAGGGCCGCGAGCTCGAGCTGGCCCGCGTGGAGATGTCCTGACCCCTCCCATGCAGGCCCCACCCGCATCGCCGGAGACGAAGGCCACCCGCACGGTCGAGCTGCGGCTGTCGCTCCTGGAGGGCAACGACCGGCAGGCCGTGGCCAACCGCCGCCGCTTTCACGGGCTGGGGATGGTCGCGCTCAACCTCGTCTCCTCCCCCGGCTCGGGCAAGACGACGCTCCTCGAGAGGACCCTTTCGGAATTCGGGAGCACGACCCGGTGCGCGGCCGTCGTGGGCGACCTCGCGACGGACAACGACGCCCGGCGGCTCGGCCGCTCCGGCGCCCCGGTGGCCCAGATCACGACCGGCTCGGCGTGCCACCTCGACGCGGGCATGGTGGCCCGCGCGGTCGACAGGCTCGACCTGGCCGGCGCCAGGCTCCTCTTCATCGAGAACGTGGGCAACCTGGTCTGCCCCGCCTCGTTCGACCTGGGCGAGAAGGTGCGGGTCGTCCTGCTTTCCGCGGCGGAGGGCGAGGACAAGCCGCTCAAGTACCCCCCGATATTCAAGTCCGCCCATGTCGTGCTGCTGACCAAGATCGACGTGGCCGGCGCGCTCGGCTTCGACTTGGAGGCCGCCGCGGAGAACGTCAGGCGGATCGCCCCCCAGGCGAGGCTCATCAGGCTCTCGGCGCGCAGCGGCGAGGGAATCAGCGAGTGGTACGACCTGCTCGGGTCCCTGGTGATCAAGGAGAAAGGGTGATCCCGTGGTCGCCCGTCCCCCCACCCCGCCGGCAAGCCGAGCGCCGTCGGACATGCTGCTGCGGGTGCGCGGCACGGTCCAGGGCGTAGGCTACAGGCCTTTCGTTCACCAGGTAGCGACCCGCCTGGGCCTGCGCGGCTGGGTCCGCAACGACGCCGAGGGCGTCCTGATCCGCGCCGTCGGCCCGGCGTCGGCCGTGGCGGAGCTGATGCAGGCGCTCACGTCCGAGGCGCCCGCGGCGTCGCGGGTCCAGGACATCGAGGCGTCTCCCGCCGGGACCCTGGACCAGGAAGCGGCCGCCTTCTTCACGATCGCGCCGAGCGGGCCCGCCGGCGCGCCCGTGGCCACGGCGCTTCCGCCCGACCTGGCGATCTGCCCCGACTGCCGGCGCGAGCTCCTCGACCCGGGGGACCGGCGCCACCGCTATCCCTTCATCAACTGCACGCAGTGCGGGCCGCGGTACTCGATCGTCGAGCGCCTGCCGTACGACCGCCCGAACACGACCATGCGCGCGTTCCGCATGTGCCCGGCGTGCTCCGTCGAGTACTCGGTCGCGCAGAACCGGCGCTTCCATGCCCAGCCCAACGCCTGCCCCGAGTGCGGGCCGCGCCTCACGCTGCGGGTCGCGTCCGGGGTCGAGCTGGCGGAGGAGGCCGCGCTTGGCGAGGCCGCGGCCGTCCTGGCGCGCGGCGGCATCCTTGCCGTCAAGGGGATCGGCGGCTACCACCTGATGGCCGACGCCGGCAACGACGCCGCGGTCGCCGAGCTCCGCCGCCGCAAGCAGCGCGACGAGAAGCCCTTCGCCGTGATGTTCCCCGACATGGCGTCGCTGCGCCTTTCGGCGGTGGCATCCGGGGAGGAGGAGGAGCTCCTCGGTTCCCCGGCGGCGCCCATCGTGCTGCTGAGGCGGCGGCCTGGGGCGGCCCTCGCGCCCTCCATCGCGCCCGGCAACCCGTGGGTCGGCGCGTTCCTGCCCTACACCCCGCTGCACATCCTCCTCCTCGCGGCCGTCGGCCGCCCGGTCGTCGCCACCAGCGGCAACCTGGCCGAGGAGCCGCTCTGCACCGACACGACCGAGGCCCACCTCAGGCTGGCCGGCATCGCCAGCGCCTTCCTTGACCACGACCGCCCCATCGCGCACCCGGTGGACGACTCGGTCGTTCGCATGTCCCCCGCCGGCCCGATCCTGCTGCGCCGGGCCCGGGGCTACGCGCCCGCCCCCCTTCGGCTGCCGGGCACGGTCGACGGAAGCTGGCTCTGCGTCGGGGCCCAGATGAAGAACGCGGTCGCGGTGGCGGCGCGCGACCAGCTCGTGCTCAGCCCCCACATCGGCGACCTGGACGCGGCCGCGACCCGGGCGGTCTTCCAGCGCACGGCCGCGGTGCTCGGCGAGATCCACGGCTCAAGGTTCACGCGCGTGGTCTGCGACCGCCACCCCGACTACGCCTCGACCCTCTATGCGAAGGCCACGGGCCTGCCCTGCGTCGAGGTCCAGCACCACCTCGCGCACGTGCTGGCCTGCCTCCTCGAGCACCGCCGCAGGGCGGACGGGGTCCTCGGCGTCGCCTGGGACGGCACGGGCTACGGCGAGGATGCAACGGTCTGGGGCGGGGAGTTCCTGCTCCTGCGCAAGGGGGAGGCCCTGCGCTTCGCCCGCCTGCGGCGCTTCCGGCTGCCCGGGGGCGAGGCCGCGGTCCGCGACGGCCGCCGCGTCGCGCTCGGGCTCGCCCACGCCGCGGGGAGGGCGGGCGTCGCGCCTCTGGGCCGGCGGCTCGGATTCTCGGACGCCGAGATCGGGCTCCTCGACACGATGCTCGAGCGCGGCGTCAACGCGCCCCTTGCGAGCAGCGCGGGGCGCCTTTTCGACGCGGTGGGGGCGCTCCTGGGAATCGGCGTCCACAACCGGTTTGAGGGCCAGATTCCCCTGGCGCTCGAGGCGGCCGCGTTCAGCCACGGCGCGACGGCGCCCACCCTGCCGCTTCCCCTGCGCCCCGTCCCCAGCGGAGGCGGCGCGGCCTTCGAGCTCGACTGGGAGCCGCTCATCGCCGCGCTGGACGCCGGCCGCGCCTGCGGCCGGGGCCCGGCCGAGCTCGCCGCATCGTTCCACCAGTCGCTCGCGGACGGGATTGTCGCCGTCGCGCGCGAGGCCGGCGCCGGCACCGTGGCGCTCGGCGGCGGCTGCTTCCAGAACGCCCGGCTCCTCGGGCTCGCGTCCGCGGCGCTCGGGGCCGCGGGATTCGAGGTCCTGGTCCCACGCGAGCTGCCGCCGAACGACGGCGCGATCGCGGCCGGCCAGGCGCTCGGGGCCCTCTGGAACCTCACAACCGTCAAGCTCCCCTAGCCCCCGCCATGTGCCTCGCCGTACCCGGAAAGCTGCTCGACACCCAGGGCGATGACCCGCTGGAGCGCAGCGGGCGCGTCAGCTTCGGCGGGGTGATCAAGGTGGTGAGCCTGGCCTGCACCCCGGAGGCCCTGCCCGGCGACTATGTGCTCGTGCACGTGGGCGTCGCCATCGCCGTCGTCGACGCCCAGGAGGCCGAGGAGACCTTCAGGTACCTCCGGGCCATGGGCGAACTGGAGGGCCTGGAGCCCGAGCCCGCCGCGCCGGCGGCCCCGCCATGAGATTCGTCGACGAGTACCGCGACGCCGCGCTCGTCGGCAGGCTCACGGAAGCCATCGCCCGCACCGTGACGCGGCCCTGGACCGTCATGGAGATCTGCGGCGGCCAGACCCACTCCATCGTCAAGTATGGCCTGGACGAGGTGCTGCCGCCCGGCGTCACGCTGGTGCACGGGCCCGGCTGCCCGGTCTGCGTGACCCCGGCCGAGATGATCGACCAGGCGGTCGACCTCGCGCTGCGTCCCGGGGTCACCCTCTGCTCCTTCGGCGACATGCTCCGGGTGCCGGGATCCGGCATCGACCTCCTGACGGCCAAGGCCAGGGGGGGCGGCGTGCGGATGGTCTATTCGCCGCTGGACGCGGTCGAGTTCGCGCACGGCCATCCGGAGCGGGAGGTCGTCTTCTTCGCCGTCGGCTTTGAGACCACGGCGCCGGCCAACGCCATGGCGGTCCTGCGCGCCGAGCGCCTGGGCCTGGCCAATTTCTCCATGGTGGTCTCCCACGTGCTCGTGCCGCCGGCGATGCGGGCGATCCTCGGGTCGCCCGGCAACCTCGTGCAGGGCTTCCTCGCGGCGGGCCACGTCTGCGCGATCATGGGGACCGAGGAGTACGGGCCGATCGCCCGGGAGTTCCGGACACCCATCGTCGTGACGGGATTCGAGCCGGTGGACATCCTCGAGGGGCTGCTCCGCTGCCTGCGCCAGCTCGAGGCCGGGACGTCCGAGGTTGAGAACGCCTATGCGCGGGTGGTACGCCCGGAAGGCAACAGGCCCGCCCGCGCGATCGTCGAAAGGGTCTTCGAGGTGGTCGACCGGGAATGGCGGGGCCTCGGCACCATCGCCGCCAGCGGCTGGGGACTTCGCGCGCGCTTCGCGGCCTTCGACGCGCCCCTCAGGTTCGGCCTCAAGCCCGAGGCGGCGGCGCCCGCGGGCGAGTGCATCAGCGGAGAGATCCTTCGCGGCCTGAAGAAGCCGCTCCAGTGCCCGGCCTTCGGCACAAGGTGCACCCCGGAGCACCCGATCGGCGCCCCGATGGTCTCAAGCGAGGGCGCCTGCGCCGCCTACCACCGCTACCGCCTCAGGAACCGTGCGGAAAGCGCGGCCTGACGCCGGTTCAGGCCTTCGGCAGCGTCGAAACCTCCTCCTTCTTGTCACAGCAGCAGGCGAGTTTGCCCAGCCAGATGCTGAGCACGAACGTCACCACGGCCGCGGCGACGCTCCACGACCTGCCGAAGTAGTGGCCGTTCAGCTGCACCGACACGGGGCAAACCAAGCGAGCCACGTGCGCCAACGCGACCAGCATGAATATGACGCTGGCAACCAACAGACCCGTCTTTTGAGACTTCATTTTTCCATTATCCTCTCTATTGGGGTTTTCTCTCTACGCCCTGACCTAGCAAATTCTGGGCAACTGCTCTCCGCTCAGGCGGCTTAGGATCCGCTCAGCGCCGACAAGCCTTCTAAGCATGACTTCCCCGGAAGTCGAGGCCCGCACCCGGCCGATCACCGCGGGCGGGCCCCCCGGGGCCGAGCGGGCGAGGACCGCCAGCGCCGCAAGCGCGTCGGACTCCGCCACGAAGCAGACGAAGCGCCCCTCATTGGCGACGTAAAGCGGATCAAGACCCAGAATCTCGCAGGCGCCGCGCACCTCCTCGGTGATGGAAACGGCCCCCTCGTCGACCGCGATCTCGAGGCCGCGGGTCTCCGCCAGCTCTATCAGGGCAGTGGCCAGGCCCCCGCGCGTAAGATCCCTCAGGCAATGCACTTCCAATTTTGCGGCAAGAAGCGCCGCGACCGGCGCCGCCAGCGGCGCGCAATCGCTCTCGATCGTGCTCTCGAAGGTCATTCCCTCCCGCACGGCCATGACGGCCATGCCGTGGCGGCCGATGTCCCCGCTGAGGATCACCACATCTCCTGCCGCAATGCGCGCGGGCCCGACGTTGACGCCCTCCTCGACCAGCCCGACACCCGCGGTCGTCACGTAGAGCCCGTCGCCCTTGCCGCGCTCGACCACCTTGGTGTCGCCTGTGACAATCGAGACACCCGCAGCCCTGGCTGCCGCCCTCATGGAGGCAACCACCCGGCGGAGCACCTCGATCGGCAGGCCCTCCTCCAAGATGAATCCCGCGCTGAGCCAGAGCGGCCGGGCCCCGCACATGGCGAGGTCGTTGACCGTTCCGTTGACGGCCACCTTGCCTATGTCGCCCCCGGGAAAGAAGAGGGGGCTGACGACGTGCGAGTCGGTGGTGAAGGCCAGGCGCGCCCCGCCCGCCTGCAGCAGGGCGCCGTCATGCCTGCAGTCAAGGGCGGGATTTGAGAACGCGGGCCGGAAGACCTTTTCGATGAGCTCCTCCGTCAGCCGGCCGCCGCCTCCGTGACCCATCGTGATCTCGGCCCTCTCCGAGATGGGCACCGGGCACTGGAGCACGCCGCCTGCGACGCGCGGATCGCCTGCCGGTGCTGGAGCTTTGCTTGCTGAAACCATGGAGGATCGCCGTTGCGCTGATTATCACGCCGCAGCGGCCCCATGGCTGCGCGCACGTTGCCCAAGGCTGCGCAAATCTTGCGGAAGCATGATGGGGCGACGGGGCCGTGCCCTCCCTCGATCTGAACGTATCCATCGCCATTACAAATGACATGCGCAATCACGCACGCCTGGCGCTCGGATCGCCCCGCAGCGATCGCTCCTCCCTTCGGGCCGGGCTCCAGCGCGGCCACGCCGGGATTGATTCGAACCCGTCGGCACGGATAGGTTGCCGGGAATGCAGGGCCAAAGCGCGTCTCCGGCTTCCCGCGCCAGTCTCTGGTGGACGGCGGCGCTGCTTCTGGGGCTCTCGCTCGCATGCTACTGGCCTGCGCTCCGCGGCGGCCTCATCTGGGACGACGACGCCCACGTGACCAGGCCCGAGCTTCGGTCCGCGGCGGGCCTTTGGCAGATCTGGTCGAACCCGCGCGCCACGCAGCAATATTATCCCCTCCTTCACAGCGCCTTCTGGGTCGAGCACAGGCTGTGGGGCGACGCGGTGCTGGGCTACCACCTCGCCGGCGTGCTGCAGCACGCCGCGGCCGCGTTCCTCCTGATCCTCGTCCTTCGGCGCCTCGGGGTCCCGGGGGCCCGGCTTGCCGGCGTGCTCTTCGCCGTCCACCCGGTCTGCGTCGAGTCCGTCGCCTGGATCTCGGAGCAGAAGAACACGCTGTCTCTGGTCTTCTACCTCCTGGCGGCGCTGGCCTACCTTCGATTCGATCGGGACCGTGGAAGCCGGCCGGCCGGCCGGCTCTACTTCCTTGCCTCCCTCCTGTTCGTCCTGGCGCTCCTCACCAAGACCGTGACCGCGACCCTGCCCGCCGCGCTCCTGGTCGTGTTCTGGTGCCGGCGCGGCCGCCTATCCTGGAGGCGGGATGTCCTGCCCCTCGCGCCCTGGTTCGCCCTCGCGGCCGCCAGCGGGCTCTTCACGTCGTGGGTGGAGCGGACGCTGATTGGGGCCCAGGGGGCGGAATTCGACCTGACCCTGGTGCAGCGCTGCCTGCTGGCAGGCCGCGTGACATGGTTCTACCTGGGCAAGCTCCTCTGGCCAACCCACCTCATCTTCATCTACCCGCACTGGGATGCGAAGGCCGGGGCGCCCGGCTGGGCGGGATACCTGGCGGCGACGCTCCTGGTGACGGCCGCCCTCTGGCTCCTGCGCGGGCGCTCGAGGGGACCGCTCGCGGCGTGGCTCTTCTTCGTCGGCTCGCTCTTCCCGGCCCTGGGCTTCTTCAACGTCTATCCCTTCCTCTTCTCGTACGTGGCCGACCATTTCCAGTACCTGGCCTGCATGGGGGTCATCGCCGCGGCCGCGGCCGGCGCCGCCCTGCTCCTCGGGCGCGCCCCGCCGCCCCTGCGGCCCGCCGGGCTGGGGCTTGTCGCAGCCCTTGTCGCGGCGCTCGCCGTCGCGAGCAATGCGCAGAGCCGGACCTACGCGGACCAGGCCACGCTCTACAGGACGACCATCGAGCGGAATCCCGGATGCTGGATGGCCCACAACAACCTCGGCCTCTGGTACGAGGGCCGCGGGGACCTCGGCCATGCCGTCGCCGAGTACCGGGAGGCCATCCGCCTGAAGGAGGATTTCGCGTCGGTGCACAACAACCTGGGGGGAATCCTGCGGGGGATGCCGGGCCGGGCGGACGAGGCGTTCGCCAACCTCCGGGAGGCCCTGCGGCTCCAGCCGGACTTTCCCGAGGCACACAGCAACCTCGGCGTGTGGTACGAGGACCGCGGGGACCTTGTGAGCGCGGCGGCCCAGTTCGAGGAGGCGCTGCGCCAGAATCCGCGGTATGCCACGGCGCAGAACGACCTGGGAAGCGTGCTCGCGACGATGCCCGGCAGGCTGAGCGAGGCGGTCGCGCACTTCCAGGAGGCCGTGCGCCTGCAGCCGGACTTTGCCGAGGCGCACAACAACCTCGGGAGCGCCTGGATGAACACGCCGGGCCGGGTGGACGACGCGGTCGACGAGTACCAGGCTGCGGTGCGGATCCGTCCGGACCTTGCCGAGGCGCACAACAACCTGGGGCTGGCCCTCAGCGCGCAGGGCAGGCCGACCGAGGCCGTCGCCCAATTCAAGGAGGCCCTCCGGTTGATGCCGGGCCGCGCCGAGATCCACTTCAACATCGCCCTGGCGCTGTTGCGCACGCAGGGCGGGGCAAATGAGGCGGCGGAGCACCTTGAGGCGTTCCTGCGGGCCGCGCCCGGGAATGAGCGGGCCCGGGAAATCCTCGCCCGGATCCGCGCAAACCAGCAATGAGGGGCCCGGTCCCCAGTCCGGGCCTCAATCCGCCCCGCGCGCGCCATCCCTCGCGCTGGCAATCCGCTGCAGCGTCTCGATGTACTCCCACATGGGACCGCGGACGCCCCTTCCCCGGAGCCTGGCCATGGTTTCCAGGAATTCGGGCGGCGGGTCGCCGATAACCCAGTTGTGGCGGCGCCGCTGCAGCTGGCGCAGGCGCCCGTAGAGCCCGTCGACCGCAAAGGGCGGCTCTAGGAAGAAGCGGGGCATCGCCAGATACTCGGCGGTGGTTTCCCCTTTCCTCTCCGCCGCCAGGTCCCTCCACAGCGGCGTCCCGGGGTAGATCCGCATCCCAATTGCCGCAAAGAAGAAGGCCCCGGGCAGCGACTGGGCCCGCTCCAGCGTCTCCTCGACCGACGCCTGCGTCTCGCCGGGGCCGCCAAAGATCAGGAAATGGCTGTATTTGATCCCGAGCTCGTGCGCGTGGAGGCTGGACCGCCGGATATCCTCGTAGGTGAAACTCTTGCCGTACCGCCTGAGGACCGGATCGGAAAGGCTGTCCGAGCCAAATTCCACGTTCCGCATGCCAGCCCTGCGCATCAGCTCGAGCAGTTCCCGCGTGAGGTTGGCGGGGCGCAGGAAACACTGCCATTCCATGCCGAGATCCGCCGCGACGAGCGCCTCGCAGACCTCGGCAACATGGTCGGTCCGGGTGTTGAAGACGGAATCCACGATGAAGGTGTATTTCACCCCGAGCGACCGCAGCTCCCTCATCTCCCGAACGACATCCGCGCCGGACCTCAGGCGGCTCCGGTTCCCCTCGATGAGCGGATAGGTGCAATAGCAGCACCGCAGGGGGCATCCCCGCTGGGTCTGGACACCGGGCACCGACCCCCTCGCGGCGTAGGCCCGCAGCAGCTGCGGGTCGTGCGCGGGCTCGGTGCTGAACGGCGTGTCCCGCGTGCTGCAGGGATTGATGCGAACCGAGCCGGCGGCGTCCCTGCGCACCAGCCCTGAGACGCCGTCAAGGCTGCCGCCGGATTCGAGTCCCTCGATCAGCTGCACCAGCGCGGTCTCCCCGTCCCCGAGGACGCCATAGTCGACGCCGGCCAGTTCAAAAAGCTCCCTGGGAAAAATGGAGAATCCGCTTCCGCCCAGGATCAGGCGGGCGCCGGTCGCCGCCCGGATGCGCCGGCAGCAGTCCAGCAGCTCCCCCACGAAGGAGCGCGGGTTGTGGCACTGGACGTTGTCGACATTGCGCATCGACAGCGCGACGTACCCCGGCCCAAAGGAGCCGATGCATGCCTCGAGCGTCTCCGCCGAAACATGCGCGTCCCAGATCCTGGTCCCGAATCCAGCAGATCGAAGCCCCCGCTCCAGGTAGGCGAGGCCCAGCGGATAGACCGGATACGGCTGGTCGTGCCGGTTCAGGTTTGCCAGCAGAACCCTGCGGCCGGCGGGCTGGGATGATTCAGACAACATCTGGACGGGCGGTCACGGATCGCACAGCGGCGTTCGAATCGGGCGGGCTTCGCGGGATTTCGCTGCGCCAAGGGGGAATTCAGGTGCTCCGAGGCTAAAAATGCCAGCCCATACTCACCATCGGGCCGACCGCGTTCAGCCCGGGGTTGACGCGGTTCATGTAGCGGTTCGAGACATGCTGGAAATACACCCCGATTGAGCCGCTGAGCCTGTTTCGGAGTACGAACCGCATGCCCGGGTACGCCAGCCAGTTGAGGTTGAAATCCTCGCCCTGCGCCCCCTTGACCGCGTGCCCCTTGCTGTCCAGCCAGCCGATCCCGCCGCCGGCGGCGAAGAAGAGGGCGCGCGTCCGCCGCCTGTCCCACCATTCCATGATCCCGGACGCCGAGCCGCCGATGAAATGGTGCTCGGGGCCCACGGCGATCGGCTCGACCAGCAGGCTGAACCTGTTGCGGATCACCAGGTCTCCCCCCCCGAACGAGCGCGCGGTGCCGACCCGCGGGCTCTTCACCGTCAGAAGCTGAGGCAGCACCGTGTAGCTCAGGGGCGTCGCCGAGCCCGTGACCCGCCAGAGCACGCCGCTCTCGTAGTCAACCTCCCAGTGCTGGGCCGGATCGTAGGGCAAGGCCGTCGCGCCGCTGCCGTCGGCGAACGCAAGCGCGCCGCCTGACATGGCGACGCAGAGGCACAGGGCGCGCACGAGATGCACGGGGCGACCGTTGAGGCAGCCGGGCCCGGGAACAAGCGCGCAAAGTTGGAGATGCCGGGGCGGCCCGGCCGGGATGCCCCGATTCCGGGAGGCCCTGCGGATCCGGTCAAGCCATACCCCGGGCCGAGGCGCCGGCCGCCCGAATAAAACGGGCATTTGACACCCTCATTCAAGGGGCGAATACCCCCCCGGCGGCCGGTTCGGGCATAGACTCCGGCATGCTTTTCGGTAATAGTCTGGGCCTGGCCGAAAAGGCGGCCAACCCCACCCCCTTATGAAGGATACTTACGGTCCCTCTGAACTGCGGAATTTCGCCGTCGTCGGCCACGCATCCTCCGGCAAGACGATGCTCTGCGAGGCGATGCTCATGTGCAGCGGCAAGATCGGCCGCATGGGCTCCATCGCCGCCGGCACGACGGCCTCCGACTATCACGCAAGCGAGCAGAAGCACCAGATCTCGGTCCATGCCTCGCTCCTGCACACCGAGTGGCTGGGGCGCAAATTCAACATCGTCGACACGCCCGGATACGCGGACTTCATCAGCGAGGGGATCGGCGCCCTGCGCGTGGGGGACTTCGCGCTGGCGGTCATAAACGCCGCGCATGGCCTGGGGGTCGGCACGGACGCCGTGTGGGACTACGCGACGCACTACGGCCTTCCGAAGATCCTGGCGGTGAACGCGCTCGACAAGCCGAACGTGGACTTCGACGCCATCCTGGCCGGCGCCCGGGAGCACTTCGGGAAGCATGTCTTCCCGATGACGATCCCGCTGGACGCTGGACCCGGCTTCAGCCGGGTCCTCGACGTTCTGCGCAACGAGGTCGTCACCTACAAGCCGGGCGGAAACGGCCTCTACAAGGAGGAGACGGCCGACGGCGACCTCGCCGAGCGCGTGCACGAGCTCCACCGGCTGCTGATGGAGTACGTCGCCGAGTCCGACGACGCCCTGATGGAGAAGTTCTTCGCGGAGGGCGTCCTCGGGGAGGAGGACATGCGGGCCGGGCTCCACAAGGCGGTCCAGAACCAGGTGTTCATCCCCCTCTTTGCGGTCTCTGCGGAGCGCAACGTGGGTGTCGCGCGCCTGATGGACTTCATCGCCAAATACGGATCGTCGCCGGAAGACAGGGCCGATGTGCCCGCCCGCGACTCAAGCGGGCTTCCCTGCACGGTGTCGCTCACCCAGCCAGAGCCCGTCGTCTACATCTTCAAGACGATGAACGAGCCCGGCGTGGGGGAGATGTCCCTCTTCAGGATCTACTCCGGGAGCATCCGGACCGGGGAGGAGCTCTTCAACCGGACCCGGCAGGTGACCGAGCGCCTCGGGCAGCTCTATGTCCTCAACGGGCGCGAGCGAGTGCCTATGACCTCGCTCAAGGCGGGCGACCTGGGCGCCGTCGTCAAGCTGCGCGACACCCGCACGGGCGACACCCTGTGCAGCCAGCGCTTCATCGCGGAGCTGCCGAAGGTGGAGTACCCCCATCCCAACATCCACATCGCCCTGCGGCTGCGCTCCAAGGGGGACGAGGACAAGCTGGCGGTCGGCCTTGCGACGCTCCAGCAGGAGGACCCCACGTTCCGCTCCCGGGTCGACGACGAGGTTCACCAGACCATCATGTCGGGCCAGGGCGAGATTCACCTGCAGGTGATCGTCGAGCGGCTGGCCCGCAGGTTCGGGGTCAGCGTCGAGCTCGAGGAGCCCCGGGTGCCGTACCGCGAGACGATCCGCGGGCGTGCCGAGTCGCGCTACCGCCACAAGAAGCAGACCGGCGGGGCCGGGCAGTTCGCGGAGGTGTGGATGCGGATCTCCCCCGGGGCGCGCGACAGCGGCGTCGTCTTCACCGAGTCGCTCGTCGGCAACGACGTCGACCGCGTGTTCGTCCCCTCGGTCGAGAAGGGCGTCCGCAGCGTCGCCAACGAGGGCGTCCTCGCCGGCTACCGGATCGTCGACGTCGTGGTCGACTTCTACGGCGGCAAGATGCACCCGGTGGACTCGAAGGACATCGCCTTCCAGGTCGCAGGCTACCACGCGTTCAAGGAATCCTTCACGAACGCCGCCCCCTGCCTCCTCGAGCCGATCTTCATCGTCGCCATCACGACCCCCGAGGACTACGTCGGCACCGTCCTGGGCGACCTCTCGTCGCGCCGCGGGCGCATCCTGGGGATCGAATCGGACGGGCATTTCCAGGTGATCCGCGCCACGGTCCCGTACAAGCAGCTGTCCCACTATACAACGACTGTCCGGTCGCTCACGAGCGGCCGGGGCCGCTATGCGGAGAACTTCAGCCATTATGAGGAGGTGCCCGGCGAGCAGGTCCAGGCGATCCTCGCCGATGCCAAGGCAAGGCGCGAGGCCCTGGCCGAGAAATGAGCCTCTAAGGCGGCGGCAGTCGCCCTGCCGGTTCAATTTCATACGCCAGGCAGGGTGCGCCCGGCGACGTGTGGATCATGGGCCTGTCACTGCAGTTAATGTGCCAGACCGTCCGGCGCGGCCTGCTCCCCCTCCCTCCTCAGGGCCGTAGCAGGTCTACCAGGTAGGGTTTCCACACCGCGGCGTGGGTGTGGGTCCCATGGCCGTAGGTGGCATCGCCCGCCGGGATGACGACTGCACGGCCATGCGGCACCCGGGCGATCTCCCGCTCAAGGATTCCCAGCTCCGGGGGATTGATGAGGTCGTCGGCCGAGTTCACGGCAAGCAGCCGCGCCCGGATGTTCCCGAGGCCCGGCCCGGGATTGTAGTCCCGCGAGGCGGACACGGCATACAGGAGGTCATTGGCGTCCCCCGTCCTGATGGCGTCCGCCACGTTTCGGTCCAGGACCACGTCGGCCTCGGCGAGGGTTGGC
>Ga0265318_10000104_pt1 | contig 78958 bp, 70 predicted proteins | sample 4821metaG_FD_192431 | JGI IMG/M metagenome (GOLD analysis project Ga0265318, IMG submission 192431) | Rhizosphere microbial communities from Carex aquatilis grown in University of Washington, Seatle, WA, United States - 4-8-21 metaG | ecosystem: Host-associated > Plants > Roots > Rhizosphere >...
CGAAATTTCTCCGCTGCGCTACGAAATTTCGACCTCCCCACGAGGGGGAGGTGAAGTCAGGGAATAGCTGAGCGCGCCAGCGCATCGGCGCGCTCGTTCTCCACGTGGTCGGAATGCCCCTTCACCCAGCGCCAGCTCACCTCGTGCGGCGCCGCCGCGTCCTCCAGCGCGCGCCAGAGGTCGTCGTTCTTGACCGGCTTCTTGTCGGCGGTCTTCCAGCCGTTCGACTTCCACTTCTTCATCCACTGCGTCGCGCCGTCCATGAGATAGCGGGAGTCGGTGTGGATAGTGACCTTGGACGGCTTCTTGATCGACTGCAGCGCGCGGATCGCGGCGGTCATCTCCATGCGGTTGTTGGTGGTGAGGGGCTCGCCGCCGGAGATCTCCTTCTCATGCGCGCCGGAGCGCAGGATCGCGCCCCAGCCGCCTGGGCCGGGATTGCCGGAACAGGCACCGTCGGTGAAGACGTCGATCACAACCCGTACTCCGAGGGATTCGCCACGCCCAGATGAAAGCGCAAACGGCGGGCGAAGTCGCGCGGGTCTTTCGGCCGCACCAGCGCGGTGGGATCGTGATGCAAGAGGTCGTAGAGCCGCGTCAGCAGGAAGCGCAACGCCGCCCCGCGCGCCAGTACCGGCATCGCCGCGATCTCGTCAGGGCCAAGCGCGCGGTGCTTGCGATAGGCGCCGAACAGCGCTTCTGCCTTCGGTTTGTCGAATGCGCCGTCCGCGCCGAAGCACCAGGCGTTGAGCATCACCGCGAGGTCGTAGGCGAACGCGTCGTTGCAGGCGAAATAGAAGTCGATCACGCCCGACACCCTGTCGCCCATCAAGAGCACGTTGTCGGGAAAAAGGTCCGCGTGGATGACGCCGGACGGCAGGCCGGAAGGCCAGTCGAGCTCGAGCGCTCTCTCGATCAGCGAATGCAGGCCTTTCTCGACCGTGTCGGCGCGGCTGGCGATCCTGGCGGCGAGATCGCGCCAGCCCTCGGCGCCGAGCGCATTGGGGCGCTGAAGCGCGAAGTCCTTCCCCGCCTCGTGCAGCGCCGCCAGCGCGGAGCCGGCGGCGGCGCAATGGGCGATTTCCGGATTGCGCAGCGAGACGCCGTCCAGGAACGTCAGCAGCGCCGCGGGGCGTGCGTTGAGCGTGCCGAACAGCGTGCCGTCCTCGCGCCGCACAGGAAGCGGGCAGGCGATGCCGCGTGACGAAAGATGCTCCATCAGGCCCAGGAAGAACGGCAGATCGTCCGCCCGCACGCGCTTCTCGTAGAGGGTCAGGATGAAGGCGCCGCGCGCGCTGCGCAGAAGGAAGTTCGAATTCTCGACGCCCTCGGCGATGCCCTTGAAGCTCGACGGTGCGCCGATGTCGTAGGCTTGCAGGAACCTCTCGAGATCCTCGAAGGAGACGTCGGTATAGACCGCCATGGCTAGGACGCGAGCGCGCGGGGCAGGTTGAAGGCTATGTCCTCGCGCGCCGCCGTCGTCTCCTCGATCGTCAGCTCGAAGCGCTCGCGCAATGCCGCGATCACCTCGTCGACGAGCAGCTCCGGCGCCGACGCGCCCGCCGACAGGCCGAGCGTCGAAACGCCGTCGAGACGCGTCCAGTCGATGTCGCAGGCGCGCTGGATGAGCGCCGCGCCGCGCGCGCCGGCCTTCAGCGCGACCTCGACCAGCCTGACCGAATTGGACGAGTTCGGCGCGCCGATGACGAGCACGAGATCCGAGCGCGGCGCGATGCGCTTCATCGCGTCCTGGCGGTTCGTGGTCGCATAGCAGATGTCCTCGCGATGCGGACCCGCGATCGCAGGAAAGCGCCGGCGCAGCACGGCGACGATCTCTTCCGTATCGTCGACCGAGAGCGTGGTCTGGGTGATGAAGGCCAGATTCTGCGGATCGGCGGGCACGAAGCTTTGCGCATCCTCGGCGGTCTGGATCAGCGTGATGGCGCCGCCGGGCAACTGGCCCAGCGTGCCTTCGACCTCGGGATGGCCTTCATGGCCGATGAGCACGACGTGGCGTCCGGCGCCGTGATGGCGCTCGGCCTCGACATGCACCTTGGAGACGAGCGGGCAGGTGGCGTTGAGCTGGAACAGCTTGCGGCGCCTGGCCTCGGCCGGCACGGATTTGGGCACGCCATGGGCCGAGAAGATCACGCAGGCATCCTCGGGCACCGCATCCAGCGTGTCGACGAAGACCGCGCCCAGGCGCTCCAGCCGCTCGACGACGAAACGGTTGTGCACGATCTCATGGCGCACATAGACGGGCGCGCCGTATTTGGCGAGCGACAGCTCGACGATGCGAATCGCCCGCTCCACCCCGGCGCAGAAGCCGCGCGGGCTGGCTAACAGCAATGTAAGCCGCCGCTTTAGGGGCTTTCCCTCTGCGATGCTTTCCATTAGGAGCCTGTCTGGCTACAGTCCGGCCGCGCCGGTCCGAGCAGTCGGCCGCGTCTCATAAAAAGTCAAGCGAAAGGCAAAAGAATGGCGGATCCGGTGATTGCTGGGCGCGGATTGTTCGCGCGGGGCGCGACGTTTTTTCGCTGCGCCGCCCTGGCCGGGCTCGCGGGTCTGAGCCTTGCGGGCTGCACCACCGACAAGGACAAGGGGCTGTGCCCCAGCGCCTTCGCGCTCGCGCCTGTTTCAACCCTGACGGTATTCCGCCAGAACGCGCCGCAGGACCCGTCCGGAGAGCTCTACACCGTGGCGATCTCCGACGTGAAGACGAAATGCGATTTCGACAAGAAGAAGATCACGACCAATTCGGAAATCCGCATCATGTTCAAGGCCAAGCGCTCGGCCGGCGGCGAGGGCGGCACCTACAACGTGCCTTACTTCCTCTCGGTCACCCGCCATGGCGACAAGATCCTGACCAAGAAGCTCTTCGTCGCGCGCATCGCCTTCGAGCCGGGCCAGGTCACGACGAGCGTCGAGGACAAGATCGATTCGACGGTCATCAACATCGCGCGCAATGCCAAGGTCGGCGAATACGCGATCGTGGCCGGGTTTCAGCTCACCAAGGAGCAGCTCGACTACAACACCAAGATGAACCGCTACGCGCAATGACGGGACTGGCGGCGGAACTGAGCGCGCTCGCGAAGCGGGCGTTCGCGGCCGAGGGGTTGCCGGAGGAACTGGGCCAGGTGCAGGCCTCCGACCGGCCCGACCTCGCGCAGTTCCAGTGCAACGGCGCGCTCGCCGCTGCCAAGCTGGCGAAGGCAAATCCGCGCGCTCTGGCGCAGAAGATCGTGGACCGTCTCAAACTCGAGCCGATCTTCGCCAAGGTCGAGATCGCGGGGCCCGGCTTCATCAATCTCGACATGACCGATGCGGCCCTGGCCGAGCGCGCGCGCGGCGGGCTGCCCAAGACCGAGCCCAACGGCAAGGCGGTGGTCATCGATTTCGGCGGCGCCAATATCGCCAAGCCCATGCATGTCGGCCACCTGCGCTCGGCGATCCTGGGCGACAGCCTGCAGCGGCTGTTCCGCGCCAATGGCTGGACGGTGACGAGCGACGTCCATCTCGGCGACTGGGGCCTGCAGATGGGCCAGCTCATCAGCGAGATCGAGCACCGCGGCATCGCGCCCGTCTATTTCGACGCCGGCTTCAAAGGTCCGTACCCGGAGCAATCGCCGGTGACGATGGACGATCTCGAGGAGATCTATCCGGCCGCGTCCGCCGCCTGCAAGGCCGATCCCGAGCGGCTGGAAGAGGCGCGGCGCGCCACCGCCGAGCTCCAGGCCGGGCGCCCGGGCTATCGCGCGCTGTGGGAGCATTTCTTCGACGTGTCGAAGGTCGGCCTCGACCGCGAATATGACAGCCTCGGCGTCCATTTCGATCTGTGGAAGGGCGAGGCGAGCGTCGATCCGCTGGTGGGGCCGATGGTCGAGGATCTGAAAGCGCGCCACATCGCGCAGGAGAGCGAGGGCGCGCTGATCGTCCCCGTCGCCGAGGCCGGCGACAAGAAGGAGATGCCGCCGCTGATCCTCGTCAAGAAGGACGGCGCGGTGCTCTACGGCACGACGGACCTCGCCACCATCATCGACCGGGTGAAGGAGCAGGATCCCGATCTCATCCTCTACGTCGTCGATCAGCGCCAGCATCTGCATTTCGAGCAGGTGTTCCGCGCCGCGCGGAAAGCGCAGATCGCGGGCAAAGCTACGCTCGAGCATTCGGGCTTCGGCACCATGAACGGCACCGACGGCAAACCGTTCAAGACGCGCGCCGGCGGGGTGATGAAACTGTTCGACCTCATCGCCATGGTGACGGCGGAAGCCGACAAGCGCTTGAGCGAAGCCGGCATCGGCGCCGACTACCCGGCGCAGGAACGCGCCGATATCGCCAGGAAGGTCGGCATCGCGACGCTCAAATTCGCCGACCTGTCGAACTACCGCCTCACCGACTACGTCTTCGACATCGAGCGGTTCTCGAGATTCGAGGGCAAGACCGGTCCTTATCTGCAATACGCCGCGGTGCGCATCCAATCGATCCTGCGGCGCGCGAAGGACGAGGGCTATGCCGCGTCCGCGCCCGTCATCCGCTCGCCCGAGGAGCGCGCCCTGGTGCTGCAGCTTCTTTCGCTGCCCGAGAAGATGGCGGCGGCGGAAGACAACCGCGCCCCCAACGTGCTGTGCGAATACGCCTTCGAGCTGGCGCAGAAATTCAGCCGCTTCTATTCCGAGCATCACATCCTGTCGGAAGCGGACGCAGACCTCCGCGCGGCCCGTCTCGGCCTCTGCGATCTGACTCTAGGGACGCTCGCCGAGGTGCTCGATCTGTTGGGAATCGAAGTGCCGGCGCGGATGTGAACCGCCTCGAACGGCACCCGGAAGCTTGACTTCATCCGGTGCGCGCTGTTCGCTCGCACCACACGCCAGCTGGAGCGCCTTTCGATGAACCGCCTGATCCTTGCCGCTTCTCTCGCCCTGCTCCCCGCCGTTCCGGCCCTGGCGCAAGACGCCGTGTCGGCCCACCTTTCGGACGCGTTCAAGGCCTGTTACGGGCGCGCCGGCAACAACGTCGTCCAGCGCGATGTCTGCGCCCAGCGCGAGGTCGGTGCCCAGGACGATCGGCTGAACAAGGCGTATCAGCAGGTGATGCACCAGCTGGCCAAAGATCCGGCGGCCCACACCGCGCTCCGCGACGAGGAGCGCCGCTGGATCGGCGAGCGCGACTACGCCTGCAAGATCAACGGCGACACGGTCGACGTGTCCTGCGTGGTGCTCAAGACCGCCCTGCGCGCGGACGAGCTGGAGCGCCGCATCCACTTCTGATCGGTCGGGGGCGGATCGCGAACCCCGGACGGATGTAGATTTAGCGTCGCTTATAAACTAACCTCCCCCTCTCCCCCGCAGGGGGAGAGGGCAGGGGTGAGGAGGTGGTCGGCGCATTCACAGAGAAGAAGCGTAGTGCGCTGGCGGTAAATCGCCAGCGCGCGAAAGAGATGCGCCACAAGCCGGTCAATACAGAGAAGTTTTTCCGGTCGGAAATTCGCAACCGCAAGCTCGGCGGATTCAAGTTCAAGCGTCAGGTTCCGATCGGCGGGTATATCGTCGACTTCTGTGTGCCTGGAAGAGAGGCTGATCGTCGAACTCGATGGTCCGCTGCATCGCGCGGCCTATGACGCGATTCGCGACGCCGAGTTGCAGCGACTGGGATACCGCATGTTGAGATTCACGAACGAAGACGTTGGAGATGATTTCGCGATTGTTTGCGCAATAATCCTCCACACTTTGCGCGGCGGCGCCCCCTCACCCTAGCCCTCTCCCCCCGAGGGGGAGAGGGAACGCGCTGGGTTCGTTGACTCCCCACCCCGCCCCCCTATGATGCGCGCCGACGGGTTTGACCGCCGTGAGGCGCTTCAAGCCCGGCCATACAATCGATCCCTCGCGGGAGAGACTTGGAAACAAGCGCCGAAGGAGCAACCGCCCCGGAAACTCTCAGGCAAAAGGACCGCGAAGGAGATGAACTTCTGGAAAGCGAGGCCGCTCTCAAGCGGCTTCCACCGAAGGGGTAATCCCGAGAAATCGGGGGAAATCTCTCAGGTCCCATGACAGAGGGGCGCGAGTTCCGCGACGTTGGCGGTTCGCGCCGCTGCAACTCTTGTCTGGACCGCCATGGCTGACACTACCGAAACGCTTTTGAAGACCCCGCTCCATGCGCTGCATGTGGAGCTCGGCGCCAAGATGGTGCCGTTCGCGGGCTACGACATGCCGGTGCAGTACCCGGCCGGAATACTCAAAGAGCATCTGCACGCGCGCGAGAAGGCGGGGCTGTTCGACGTCTCGCATATGGGCCAGGCGTTCCTTAAGGGCGCCGATCCCGCGAAGGCGCTGGAGCGCGTCACGCCCGCCGACGTGATCGGCCTCAAGCCCGGCATGCAGCGCTACGGATTGCTGCTCAACGATGAGGGCACGATCAAGGACGACTTCATGTTCACCAAGCTGGAAGGCGAGGCGGACATGTACATCGTCGTCAATGCGGGGACGAAGGACGGCGACTACGCCTATATCGCCGAGAGGCTGGACGGCGCCGCGACGGTGACGACGCGGTTCGACCGCGCGCTGCTCGCGCTGCAGGGGCCTTCTGCCGGCGCGGTGCTGGAGCGGCTCTCGCCCGGCATCGACAAACTCACCTTCATGAAGGTCGTGCGCGCCACCATCGCGGGCGCGCAGGCCATCGTCAGCCGCTCGGGTTATACCGGCGAGGACGGGTTCGAGATATCGCTCGAGGGCAAGGACGGCGAGCGCGTCGCGCGCGCGCTGCTGGCTGAGAGCGAGGTGCTGCCGATCGGTCTGGGCGCGCGCGACTCGCTGCGCCTTGAAGCGGGGCTCTGTCTCTACGGCCACGACATCGACGAGAGCGTGAACCCCGCCGAGGCGAACCTGATGTGGTCCGTCGCCAAGCGCCGGCGCGCCGATCGCGACTTTCCCGGCGCGGGCAAGTTTCTCGATACCGCGCCCGCAAAGAAGCGCGTCGGTATCCTCCCCGTCGGCAAGGCGCCCGCGCGCGAGCACACGCCGGTCGCCGACAAGTCCGGCCGGGTGATCGGCGAGATCACCTCCGGCGGCTTCGGGCCGAGCCTGAACGCGCCGGTCGCGATGGGCTATGTCGAGAGCGCGTTCGCCGCCGACGGGACCGAGATCGACCTGATCGTGCGCGGCAAGCCGATGCCGGCGCGCGTGGCACCGATGCCGTTCGTCGCGCATCGCTATCGGCGCGCATCTTGAGAAAACAGGGGAGCAGCATGAGCGAAGTCCGTTACACCAAGGAACATGAGTGGGTGCGCGTCGAGGGTTCCGAGGCGACCATCGGCATCACGAAATACGCCGCCGAGCAGCTCGGCGACGTCGTCTTCGTCGAGCTTCCGGAAAGCGGCCGCAAGGTCGGAGCGGGCGGCGAGGCGGCGGTGGTCGAAAGCGTCAAGGCCGCGAGCGAGGTCTACGCGCCGGTGAGCGGCGAGGTGACGGCGTCCAATGCCGCGCTCTCCGACGATCCCGCGAAGGTCAACGCCGATCCGGAAGGCGACGGCTGGTTCTTCAAGATCAGGCTCTCCGACGCGGGCGAAGTCGCCAAGCTGATGACGCGCGACCAGTACGACGAGTTCGTGAAGGGGCTGTAGTCAACTCAAACCACCTCGTCATGGCCGCCCTTGAGGCGGCCACCCAGCAAGCGAGCGTCAGCGAGCGGAAATGACTCCTGGATGGCCGGGTCAAGCCCGGCCATGACGAATGGGAAGTAGGAATAGGAAGCATGCCATGCGTTACCACCCACTAACCACCGCCGACCGCGCCGCCATGCTCGGCAAGATCGGCGCCAAGGATATCGACGCGCTGTTCCGCGACGTGCCGAAAACGGCGGTCGTGCCGCTGTCGGCGTTCGACCTGCCCGACACCAAGGGCGAGATCGAGGTCGAGCGCATCATGGCGCGCATGGCCTCTCGCAACGCGTCGGCCGGCAGCGTGCCGTTCTTCTGCGGCGCGGGCGCCTATCGCCATCACGTGCCGAGCGCGGTCGACCACCTGATTCAGCGCTCCGAATTCCTCACCTCCTACACGCCCTATCAGCCCGAGATCGCGCAGGGCACGCTGCAATATCTCTTCGAGTTCCAGACCCAGGTGGCGCTGCTCACCGGCATGGAGGTCGCCAACGCCTCGCTCTATGACGGCTCGACCGCGACCGCCGAGGCCGTGCTGATGGCACAGCGCCTGACGCGGCGTCCGAAGGCGATCCTCTCCGGCGGCCTGCATCCGCACTACGCCGAGACCGTGGAAACCGTGGCCGCGCTCTCGGGCAAAGTCGTGCGCGCGCCCGTGACGCCCGGCGCCGCGGAAGACATCGCCGCGATGATCGACAGCGAGACGGCCTGCGTCGTCGTGCAGAGCCCCGATGTCTTCGGCCTGATCCGCGACATCGAAGCCGTCGCCGCCGCGGCGCATGCCAAGGGCGCGCTGCTGATCGCGGTCGTGACCGAGGCGATGTCGTTCGGTCTTCTGGAGTCGCCCGGCGCGCAAGGCGCCGACATCGTCGCCGCCGAAGGGCAGTCGATCGGCAACGGCCTCAATTTCGGCGGGCCCTATGTCGGGCTGTTCGCGACGCGCGAGAAGTTCATCCGCCAGATGCCGGGCCGCCTCACCGGCGAGACCGTGGACGCCGACGGCCGCCGCGGCTTCGTGCTCACGCTGTCGACGCGCGAGCAGCACATCCGCCGCGACAAGGCGACGAGCAACATCTGCACCAATTCGGGACTTTGCTGTCTCGCCTTCACCATCCATCTCTCGCTGCTCGGCGAAGAGGGTTTGACCCGCATGGCGCGGTTCAACCATGCGCGCGCGTCGGCGCTCGCCGAACGTCTCGGCGCGGTAAAGGGCGTATCGCTGGTGACGGAGAGCTTCTTCAACGAGTTCACGATCCGCCTCTCCAAGCCGGCCGCGTCGGTCGTCGACGCGCTGGCGGAGAGGGGCATCATAGGCGGCGTCCCCGCCTCGCGCCTGATGCCGCATGAGAAGGTGCGCGATCTCTTGATCGTCGCCGCCACCGAAACCAACACGGACGAGGACTGCGAAGCCTTCGCCAGGGCGCTCGCGGAGGTGCTCGCATGACCATGAACCGCCAAGGCAGGCCGACCGCACCCGGGACGGTGGAAGACAACGAGCTTCCCACCATCTCCGGCGACCGCGGCCTCGATCACGAGGAAGGCTTGATCTTCGAGCTCGGCCGCGCCGGCATGACCGGTGTCGACGTGCCGCAGGTCCAGCTGAGCGAGACGCGCCTCTGCGGCAAGCGCCGCAAGGGGCCGATCGGGCTTCCGGGCCTCTCCGAACCCGAGGTCGTGCGGCATTACGTGCGCCTGTCGCGCATGAACTACGCGATCGACAGCGGGCTCTATCCACTCGGCTCGTGCACGATGAAGCACAACCCGCGCCTCAACGAGAAGATGGCGCGGCTGCCGGGCTTCGGCGACATCCATCCGCTGCAGCCGCAGCAGACGGTGCAGGGCGCCTTCGCGCTGATCTCCGAGCTGATGCGCTGGCTGACCACGCTCACCGGCATGCCCGCCGTCGCGATGTCGCCCAAGGCGGGCGCGCATGGCGAGCTGTGCGGGCTGCTCGCGATCCGCGCGGCCATCGAAGCGCGCGGCGAGAAGCGTCCACGCATCCTGGTCCCGGAATCCGCGCACGGCACCAATCCCGCGACCGCGGCGTTCGCGGGTTTCACGGTCGACGAAGTACCCGCGACGAAGAGCGGCCATGTCGACGCCGACGCGCTGGAGGCCAAGCTCGGCCCCGACGTCTGCGCCATCATGCTCACCAATCCCAACACCTGCGGGCTGTTCGAGCCGCGCATCATCGAGATGGCGGACGCGGTGCACAAGGCGGGCGCGTATTTCTACTGCGACGGCGCGAACTTCAACGCCATCGCGGGGCGCGTGCGGCCGGGCGATCTCGGCATCGACGCGATGCACATCAACCTGCACAAGACCTTCTCGACGCCGCATGGCGGCGGCGGGCCGGGCGCGGGGCCGGTGGTGCTGTCGGAACGGCTTGCGCCTTACGCGCCGCTGCCGCTGCTGATGCATGACGGCAACGAGTTCCGCATGATCGAGCACGCCGACGAAGCGTCGGGCGGCGCAAGGCCCTTCGGCCGCATGTGCGCCTTCCACGGCCAGATGGGCATGTTCACGCGCGCGCTCGCCTACATGCTCAGCCACGGCCGCGACGGCGTGCGCCAGGCGAGCGAGGACGCGGTGCTGTCGGCGAACTATGTGCTGGCCTCGCTCAAGGACGTGATGAGCGCGCCGTTCGGCGAAGGCCCGTGCATGCACGAAGCGCTGTTCGACGATTCATTCCTCGAGGGCACGGGCGTCACCACGCTCGATTTCGCCAAGGCGATGATCGACGAGGGCTACCATCCGATGACGATGTATTTCCCGCTCGTCGTCCACGGCGCGATGCTGATCGAGCCGACGGAATCGGAATCGAAGGAATCGCTCGACCGCTTCATCCACGTGCTGCGCACGATGGCGCTGGAAGCCAAGGACAAGAAGACCGCGCGCTTCGAAGGCGCGCCGCGGCTCAGCCCGCGCCGCCGCCTGGATGAGACCGCCGCCGCCCGCAAGCCGATCCTGCGCTGGCGTCCGAAGGAGATGCCTCAGGCGGCGGAATAATACGCCTCGCTTGTTGCCGTGGGTCGCCCGGACAAGCCGGGCGATGACGTTTTTAATACCTGTCCAATCCTGGGACGCTGAACTCACGTGACACCGTAAAGCCGTGTCCGCCTCCTGGACTTCGCGTGAAAGAAGAAACATGCTGCATCCGGCCCAGCAGGGAGAACGCCCGTGGCACGAATCCGTCTTTTGAATGCCGTCGCTTTCGCGAGCGCCGCTCTTTTGAGCGCGTCCGCCGCGCTGGCGGTGAACGTGACGACCTATCACAACGATTCGAACCGCACCGGCTGGAACGGCAGCGAGACGGTGCTGACGCCGCAGGTCGTCAAGCACGGCACCGGCGGCCAGACCTTTCAGCTCACGGCGTCGGTCGCGATCGACGACCAGGTCGACGCCCAGCCGCTCCTCGTCCAGGGCCAGGCGATCCAGGGCCAGGGCACGCACGACGTCGTCTATGTCGCGACCGAGAACAACACGCTCTACGCCATCGACGCCAATGACGGCACGATCCTGCTGTCGAAAAATTTCGGCACGCCCGTGCCGCGCTCGGCGCTGCCCGGCGGCTGCAGCAACAACGCGGCCAATGTCGGCATCGACTCGACGCCGGTGATCGACACCTCGACGAGCACGCTTTATCTCATCGCCTACACCTACAAGAACCAGGTGCAGCAATACACGGTCCACGCGGTCGATCTTTCGACGCTGCAGGACGTTGTGACGCCGGTGCGCGTCTCGGCCACGAGCCACCTCGACGATCATTCGAAGTACAAGTTCAACGCCGCCGTCAGCCGCCAGCGTTCGGCGCTCCTGATGCTCAACAACAACGTCTATGCCGGCTTCGCGAGCTTCTGCGACATCTCCGCAGACCAGTCGCGCGGCTGGGTGCTGGGCTGGGACAAGGCCTCGCTGGCGCCTCTCGCACACAACGAGATGACCAACAAGCTCAGCTCCTCGCCCGACGACTTCTTCCTCACCGCGGTGTGGATGTCGGGCTATGGCGTGGCGGGCGACCCCACGACCGGCGACATCTATTTCGTCACCGGCAATTCCGACTTCAGCGGCACGACGTTGGACCCGGTGAAGAACATCGCCGAGAGCGCGGTGCACATGTCGGGCGATCTCTCGGCGGTCGAGAATCTCTTCACGCCGTCCAACGCCGTGTCGCTGGAGCAGGGCGACGTCGATTACGGCTCGGGTGGATTCCTGGTTCTGCCGAGCCAGCCGAACCAGACCTTCGGGCTCGGCGTCGCCGCCGGCAAGGACGGCAACATGTACATGTTCAACACCACCACCATGGCCAATGTCGGCACGTTCGGCATCGGAAGCTGCTGGTGCGGCCAGTCCTACTACCAGGCAGCCGACGGCACCGGCCGCGTGGTGACCAGCGGCGGCGACAACGCGCAGGTCTGGAAGGTGAAGGCGGGCAACCATCCCAAGCTCACGCAGGTGGCTTCGACCGGCAGCGTCGGCGGCGCCCAGGACCCGGGCTTCTTCACCTCGATCTCGTCGAACGGCGACGACGACACCTCGGCGGTGATCTGGGCGGTGAGTCGTCCCGACGGCACGTCGCAGCACAACATCTCGCTTTTCGGCTTCGACGCGCGCCACGGCTCCACGCTGATGTCGGGCCATGCCGGCAAATGGCCGAACACGGGCGGAAATTCGAACATCGTGCCGACGGTCGCGAACGGCAAGGTCTATGTCGCGGCGTTCAAGACGCTCGACATTTTCGGCCTGTCGTCCGGCGCGCCCGCGGTGCAGAAGGACGTCGCGTTCACGGCGTCCGAGGTCGCGCTGCCGGCCGGCACGCACGAGATCTACGGCATCATCCGCACGATCGACGGCACCAAGCTCACAGTCGCGCGCCGCGACGGCTCGGTCATCACCGTCGACGGCAGCAACGCCGACAAGACGCAACGCTATGCCGAGCCCTATCTCGGTAACGGCGTGATCCTGCAGGGCCGCTTCGCCCAGAACGGCGTGTTCGAGGCCGACATGGTCCTGCACGCCAAGAAGAACGCGGCGATGTGGCCGGCGGATCGCTGACTATTCGCGGAGCACGACGGCCATGGGCCCGAGCGGCGCATGGTCGTCCATCCGCTTGCGCGACGGGATCCACGCGCCCGCCACCGCGCCGTCGAGATAGAGCGCGTCGCGGCAGCCCAGCCGGTCGCGCATGAAACGCGCCAGCCTGCCGAAGGACACCGCGTCGTCGCTGATGACGAAGACGGCATCCTTGGGTGCGGGCACGCAGACCGCGTTGCGGAGATAGCGCGACGGGCCGTCCGTGGAGATGCTGGGCGTCAGCTTGCCGTCCATCAGCAGCATCGGGCCCGATTGCGTCGCCCAGAGCGGCTTGCGGCCGGAATCATAAGCCGCGGTCGCGGTCAGATGCAGCCCCGCCGCATCGGCCCAGAACACGCCATTGGGTTGCATGTAGAAATTTCCGTCGCCGCTTGCGCGATCGATCGCGTGGCGCTCGGCACCGTTCTCGACATAGAGGCCGACCGGCCATCCGGTCGCGTCGAACATGCCGGCATTCATCGCGAACAGCACCTTGTCCCGGTCGGGACCCAGCGCGGCGGACAATGCCGCGAAGCCGCGTAGCGGCGGGCCGCCTTTCGCCGTCAGCACGAGCCGCAACTCCTCGCTCCGCGCGTCGAACTGGCAGGCCGTGAAGCGGCTCTCTTCGAACGTCGTATCCGAGCACGGTGCGGCTGTGATCGTGGCGGCCGCGGCAAGCGCGAGCAGGAGCATGGTCAGCCTTCAAAAAAAATCCCCGGCCGGTACATCCGCGGCCGGGGTCAAGTTACGTCTTTTCGGAGGCTAGCCGAAACTTTCAGGAACAGGTCTTCACGGTCAGGCCGGGCGGCACCTTGGTGTCCGCATCGCCGCAGGCGGCGTCGAGCTGCGCCTGGGTGAGGCCTTTGACCTTGGTCAGATCGGTTCCCTTGATCGAGGTGATGGTCATGCGCGCGGCCGTAAGGTCGGCGCCGTCGAGGCGGGCATGCGCCAGGTTCGCGCCCGAAAGATCCGTGCCGCGGAATGTCGCGCCCGAGAAATTCGCGTAGGACATGCACATCAAGGTCGCGTCGGCGCCGTCGAAATCCGCGCCGGAGAGGTCGTGCGCCTTGACGCAGGTGTTCTTCAGGTCCGCACCCGCGAGATTGCAGCCGGCGCAATCCACGATGCCGCCATGGATGCGCGCCACCGCAGCCGGGTCGGCCACAGGGCCTGCCACGGCCGCGTGGGCGGCGAAGGCGGAAGCGAGAAGGACGGCGAAGCGGAGCATGGGGCCTGTTCCGTTTTGAAACTTGTGCTGTTGTCGTCGCAAGCCGTGTGCCTGGATATCCTCCCCCGTGCTCACGGGGGAGGTGGCGCGAAGCGCCGGAGGGGGACTTGCCCCCTCCGCCTCGCTGTGCTCGGCACCTCCCCCGCTAAAGCGGGGGAGGATGGATACAGATCGCGCAAGAACCGGGTCGATTGCGGCCGGCGGACCGTCCACAACGCGGCGCCCCGACCAAGAGGTGTCCCATGTCCTTCCGTGCTATCGGCCTGCCGCTGTCCCCTTTCGAGCCGCTTTTCGCCCTTGACGATGCCGCGCTGGAGGCGCGCGGCATGCGCCGCATGACCGCCGACGAGAAGCCCGGCTATCCCTGCCGCGTCAGCCTCCAGGACGCCGAGCCGGGCGAGCGCCTCATCCTGCTCCCCTACGAGCACCAGCCGGCGCACTCGCCCTACCGCGCCTCGGGACCGATCTTCGTGCGCGAGGCGGCGGATGCGCCGTTCGACGAAGTGGACGTCGTGCCGGCGGTGCTGCGCGGCCGGCTCCTGTCGTTGCGCGCCTACGACGCGGCCGGCTTCATCGTCGATGCCGAAGTGGTGCCGGGCGACGAGATCGAGCCCCTCATCGCCCGCTTCTTCGCCCGCGACGAGGTGAGCACGATCCATGTCCACAACGCCAAGCGCGGCTGCTACGCGTGCCGGATCGAGAGGGCGTGAGAAGCTCGTCCCGCACTCCCAATGTCATGACCCGGTCCATAGCGACAGCGCATGGACGCGGGCCACCCAGCTGGGTTCTTCACATTCCCCCAATCGTCATCGCCCGGCCCGAAAGGGTCCGGGCGATCCAATTTGGCAACCAGCGCAAAATTGAGTCACCCGGATCGCGCGAAAAGCGCGACCGGGTGATGACGTCATTGTTGTGGGAGGAGAAGACATCACCTGGGTGGCCCGGACAAGCCGTGCCATGACGATTGGGAAGAGGGGTGCGTTACCTCACGCAGCGGGCGCGCAGATGGATGTGCTCGGCTCTTGGGACCACGCCGTGGTTCTCCGCGAAGACCAGCGCGACTTCCTCATACTCGGCCTCGACGCAGTCCGCGCCCTCCAGCTCCACCGTGTAGCTGTGCACGACATGCCCGTGCCGGTCGATCACTTCGACGAGTTGCCTGGCCATGGTTCCTCAACGCGGTTGAGCGCTTCGCGTTCCCGTCATCCTCCCCCGCTTTGCGGGGGAGGGGGACCGCGAAGCGGTGGAGGGGGCAGCGCTGCCCCTCCGTCCGGCACGCTATGCGCGCCGTCCGTACGCTGTCGCTACGGATCCTCCCCCGCAAAGCGGGGGAGGATAGCCTTACGAGCACCCGCTCGTTGAGCCGCAGGTGTTGCACTTCATGCAGGTGCCGTTGCGCACCAGCGTGAAGTTGCCGCATGAGCCGCAGGCGTCGCCCTCGTAGCCTTTCATGCGCGCTTCGGCGGCGCGCCGCGCCTGGGTGTCGCGGGCCTTGCCGGATTTCTCGGCCGCGGCTTCGGTGCGCTGGACCATCGCGCTGCCGACGGCGGCCATCAGATCGCCCACGGGGTTGCCGGCGGCTTCGAGAACCGAGTTGCGGATCTCGGAAAGGTCGACGGTCGCGACCTCTTCGGCGAGCAGCTCCTCGACTTCCTCCACATGATGGTGGGGGTGCTGCTCCTCCATCATCTTGGGCGCGGCACCTCCGCGCACGACCGCGATGGTGCGGTGGATCTGGCCGCGGACGAAGCCGGTGGACGCCACGCTCTTGACGGCGCGCACGACCTCGCGGTCGCGGTCGTCATGGCTGCCGTCGTCGACGCCGCTGCCGATATCGGGATCGCCCGGCGACACATGGGCGAGGTCGTAGCGGTCGAGATAGGACACCGCAAGCTCGCGGAAGATATAGTCGAGCACGCTGGTCGCGTTCTTGATCGAGTCGTTGCCCATCACCATGCCGGCAGGCTCGAACTTGGTGAAGGTGAAGGCCTCGACGAACTCCTCCAGCGGCACGCCGTATTGCAGGCCGACCGAGATCGCGATCGCAAACCCGTCCATCAGCGAGCGGAACGCGGCGCCGTCCTTGTGCATGTCGATGAAGATCTCGCCCAGCCGGCCGTCCTCGTACTCGCCGGTGCGCAGATAGACCTTGTGGCCGCCGACGATGGCCTTCTGGGTATAGCCCTTGCGGCGCTGCGGCAGCTTCTCGCGGCTGTCGGCGCGCACGCGCTCCACGATCTTCTCGACGATGCGCTCGGTGACGACGGTGGTGCGCGCGGCCATCGGCACATCTTCCAGCTCGTCCTCGTCGTCGATCTGGAGGATCTGGCTCGCGAGCGGCTGGCTGAGCTTGGAGCCGTCGCGATAGAGCGCGTTGGCCTTCAGCGCCAGCTTCCACGACAGCAGGTAGCTTTCGCCGCATTCCTTCACGGTCGCGCTGTTGGGCATGTTGATGGTCTTGGAGATCGCGCCCGAGATGAAGGGCTGCACCGCGGCCATCATGTGGATGTGGCTGTCGACCGAGAGCGCGCGCTTGCCGATACGGCCGCACGGATTGGCGCAGTCGAAGACGGGGAGATGCTCGTCCTTCAGGTGCGGCGCGCCTTCGAGGGTCATCGCACCGCAGACATGCAGGTTCGCCGCGTCGATGTCGGCACGGTTGAAGCCCAGCGTCTTGAGCAGGTCGAAATCGGGCTGCTCCAGCGCGGCCGCGTCGAGCTTCAGCACCTCGGTACAGAACTCCGCGCCCAGCGTCCATTTGTTGAACACGAAGCGGATGTCGAATGCGGCCTCGAGCGCGGCTTCCACCGCGCCCATCTGCTCGTCGCCGAAGCCCTTGCCGCGCAGCGCCTCATGCGTCAGCCCGGACCTCATCGTCTCCAGCGTGCCGTGGCCGACCGCGTAGGCGACGATCTCGTCGATCTGCTGCGGATTGTAACCGAGCGTCGTGAGCGCTTCGGGGACGCAGCGGTTGATGATCTTGAAATAGCCGCCGCCCGCGAGCTTCTTGAACTTGACCAGCGCGAAATCGGGCTCGACGCCGGTCGTGTCGCAATCCATCACCAGGCCGATCGTGCCGGTCGGCGCGATTACAGTGGCCTGCGCGTTGCGGTAGCCGAAATCCTGGCCCATCGACAGCGCGCCGTCCCAGGCGCGCTTGGCCGCCTGGGCGAGATCGCCCTGCTTCACCGCTTCGAGGTCGAGCGGCACGGGGTTGGTCGCAAGCTTCTCGTAGCCTTGGCGTTCGCCATGGGCCGCGCGGCGATGGTTGCGCATCACGCGCAGCATCGCGTCCTTGTTGGCACCGTATTCGGGGAACGGCCCGAGCTCGCCCGCCATCTCGGCAGAGGTCGCGTAGGAGACGCCGGTCATCACTGCGCTGATCGCGCCCGCGATGGCGCGGCCCTCGCGCGAATCGTAGGGGATGCCCGCGGCCATCAGCAGGCCGCCGATATTGGCGAAGCCCAGGCCCAGCGTGCGGTAGTCGTAGGAGAGCTGCGCGATCTCGCGGCTCGGGAACTGCGCCATCAGCACGGAGATCTCGAGCACCACGGTCCACAGCCGCACCGCATGCTCGAACGCGGCGACGTCGAACGTCTTCACGCCTTCGCCCTTCCTGAACTGCATCAGGTTCAGCGAAGCGAGGTTGCACGCCGTGTCGTCCAGGAACATGTATTCCGAGCACGGGTTCGAGGCGCGGATCTCGCCGCCGGCCGGGCAGGTGTGCCAGTCGTTCACGGTGGTGTGGAACTGGATGCCGGGATCGGCGCAGGACCACGCGGCGTGGGAGATCTTGTCCCACAGCTCGCGCGCCTTCATCGTCCTGGCCGGCTTCTTCGAGCCGCGATAGACGAGGTCCCAGTCGGAATCCTCGAGCACGGCGCGCAGGAATTCGTCGGTGACGCGCACGGAATTGTTCGAGTTCTGGCCGGAGACGGTGAGGTACGCTTCCGAATCCCAATCCGTGTCGTAGACCTTGAAGTCGATGTCCTTGAAGCCCTGCTTGGCGAAATTGATGACGCGCTCGATGTAGTTGTCGGGGATCATCGATTTGCGCGCGGCCTTGACCTCGCGGCGCAGCGCCGGGTTCTTCTTCGGATCGAAGCAGTCGTCGCCCGAGCCGTCGCAGTTGATGCACGCCTTCATGACGAGCTTGAGATGCTTCTCGGCGAGCTTGGAGCCCGCGACCATGGCGGCGACCTTCTGCTCCTCGATCACCTTCCAGTCGATGAACTGCTCGATGTCGGGATGGTCGACGTCGACGATGACCATCTTGGCGGCGCGGCGCGTCGTGCCGCCCGACTTGATCGCGCCCGCCGCGCGGTCGCCGATCTTGAGGAAACTCATCAGGCCCGACGACTTGCCGCCGCCCGACAGCTTCTCGTTCTCGCCGCGCAGGTGGGAGAAGTTCGTGCCCGTGCCCGAGCCGTATTTGAAGAGGCGCGCTTCCCGCGTCCAAAGGTCCATGATGCCGCCTTCGTTCACCAGGTCGTCCTTGACGCCCTGGATGAAGCAGGCATGCGGCTGCGGGTGCTCGTAGGACGACTGCGACTTGGTCAGCCGCCCGGTCTTGTGGTCGACATAGAAATGACCCTGGCTCGGACCGTCGATGCCATAGGCCCAGTGCAGGCCGGTGTTGAACCATTGCGGCGAGTTGGGCGCGGCCTTCTGCGTGGCCAGCATGTGGCACATCTCGTCATAGAAGGCGCGGGCGTCGTTCTCGCCGTCGAAATAGCCGCCCTTCCAGCCCCAATAGGCCCAGGTGCCGGCCAGGCGGTCGAAGACCTGCTTGGCGGAGCGCTCGCCGGTCGTCTCGGTGCTGTCGGCCTCGTGGCGCCACAGGAACTCGGGCACGCCTTCCTCGGCGATCTGGCGCAGGGCGGTGGGGATGCCCGCTTTGCGGAAATACTTCTGGGCCAGCACGTCGCAGGCGACCTGGCTCCACTCCTCAGGGACTTCGATGTCGGTCTGGCGGAAGACGACGGAACCGTCGGGATTCTTGATCTCGCTGGACGCATTGCGGAATGCGATGCCCTCATACGCGTCGCGACCTTCCACCGTGAACTGACGCCGAATACGCATGTCCTAGTGCCCCCAAATCCTTAGAGCGTTGACCCCTCCCGCGACCGCTCGGACACCGATTAGGGGACAGCTTTCCTATCGCCGGGACGGTGCCAAAGCGGCAAAGTCTCCGGCGGCAGGTCGCTCCAGGTCCGCCCAGATTTGGTGTCGCGCTCGGCGACAGACGCAAAGTATGGCCTTAGGTTCTTCGCCTTCGCAAGGCCAAAGTGGTTAATGAAATATTACCTACAAGATCTTGTGGCTTAACGGAAGTTTAAAAAGCCGCGAGTCAAGCGGGGTTTCAGAATCGCGCCGAAAATTTTTTCAAGCTCGTGACACCCACAGCCGGAAAATTGTTGGGGGACGATTGTGGATCGTTCGCGGCTCCGATTCCGCTCACAGGGAATCGCGCCCGGAGCTTGCGCACGGCTTGTCCCGCTTGTCGTAGACCAGAAGGGCCATCGGCATCGCCGGCGTGCCGAAATGCACGGGCAGGAGCTGCGCGCTCGGAATCAGCTTGGCGCGGCCGTCCTTCAACTGGATCTCCCATTTGCCGCATTGGCGGCGCTCGAAGCGGCCTAGCGAAATCCCCTGGCAGGCGACGGGCCCGCCGTCGAGATTGAGCGCCAGCTTCAGGTCGAGCGGCGCGGTCTTCAGGAACGCCGCCAGCCGGTCGAGGGTGAAATAAGCGCCTTCGGTGGTACCGATGAGAATCCGCCCGTTGCGGTCCTGGCCGAGGAAACTGCGGTTTGCGAGCCAGCCCGTTCCGCCCACTGCGCGGCTGGTGCCGCCTTCGGCAAGCAGCAGCGGATAGGAGATCATCGCCGCGTCGGCACCCTTGAAAAGGGTTTGCCAATCCTGGTTGCGCAGGTCTTGGAGCCCCACGTCCTCCGGGCGCGCGACGAACGCGCCCTGCGATGCATCGTACTGCCGCGGCCCGAGCGGATGCCCGTCGCTCACCACCGGCGTCGCCGGCCGTCCGTCGCGGGCATAGTAACTGCCGTTGACGACCAGCACCGGGCAGCGCTCCGTCATCCAGTCATCGAGTTCCTTGTCGCCGCGCGGTGCGTTGCGGACGGCGAAGCGGAACCGGGCAGGATCGATGCGCGCCAGGAGAACGCGGTCGACCGCGACGCCTTTGGCGGTGACGGGAAGCTCGCCTGCCTCGAAGCCCGGTGCCAGCGTCCGCCAGCGCAGCGCTCCGGGTTCGGGGACCGGCGCATGGGGCGCGAGCGCCATTGCGATCGGTTTCGGCAGCCAGGGATCGCTCGCATGGATGGGAATCCATACCGTCCCGCCGAAACGGACCGACAGAGCGGTTCCGCCTCCGAGCTGCAGCAAGGAACCGACGATGACGCACAGCGCCGCGGCTGTTCCCACGATCCAGGCGCGGCTTGGTTTCATGGGGCTTCCCCTTCGACGGGGAAAATGTGGCGCCACGTTTTGTCCGGAAGATGGCGGGGATCGGATCGATTCCCAACAACTTGTCATGGCCCGCGAATGAGGGCCACCCAGCTGGGTTCTGCGCGCTCTTGAAAGGTCACGCGGAGCCGCGGAGCCGCGGAGGTTCTTTTCCTCTCCGCGTCTCCGCGTGCGATTCTTAAGAGCAAGCCGATGTCACCTGGGTGGCCCGCATTCGCGGGCCATGACACTGAGGTTTTTATTGAGTACGAATCCTGACTTCCTCACAGCGTCAGGCTGAAATCCTTCGGCTCGCCGCTCGGCGCGCGGTTCAGCGCGTGGCGCAGGGCGGAGATATGCTCGTAGACGACGCGGCGCACGCGGTTGATGCCGCCGAGCGGGCGGTGCTCGTCGACGCAGTGCCAGGGCGTGTTGGAGAGGTTCTCGCAAAACGTGTCCTGCTCGGGCGTGGCGAAGGTCTGCGCGGGGATGGTGATCCGCGCGACGGGCACGAACGGCGCGGCGGCCTCGCTCCATTCGACGGTCGGGTCCTCGACCGGCATCGCGGCCGGGTCGCCGCGGAGCTGCACCATGAAGTCGAATACGGCCGACCCCTTGTCGAGCTGCGAGACCATGTTGTCGCGCAGGAAGTTCTGCGTCTGCGTCTGCTCGAAGGGCGAGAGCGCACCTGTCGGCCGCGCCGAGAACTTGCATGCCGTCTCGCCGCCGAAGCGATAGGGCGTCATGCTCCAATAGCGGATGTTGAACGGGTTGCGCGCCTTGTTGGTGAAGATCGCAACGGTGACGACGAGCTCGTGCAGCCGCCAGCGCAGCGGATTGATGCTCGGGAAGAAGAAATAGAACAGGCCCTTGGTCTGCAGGTCGATATAGTCGATCGCGTTGCGCACCATGAAGACGGGGTTGTTGATCAGGATGAAGTCCTGCGTCGTCGACGGGCTCGCCGCCACGCCCATCAGCTTGATCGCCATGCCGCGGCCGTCGAGCCTGCCGTCGGGCTGCGGCGTGCCGGCGCTGTTGGAGAATCGGATCCAGGCGTCGTAGCTGCGCGGCTCGGCGAAAATGCCGACGCGCAGGTGAGGCGGCAGGTCGTCAGCCACGCGGAACTCGGCTCGCACCAGCCCGTCGGCCTTGGCGTGCGCGTCGCGCCGCGCGATGCCGGTCTTGGCCGAGTTGCGGATCTGGGTCTCGATGATGCCGGTGATGATTTTGATCGCGTCCGCCTCGCCGGGCGGCACCACCTCGCCCGCGATCGGGGCCAGCGTCGGAATTCCGGTCGCGGACATGGCTCGAGTGCCCTTTCGGCAAATACAATAACGGATTGAATCGCGAGGCTATGGCGGCGGAGTCTTAAAGACAATCGTCACCCGGTTTCCTCTCCCCTCGTGGGGCCGCTAGCGGCAGCGTAGCGGCGACGCAAAATCTTGCGTTTGGCGGAGCGAAGCGCAGTTAAGCGTTAGATTTTGCTGGTGAGGGGGAACCGGTCTTGGCACCGTGACGCACCCCTCACCTGAAAAATCAAGGGCTTGGCCTTCGCTTCGCTCAGCCCAAACCCATGATTTCTTCGTCGCTACGCTGCCGCTCGCGACCCCTCAAGGGGAGAGGAGGTTTAAGAACTCGAACGCTCCTCCTCCAACATCGTGAGAAACTTCCGCAACACGATTTCCCCGAAGGCGTCGTTGGCGTGCACACGGTCCTTCTCGTAGGCGTATTCGGGACGCAGGATGCCGCGCGCGTCGGTGGTTTCCTTGCGCACGTCGACGATGGCGACGCCGAACTCGGAAAGCCTGGCGATCATTACCGCCTCGAAAGCGCGGCACAGGCGCACCTGGTTCTCGTGGAAGCGCTGCGGCGAGGGCACGGCATAGACGCGCTTTCCCGCATCGCGGAGCGCGCGATAGAACTCGAGCGCTCCCACGCGCGCGCTTTCCACGACCGCGCCGAAGCAGGCTTGCGAAACCATCGTCTTGCCCGGCGAGCTCTCGATCGCGAACCCTTGGTTCTCGAACGCATGGGAGAAATTCGTCGTGTTGAAGCCCACGGTCGACAGAAACGGCATGTCGGCATCGAGCAGGTCCGACAAGCCCGCATCGCTGAGCCGCTTGCCGAGCCGCTCCCGGCCCAGCTCGGTCAGCATCTGGAAGCGCCCGCGTCTGACCGTGAAAAATCGCTCGTGGAAGTTTTCGCCCGCCATGATCGAGCCGCCCACGAAGTCGAGAGCGAGGCCGCGCGCGGCCCTGAGCAGCCTGCCGGAATGCGAGTCGCCGAAGATGAAGAACTTGGGGTTCATCGAGTGTCCGGTAGCGTTTGAACATACGGCACGTCGTGCTTCGAGGCTCGCGTCCGTACGCTGTCGCTACGGACGGCTCGCACCTCAGCATGACGTGCCTGCTGCAACAGTAGCGTCATCCTGAGGTGCGAGCGCAGCGAGCCTCGAAGGGTGGCGCGTCTCTCCGCTTGAAACAGCCTCGCTCTAGCATTCGCGCCTTTGGGAAGGCTATGCGGAAAATCGCAGTTGAAACGGCGGCGGTTGCGCCCATCTCGGTTGGGCCGGTGCCGCCCCTTCATCCTTCGACCCGCCTACGCTGAAGCTTCGGCGGGCGGGCCTTAGTCTCCTGGTCCGCCGTAGCCTTGGCGAAGGCGGACGGGCTCAGGATGAAGGGTCTTATCTAACCCTCACCCTGAGCTTGTCGAAGGGCGAGGGCCGAACGGTAATATATTTATGAATCAAAGACTTATGTCTCACACAGGGAATCGAATTCAACTTTCGCAGAAAAAATTCCGGAGTGCGCTATTCGACAAAACCTCGAAAACGGAAAAAACGAATACACAGTGTAGAATACCCCGCGACGCTGCATTCCTTGGCTTGGCGCGCGGAGCGCTTCTATAGTCCGCCCGAATCCAAACGGTGCCGAAATGCCTTTCTTCTCGATGATCTTCTCGTGGTGGAAATCCGCGACCTACGGCACCTTGATGACGACCTGGTTCTCGGGCGAGGCGGTGGGGACCGACGAGTTCGGCAACCGCTACTACCAGACCAGGGACGGCAAGCGGCGCTGGGTGCTCTACAACGGCACCGTCGAGGCCTCGCGCGTGGGCGCGGAGTGGCATGGCTGGCTGCACCACACCTTCGCCGAGCCGCCGACGAGCGCGCCGTTCAAGACCAAAAACTGGGAACTCGAGCATCGCCCGAACCTCACCGGCACGGGCGGCGCCTATCGCCCGGACGGGAGCCTCGCGCGCGGCGGCGTGCGCGCGGCCGCGACCGGCGACTACCAGGCCTGGAAACCGGAATAGACGCCATGCAGAACAACACCTTCGAGACCCTGATCGGCGCGATCGTCGTGTTCGTCGCGGCGGGGTTCCTCTACTACGCCTATGCCAACGCGAATTCGCCGGGGCTTTCGGGATATGAGCTGAACGCCAAGTTCCAGCGCGTCGACGGGCTCAATGTCGGCACCGACGTGCGGCTGTCGGGCATCAAGATCGGCAGCATCTCGGCATTGACGCTCGACCCCAGGACCTATCAGGCGACGGTGCATTTGAGCATCCGCGACGACGTCAAGCTGCCTGCGGATTCCTCGGTCATGGTCACCAACACGGGCCTGCTCGGCAATTCCTATCTCTCGGTATCCCCCGGCGGCAGCGACGAGATGCTCAAGCCGGGCGGCACGATCGTGAACACGCAGGGCTCGGTCGATCTGATGAGCCTGATCGGACGGTTCGCGACCGGAGCGAATGGCGGCGGCGCAAGCAGCCCGCCGGCGAACAATCCCGCGTCCGCGCCGAACGGAGGCCATCCATGAGAACCTTCGCTCTCGCCGCGGCGGCGTTCGCCTTCGCCGTGTCCGCGCAGGCCGACACCAAGCCCACGCTGATGCTGCGCGGCCTCGACAAGATCACCGGCCGCTCGTTCGACATCGTGGCCCCGCTGGGCATGCCGGTGAAGTTCGCGACGCTGACGGTGACCGCGCGCTATTGCTATTCGACGCCGCAGAGCGAGACGCCGGAGACCGCGGCCTTCGTGCAGATCGACGACGCGCGTCCCGACAAGCCTATGCGGCGCATCTTCTCCGGCTGGATGTATGCCTCGAGCCCGGGGCTCAACGGCATGCAGCATCCGCTCTACGACGTCTGGGCGATCTTCTGCAGGACCAACGCGCCGGGCCAGGCGGCGCCGCCCGTCGTCGCCTCGCACACGCCGGTCAAGGTCAAGTCGCCGGATGCGACCGACAAGGAAGGGCTCACGGCACTTCCCGAGGGGGCCGACCAGTAGGCCGGCCGTGCGATCGCGCGCTTGAGGCGGGCGAGATATTCGCGACGGGGAATCTCCACGGTGCCGAAGCGCGCCAGATGCGCGGTCAGGAACTGGGTGTCGAGAAGCTCGAACCCGCCCGCGATCAGCCTTGCCACGAGATGGACGAGTGCCACCTTGCTCGCGTCGGTCTCGCGGCTGAACATGCTCTCGCCGAAGAACGCGGCGCCGAGCTTGACGCCGTAGAGGCCGCCCACGAGGCGTCCGTTGCGCCAGCTCTCGATGGAATGGGCATGGCCGCTCGCATGCAGCGCGGTGTAGAGGCGCAGGATCTCGGCGTTGATCCAGCTCTGCTCGCGTCCGGGCGCGGGCGCGGCGCAGGCCTTCATCACGTCGACGAAGGCGAGATCGCTCGTGACCTTGAAGCGGTCGCTCCTCACCGTGCGCGCGAGACGGCGTGGTACGTGGAAGGCGTCGAGCGGGAGGACGCCGCGCCTGTCCGGCGAGACCCAGAAAAGCTCCGAGTCCTCGCGCCGCTCCGCCATGGGGAAGATGCCCTCGGCATAGGCGCGAAGCAGGATGTCGGGCGTGAGGTGCGGGCTGCCGTGCATGGCCCGAGAATGCGCGAAACCACGCCGGGCGTCACGTCCCGTTGAACGGCCGGCGTTTTTGGGCTATCGAGGATCGCGCTGCGGCCTTTGCCGCGGACTTTGTTGGAGGCGCCATGTCGACCGTCAGCAGCAGCCACCGCTTCGCGCGGTGCGGCGGCTCGCGCCTCGGCCCCGGCTGAGCGCGCCCCAGTTCTCGCACCGCATCTTTTTCGAAAATCTGCGAGGACCAAATGCACAATCTCGATTCACGCATACAGGCTTATCTTCGTGCGCACGCGCTGCGCATGGCCGACCATGAGCGCAACGGCCCGTTCCTGAGCGCCTTCGACGAAGTGTCGGACAACCCCTATCGCAACTACGCCGTTCCCGACGACGGCGCGAAGCCGTCCCCCGACGACGTCGCTGCGCTCGAAGCGGCGTTCATCCGCCGCCGCCGCAAGCCCCGGCTGGAATACATCGCCGCCGCGGCGCCTGAGGTGGAAGCCGCGCTGTTGGCGCGGGGCTTCGCGGTGGAGGAGCGCTATCCGATCCTCACCTGTCTGAGCGGTGAGGTGCGCGATCTTCCGGGTATCGACGTCGTCGAGGTACGCGCCGATGCGGATGTCGTCGCCGCGGCCGAGGCGTTGTCGCAGGCCTATGGCAACGACGCGCCCTATCCCGATCCGTTGCGCCGGTTGATGGAGCAGGGGGGCGCACTCGCGATCGTCCGCGATGGGGAAACGGTGGCCGGCGCAGGGATGGCCACGCCGCAGCACGAAGGCGTCACGGAGGTCGCCGGCATCGGCGTGCGCGAAAACTTCCGGCGGCGCGGCATGGCCGGCGCGCTGACCGCGTTCCTTGCGCGCACGGCCTTCGCGCGCGGGGCGACGCTCGCCTGGCTGACGCCGGGAAGCGAGCGCGCGGAGCGCGTCTACGAACGCGCGGGCTTCAGGCGCGCGTCCGTGCAACTCCACATCTCGAAGGAGGTCAGCTTCGATCTATAGCCCAAGGGCCGGGACCGGCGGCGGCGATGTAGAGGAAGACGAAGCAGAACAGGATCGCCGCGTCGCCTTTGTTCTGGGCCGGGAACAGGCCGCCCATGCGCACATGCACCATCCAATAGGCGACCGCCATCTCGCCGGAGCAGATGAAGGCCGCGATGCGCGAGAACAGGCCGAGCACGATCAGCGCGCCGCCGACGAGCTCGATCCAGCCCGCGGCCATGATGATCATGGCCTGGTCGGGCGGGACAGGCATGGGCGCGGGAAAGCCGAAGATCTTCTGGATGCCGTGCTCCAGGAACAGAAGGCCCGTGACGATGCGCAGCACGCTCAGCAATTGCGGCTGGTATTTCGTGAGAAATCCCATTGAAATCCCCCTCCTTGAGGCCAAGTCAGCTTAACAGAGTCGGACCATGACGGAAGCTAGACCCCCGCGTCACTGGAGCGAAATCGCGCTGGCGGTGGCCGCCCTGTTCGTCTCCGCCGTGTCGCTCTGGGTCGCGATCCGCACTGAGGACGCCAACGAGAAGCTGGTCGCGGCGAGCGTGTGGCCGTTCCTGCAGGTCCAGGTCAGCAACGCCGATCCGGACACCAGGCTCGATCTGATATTCGAGGTGGTGAACACCGGCGTGGGGCCGGCGAAGATCGAAAGCTTCGAATTGTTCTACAAGGGCAAGCCTTACACTTCGGGCAACCAGCTGCTCGGCGACTGCTGCGGCTATCGCGTGGTGAAGGCGACGTCGCCCGACGCCAAGAACCACACGCCGCTCGCCACCGGCACGGTGCAGGGCATCGTGCTGCGCGCCGGCGACAAGGAGGACTTCATCCGCTACAAGCTGGGCAGCGACAACCTCGCCGTCTGGAGCGCGCTCAACGAGGCGCGCGACCAGATCAGCTATCGCATCTGCTATTGCTCGGTGCTGAACGAATGCTACCGCGGCGAGCTGCGCTCCGAACTCTACTTTCCCGGCCAGCTGCATCCGGAGAAGGTCAAAGCGTGTCCCGCGCCGGCGGTGGCGTATACGAAGTAAGTTCTGTTCCTCTCCCCTTGAGGGAGAGGAAGAAAAATCATGGGTTTGGGCTGAGCGAAGCGAAGACCAAGCCCTTGATTTTTCAGGTGAGGGGTGAGTCCGGCGGTCCGAAACAATCTCCCCTCACCAGCGAAATCTAAGCACTTAACTCCGCTGCGCTCCGTTAAGTGCAAGATTTCGCGTCCTCTCCCTCAAGGGGAGAGGAAAGCTTGAACATACGTTCCGTACACGGAAAATAATTTGCGCCGCACCCCTTGAACTCCCGGTTGCAATCACCATTTCTCGATGCGGAAAGTTGTGGAGCGTGTATGCCGGTGACCTGATGAGGCCTGGGCACGTCAGACAGGGAAGGGCGCCAGTCCAGGCGCGCCCGCGGAACTTTACGTTCCATGATCCCGCGGACGACAAGCGAACGTGTCCGTTCGTCGCTCATTGATTTGGGTGGCGGCTGCCCGCCGGAGCGTCGAAACCAAAAAAGCCCGCCCGGTCGCGTCCCCCGAGCGGGCTTTGTGTTGTAGGCGCTGTGATAGGGACCGGAGAGAATTCAGGCCGTGTTGAAGGCGGAGCTTGCGGCACGTCGTGCTTCGAGGCTCGCCTTCGGCTCGCACCTCAGCATGACGTGCCTACTGCAGCAGTAGCGTCATCCTGAGGTGCGAGCGTAGCGAGCCTCGAAGGATGGCGCGCAGCTCAGCTCAGTTCTGGTGGCTCTTCAGCCAGTGCTCGAGCCAGTGGATGTGATAGTCGCCGTTCAGGATATCCGGCTCGCGCACGAGCTTCTGAAAGAGCGGGGTCGTCGTCTCGATGCCGCCGACGACGAGCTCGTCCAGCGCGCGGCGCAGGCGCATCAGGCATTCGTTGCGGTTGCGGCCGTGGACGATGAGCTTGCCCGCAAGGCTGTCGTAATAGGGCGGGATCTTGTAGCCGTCGTAGATCGCGGAGTCGAAGCGCACGCCCAACCCGCCCGGCGAATGGAACGCGGTGATGAGCCCGGGCGAAGGCTGGAAGGTGAAGGGGTTCTCGGCGTTGATGCGGCACTCGATCGCGTGGCCCGAGAAGACGATGTCCTTCTGCGCGAACTCCAGCCTGCCGCCGGCGGCGATGCGGATCTGCTCGCGCACGATATCGATGCCGGTGATCGCCTCGCTCACCGGATGCTCGACCTGCAGGCGCGTGTTCATCTCGATGAAATAGAAGCGCCCGTCCTCGAACAGGAACTCGATCGTGCCGGCGCCGAGATAGCCGAGCTTCTTGAGCGCGGTGGTGACGACCTCGCCGATCTCGTCGCGCTGCGCGGAATTGAGCGCGGGCGAGCCCGCTTCCTCCCAGACCTTCTGGTGGCGGCGCTGCAGCGAGCAGTCGCGCTCGCCCAGATGCACGACGTTGCCATGGCCGTCGGCCAGCACCTGCACCTCGATGTGGCGCGGGGTCTGCAGGTATTTCTCCATGTAGACCTGGTCGTTGCCGAACGCGGTCTTGGCCTCATGCCGCGCGGTCGAGAGCGCGAACGAAAGCTCGGACGGCGTCTGCGCCACCTTCATGCCGCGCCCGCCGCCGCCGGCCGTCGCCTTGATCAGCACGGGATAGCCGATCTCGGCTGCCGCCGCCGCAGCATCGGCGTCCGACACCGCGCCGTCCGAGCCCGGCACGGTCGGGATGCCGGCCGCCTTCACCGCCTGCTTGGCGGTGATCTTGTCGCCCATCATGCGGATGTGCTCGGGCTCGGGCCCGATGAAGGTGATCTTGTGCTCCTTCACGATCTCGGCGAAGCGCGCGTTCTCGGAAAGGAAGCCGTAGCCGGGATGGATCGCCTCGGCGCCGGTGATCTCGCAGGCGGCGATGATCGCGGGGATGTTGAGATAGGACTGCGTCGCGGGCGGCGGGCCGACGCACACGCTCTCGTCGGCGAGGCGCACATGCATGGCGTCGGCGTCGGCGGTGGAATGGATCGCCACCGTCGCGATGCCCATCTCCTTGCATGCGCGGTTGATGCGGAGCGCGATCTCGCCGCGATTGGCGATGAGGACCTTCTCGAACATCAGACGATGACGAGCAGGGTCTGGCCGAACTCGACCGGTTGGGCGTCGGTGACGCAGATCTCGTGGATCTTGCCGGCGCGCGGAGCGGTGATCGGGTTCATGGTCTTCATCGCCTCGACGATGAACAGCGTGTCGCCCTCCTTCACCGTGTCGCCGACCTTGACGAAGGGTGGCTTGCCGGGCTCAGGCGAGACATACACGGTGCCGACCATCGGCGACGGCACGGCGCCCGGATGCGGTCCCTTCGGCGCGGCCGGCGCTTCCGCCGCGGCGGCGGCAGGCGCGCCGCCGGCAGCCGGCGCATGCACGATCGCCTGTCCCACCTGGCGCGCGACGCGGATGCGCGCGCCGTTGTGCTCGATCTCGATCTCGGTGAGGCCGGTCTCGGTCAGGAGGCCCGCGAGCTCGCGAACCGCGTCCGCGTCGACGCCGGACTTGGGCTTCTCGCCATTGCCGAAGCGGGCGCCGAGCGACTTCATGTTCTTGATGGGCATGCGCCTATTCCTTGAGAAGGGCGGCGATCGCGTCGACCGCGAGCACGTAGCCGTTCGCGCCCAGACCGCAGATCACCCCGGTTGCGGCCTTCGCGATGAAGGAGCGCTGGCGGAACGGTTCGCGGGCGTAGGGGTTGGAGAGATGGAGTTCGATGATCGGATGGGTGAGCGCGCGGCAGGCGTCGAGAAGCGCGACCGAGGTATGCGTGAACGCGCCCGCGTTCAGGATCAGCCCGCAGCCCTTCGTGCGGCATTCCTGGATCCAGTCCACGAGCACGCCTTCGTGGTTCGACTGCTTGAAGACGACCAAGAGGCCGTGGGTCTTCGCCCGCGCGGCTGTGAGCTTGCCGATGTCCGCGAGCGTCGTCGTCCCATAGATCTCCGGTTCCCGCTCCCCTAAGAGGTTGAGGTTCGGGCCGTTGATCACATATATGGGTAAGGCCTTGGCTTTCTTTGGCATTTCCAGGTTCTGGCATTGCGCCGCGGGGCGGATTCGCCCCTTATACTGGTCCGGCGTCCCGACGGAAACACCCAAAGGCGGCTTTGGTTTGTTGACCACCCCGCGCCTCACGATTACGAGAAACCCATGTCCCTGACCGTCACCATCAACGGCGAAGCGCGCGAGCTGAGCGGCGCGATGAGCGTCAGCGCTCTTCTTTCCAGCCTCGGCATGGATCCGGCGAAGATCGCGGTCGAGCGCAACCTGCAAATCGTGCCGCGCTCGCAATACGGCGCGGTTCAGCTGGGGCAGGGCGACCGTCTGGAGATCGTCCACTTCATCGGCGGCGGCAACGCGCCGGCTCAAGCCCCCGTCGACAAGCCCTTCGTCGTGGCGGGGCGCACGCTCAGATCGCGCCTCATCATCGGCACCGGCAAGTACAAGACCTACGCCGAGAACGCCGCGGCCCTCGAGGCAAGCGGCGCGGAGATGGTCACCGTCGCGGTGCGTCGCGTGAACCTGACCGATCCGAACCAGCCCAAGCTCGTCGATTTCATCGATCCGAAGAAATACACCTACCTGCCGAACACCGCCGGCTGCTTCACCGGCGAGGATGCGGTGCGCACGCTGCGCCTGGCGCGCGAGGCGGGCGGGTGGACGCTGGTGAAGCTGGAAGTCCTCGGCGACCGCAAGACGCTCTATCCCGACATGATCGAGACCCTGCGCGCCACCGAGCTGCTCATCAAGGAAGGTTTCCAGGTGATGGTCTATTGCAGCGACGATCCGCTGATGGCCAAGCGCCTGGAGGAGCTGGGCGCGAGCGCGATCATGCCGCTCGCCGCTCCCATCGGCTCCGGCCTGGGCGTGCAGAACCCGGTCAACATCCGCATGATCATCGAAGAGGCGAAAGTGCCCGTGATCGTCGACGCGGGCGTGGGCACCGCGTCGGATGCGGCGGTCGCAATGGAGCTCGGCTGCGACGGCGTGCTGATGAACACCGCCATCGCCGAAGCCAAGGACCCCGTGATGATGGCGCACGCGATGAAGCACGCGGTCGAGGCGGGACGCCTTGCCTATCTCGCCGGCCGCATGCCGAAGAAGCGCTACGCCGATCCGTCGAGCCCGCTGGCGGGGTTGATCTAGGCCTTGATCTTCTCGATCCACGCCGCGAAGGCGGCGAGGAATTTGCCCAGGAACTCGCGCGTCGAGTCGCTGGTGATCTTGCCCTCGGCGTCGAACAGCTTGTTGGCGCCGCCGATATAGGCCTCGGGCTGCTGCAGCACCGGCACGTCGAGGAACACGAGCGACTGGCGCAGGTGGTGATTGGCGCCGAACGCACCGATCGCGCCCGGCGAGACGCTGACGACCGCGCCTGGCTTTCCCGCCCAAACGCTCTTGCCGTAGGGACGCGAGCCCACGTCGATGGCGTTCTTGAGGCCGCCGGGGACGCTGCGATTGTATTCCGGCGTCACGAACAGCACCGCGTCGGCGCGGCGGACGCGGTCGCGGAACGCCGTCCAGGATGCCGGCGGGCTGGCTTCCGCATCCTCGTCATAGAGCGCGAGGTCGCGGATCTCCACGATCTCGAGCTTGAGCCCGGACGGGGCCATGGCCGCCAGCGCGTTCGCGGCCTTGCGGTTGTAGGACTCTTTTCGAAGGCTGCCGACGAGCACGGCGACGTCACGGGCGGTCATGGGATGGAAAACGCCTCAGCTCTTCCAGAGTTGCTCGAGCTCGTCCTTGGTGACCTCGCCCGAATGGGCCTTGCCGTTGACGATGAAGAGCGGCGTGCCGGTGAGCTTGACGCGCTCGGCCAGCGCATGCGCCTCGGCCATCTGTTGCGTGATCGCGGGGTCCTTGAGGTCGGCCATCAGGCGGTCGAGGTCGAGTCCCGCTTTTTTGGCCGCGTCGACGGTCTCGTTCGGGCCGATCTCGCCCGTCTCGCCCATCAGCGCGAAGTGGAACGCGACGTACTTGCCCGGCTGGCGGCGCGCGGCCAGCGCCGAGCGCGCGGCGTTGTCCGACGCCTGGCCGAAGATCGGCAGCTCGATGAAGGCGAAGCGCGTGTCGCCCTTGTGCGCCTCGTAGAATTTCTGGACGACCGGGAAGGTGTGCCGGCAATGCACGCAATTGTAGTCGAAGAACTCCACCACCGTTTTCTTCGCGTCCGCGGGCCCGGTCACATAAGCGACCTTGGGATCGAGAACGTGAGCGAGGCCGAGCTTGTCGACGGCGTTCTGGGTGTCTTTCGTTTCCTCGGCGTCGCTGTCGGCCTGCATCTTGGCCTGCATCTCGATCAGGACTTCGGGATGCGCGAGCAGATAGGCATGGAATTGCCTGTCGGACGGGCCGGGGAAATAGCCCAGCCGCGCCGCGCCGAAGACGGCGCCGGTTGCGACCACCGCTCCCAGGAGCCCGGCGAGCGCCGCTATCCGCCGCTGGCCGGTCAACGCCGGCTGTCCTTCAACAGGGGCGTCACGATCGCGACGATGTCGTTCGCCCGCTGCCATTCGGGCGAGCCTTCCGGAAGCTCCTTCGCGGCGCGCTTGGCAAAGACGAGCGTGGCCGGGCTGCTCTCGGCGTAAAAGCGCTCCGCGGTCGCGAGATCCGCCATCGGCTGGTTGCCGAGCGCGCTGTAGCCCTGCGCCGCCTCGTACCACGCGAACGGATCCTCGTTGTCCTGGTTGAGCGCGATCTTGAGATTGTCGACGGCGGATTGGGCGAGCGCCTTCTTCTCGGTCGCGAGCTGCGCCGCGGCCAGCGCCACGCGCAGCTCCGGCGCGTCGGGAAGGATGTCGACGGATTTCTGATACGGCGCCAGCCCGCGCTCGGGCTGGCTCATCTGCACGTAGATCTGCCCGAGCATTTCATAAAAATAAGGATTGTTGGGCTCGTCCTTGACGAGGCTGTTGATCTCTTCGAGCGCGAGCTTGAGATCGGGCTTGCGCATATAGGCCATCGCGCGGGCGTAACGCGCGGGCTTGCTCATGTTCTTCGGCGGATAGAATTTGAGGACGTCCGGAACGGGCGCGAGATAGCCGAGCATCTTGGCCTTGATCATGTCGAACTCGTGCTGCGCCTCGGGCGAGTCCGTGACGTTGGCGTAGGGCGACGCGTCGGCGATGGTCTGCAGCGTCGCCACGCGGTCGCGGTCGGCCGGATGGTCGGTCGCGAACCGGTCGGGATGGGCGGAAGCGCGCGCGCTTTCGTCGGCCATGCGCTGGAAGACGTTGACCATGCCTTCGCCGGATTGATGCGTCATGCGCAGATATTTCTGGCCCATCGTGTCGGCGGTGGCTTCCTGCGCACGGCTGAACTCGTTGAACTGCGCCTGCGCCGCCTGCTGGCCGGCCATCATGATCGCCATGGTCGCGTCGCCGCCGCCCGCCGCGGCCGCGGCGATCCCGACGATCATCGAAAGCAGCATCGGGACATAGGCCTTCTTGATGGCCGCGGTATCGCGCACCAGATGTCCGCCGGCGATGTGGCCGGTCTCGTGCGCGAGCACGCCGATGAGCTCGTTGGGCGTGCGCAGCTGGATGAACAGCCCGGAATTGACGAAGATGTTCTGGCCTTCGGCGGCGAACGCGTTGATCGTCGAATCGTTGACGATGTAGAGCTTCACCGCGCCCGGATCGAGGCCGGCAGCCTTGATGATGGGGTCTTCGTAGGATTTGAGCGTGCGCTCGGTCTCGGTGTCCTGAAGCAGGGAAATCTGCGCCGATGCCGGCGCCGCCGGGAGCCAGGCGGCAATCGCGATGCACAGAGCGGCGAGCCGCGCCGTGGTCATGCCGCGAATGGGGTTGCAAATCGTCAAGGCTTGCACTCTCCTTTGGCCTGCCGCCCGCTATCCCGCCCGACCGTAGGTGCGTGGCGGCGGCACGTCAACGCAAGGCGGAATGGCACCCTGACGGTGCGGCCGAAGATGGACGTTTCTTCATTCGCCCGGGCGCGGGTTCTCTTCCAAAAAGCCAGCCAAAGACATGACGAAATCGATGCTCACTTCGCGCCTTCTGTCGGGCATCACGGGCGCGGCGTTGCTCGCCGGATGCTCCTCCGACCTCGGCATCAAGCCCGAAGGTCCCAAGCAGGGCGCGTTCCTTGTCGGCGACGAGCCTTACGCGGTGAAGGCGGCCGCGACCGTCATGTCGCAGGGCGGCAACGCGGCCGATGCCGCGGCGGCGATGTATTTCGCGCTATCGGTCACCTATCCGGTGTCGGCGGGACTGGGCGGCGGCGGTATCTGTCTGGTGCACGACCCCAAGAGCGGGCGCAACGAGGAGTTCGATTTCCTCGCGCGCAGCACGGCGTCGGGCGGCGCGTTCGCAGTGCCGGGCAACGCGCGCGGCATCGCGCTGATGCAGACCTCTTACGGCGCGCTTTCGTGGGCCCGCGCCGTCTCGCCCGCGGAAGGATTCGCGTCGACCGGATTCCCCATCTCTCACGCGCTGGCCGAGCGGCTGAACGCTTCGGCCGACGTCATCCGCCTCGATGCTGGCCTGTCGGCGGAGTTCCTGGACGAGTCCGGCCATGTGAAAGCGGCCGGCAGTATCGTGTCCAACCGCGATCTCGCCGACACGCTCGCGGCGATCCGCGTCGAGGGCTCCGGCGCGCTCTACCATGGCTCCATCGGTGAAAGGATCGCTGCGTATTCCACGGCGCAAGGCGGCACGATCCAGGAGGGCGAGCTTTCGTCCTACGCGGCCGCGCGAACCGCTCCGCATGTGATACGTCTGAGCGGCGAGAACGTCATGCTGCCGGATGGCGGAACCGGCGCGGGCGTCTTCGCGGCGACCTTGTTCGACAACATCGCGCGCGCGGGCGGAGCCAACACCGAGGCGGCCGTCGTCGAGGGCACCAAGAAGGCTCTGAACGGATTCAACGTCGCCAACCTGCCCAACGATCTGGGCTCGACGGGTTTCGCCGTGACCGACGCGAGCGGCCAGGCGGTCGCCTGCGCGGTGACGATGAACGGACCGTTCGGCTCGGGCCACACCGCGCAAGGCACGGGCGTCGCGCTCGCCAAGGCGCCGTCGTCGGGGCCCGCGGGCCTCGCCGCGGCGTTCCTCACGCCGGTGCTCGCGACGGACGGCAGCGGGCAGCTCCTTCTGGCAGGCGCAGGTGCGGGCGGGCCGATCGGAACCGCTTCGATCGCCGACGCGCTCGCACGGCTGAGCAAAGGCGAGATCGTCACGCGCCGCGGCAAGGCAGGCGGCCCCGACGCCGCGCTCTACGACACGGTCAACGCGATCCTCTGCGACAACGGCAATTGCACCGCCTTGCCCGACGCCGGCGCGAGCGGGCTTGGGATAGCGCCGTAGCGCCTACTCCTCGCTGCGGAAGGTGCGTTGCCACCAGCCCTTCTTGGGCGGCTGGGGCGGCTCCGCCGGCAGCGGTTCTGCGGCCGGGGCAGATGCTTCTTCCGGCGCGGGTGGCGGCGCGATCGGCTCGGCGATGATCCCAGGCGCGCGCGCGATCGTTTGCGCGTGCTCGCCGGTGAGCGACCAGACGGGCGTCGACGAGCCGTTGGGCATAGCCACAGGCGTCTCGATCTCAGGCCGCACGATCTGCGCCTCGTAAGACGGTATCGGTTCGTGCTCGGTGCCGTTGCTTTGAGCCGGCGCGTTCATCGCGTCCATATGCTCGCCCGATTGATCTGCGGGACGGTTGCCGCTTCCGCCGCGCTTGCCGCGACGGCGGCGGCGCTTCTTGCGCGGTGCGCCGGGCTGGCCTTCGACGCCAAGCGGCGCTTCGACGGACAGGACCGCGACCTCGGCAGCCGGCGCGCTCTCGCCTTCGGGCGGAAGCGACGGCTGCGGCGCGGGCTGGTGATGCTGATGCTGATGGCTTTGCTGGCCGTGCGGCTGCGGCGGACGCTCGCCGCTGCTGTGGCCGCGGCCGCCGCGGCGACGGCGGCGACGCTTCGACGAACCCGGCTGTTGCGGCTGCTGCTGGCCGTTCTGATGCTGCGGCGCTTCCGCTTCAGCTTCCTCGATCTCGTCGGCTTCCTCGGCCTCGATGATTTCCTCGGGCTCTTCCTCGGCGGGCGGAGGCACGAATTCGGTCTTGAAGGCGACGGAGAGCTTGGCGCTTTCCTCCGGCGTCTTCTGCGCGGTGCGCTCGATCTCGAACGTGCCGACCATCAAGCCTTCCTTCGGCTCGAAGGTGATCGACATCTGGTAGTCGCCCTCGATGCGCGCGAGCTCGCGGCGCTTCTGATTGAGGGTGTAGATCGCGACGTCGGAGGCAATGCGCACGACCACCGCCGAAGCCTTGAGCTTCTGGCCCTCTTCCTCCAGGCCGCGCAGCAGGCGCAACGCGGTGGATTCGACGGCGCGCACGATGCCCTGGCCGCCGCAATGCGGGCAGGGGACCGTCGAGCCCGCGATGACGCCGGCGCGCAGGCGCTGGCGCGACATCTCGAGCAGGCCGAACTGGCTGATCTTGCCGATCTGCACGCGGGCGCGGTCGTTCTTGACCGCGTCGCGCATGCGCTTCTCGACGTCGCGGTCGTTGCGGCCGTCCTCCATGTCGATGAAGTCGATGACGATGAGGCCGGCGAGGTCGCGCAGGCGGAGCTGGCGGCCGACCTCGTCGGCGGCTTCGAGATTGGTCTTGCGCGCGGTCTCCTCGATCGAATGCTCGCGCGTCGCGCGGCCCGAGTTGACGTCGATCGAGACGAGCGCCTCGGTCTGGTTGATGACGATGTAGCCGCCGGATTTGAGCGTCACGGTGGAGGAGAACATCGCGTCGAGCTGCGCCTCGATGTGATGTCTCTGGAACAACGGCACGGCCTCTTTATAAGGCTTCACGTTCTTGGCGTGGCTGGGCATCAGCATCCGCATGAAGTCCTTGGCGTTGCGGTAGCCTTCGTCGCCCTCGACGATCACCTCGCCGACGTCCTTGTTGTAGAGATCGCGGATCGCGCGCTTGATGAGGTCGCCTTCCTCGTAGACGCGCGCGGGCGCGTTCGACTGCAGCGTCAGCTCGCGGATCTGGTCCCACATGCGCAGCAGGTATTCGTAGTCGCGCTTGATCTCGACCTTGGTGCGGCTTTCGCCCGCGGTGCGGATGATGAGCCCCATGCCTTCGGGCAGCTCGAGCGCCTGCGCCGCGGATTTGAGGCGCTTGCGGTCATTGGCGTTGGTGATCTTGCGGCTGATCCCGCCGCCGCGCGGCGTGTTGGGCATCAGTACGCAATAGCGGCCGGCGAGCGAGAGATAGGTCGTCAGCGCCGCGCCCTTGTTGCCGCGCTCTTCCTTGACCACCTGGACCAGGATGATCTGGCGGCGCTTGATGACTTCCTGGATCTTGTAGTGGCGCTTGCGCAGGAAACGCTGCGGCGGACGCTGCTGCTGGAGCGCGCGGGCCGGCTCGGCTTGTCCCGGCGCCGCATCGCCATGCATTTCCTCGTCCGAGGACTGCTCCGGATCGGCGACATGGGCGTGGAACTCGACGGGCTCTTCCGCGGTTTCGCCTTCAGGGATCGCCGATGCCTCGATGCCTTCCGCGGATTCGTTCTCTTCTTCGTCGCTCTCTTCATCGGTGGCGTGATTGTCGAAGATTTCTTCCTGGTCGTCGTTGTCGGCATGCGCCTCGATGACGCGTTCATCGGCGGCGGTCAGCTCGGCCACCTGTTCCGTTTGCGTCTCTTCCGAGAATTCAGGCGCGCCTTCCATGGCGCCTTCTTCACCGTCTTCCGCCGAGTCCGGCTTCGGACCGGGCGCGATGTCGAAGGATTCGATTTCCTCGTCGGAGCGGCGGCGCGCTTCGGCTTCCTGCTCGGCGAGCAGCGCCAGGCGGTCGGCGACCGGGATCTGGTAGTAGTCGGGATGGATTTCCGAGAAGGCGAGGAAACCCTGCCGGTTTCCGCCGTACTCGACGAAGGCCGCCTGCAGCGACGGCTCCACGCGCGTCACCTTGGCAAGGTAGATGTTGCCTTTGAGCGGCCGCTTGGAGGCGGCCTCGAAATCAAATTCCTCGACCTTCTGACCGTCGAGAACGACCACCCGTGTCTCTTCCGGGTGGCTGGAGTCGATAAGCATGCGCTTGGGCATTGAGTTCTCCGCGCGTGCTGCGTGCCCACGCCGCGCCCGATGGCGCAGACGAAGAGGGGACGAGCCGCGTTGTTGGGGAGAGCCGACGCGGAATTTCCCGCTGCGGGTGGACCGCTGCTGTCATGGGAAATGCGCGAGCTCTGTGGTTCATTGAAAAAAGATCGCTGTCGTGCCGGCGAACCGGCGGTACTTCCTTGGACCCGAGGTCCGGCTGCCGCGCTCTTGGGCCGCATATAGGCCCGCTCCACGAAGCAGCATATGAATCCCTTGTAGGGTGCCCCGCCCGTCACGGCAAGGGGACCGAACGCGCCATGTTGGCACCCGATATGGTCAATATCCGGTAAACTAGGAAATTAAGCCCAAGGTCATGACCGCCGTTTGCCTGATCGGGAACTCCCATGTCGGCGCCCTGAAGCTGGGTTGGCCGGAAATCGAGGCTCAATTCCCTGGCTTTGCGCTGGATTTCTATGCCTCGGCGGGCCAGTCGATGCGGCTCGAAGTCGGGGACGGCAAGCTGGTGCCGCCGACCCCTGAGATCCGCAAGCGCTTGGCGGCCACAAGCGGCAAAAGCGGGGATATCGAGGCCGGCTACGACGCCTATGTGGTCTGCGGGCTCACCTTGAGCTCCATGCGGGCCCTGCACGCCTGCAATACCAAGTCCACGGAGCTGCGGCAGGCCGGCGCCGAGGATTTCTCGCGGGCCATGGAGCCGGCGCTGCGTGGCGCCATCGCCGTAGATGTCGTGGCCAAGCTGCGCAAGATCACCACAGCCCCGATTTTCCTCATCGGCACGCCCTACGGCGCCCATGTCCGCCACGAGCAGCTCTGGGAAAAGCTCAAATCCCGCGGCCATGAAGAGGTCGTCGCGCGAGCTTACAACCTGGCCTGCAAGAAGATCGCGGAGGAGTTGTCGGCGACCTTCGTTCCGCAACCGCCCGAGACGGTCGCGGATAACGGCTTCACGACCCGCGAGGCGTTCTTCCTCTTTGCGCTCGACTATGTGCGCAGCGAGAAGGCGGAGCACACCCATATGAACGCAGGCTTCGGCGCCATCGTGCTGCGCGATGTGTTGGAGAAAGCACGCGCGGCGCTCGCGTAAGCAATTGCGCGTGAACGGCCTTTGCCTTTTGTGAATTTGAGGTAACACTGCGAGACCAAGCTCGGCCGTGGGGGCGATGCCGGCGGGAGGCGTCCGCGCGCGGACACGGGCAGGGGCATGCGTATGGGCAAAATATTCTTTCGCGCCGCGCTGGCGGGTTCGGCGCTGTTGGCCGCGGTTGCGGCGGCAGGCGCGCAGGAGCAGCCGCCTGAGACCGTCGTCGTCACCGGCACGCGCATCCCGCGCCCGGCCTACGACCTTCCCAATCCCGTGGCGACCGTGAATGCCGATGAGATCCAGCACAGCGGCACGACGAACCTCACCGACTATCTGAAGCGTATCCCGGCGCTCGCGGGCTCGCTCGGCGATTTCGCGACCAGCGGCTACAACACGCCGGCCGCGAACGACCTGTCCTCGCTCGGCGGCCTCAACCTTCTCGACCTGCGCAACCTCGGCTATGTGCGCACGCTGGTCCTGATCGACAATCACCGCACGGTGAGCGAATCCACCGGCAGCGCCGCGGTCGACATCGACTCCATACCGATCTCGCTCGTCGACCGCGTCGACGTGTCGACGGGCGGAGCCTCCGCGGTCTACGGCGCCGACGGCGTATCGGGCGTGGTCAATTTCGTGATGAAGCACGACCTCGAAGGCGTCCACGCCAAGGTCCAGTTCGGCACGGCGGCGGAAGGCGGCGGCAGCAAGATGACCGAGAGCCTCGCGGTCGGGCACAATTTCGACGACGACAAGGGCAACATCTCGATTTCCTACGAGAACTCGAACCAGGACCGCCTGTTCTTCACCCAGCGCGGCATCACCTCGGTCGGCGGCTTCACGGCCTTCGTGCCCAACCCGCTCAACGTTCACGACCGGAAGAAGCACCTGATCCCGGATTTCATCCCGACCAACGACGCCGAGTTCATCTTCTCCGCGCCGGACGGGGCGATCACGACCGATCTGGACAGGGAAACCAACAAGGGCAAGTTCCCGAACTTCCTCGGCGACGGCGATCCGTTCGACATCGGCACCTATGTCGGCGGCGGCGTCTCCATCGGCTCGTCGGGCATGCCGTTCGCCAACGACCTGCAAGGCGATTTCCAGCCGGACGCGATCCGCCACATCGCGCAGATCAGCGGCACCTACAAGTTCTCGCGCTGGTTCCGGCTCGAGAGCAGCTTCCAATATGCCGGCATCGACACGACCTCGAAATCCTACCCGACCTTCGACGACTCGACGGTGCTCCTGCCCGACAACGCCTTCATATCGCCCGTCGTCGCCGCGGCGATCATGGGCAACGGCAAGGACGAAGGCATCCTGCGCGAGGATTATCTCGAGCTGCGCAACGCCGAAGAGGTGAAGCGCAACACCTATCGCGCCAGCTTCGACGCCGCGGGCGACGTGCCGAGCCCGTCCTTCCTGGACAAGCTGCGCTACGACGCCAGCTTCGTCTACGGCCAGACCGACGTCGACGACATCGACCTGCACAACCGCATCGAGGACCGCTTCTTCGCCGCGCTGGACTCCGTCATCGATCCGGCGACGGGCAAGGCCACCTGCCGCTCCAACCTCGATCCGTCCGCGCGGCCGCCGGATCTGCACAAGGTCATCCGTGGCTTCTTCCAGTTCACCGACACCGATACGCTCAACCCGGACGATTTCCCCTTCACCTTCACGCCGGGACCGGATTCGGGCTGCGTGCCGTTCAATCCCTTCGATCCCCACTTCAACAATGCCGCCGCGATCGCCTGGATGACGACGAACACCCATACCAAGGGCGTCATCACCCAGAGCGTGTTCAACGGCTTCTTCAGCGCCGATGTGCCCTTCGTGCAGAAGCTCGGCACGGCCGAGCCGCTCAGCCTCGTGCTCGGCGGCGAGTACCGCAAGGAGACCAGCGAATCCAATCCCGATGCCTTGGAGGCCGACGGGCTGGTATGGATCGGCGGTCAGTCGCCCGTCAAAGGCGCGTTCGACGTGGGCGAAGAGTTCGCCGAAGCGTCCTTGCCGATCCTCAAGGATCAGCCCTTCGCCAAGGAACTCTCGATCGAAGGCGCGGTGCGCCAATCCGACTATTCGACCGCGGGCAACAGCACGAGCTGGAAGTTCGGCGGCGTCTATTCGCCCATCGGCGGGCTCAAGTTCCGCGCCACCGACGCGGTCGCGGTGCGCGCGCCCAATATCGGCGAGCTGTTCGCGCCGCTGGAGCACGGCTTTGCCTTCGTCAACGATCCCTGCGACAGCCTCTACAACCAGCAGGGCACGACATTCCGCATTCCCAATTGCACGGCGGTGTTCGCGCTGCTCGGCCTTCCCTACGATCCCAACAACGAGAACATCCAGACAGACCAGAGCACGCCCAACATCATCGGCGGCAACACGCATCTTTTGCCCGAAACGGCGCGCACGCTGACGGCCGGCATGGTGATCCAGCCCGACGCGATCCCGGGCTTCGCGCTTTCCGTCGACTGGTATCGCGTCAGCATCGCCAACGCCATCGAGGCGCCGAGCGCGCAGAGCGTCGCCGATGAGTGCGTCGATCTGTCGACCATCGACAATCCGTTCTGCGCCGCCGTGCAGCGCACGACCACCGGCAATTTCAAGGGCTCGATCAGCCTGGTGACCGCGCAGGAGATCAACGTCGCCTCCTTCGCGACCGACGGCATCGACGTCGACCTCACCTATCATCTCGACACCAAGGACATCGTGAAGAAGGACTGGGGCTCGTTCGATTTCCACCTGATCGGCTCGTGGCTCGACGGACTTTCGACCGTGCCGCTGCCGGGCGAGGCGGCGGTGGAGTCCGCCAACACCTTCGACGGCGGCGTCGACGGCTCGCCCGCGCCGCGCGCCCAGGCCAATTTCGACATCGTCTGGCAGCTCGCGCCGGTGACCATCGACTACAATTTCGACTGGTACAACGGCGTGCTTGCCGTCGACCGCCAGACCGTCATCTCGGAGCCCGACGTCTATGCCAAACAGTACCTGCACCTGCCGCCGCGCTTCGTGCAGTCGATGCAGGTCGATTACGACATCGCCGAGGGCTGGGACGTCTATGTCGGCGCCGACAACCTGTTCAACCAGAAGCCTTCCATCGGCCAGAACGGCCTGCCGGCGGAGCCGCTCGGCCGCTTCGTCTATATGGGGGTGAAGGCGGATCTCGACTTCGGCGACCTCAAATTCTGAGGCCGCCTCCGTTTTGCCCAAACGGTGTGCTAACCAGACATCAATGCTTCGGGCGTGAGTCTTTGAAGGATGTCCAGGTTCGCCACCGCCGCCGCCCTCTCGGCGCTCATGGTCGCGCTCGCGAGCGCCGCCGTGGGGCAGGGCAGCGCGCCGCCGCCCGGCAACATCGACGACATCATCGACAAGGTGCTGAAGGACGACGCCGCCAAGTCCGCGAAGGGCAAGGCGTCCACGCTTCCCGTCGTGATGAGCGCGCGCATCGGCGAGCATACCGACCGCACGCGCTTCGTGATCGAGCTTTCCGATCCGATGAAGCTGCGCACCTTCACGCTGAGCAATCCCAACCGCGTCGTGATCGACATGCCGGCGGTGCAGTGGCATCTCGACGGCCCGCCGCGGCCGACGGGACATGGCGCGATCCGCTCCTACCGCTACGGCCTGTTCCGGCCGGGCAATTCGCGCTTCGTCATCGACCTGAACCAGCCGGTGACGGTCAGCGATCCGCTCGTGATCCCGCCCGAAAGCGGGCTCGGCTACCGCGTGGTGATCGACCTCTTCCCGACCGCCCAGGCCAAGTTCGACGACGTGTCGGGCTGGCCCGCCGACCTCAAGGCGCGCGAGGCCCAGGCCGAACGTGTCGCCTCCCTGCCGCCGCCGGCCGCGCCCACCGCGGGCGCCAGGAAGATCATCGTCATCGATCCCGGCCATGGCGGCATCGATTCCGGCACCAACGGCGTCAACGGCCTGCTCGAGCGCGACCTGGTGCTCGACGAGGGGTTGAGGCTCGCGCACGTGCTGCGCAACAACCCGAACTACACGGTCTACATGACGCGCGACACCGATGTGTTCATCCCGCTCCGCGAGCGGGTGAACATCACGCGCTCGCACCGCGCGGACCTCTTCGTCTCGCTGCATGCGGATTCCAACCCGGACGCGAACGTGACGGGGCTGTCGATCTACACGCTCTCGGAGTCCGGCTCGGACCGCGAGGCGGCGGCGCTCGCGCGCAAGGAGAACCAGTCGGACGTCATCGCGGGCGTCGATCTGGGAGGCGAGAACTCGGCCGTAGCGCCGATCCTGCTGGACCTCGAACAGCGCGACACGATGAACAAGTCCTCCCGCTTCGCCCAGCTCGCCCTGACCGCGCTTTCGGGCACGACCGACATCCTGCCGCGCCAGCCGCACCGTTCGGCCGCTTTTGTGGTGCTCAAGGCGCCGGACGTGCCCTCGGTCCTGATCGAGCTTGGTTACCTGTCGAATTCCGCCGATGCCGACCAGATGAACACGGCGCGGTGGCGAAACGCGGTGGCCAGTGCTATTGCCGGCGCCGTGGAGCGTCATTTTGCCCCGGTTTCCGGCACGGCCTTGCGCCCGCCCGCGCCGTCGGCGGAGTGACGCGGAGGGGCTAAAACGCCATAATCGCGAGCCATGAACGACAGCGGTCAAACCGACGGAAATTCCAGCCCATCCCGCGGGACGGGTGACGGCCGTATCACGCCTTCGGACGGCTTTTCCGCAGGCCCTGATCTGCGCGGCCGCCGCATCGGGTTCGACGAAGGGGTGAGCGATCCGCAGGAAACCGGCGAGGCCCCGCCGCCGCCGCGCAAGCGGCGCAAGGGCTGGCGGCGCATCCTGTTCAACATCGGACTTTCCGTCGGCGCGATCGTGGCGGTGGGCGCGCTCGCGCTCGTCGTCTTCATCTGGTCGGTGACGCGCGACCTGCCGAGCGTCGAGACGCTGCAGAACTACACGCCGCCGGTCACGACCCGCGTCTATGCCGGCAACGGCACCGTGCTCGGCGAATACGCGCGCGAGCGGCGCATCTTCGTGCCGATCGGCTTCGTGCCGAAGCGGGTCGTCGAGGCCTTCACCTCGGCAGAGGACCGCAACTTCTACAGCCATCCCGGCATCGATCCGGGCGGCATCCTGCGCGCGGGCGTCAAGGACGTTTTCAACGTCCTCGAGCATCGTCGCCTGGAGGGCGCCTCGACCATTACGCAGCAGGTGGCAAAGAACTTCCTGCTCAGCAGCGATGTGAATTTCACGCGTAAGATCAAGGAAGCGATCCTCGCCATCCGCATCGATGCCACGTTCCCGAAGGACAAGATCCTCGAGCTGTATTTGAACGAGATCAATCTGGGCCAGAACTCCTACGGCGTCGCAGCGGCCGCGTTGAACTATTTCGACAAGTCTCTCGACGAGCTCGATATCGCCGAATGCGCCTTCCTGGCATCGTTGCCCAAAGCCCCGAGTCACTACGATCCGCGATACCATCCCAGGGCCGCGCTCGAGCGGCGCAACTGGGTCATCGGGCAGATGGCCGACAACGGCTACATCTCGGATGCCGAGGCCAAGGCGGCGATGGCTGAGCCCTTGGCGACGCAGACCCGCCCGCTCGGCGCCCAGGCGCCGGACGCGGAGTACTATGTCGAGGAAGTGCGCCGCCTGCTCTATTCCAAATACGGCGAGCACGGACTCTATGACGGCGGGTTGCAGGTCCGCGCCTCGCTCGACACGCGGCTGCAGTCCTTCGCGGTGAGCGCGCTGCGCAGCGGGCTCGTCCGCTACGACCGCCGCCATGGCTGGCGCGGCGCGGCCAGCAATATCGGGCCTGCGAACTGGAAGACCGCAATCGCCGCGATGCCGAACCAGTCGGGCATCGATACCTGGCGCGTCGCCGCGGTGATCGGCTTCGACGACGACGACCGCTCGGCGCATATCGGCTTCACCGACGGCAGCGAAGGCACGATCCCGCTCAGCGAGCTCACCTGGGCACGCAAGCAGATGCCCGGCATGTTCGTCGGTCCCGGCGTCGCCAAGCCGCAAGACGTGTTGAAGGTCGGCGACGTGATCTATGTCGAGCCGACCGACGACAAGGGCGATTACGGGCTTCGCCAGGTGCCGCAGATCAACGGCGCCATCGTGGTGATGGATCCGCACACCGGCCGCGTGCTGGCGATGTCGGGCGGGTTCAGCTATGCGTCCAGCCAGTTCGACCGCGCGATGCAGGCGATGCGCCAGCCGGGCTCCGCGTTCAAGCCCTTCGTCTATGCCGCGGCCCTCGACAACGGGCTGACGCCGTCGAGCGAGGTGCTCGACGCGCCCATCGTCGTCGACCAGGGTCCCGGCCTGGGGCTCTGGCATCCCGCGAATTTCGGCCACAAATTCCTGGGCCCCGTGACCTTGCGCCGGGCCATCGCGCTCTCGCTCAACAACGCGACCGCGCGGCTGGCGCAAGAGATCGGCATGGACAAGATCGTGCCGTACCCAGAGCGCTTCGGCGTCTACGACCACCTGCCGCCCTATCTCGCCAACGCGCTCGGCTCCTACGAGACGACGCTGATCCGGCTGACCACCGGCTATTCGGAGTTCGTCAACGGCGGCAAGAAGGTCAGCGCCTCGCTGGTCGACCGCATCCAGGACCGCAACGGCAAGACGATCTGGAACCATGACGGCCGCGTCTGCGACGGCTGCAACGTCGCGAACTGGAAGAACCAGTCCGAGCCGCTGCTCGCCGATCCGCGCGAGCAGATCATCGATCCGCGCACCGCCTATCAGATCGTCTCGCTGCTGCAGGGCGTCGTGCAGCGCGGCACCGGCCGCTCGATCTCGGTCATCGGCAAGCCGCTCGCCGGCAAGACAGGCACATCGAACGAGGCCAAGGATCTGTGGTTTGTCGGCTTCTCGCCCGATCTCGCCTGCGGCGTGTTCGTCGGCTTCGACAATCCGCGCACGCTGGGCAAATACGAGCAGGGCGCGACGGTCGCAGCCCCCATCTTCCGCGATTTCATGAAAGAGGCGCTCGCCGACGTGCCGCCGATCCAGTTCCGCGTCGCGCCGGGCATCGAGCTCGTCCAGGTCGATGCCATCTCCGGCCAGCCGACGTCTTCCTCCGATCCCAACGCCGTCATGGAAGCCTACAAGGCCGGCACCGCGCCGGGCGAGCCGAACGCGCCGGGCGCCGGCGTCATCGGCGCGGGCGAAGCCGCCGCGCCCGGCCAGCAGCCCGTCGACGTAGGCGAGGGCACCGGCGGGCTGTATTGACCTGACCGGTCTGACCGGTCAGTATATGGTCATGACCAAAGTCTGGCCCGCACAAGATGCCAAGGCGAAATTCGCCGAACTTCTGCGGCTCGCTGCGACCGAGGGCCCCCAGATCGTCACGCACCGCGGCGTCGAGGCCGCGGCCATGGTGTCGATGGACGATCTGCGTCGGCTTCAAGCCACTCAGCTGCCGGTCGTCGATCTGCTTCTTCATGGGCCGATACTGGACGACGACATCGTGGATGCGATCAACGAACGTTCGCGGGAGCTTCCTCGCGAGTTTGATTTCGATATCGATTCTTGAAGTTCCTTCTCGACACCAACGTGCTTTCGGAGGCGCGGCGTTCTCTGCCGGAGCCCCGCGTCGCGCGGTGGATGGCGTCCGTGCCCTTGGAAATGCGCTACATCAGCGTGCTTGCGCTCGGAGAACTGACCAGAGGCATTGCGCTGATGCTCGATCGCGATCAGGCGCGCGCGGAACTCTATCGCGATTGGCTTCTGGCCGTTCGGGCGCAGTATGCAGGACGCGTGATCGGGATCGACGCCGGCGTGGCAGAGACCTGGGGAATGATGACGGCCTACTCCCGCACGTCGCCGGTTGCGGATGCTTTGCTCGCGGCGACTGCCCGGTTCCACGGACTGGTGCTCGCCACCCGCAACCGGCGCGATTTCCAGGGGCTGGGCATTCAGGTTTTCGATCCCTGGACGGAATGAGCCCGGCGCCTTATATCGGCGCCCGGAGAAGAGATGATGCGCCCCGATACCCAACGTCACGTCGAAGACATCGAGCAGGCCGTCGCCCTGCTGAGGAGGCATCTTTGACTGGGACAAAGCGACCCGCCGCCTCGACGAGCTGAACGCGAAAGCCGAAGACCCCGCGATCTGGAACAAGCCGCAGGACGCCCAGAAGCTGATGCGCGAGCGTCAGAAGCTGGACAGCGCGATGTCGTCGGTGCGCGCGCTGCAGAACGAGCTCGCCGACGCGACCGGCCTCATCGAGCTCGCCGAGGCCGAAGGCGACGGCGCGATGGTCGCCGACGCCGAGCGCGCGATCGAGGCGCTGGCCAAGCGCGCCGAGCAATCGCGCCTGCAATCGATGCTCTCCGGCGAGGCCGACGGCAACGACAGCTATCTCGAGATCCACGCCGGCGCCGGCGGCACCGAGAGCCAGGACTGGGCCGAGATGCTGTTCCGCATGTACACGCGCTGGGCCGAGAAGCACGGCTACAAGCTGCAGCTCATCGAGGAGAGCGAAGGCGACGGCGCGGGCATCAAGTCGGCGACGCTGCTGGTCAAGGGCGAGAACGCATACGGCTGGCTGAAGAGCGAGGCCGGCGTGCACCGCCTGGTGCGCATCTCGCCGTTCGATTCCAACGCACGCCGCCACACGAGCTTCTCGTCCGTCACCGTCTATCCTGTGATCGACCAATCGATCGAGATCGACATCCCCGACAAGGACGTGCGCATCGACGTCTACCGCTCGTCGGGCGCCGGCGGCCAGCACGTCAACAAGACCGAGAGCGCGGTGCGCATCACCCATCTTCCGACGGGCATCGCGGTCGCCTGCCAGACCGAGCGCTCGCAGCACCAGAACCGCGCGATCTGCTGGGACATGCTGCGCTCGCGCCTCTATGAGATCGAGCTCGAGAAGAAGGCGGCCGAGACCGGCGCCTTCGTCGGCGAGAAGACCGACATCGGCTGGGGCCACCAGATCCGCTCTTACGTCCTGCAGCCCTATCAGCTGGTGAAGGACCTTCGCACCGGCGTCGAGAGCCGCACGCCGGGCGACGTCCTCGACGGCGACCTCGATCCCTTCATGGCCGCGGCCTTGGCGCAAGCCATCGGCGGCAAGAAGGGCGAGAAGATCGAGGATCTGGAGTAGCGGCCCTCACCCTTCGACAGGCTCAGGGTGAGGGAATGAAAGACCTACGCGCTGACGCAGTCCCTCATGCTGAGCTTGTCGAAGCATGAGGGCCGCGACGCTGGAACGTTCGCTCTCTCGATCCGGCGACCGGCTCTCTCCGCCGCCCGCCCAATTGAACCTCAACTTTCCAGGGGGAGGGGCCCCCTTCATGTCTCCATTGCGTCGTTGCGTTTTTTAAAATTCGAAAAGCTGAATTCAATTCCCTTTCGCTGCGCCTATCGCGTTGATCGCACGCGGCATTCGCCTCGCTTCATTGCGTTGCAACACGGCGCGGCAGAGTTCTGTACAGAACCACTTCGCATCTTTTTCGCAATCATCCGCGCACACTTCTCCTATCGCGATTTTCGACAAATCGACTTGTCACGAGAGATGGTGTCGCAAAACGGTATTTCAAGTGCTGGTTGCTAAAAATATTCTTGCTATTTTTACGGAATATATGTGCCAAGCGCGCCATCCTTCGAGGCTGTCGGTACGCTGTCGCTACCGACCGCTCGCACCTCAGGATGACGCTACTGCTGATTCAGTAGGCACGTCATGCTGAGGTGCGAGCGTAGCGAGCCTCGAAGGGGTCGCGAGCGGCAGCGTAGCGACGTGCCGTTTGTTCAAATCTCCAGCAGGCACGCCCGGAACAGCCCGCGCAGCTCGTCGCCGACCAGCTCCAGCCGCAGCGCCGCCTCGCGCGCGACATAGGCGACCGAGCGCACCTCGTCGTCCGTCTTGGGCGTCTCGATCATGCCGAGCACATGGATCATACGGAGCGCGTCGCGCAGCGGAAATTCGATCTCGCTCTTGGTCTGCAGCACCGCCTCGCGCAGCCCCTCGCGCGTCAGCGCCTCCCGCTTCGCGCGGGCAACAGCTTCCTCCTCACGCTCATTGGTCATGGCGTGGCCTCCGTGATATGAGTGTTTTCAGGCAACCTTGCATGATCGCTGATGAACCGCAAAGTAGCAGTAATACCGCAACATAGCAAGAGCCAAATCTCGGCCGCCCAATGCCGCGGCGCGCGCGCGATGCTGGGCATGACTCAACTCACACTCGCCGAACTCTCCGGCGTCTCGCCGCGCGCTATCGCCGATTTCGAGGTAGAGAACCGCAAGCCGATCAAAGCCACGCTCGCCGCGCTTCAGCGGGCACTCGAAACTGCCGGGGTCGAATTCACGAACGGAGGAAAGCCCGGAGTTAGTTTGTCCAAACGCATGAAGAGACACAAATAGTCAAAGTCAGCGGTTACTCGATCTCTTCGCGTTCCGCAGATGCACCCTCCAACGAAGCTTCCCACACTTCCCGAACCCGCCGCTCCACCTGTTCCAACGGAATAACAATGAACAGGCGATCGTCCGGCGACATCAAGATCTCCATCAGCTTAGAGGGTCTCACAATATCCGAATCGAGTTGGCCCGGGATAAACACTTTGATTCCTTCACCCTTTTTGATTCCCGGCGAACCACGAGGGGTGCTTGGAATAAGTTCTACAGGTCCATATCCGACCACAAGAAAGGCAGGTTCGTTCTCAAAGCCATGAATCCATTTTGCGTGTCGGTCGATCTCAGTTAGCAATTGCGAGTGCTCGCCGACGCTTTGCAGCGGAAGATTTGCATCTGCGACGTCGATCAAGATCGTCAACCTCATCGCCTCACGAAACGTCCATCGTCGAGACTTGCCCTGTCCCTCGTCGGACTCGGGTTTGATCAGGCCACGGTTGACCCACTGTTCGACGCGGCTGCGTTGAACTCCCAAACGGCGACAAAGCTCGGCCGAAGTGAGAGTATGTTCGTATACCTTCTTCATCATGTCGTATGTTTTTAGCGATTCGTTGCCTTTGTCAAAGGGTCCTTTGCTTCGCTCAAATGTTTCGACGCTCCCTCAACGGGAGCTGTGGCTCACCGCTGAAATGAGATAAACGATCCGCGCTAACGGAGCCGAAGTTCGATGCATGACGACGCGCAAACCTATCCCGACAATTCCGACATCCACGCCCGCAAGGCCGAGGGCCGCAGGCAACGGGCGAAATTGTCCTTCGCCGAAAAGCTCGCAGCCGTGGATGAATTGAGAGCGCGGATCGAGCCCATCGTGCGGGCCCGCGAGGCGCGCAAGTTGGCGAAGCCGCAATCGGTCTAAACCGTCTATGCCGCCTTCACGACCACCGACATTTGACCCGTCCTGCGGGGCTTGGCGGGTTTGAGCTTTAGCTCGATGTCCTGACCCAGGATGGTCAGGAACACCATCAGCCGGCCCACGGAAACCGAGACCGGGCGGCAGCGCATGAGGGCGGAGACTTGCGCCTGCGTGGTGCCGAGGAGGCGGGCGGCGTCGGTCTGGGTGAGGCCGCGCGCCTTGATCAGCCGGTAGATCTCGACCGTCAGCTTCGCCTTGAGCATCTCCTGATCGGAATTCGGCAGGCCGAGATCGGCGAAGACGTTGCCGCTGCTCTTTTCGTGGTTTTTCTTTTTCATGGTTTGAGGGATTCTCCGTAATATAGATATCTATATAATTATATACCTCTTATGCAAACTCCATCGTCATCGCCCGTCCGAACGCTGTCGCTACGGACTATGCGGGCGACGCACGGACACATCGCGATTGCTGCCGTGGGTGGCCCGGACAAGCCGGGCCATGACGGGATGGGTTGATTGGGGAGGTGTACAGAAAACAAAAACCCCGCCTCAGCTTTCGCCGGGCGGGGCTTTGGGTTTGATGGAGGTCTCGCGGCCCCTCCGCTTCGCTACGCGAAGCGCCCCCCCCCGTAAGGACGGGGGAGGATAAGTCGTCAGCCCGTCTTGATCGGCGCGAACGTTGCGGCGCTCGGACGCGGCGCGGTGTCCGCCGCGGCCGGGCGCGGCATTTGGGCGACCTGCGCGGCGGCGGCGGGCTGGGCCATCGGCGCGGCGGGCTGCTGTTGCTGCTGGTAGGCGGCGTTCGTCGGCGCCTGGGCCAGAGGGTTGTCGGCGTGGCGGCAATTGCCTTCGAAGAAGGCGCCGGTCTCCACCGCGAAAGCCTCGTGCAGGATGTCGCCTTCGACGTGGCAGGTCGAGGCGAGCAGCACCTTGCGCGCGCGGATCGCGCCTTTGACGCGGCCGCGCACGGTCACGTCCTCGGCGGCGACGTCGCCCTCGATGAAGGCCTTGTCGCCGATGACGAGGCCCGCCGAGTGCACGTTGCCCTCGACCTTGCCGTCGATCTGGATGTCGCCGGTGGAGGAGAGCGTGCCCGTCACGACCAGGTCGCCGCTGATGATCGACGGCGCGGAGGAGGAGCGCATCGGGCGCTTCTGCTGGGCGGCCGGAGCCGACGCCTGCGGGGCGGGAGGGGGAGTGTCCTTACTCTTACTAGAGAACATGGTGGCCAGCCTCGATGAATTTGCTCGGGTTGCGGACGACGTCGTCGTACCAGACTTCGTAATGCACATGCGGTCCGGTGCTGCGCCCGGTCGAACCGAGTTTGCCGATCGCCGCACCCTTGCCCACTCTAGCACCGACCTGCACCAGCACCGCGGACAAATGACCGTATCGCGTATGAATTCCTAATCCATGGTCAATGTCGACCATGTTTCCGTACGTCCCGCGCGGCCCGGCCCACACGACCACGCCCGCGGCCGTGCAATGGACCGGCGCGCCCCAGGGGCCCGCGAAGTCGACGCCGGGATGGAAGGAATAGCGCCCGGTGAAGGGATCGACGCGCGCGCCGAAACCGCTGGTGCGCTCGAATTCGGGGCCGGCAACCGGCACGGTCAGCGGCACGTGGCGCAGCGAGGCGAGCAGCTCGTCCATCTGGCCGAGCACGGCCGAGGCCTTGAAATAGGCGCTCTGGAAGGCGGGGTCGGAGATGCCTTCGATATGCACCTGGGTCAGGGGGACGTCGGGGCCGCCCATGCCGTAGGCGCTTTCGTATTTCTGCGCGAACTGGTCGGGGTTGATGCCGGTGGCGGCGATCAGGGTGCGCACGGTCTGCTCGCTGCCGGCGACCTCGTTCTGCGCCTGCACGATCAGCTGGGTCTCGGCGACGCCGATGCGGCGCACGCGCTCGGTCTGTTCGGCCAGGACTTTGAGTGCCGGGTGGCGGATCATAAGTTCCGCCATGCTCGGCTTCTGCGGGTGCGTGCCGAAGAGGGCGTTCAGCCGTCCGGCGAGGCCGCCGAAATCGAGCAGGTCGGCGTGGTTGGCGCCGGCGGGCTTGGCGGTGCGCGGCTGCGGCGCGGCGGGCTGCGGCATCACCTGGAGCGTGGTGCCGCCTTCGATCGTGTCGTCGTCGCCATCGCTGCCGGCGGGCGCGGCGGCGCCGATGCTGTCGCCGGGCGCTTCGGCCTTGCCCGGAAGCGGCGCGCCGAGCAGCGGCGCTGCGTTCGAGCCTGCGACGAGGGCGTCGACCTGACTCTTGCGGTTGAGGACGCTGACGATGGTGTTCTGCTTGGCCTGGAGCTCGTCGGCGGTCTGCTTGAACTTGTCTTCCGCGCCGACGACGGCACTGTTCATCTCGTCATAGGATTGCTGGAGATCGGCGACGCGGTTCTCATAGGCCGATTGCATCTGCTGATAGCGATGATCCTTCGCCGCGATGATCCGGTCCTTGAAGATCACATTGACTGTGGAAAACGCGACCCAGCCCAAAAAGAAGATTGTAAGTCCCGCGAGAGTCGCCTGAAGTGTGGGGCTGAAGGTAAAGAACTGCACCCGCCCATCGCTGCGGATGTAGATCTGCCGCTCGGGAAAGGTTTCATGGAGCCACGCCCACGCGCGCTCCACGAGCGACTCATGCATACCGGTACTTCCCTTTTCGGCGTCTCGGGCGCCATCCCCAATTGGGTCCATTTCACCCAATTGTGAGCGGCCGATCAAGCTCTTAGCCCAGAAAAACGACCGGGAGGTTAACCGCGGGCCAAACCGGTGGCGGGTGCTCAAAGCGCTTTTGCCGCGGCGAGCACGGCCTCCACATGGCCAGGAACCTTCACTTTCCGCCAGATTTCGCGGATGACCCCCTTGGCGTCGACCAGGAAGGTGGCGCGCTCCATGCCCATGTATTTCCTTCCATACAGGGTCTTCTCGCCCCAGACGCCATAGGCCCCTGCGGCCTCGAGCTCGGCGTCGGAAGCCAGGGTGAGCTTCAGCTTGTATTTCGCCTTGAAGCGGTCGTGGGAGGCAACGCTGTCTTTAGAAACACCCACAAGATTGACGCCTAAGCGCTCGAATTTCTTCAGATTCTCGGAAAAAGCCTCGGCCTCCTTGGTGCAGCCCGCGGTGTCGTCCTTGGGATAGAAGTAGAGGACGAAGGGGCTGCCCTTGAGGCTGGAGAGGCTGATGTTTCCGCCGCCATCGGTGGCGAGCTTGAACGTGGGGGCCTTGTCGCCGGGCTGCAGCGCCATGCGTTGTCCTGAATAGAGGGCGGGCCCAGGCGATAAAGACATGCGCGCCCCCGTGCAAGTAACCTTATTCAGTTCCCGTTTGGGATTGGCGCGCCATAGTGTGCGCCCTTGTTCGGCCTCATTCGGCCGCGATAGAGCCGGCCGCCGGGCGCTCCCGGCCTAACCCCGTATTCCGGAACGCGAATTTGTTCATCACGCAGTACATCAAAGCCCATCATATCAGCCGTGCGGCACTCATCGCCGGCGGCATCGGGGCGGCGGTGTTCTTTTTCGTGGTGGGCGCGGTCATCCGGCTTCTGGTCGGGCCGATCTCGCTGGGGCCGCTGGGCAACGCGCTGCCCAACGCGCTGGCGGAGGCGCTGCCCGGGGTGACGGTGCGCTACGACCAGGCCGCGCTCGAATGGTCGCGGGACCAGGGCAAGGTCAACCTCGTGATCCTGGGCGCCAAGGTCTATGACAGCGAGAGCCGCATCATCGCGGAGGCGCCCGAAGCCGACATCGACCTCGCGGCCGGTCCGCTGCTCAGAGGCAAGGCGGTGGTCCAGCGCATCACGCTGGTGGGCGTGCAGCTCACCCTGGTGCGCACGATGGACGGGGGGCTCAGGCTCGGCGTCGAGAAGGACAAGAACCAGCGCGACTTCTTGAGCCGCATCGTCGACCAGCTCTCGCTGAAGAACAGCGGCACCTCGTCGCTCAAGGAGTTCGCGGTGCGCAAGGCGCGCCTGGCGTTCTACGACGAGCCGACGGCGCTGTTCCTGGTGGCGCCCGACGCGAATTTCCATGTCGCGACCGAGGGCGAGGATCTGAAAGCGACGGTCGACGCCGCGGTCGAGATCTCCGGCCGCGCGGCGCATGTCACCGGCGAGTTCACGCTGCCGCCCAGGCACGGGCCGGTGAAGGGCTCGGTCGCGATCAAGGGCCTCGACCTGCGCGCGCTGGGTTCCGACGGCAACACCTTTGCCGCCGTCAAGCATCTGGCGCTCATCGTCGACACCTCGATGTCGTTCACGCTGCAGGGCGCGCATCTGGTCGATGCGGAGTTCGGCATCGGCGCGAGCGGCGCGCTCAACGTACCCGGACTCGCGCATGGGCCGCTGAAGATCAAATCGGCGCAGATCGACGGCCGCTACGACGCGGCCTCGAACCGCATCCTGATCGAGGACGGCAGCCTCGACGCGGCGGGCGCAACCGCGCATCTCACCGGCCGGATCGATCTCGTGCGCGATCCCGACGGCACGCTCACGCGCATCGCCTTCGACGAGCGCATGGACAAAGTCGCGCTCAACATGCCGGGCGTGCTGCAGGCGCCCGTGGCGCTGCGCGACGTGTCGCTGCGCGGCAGCTACCTGCCGGCCACCAAGGACGTCGTCGTCGATCACTTCGGCATCGCCGGCGGGCCGCTGTCGGTGGACGCCTCCGGCCACCTCACGCTGGTCGCGAACCAGGCGCCCGCGATCGAGATGAAGGGCCAGATGGCGGCGATGGGCGTGCGCGATCTCGTGCGCTTGTGGCCGATGCAGGTGGGCCAGGGCGCGCGAAGCTGGGTCGACAGGAACATGACCGCGGGCTCGGTAGGCCCGGTGACGTTCGAGGCGCATTTCCCGGCCGGGCTTCTCGATGCCGGCGTGCTGCCGGAAGGCGCGTTGAAAGTCGTCGTGCCGGTGAGCGGCGCCGAGGTGAACTACATCCAGGGCCTGACCCACATCACGCAGCTGCGCGGTACGGCCACGCTGACCGGCGACACGTTCAGCGCCGACATCGCCGCGGGCAGGATCGGCCCGCTCGTGCTCGGTTCGGGCAAGGCCGTGATCTCCCCCCTCCACGTGTCGCCGTCGCCCGCCGAGTTCACCGCCCATGTCACCGGCGCCATGCAGGACGTGCTGAAGCTGGTGGATCAGAAGCCGCTCAACTATCCCACGCGCTTCGGCATCGACATCGCCGGGACCAAGGGCAACGCCGCGCTCGATCTCGATCTCAAGCTGCCGACGCGCAAGGACCTGAAGGTCGACGATGTCAACATCGCCATCAAGGCGGCGGTGACGGGCTTCGCGATCACGCTCGGCGATCACGCCAAGCTTTCCGACGGCGCGGTCAATTTCGCCATCGACAACGCCAAGCTGCACGCCGGCGGCACGGCGATGCTGGCCGATTCCAAGCTCACGCTCGACTGGACCGAGGATTTCCGCACCAGCGATCCGGTGACGACGCATGTGCAGGTCAAGGGCGTGCTCGACAATGGCGGGCGCGACGCCTTGAACTTCCCGTCGTCGAGCTTCCTCAAAGGTCCCGCGAACGTGACCGCGACGCTCACCGGCCACCGCGGCGCGCTGCTCAACGCCGACATGACGCTCGACCTCGCGCCGTCGACCCTGACGCTCGATCTCATCGGCCTCAACAAGCCGGCGGGCTTCCCGACCTCGGCGCGCGTGACCGCGAATTTCGGGCCGCAGAGCACGATCCGCTCCGAGACGATGAAGATCAGCGGCCCCGGCGTCGCCGCGAACGGCAGCGCGAGCTTCGACAAGGACGGGCACATGACGCAGCTCGCCTTTCCGCTCATCCATTTCGGCGCCATCGACGATTTCTCGTTCAACATGACGCGCGGGCCCGCGGGCACCGATATCGCGCTGCGCGGCCGCTCGCTCGACGGCACCAAGCTCGGCGGACGCGGCACGGGCGGCTCCGGCGACACGACGCTCGAAGGCCCGTTCCATCTGAGCGCGCGCCTCGACAAGCTGACGCTGCGCGACGGGGTTGCGGTCGCGCCGCTCGCCCTCGACGTCACCGGCGTGGGCGACCGGCCGTCGTCGCTGTCGCTGAACGGCACGCTCGGCAAGTCGACCGTGACCGCCGACATGGCGCAGGGCGAGACGGGGCGCAATCTCAAGTTCCAGACGAGCGATCTGGGCCTGCTCGCCAAGGGCCTGTTCGGCTTCTCGAGCCTGCGCGGCGGCAAGGTCGATCTCGCGGCGACCTTGCCCGGCAGGGCGGGCGATCCGCCGAAGGACCCTGCCGCGCCCGACTATCAGGGCAAGCTCACGCTCAAGGACTTCAAGGTCCTGAACCAGCCGTTCCTCGCGCGCCTGTTCACGGCGGGCTCGCTCGACGGGCTGATCAACCTGATGCAGGGGCAGGGCATCGCCGTCGACACGCTCGAGGCGCCGTTCTCGTCGCGCAACGGCGTCATCGACATCAAGGGCGCGCGCGCGACGGGCCCCGCGATCGGCTTCACCGCCGACGGCTATATCGACCGCCCGAAGAACGCGATCGCGCTCAAGGGTACGCTCGCGCCTCTGTTCATGCTCAACAATGTGCTCGGCCACATCCCGGTGATCGGCGACGTGATCGTCGGCAAGCAGGGCGAGGGCATTTTCGGCATGACCTATTCGGTGCACGGCAACGCCGATCAGCCCGATGCCGACGTGAACCCCTTGTCCGTGCTGACGCCGGGCATCCTGCGCCGCATCTTCGAAGGCAAGATCCCGAACGGCACGCAGGCCCCGTCGAACAACCAGCCCGCGCCTGCAGCGCCGCCGCCACCCGCGATGCCTGGAACACCGAAGCCGGAGTGAGGAAATCCTCCCCCGTACTTACGGGGGAGGGGCGAGCGCAGCGAGCGGTGGGGGAAATCCCCCTCCGGCCCTTCGGGCCACCTCCCCCGTAAGTACGGGGGAGGATAAGGGCTACGCCGGCCTCACCAGCACATGCTTCTTCTTGCCGCTGGAGAGCTTTAGCACGCCGTCGGAATTGAGCGCGCTTGCGTCGACCTGCAGCTTGGGATCGCTCACCGCGACGTCGTTCAGGCGCAGGCCGTTGTTGGCGATGAGCTTGCGCGCCTCCGAGTTCGACGATGCCAGCCCCGTGGCGACGGCGAGGTTCAGGATGCCGTCGGGCAGCTTCAGGCTGAAGCTCGGCAATCCGCTCGCCATCGCGCCTTCCTCAAACGTGCGGCGCGATGTCTCCGCCGCTTCATCCGCCGCGGCGCGGCCGTGGCAGATGGCGGTGGCTTCGGTGGCGAGGATCTTCTTGGCGTCGTTCAGCTCGGCGCCCTGGAGCTTCTCCAATCGCGCGATCTCGCCCTCGGGCAGGTCGGTGAAGATGCGCAGGAAGCGGCCGACATCGGCGTCCTCGGTGTTGCGCCAGAACTGCCAGTAGTCGTAAGGCGAGCGCATGTCGGGATTGAGCCACACCGCGCCCGACGCGGTCTTGCCCATCTTGGCGCCCGACGAGGTGGTGATCAGCGGCGTGGTGAGGCCGAAGAGCTGCACGTTCTCGACGCGGCGTCCGAGGTCGATGCCGCTGACGATGTTGCCCCACTGGTCCGAGCCCGAGGATTGCAGGCGGCAGCCGTAGCGCCGGTAGAGCTCGACGAAATCGTAGGCCTGCATGATCGAATAGTTGAACTCGAGGAACGAGAACGGCAGGTCGTTGTCGATCTTCGCCTTGACGCTCTCCATCGTCAGCATGCGGTTGATCGAGAAGTGCCGCCCGATCTCGCGCAGGAACGGGACGTATTCGAGCTTGTCGAGCCACTGCGCATTGTCGACCATGATCGCGTCGGACGGCCCGTCGTCGAAGGTGAGGAAGTTCCTGAACGATTTCAGGATCGCCTGCTTGTTCGTCTCGATCGTCTCCTCGCTGAGCAGCGGGCGCGCCTCGTTGCGGAACGAGGGATCGCCGACCTTGGTCGTCCCCCCGCCCATCACCACGATGGGGCGGTGGCCGGCCTGCTGCAGGCGGCGCAAAGTCATGATCTGCATCGCGTGGCCGACGTGCAGGCTCGGCGCCGTACAGTCGAAGCCGATATAGGCCGTCACGCGCTCTTTCAGGAACAGCGCGTCGAGCGCCTCGCGGTCCGTGCAGTCGTAGTAGTGCCCGCGCGCCACGAAATCGCGCAGGAACGGGGATTTGAAATCGGACGCGGCGGTCATGGTATGGTCTTTCGACGAAAGGCGGGGTGTGTAACATGGAGGGGACGATGTTGAAAACGATTTGCGCGAGCCTGGCCTTCGCGACGGCCGCCGCCGCGGCGCCCATCGACGGCGCGGGCGTGACGCTGAACGATCCACTGCTCGACAAGCTCGTGGGCCACTGGTCGATGACGGGCACGCTGGCGGGGCGTGCCGTGAAGCACGACGTCGACGCGCAGTGGGTGCTGAACCACCAATTCCTTCAGATCCATGAGATAGATACGAAAACGGGCCCCGACGGGAAGCCGGGCTACGAGGCGATGCCGATGGTGGGCTACGACAACGCGAGCGAGCGCTATGTCGCCCATTGGATCGATGTCTTCGGTGGACGGTGGTCGGAGACGCTGGGCTACGGCACCAAGACCGGCGACGCGATCAGCTTTGTCTTCGAATATCCGGACGGCCCGTTCCGCACCACGTTCCGCCGGGACGGCGGCGGCTGGCGCTGGTCGATGGTGCAGAAGAACGCGCAAGGCGAATGGAAGACCTTCGCCGAGATGACGCTGACGCCGCGTTAGCGCCCCACGCGCGGACTGCTCATCAGGCGCGAGACGTATTCCTTCACCACCTCGACGACGTCGGTCTCGTGCTTGTCGAAGAAGTGGTTGGCGCCCTCGATCTTGCTGTAGGTGATCTTGATGCCCTTCTGCGCGGTCAGCCGGTCGACGAGCTTCTGCACGTCGGGCTCCGGGACCACCTGGTCCTTGGTGCCGTGGACGATCAGGCCGGACGCCGGGCAGGGCGCGAGGAACGCGAAGTCGTACATGCTGGCCGGCGGCGCGATCGAGACGAAGCCGGTGATCTCCGGCCGGCGCATCAGAAGCTGCATGCCGATCCAGGCGCCGAACGAGATGCCCGCGACCCACACATGCGAGGGGTTCGGATAGAGCGTGTTCATCCAGTCCAGGATCGCCGCCGCGTCGGAGAGCTCCCCCGCGCCGGAATCGAACGTGCCCTGGCTGCGGCCCACGCCGCGGAAATTGAACCTGACCGTGGTGCAGCCCAGCCCGTGGAACATGTGGAAGAGGTCGTAGACCAGCGGGTTGTTCATCGTGCCGCCGAATTGCGGGTGCGGGTGCAGCACCAGCGCCATCGGTGCGCCGGGGGCCTTCTGGCGCTGGTAGCGGGCTTCGATGCGCCCTGCCGGGCCGGGAAGGATAATGTCAGGCATCAGGGGGTCTGCTCGGTTTTGCCGCAGCGCGGGAAACCCTTATATTTCAAGCGATTATGTTTGTTTCCAGCCATTTTCCAGCTCAATACTTGACCATGGTACTCGGGAATTCTATATCCGGGTGGAATTAACGTCGTGCGCGCGGGCTCGTGCTTGTACACCAAAGGGCCCCCTGAAAAGCAAGGAAAACGCGCATGTCTGCCGGGAGTTAGGCCGATGCGGCTCAGCACGAAGGGACGATATGCGGTGATGGCGATGGCCGACCTGGCCTCGCACGAGGCGAGCGCGCGCCCCGTCTCGCTCGCCGACGTGGCGCAAAGACAGGAGATTTCGCTCTCCTATCTCGAGCAGCTCTTCGCCAAGCTTCGCCGCGGCGGGCTGGTGCGCAGCGTGCGCGGTCCCGGCGGCGGCTATCGCTTGAGCCGGCCCGCGACCGAGATCCGGGTCGCCGACATCATCGTCGCGGTGGACGAGCCGATCAGCGCGACGCGCTGCCGGACGGGAAGCCCGAAGGGCTGCACCAGCACCGGCCATCGCTGCGTGACGCACGACCTGTGGGAAGAGCTGGGGCGCCAGATCCAGGTGTTCCTGTCCTCGGTCTCGCTCGCCGACGTGGTGGAGAAGCGCGTGCTCGGCCGCGCGCGCCCCTGCGAGGCGAACCCCGATCGCGCGGCGGCGTGAGGAAGCAAGTGCACTATCTCGATCACAACGCGTCGTCGCCGCTTCGCCCCGAGGCCCGGGCCGCGATGGAGCGCGCGCTCGACGCTTGCGGCAATCCTTTCTCCGTGCACGGAGCAGGCCGCGCCGCGCGCCGTATCGTCGAGAGCGCGCGCGAGCAGGTCGCGGCGTTCGCCGGCGCCAGGCCCGAAGAGGTGATCTTCACCAGCGGCGGCACGGAAGCGAACGCGCTGGCATTGCGCGGCGCCATCGAAGGCGCGGCCGAAGCCGGCGAGCGGATCACGCGCCTCTTCGTTTCCGCGATCGAGCATCCCAGCGTTCTCGCGACCGTGGCGCATCTGGCCGAGCACGCGCCGGGCCTGCGGGTCGAGACGATCCCGGTGAACAAAGACGGCGTGGCCGATCTCGGCGCGACGACATTGCGCGAAGGCAAGGGCCGCGCGCTGGTCGCCATGATGGCCGCGAACAACGAGACCGGCGCGATCCAGCCCACGGACGGCATCGACACGCTGCTCTTCGTCGATGCCGTGCAGAGGCCGGGCCGTTACGGCAATGCAAGCTATGTCTCGCTCTCCGCGCACAAGCTCGGCGGGCCGCAAGGCGCAGGCGCGCTGATCGTGCGCGACGGCGCGCCGTTCGCGGCACCTCGCGCCGGCACGCCGAACGTCGCCGCGATCGCGGGCTTCGGCGCCGTGGCCCACCGCGCACGGATCGACAGCACATTGCGCGACCGTTTCGAGGCGGGCCTGCCGTCGCGGGCCGTCGTCTTCGGCGCGGGCGTCGCGCGTCTTCCCAACACCTCGAACTTCGCGCTGCCCGGCATCGCGGCCGAGACCGCGCTGATGGCGCTCGACCTCGATGGCGTGATGGTGAGCTCGGGCGCGGCATGCTCCTCGGGCAACGTCAAGCCGTCGCACGTGCTCAAGGCCATGGGCGTGAGCGACGATCTCGCGCGCTGCGCCTTGCGCGCCAGCTTCGGATGGAACTCGACGGTGGCCGATGTCGATGCGGCGCTGGCGTCGATCGGGCGCCTCGTCGCCAGGCGGGAGGCTGCATAATGGCCGCCGTCGAAACCCGCGAGAAGGTCTCCGCTCTCGGCGAGAAGTACAAATACGGCTTCGTCACCGACATCGAGATGGAGCGCGCGCCCAAGGGCCTCAGCGAGGACACGGTACGCTTCATCTCGGCCAAGAAGGGCGAGCCGGAATGGATGCTCGAATGGCGCCTGGCCGCGTTCAAGCGCTGGCGCGAGATGCGCGAGCCCGGCTGGGCGCGGGTGCATTATCCAAAGATCGACTACCAGGACGCGTATTATTACGCCGCGCCGAAGAACACGCCGCAGAAGCAGAGCCTGGATGAGGTCGATCCCAAGCTGCTCGAGACCTACAACAAGCTCGGCATCCCCTTGAGCGAGCAGATGCTGCTCGCCGGCGTCGCGGTCGACGCGGTGTTCGATTCGGTGTCGGTCGCGACGACGTTCAAGGCGAAGCTCAGCGAGGCGGGCGTGATCTTCTGCCCGTTCTCGGAAGCGGTGCGCGACCATCCCGACCTGGTGCGCAAATATCTGGGCACGGTGGTCCCGGTCAGCGACAATTTCTTCGCGACCTTGAACTCGGCGGTGTTCTCCGACGGCACCTTCGTCTATGTGCCCAAGGGCGTGCGCTGCCCGATGGAGCTGTCGACCTATTTCCGCATCAACGCGAGCGAGACCGGCCAGTTCGAGCGCACGCTGATCGTCGCCGACGAAGGCGCCTATGTCAGCTATCTCGAAGGCTGCACCGCGCCCAAGCGCGACGAGAACCAGCTCCACGCCGCGGTCGTCGAGCTGGTCGCGCTCGACGGCGCCGAGATCAAGTACTCGACGGTGCAGAACTGGTATCCCGGCGACGAGAACGGGCTCGGCGGCATCTTCAACTTCGTCACCAAGCGCGGCGATTGCCGCGGCCGCGACTCCAAGATCAGCTGGACGCAGGTCGAGACCGGCTCCGCGATCACTTGGAAGTATCCGAGCTGCATCCTGCGCGGCGACAATTCGGTCGGCGAGTTCTACTCCATCGCCATCGCCAACAACTACCAGCAGGCCGACACCGGCACCAAGATGATCCATCTGGGCAGGAACACGCGCTCGCGGATCATCTCCAAGGGCATCAGCGCCGGCAAGGCGCAGAACACCTATCGCGGCCTGGTCAGCGTGCATCCCAAGGCCGCGAACGCGCGCAACTACACCCAATGCGACTCGCTCCTCATCGGCGGCAAATGCGGCGCCCATACCGTGCCCTATATCGAGAGCCGCAACCCGTCCGCGCGCATCGAGCACGAGGCGACGACGTCCAAGATCGCCGACGACCAGCTCTTCTATTGCCTCCAGCGAGGCATCAACCAGGAAGAAGCGGTGGCGCTGATCGTCAACGGCTTCTGCAAGGAGGTGCTGCAGCAGCTCCCGATGGAATTCGCCGTCGAAGCGCAAAAGCTGGTGGGCATCTCGCTTGAGGGGAGCGTCGGATGAGAAAGAGCGCTTTTCGCGAAACACTCCTCTCCCCTTGTGGGAGAGGACGCAAAGTCTTGCACTTAGCGCAGCGAAGCGCAGCTAAGTGCTTAGACTTTGCTGGTGAGGGGGAACGCGGCTCGCTCCCAACTCACCCCTCACCTGAAAAATCAAGGGCTTGGTCCTCGCTGCGCTCGGCCCAAACCCATGATTTTTCTTCCTCTCCCACAAGGGGAGAGGAGGTGTGGCAATGAAACCGGTCGTCAACATCGCGGACCTGCCGCTGGAGACGGAGTCGCACGGCGCGCGGTTCTCGGTCACGCGCGGCGAGGTCGGCGAGGCGCTGGGGCTGAGCGTGCTCGGCTGCATGCTGCACATCGTGCCGCCGGGCAAGACGGCGTTCCCCTATCACCGCCATCACGGCTGCGACGAGATGTTCTTCATCGTCTCCGGCGAAGGCGAGTACCGCATCGGCGACAAGCGCATGCCCGTGCGCGCGGGCGATTGCCTGGGCGCCGCGGCCGGCGGCGAGGCGCATCAGATCCTCAACACGGGCAAGAGCGAGCTTCGCTATCTGGGGCTTTCGAACAACCCGTCGTCCGATCTCGTCGAATATCCGGACTCCGGCAAGATCGGCATGCGCGTGGGCGCGAAGGGCATCGCTTACACCGATGCGACATACAAGGTGCGAGGCCGTCTGACGCCCGCCGATTACTGGGATGGCGAGGATGCGTAAGCGCAGAATCATCCTCCCCCGTACTTACGGGGGAGGGGCGAGCGCAGCGAGCGGTGGGGGGAGTCCCCCTCCGGCGCTTCGCGCCACCTCCCCCGCTTCGCAGGGGAGGATATTCGAGGTGTCAAGTCATGCTTGAGATCAAAGACCTTCACGCCGAGGTCGGCGGCAAGGAAATCCTCAAAGGCCTGAGCCTCGCCGTGAAGCCGGGCGAGGTGCACGCGATCATGGGGCCGAACGGCTCCGGCAAATCGACGCTGTCTTATGTGCTCGCGGGCCGCGCGGGCTATGAGATCACGTCCGGCTCCATCTCGTGGAATGGCGAGGATCTGAACGCGCTCGCGCCCGAAGTACGCGCCGCGAAGGGCGTGTTCCTGGCGATGCAATATCCGGTCGAGATCCCGGGTGTGACGACCCTGACCTTCCTCAAGACCGCGCTGAACGCGCAGCGCCGCGCGCGCGGCGAGAGCGAGCTCGACGCGATGAGCGTGCTCAAGCTCGTGCGCGCCAAGGCCGCGGCGCTCAAGGTGTCGGAAGAGATGCTCAAGCGCGCTCTCAATGTCGGCTTCTCCGGCGGCGAGAAGAAGCGGCTGGAGATCCTGCAGATGTCGCTCTTCGAGCCCAAGCTCGCGATCCTGGACGAGACCGATTCCGGCCTCGACATCGACGCGCTGAAGCTCGTGGCCGAGGGCGTCAACGCGTTGCGCGCGCCCGACCGCGCGATGCTGGTGATCACGCATTACCAGCGCCTGCTCGACTACATCGTGCCCGACCGCATCCATGTGCTCTCGGGCGGCCGCATCGTGCGCGAAGGCGGGCCGGAGCTCGCCCATGAGCTCGAAGCAAAGGGCTACGCGGCATGAACGCCTGGCTCGACACGCGGCGCATGAAGGCGGCGGACGCATTCCGCGCCGCGGGCGTGCCGCATCGCCGCGTCGAGGCGTGGAAATATTCCGACCTGCGCTCGGCGGTCGACGCGGACGCGATCACGTCGGCGGGGCCCGCGCAATGGTCGCTCGAATCCGACGGCGTGGAGGTGTTCGACTTTGCCTCCGGCGAGGCGCCCGATTGGGTGAAGGCGCATCTAGGCCAAGCGCCCGATGGCGTCATGGGCGAGGCGTCGCTGGCATTCGCCAGGGCGGGCTTTGCTCTGCGCGTCAAGAAATCCGGCGAGGCACGTGTGCGTTTCGGCCAAGGCCAGGCGCGCGTGCTGATCGTGGTCGAGGACGGCGCCGTGCTGCGCTATACGCAGACGCTATCCGGCGACGGCTTCCAGAACATCGGCAGCGAATTCGTGATCGGCAAGGATGCGCAGGTCGTGCATGCACGCCTGGCGGAACCAAGCAAGGGCGTGCGGATCGAAGACAGCGGCGTGACCGTCGCCCGTGGCGGCGCGTATCGCCTTTCCTGTGCCAATCTGGGCAGCGAATTGGCGCGGCTGGACTTGCATCTCGCGCTGAACGGCGAGCGGGCGCAGGCGCATCTTTCCGGCGTGACGCTGCTGCATGACGGCGCGCATTGCGACGTCACAACGCATATCGACCATGCCGTCGGCGACACGCAGAGCACGCAGCTCTTCAAGCACGTCGCGGGCGGCAAGTCGCGCGCGGTCTATCAGGGCAAGATCACGGTGCGCGAGGGTGCGAACGGGTCCGACAGCCGCCAGACCGCGAAAGCGCTGCTTCTGGACGTCGGCGCCGAGGCCGATCTGAAGCCCGAGCTCGAAATTTTTGCGGACGACGTGAAGTGCGCGCACGGTGCGGCGGTCGGCGATCTGGATGCGGAGTCGCTCTTCTATCTGCGCTCGCGCGGAATCCCGGAAACGCAGGCGCGCAAGCTCCTGATCCGCGCATTCCTCGAGGAAGCGCTCGACGGCATGGAGGATGAGAAGACGCACGAATTCCTCTGGCAGCCGGTGGAGGCGCTTTTATGAACGCGCCCGCGAAGACCATCTTCGATCCTGCATCGGCGCGCGCCGATTTCGAGATCCTGTCGCGCGAGGTGTACGGCAAGCCGCTCGTCTACCTCGACAGCGCGGCCTCGGCGCAGAAGCCGCGCCAGGTGCTCGACGCGATGCGCGATTTCGCGTCCAGCGAATACGCCAACGTCCATCGCGGCGTGCATTTCCTCTCCGCCGCCGCGACCGAACGCTACGAGGCGGCGCGCGAGACGGTGCGCCGGTTCCTGAACGCCGCCCATGCGGACGAGATCGTCTTCACCAAGGGCGGCACCGAGGCGATGAACCTCGTGGCCTATTCGTATCTGAGCCCGCGCATCCAGCCGGGCGACGAGATCGTGCTCAGCACGATGGAGCATCATTCCAACATCGTGCCGTGGCATTTCCTGCGCGAGCGGCAAGGCGCCGTGCTGCGCTGGGTCGATGTCGGCGACGACGGCTCGCTGGACGCCGGGGCGGTCGATGCCGCGATCGGGCCCAAGACCAGGCTCGTCGCGGTCTCGCACATGTCGAACGTGCTGGGCACCGTGTCGCCGCTCAAGGAGATCGTCGCGCGCGCGCATGCCAAGGGCGTGGCCGTCCTCGCCGATGGCTGCCAGGGCGCGGTGCACGAGGTCGCGGACGTGCGCGACCTGGATGTCGATTTCTACTGCGTGACCGGGCACAAGCTGTACGGACCGACCGGCATCGGCGCGCTCTACGGCAAGCGCGCGCATCTCAAAGCCATGCGCCCCTTCAACGGCGGCGGCGAGATGATCCGCGAGGTCTCGCGCGACGTCGTGACCTATGCCGATCCGCCGGCGCGGTTCGAGGCGGGCACGCCCGCGATCATCGAGAGCGTGGGATTCGCCGCCGCGATCGACTATCTCTGCGCCTTCGACCGCGCCGCGGTGAAGGCGCATGAGCACGGCCTGCTCGCCTATGCGCGCGAACGGGTGCGCGAGCTCAACTGGCTGCGCGTCATCGGCGACGCGCCGGGCAAGGGCGCGATCCTCTCCTTCGAGACCGAAGGCATGCATGCGCACGATCTGGCGACCATCCTCGACCGCGAGGGCGTCGCGGTGCGTGCGGGGCATCATTGCGCGCAGCCTCTGATGGAGCGCTTCGGTGTCGTATCGACGACGCGCGCCTCCTTCGCGCTCTACAACACGCGCGGCGAGGTTGACGCGCTGATCGACGGCCTGCAAAAGGCGCGGAAGATATTGGGTTAGGCGATGGACGATTCCCTGCGCGAGCTTTATCAAGAGGTGATCCTCGATCACTCGCGCCATCCGCGCCATTTCGGAGCGCTGGAGGGCGCGACGCATACGGCCGAGGGCTATAACCCGCTCTGCGGCGACCGCGTGAAGATCTATATGGCGTTCGACGATGCGGGCCGCATCAAGGACATCACCTTCGAAGGCAAGGGCTGCGCGATCAGCCAGTCCTCCGCCTCGCTGATGACGGACATGCTCACGGGCCGCACCATCGCCGAAGCGGAGAAGATGATGGGCGGCTTCCTGCATCTGGTGAAGGGCGAGGCCGATACCGGCGAGCTCGACGCGGACGACCGCGAGAGGCTCGAGGTGATGGCGGGCGTGAGCGCGTTCCCGATGCGCGTCAAATGCGCGACGCTGGCCTGGCATACGATGAAATCGGCGCTGGAGGGCAAGAGCGAATGAACGCGGAGACGCCCGTGAGCGAAGTCCCGTCCGCGCTGTCGCCGGAGGACATCGCCGCGTTCACCGAGAAATTGGTGAAGGCGCTCAAGACCGTCTACGATCCGGAGATCCCGGTGGACATCTACGAACTCGGGCTTATCTATAAGGTGGACGTCGCCGACAACAAGGACGTCGAGGTGGACATGACCTTGACCGCGCCCAATTGCCCGGTGGCGGGCGAGATGCCCGGCATGGTCGAGAACGCCTTGAGGACGGTCGAAGGCATCGGCGAGGTGAAGGTGAACCTCACCTTCGATCCGCCGTGGACGCCGGAATGCATGAGCGAAGAAGCGAAACTCGAATTGAACATGTTCTGATGGAAACGACAGCGACCCCAGCCAAGCCCAGACGCGAGCGCCCCAAAGCGGTGCGCCTCAGCGATGCCGCGGCCGCGCGCATCCGCGAGATCATGGAGGGCGCGGACGGCAAGTATCGGGGCGTGCGCGTCGGCGTCACCAATGGCGGCTGCGCCGGCATGAGCTACACGATGGATTATGCCGAAGACGTCAAACCGCTCGACGAGGTGGTCGAGGACAAGGGCGTGAAGATCTTCATCGATCCCAAGGCGATCCTGTTCCTCATCGGCACCGAGATGGATTTCGTGCGCGAGAAGCTCGGCGCGCGCTTCGTCTTCAACAACCCGAACCAGACGGCCGCCTGCGGCTGCGGGGAGAGCGTCTCGATCACGCCGGCGAAATCGGATTGAGCAGTCGTGCTGGTCTACGCATTTCGTGCGGGCCGGCGATCAGGTGTTTGGACGCATACCGTTTCAATAACCGACGTTGTTGAGTTTTGCAGACTCAACAAAGAAAATTGGCTTAAGCAGCGTGAGTGGTTTTTCGAAGACCTGCCTGTTGGGGCGGTTGAAATTGTCCAAACCCAACTGGTTATCAAGCGCGCTCATCCTGGGCGCCCTAAGGTAACTCACATCTATGCGAAACTGGAAAAATCGAAGCCGGGCACGGTTTTCATTGGCGCTCTAGAAGACGATGAGCGCCGGGCGCAGTTCAAAGACGCTATGAAGGCCTGGGAGGAATCTCAGAGCGCGCTTCGCTTCAAGATAAAGGAAATGAACCCAAACGCGAAAAAGAATATACGCTGGAGCGATCTGAGCGCGTCGGAAAAGAACCGGATCAAAGGTTCGTGTTTGTCGGTTAAAGAATGCTGGATTTGGCAGCCGACAACGAGAGTCAACCGAGGTGATGTCGAGAAGTCAAAGACACGGGTAGCCCCTTATCGCAATTTTTATATTCGTCTAAAAGGGTCGATACCGCCCGGCGTTGTCCTTCGGCATGTTTGTGATAACCGGATGTGCATGAACCCCAATCATCTCGGGCTCGGTACGACGAAGGACAATGTGAGGGATATGATGAAGCGTGGGCGACATTCCTCTCAGGTCCAAGCCAAGCGCCGAGCCAAATGGCGCGATGCCGCTCGACGTCGCGCACGCGTGATACTCGATGTCTAGAGCCGGTACGCATCATCTCGACGATCTGTTCGCGGAGTTCGGGCGGATCACGGTCAGGCGCTTCTTCGGCGGCGAGGGCATCTATGCCGGCGCGGTCATGATCGGCATGGTTTTCGACGACGTCATCTACTTCAAGACCGACGCGGAGACGCGCAAGGCGTTCGAGGCCGAGAAGCGCAAGCCGTTCACGTTCGAGAAGGGCGGCGAGACGGTGGTGACGACGTGGTTCTCGCTGCCGGACCGGCTGTACGACGACCCGGAGGAATTGGCGCAGTGGGCGAGGGCGGCGCTCGCCGTGGCGTCGGCATCACCGGCGGCGCGGAAGAAGACGAAGAAGAAGCCGTAAGCACTACTGTCATCCCCGGCGAGCATCGACGCGATAGCGGCGATGTGAGGGAGTGCGTAGCGACAGCGTATGCACGACCCAGGTGGATGGACCGGTCTCGTTCTTTCCACCTGGGTTCCCTTCCCCTCGCGATGCCGTTGGCATCGCTCGGCCGGGAATGACAGCTAAGCTTGAATTACCACAGCCTTACCCGCTTGTCGGGCGCAAGGTAGAACTTGTCCGTCGGCTTGATCTTGAACGCGGCGTACCAGCCGTCGTCGTTGCGCACCACGCCGTTCACGCGCCAGGCGGCCGGGCTGTGCGGGTTCGACAGCAGCCGCTCGCGCAGGCGCCCGTCGCGGTCCTTCTCGCGCCAGCTCTGCGAATAGGCGATGTAGAAGCGCTGGTCGCCCGTATAGCCGTCGAGCACCGGCGCGGGCTTTCCCCCGAGCGACAGGTGATAGGCCTTGTAGGCGATGACGAGCCCCGCGAGGTCGGCGATGTTCTCGCCTAGCGTCAGCTTGCCGTTGATGTGGATGCCGGGCAGCGGCTCGTACTCGTCATACTGGGCCGCGAACGCCGCCGTGCGCGCGTCGAAGTTCTTGCGGTCCTGCGGCGTCCACCAATCCTTGAGCGTGCCGGTGCCGTCGTATTTCGAGCCCTGATCGTCGAAGCCGTGGCTGATCTCGTGGCCGATCGTGGCGCCGATCTCGCCGTAATTCACCGCGTCGTCGGCGTTCGCGTCGAAGAACGGCGGCTGCAGGATGCCGGCCGGGAACACGATCTCGTTCAGCGTCGGATTGTAATAGGCGTTGTTTGTCGGCACCGACATGCCCCATTCGGTGCGGTCGACGGGATTGTCGATGCGCGCCAGCTCGCGCTTCCATTCGAACTCGGTCGCGTTCTTGATGTCGCCGACGAGATCGTCGCGCGTGACACTCAGCGCCGAATAGTCGCGCCAATGGTCGGGATAGCCCACTTTGAGCATGTAGGCGGAGAGCTTCTCGAGCGCCTTCTGGCGCGTCGCGGGCGTCATCCAGTCCAGCGTCTTGATGTCGCCCGCATAGGCCTTGAGCAGGTTGTGCACCAGCGCGTCGGCTTTTTCCTTGGCCTCGGGCGGGAAGTATTTCTCCGCGTAGAGCTTGCCCAGCGCCTCGCCCATCTCGGCATCGAGCAGAGCTGTGCCGCGCGTGGCGCGGTCGAGCTGCGCGGTCTTGCCCTGGAGCGTCGCGCCGTAGAACGCGAAATCGGCGTCGTCGATCTTCCTGGGCAGATAGGCGGAGTAAGTGTGCAGGGTGCGAACCGTCAGATAGTCGCGCCACACCGCGATCGGCGTGGCTTTGAAGACGGCGGCGAGCTTGGGGAACGCCGAGCGCTCGGCGACGATCACCATGCGCTCGCCCCTGGGCGAGGACGCCGGAACGCCGGACGCCGCGAAGAACGGAGCCCAAGGGAAATCCGGCGCCATCTTGGCGAGGTCGGAGATCTTCATAGGGTTGTAGGTCTTGTCCGCGTCGCGGCGGTCCTCGGCCGGCCACGACGCGTCTGCGAGATCGTGCTCGAGCTTGTAGATCGCGTCGGCCCGCGCATCCGCATCCTTGACGCCCGCGAAGCCCAGCATCTGCGAGAGATATTTCTTGTAGGCCACGCGCGTGTTCGCGAGTTCCTTGTCCTCGCGCAGGTAGTAATCGCGGTCGGGCATGCCGAGACCGGACTGGTAGAGATTGACCGAATAGTTCGTCGGATGCTTGTCGTCGACGCCGAGATAGACGCCGAACGGCCCGTCGAGGCCCATCCGGGGATCGCCCATCGCGCGCGCGATGTCGGCGGTACCGTTCAGCGACGCGATTGTTTTGAGGTCTCCATCGACGTGGCTCAAACCGGCCGCTTCGATGGCCGCTTCGTCGGTGAACGCATCGTAGAGCGCGCGCAGTTTGCTTTCCTCCGCCGTGAGGCCTCTCTTGGCGTGAAGCTCCGCGATGATCGCTTTGAGGCGCTCCTCGTTCTGCTTGTCGAGCTCGAGGTTCACGCCGGCGAAGGAGCGCTCCGGCGGGATGATTGCGGTCTTGAGCCAGCCGTTGTTGGCGTAGGCGAAGAAGTCGTCTCCGGGGGCGACGTTCTTGTCGATATAGGAAAGCTCCACGCCCCAGGGCTTGACGGCCGGGCTCGCGGCGTAGGCAACCGTCGCGGCGGCGCACAGCAGCGCGGCATAGGAAAACGTCTTCATCGAAAGTCCCCCCTTTGATCCTCCCCCGTACTTACGGGGGAGGTGGCGCGAAGCGCCGGAGGGGGACTTCCCCCTCCGCCTCGCTATCGCTCGGCTCCTCCCCCGTAAGAACGGGGGAGGATGAATGCACCTACCACAAATGCACGCGCTGGTCCGGGGCCAGGTAGTATTTGTCGCCCGGCTTCACGTCGAACGCCGCGTACCATTCGTTCTGGTTGCGCGTGGCGCCGATCGCGCGCTGCATCGGCGGGCTGTGCTCGTTGGACAGAAGCTGCGAGCGCAGCGCCCCGTCGCGCAGCTTGCCGCGCCAGATCTGGCCGAAGCTCAGATAGAAGCGCTGATCGCCGGTGAAGCCGTCGAGCACCGGCGCGGGCTTGCCGCCGAGCGAGATGTGATAGGCCTTGAGCGCTATGGCGATGCCGGCATTGTCGGCGACGTTCTCGCCCATGGTGAAGGCACCGTTGACGTGGATGCCGGGCAGGGGCTCGTAAGAGTCGTACTGCTTGCCGAGCGCGGTGGTCTTGGACTGGAACACTTTAAGGTCGTCCGGCGTCCACCAGTTGTTGAAGGCGCCGTCGGCGTCGAACTTCGAGCCCTGGTCGTCGAAACCGTGGCTGATCTCGTGCCCGATCACCGCGCCGATGCCGCCGTAGTTCACCGCGTCGTCGGCGTTGGGGTCGAAGAACGGCGGCTGCATGATCGCCGCAGGGAACACGATCTCGTTCCACTGCGAATTGTTGTAGGCGTTGACCGTCGGTGGCGACATGCCCCATTCGGTCTTGTCGGTCGGCTGGTCGATGCGCTTGGACTGGCGGTTCCATTCGAACTCGTTGGCGCGCTGGATGTCGCCGATGAGGTCGTCGCGCTTGACCGTCAGCGCCGAATAGTCGCGCCAATGGTCGGGATAGCCGATCTTGATCGTGAACTTGCGGATCTTCTCTTCCGCTTTCGCCTTGGTTGCGGGGCTCATCCAGTCGAGCGTCTGGATGTCGGCCTCATAGGCCTTGAGCAGGTTGTGCACCAGCTCGACGGCCTTTTCCTTCGCCGCGGGCGGGAAGTACTTCGTGACATAGAGCTTGCCCAGCGCCTCGCCCATCGCGAAGTCGAGCAGATGCGCCGCGCGCGCGCCGCGCGGAAGCTGCTGCGAATTGCCCTGCAGCGTCGTGCCGTAGAACGCGAAATCCGCGTCGTCGAACGATTTCGGCAGATAGGCCGCATAGGTGTGCAGATAGTGCACCGTCATGTAGTCGCGCAGCGTCTCGACCGGCGTGTCGGCGAAGATCGCGGCGATTTTCGGGAACGCCGACTTCTCGGCCACGATCACCTGGCGGTTCGCGTCCATCTTGAGCCCGCTGCGGCTGAAAAGCGCGTCCCAGGGCATCTGGGGCGCCATCGCCTTCAGTTCGGCATAGGTCATCGGGTTGTAGACCTTGTCCTCGTCGCGGCGGTCGGCGTTGGCCCATTCGGCGTCGGCGATCTTGTGCTCGAACGCATAGACGGCCTCGGCGCGCTTCTCGCCGTCGGCGATTCCGGCCATCTTGAACATGTCGGCCATGTGCTTCTTGTAGGCGTCGCGCGTCTTGGCGAGCTCGGCGTCGTCGCGCAGGTAATAGTCGCGGTCGGGCATGCCCAATCCGCCCTGGCCCAGATTGATCGAATAGGCGTTCGGGTTCTTGTCGTTGATGCCGATGCCGAAATTGATCGGCGAGTCGAGATTCAGGCGCGGATCGCCGAGCATCGCGGCGACATCCTCGCGGGTCTTGAGGGCCGCGATCCTGTCGAGATCGGGCTTGGCGGCCGCGATGCCCCTGGCATCGAGCGCGGCCTGGTCGACATAGGCGTCGTAGAGGTCGCGCAGCTTCTTCTCTTCGGCGCCGAGCTGATCGTAAGGCCTGGCGTCGAGCGAGGCCGCGATCTCCTGCATGCGCTTCTCGCTCAGGATGCGCAGGTTCTGGAACGAGCCGGTCGAGGCGCGATCGGGCGGGATCTGCGCGGTCTTGTACCAATTGCCGTTGGCGTACATGAAGAAGTCGTCGCCGGGCTTGACGGTCTTGTCCATCGCCGCGGTGTCGAAGCCCCAGGTGCCGTATTCCGTCTTGGGCGCATCGCCATAGGCCGCCGTGATCACGGCACCGGCCCCGAGAAGCGCCACCAAACTCCGTCGCATGAAAAGTCTCCTAAAAACGAACGCGCCAGAGGTCGGACGAAAGCCGCGCGGCGGCGCGAAGCCGCGCGGGTTCGGAAAAGCCATTACCAGATATGCACGCGCTGCTCCGGCGGCAAGTAGTACTTGTCGCCCGGCTTCACGTCGAAGGCGGCGTACCACGCGTCGGTGTTGCGGGTGGCGCCGATGACGCGGAACTCGGCCGGGCTGTGCGGGTTGGAGATGATCTGCTGGCGCAGCGCACCATCGCGGTACCTGCTGCGCCAGATCTGCCCATAGGACAGGAAGAAGCGCTGGTCCCCGGTCCAGCCGTCGAGCACCGGCGGGGCCTGGCCAGCCAGCGAGATGTGATAGGCCTGAAGCGCGATGTTGATGCCCGACAGGTCGCCGATGTTCTCGCCCATGGTCAGCTTGCCGTTGACGTGCAGGCCGGGCAGCCCTTCATAGGAATCGAACTGCGCGCCGAGGGATGAGGTCCGCGTCTCGAACGCCTTGCGGTCCTCGTCGGTCCACCAGCTCTGCAGGATTCCGGCGCCGTCGTATTTCGAGCCCTGGTCGTCGAAGCCGTGGCCGATCTCATGCCCGATGACGGCGCCGATGCCGCCATAGTTCACCGCGTCGTCGGCATTGGGATCGAAGAAGGGCGGCTGCAGGATCGCGGCCGGGAAGAAGATCGAGTTGAACACCGGCGTGTAATAGGCGTTGATCGTCGGCGGCGTCATGTTCCATTCGCTGCGGTCGACCGGCCGGTCGATGCGCGCCAGGCGATAGTCCCATTCGAACCTGCCCGAGCGCTCGATGTCGCCGACGAGGTCGTCGCGCTTGATCGCGAGGCCCGAATAGTCGCGCCACTTGTCGGGATAGCCGATATGCGGCGTGAAGGCGTGGAGCTTGTCGAGCGCCTTCTTGCGCGTCGCGTCGGTCATCCACGGAATGACGCGGATGTCGGTGTCGTAGGCCTTGAGCAGGTTGCCGACCAGCGCCTCGACCTTGGCCTTGGACGAGGGCGGAAAGTAGCGCGTCACATACAGCTTGCCGAGCGGATGGCCGAGCACGTTGTCGAGCAGGCGTACCGCGCGCGTCTCGCGCGGCAATTTTTGTTCCTGCCCGCCCAGCACCTTGCCGTAGAACGCGAAATCTGTGTCGTCGAACGAGGTGGGCAGGTAGGGCGACATCGTGTGCAGGTAATGCACCGTCAGCCAGTCGCGCCACACCGCGACGGGGGTGCCTGCGAAGATCCTGGCCATGTCGGGGAAGGCGGTGTTCTCGCGCACGATCAGCTTGCGCTCGCCGGTGATGCCCTGCGCCTTGAGGAACGCGCGCCACGGGAAGCCGGGCGCGAACTTCTCCAGCTCCGACGGCGTCATCGGGTTGTAGGTCTTGTCCGCGTCGCGGCGGTTGGCGGCGGGCCATTCGACCTTCGCCATCGCGGCTTCGAGGTCGTAGACGGCGCCCGCGCGCGCCGCGGCATCCTTCGCGCCCGAGAGCGTCAGCATCGTGGTGAGATAGGTCTTGTAGGCCTCGCGCGCGGCGGCGAGGTTCTTGTCGTCGCGCAGATAGTAGTCGCGCTCGGGCATGCCGAGCCCGTTCTGGATCAGCGTGACGACATAGACGTTGGAGTTCTTGGGATCGGGTGTGACGCGGTCGGCGAACAGGCTGTCGGTGCCGTTGTCGGGACGGCCCATCGCTTCCGCGACGCCATCGAGCGTCTTGATCTTCGCGAAGCCGTCGAGGTCCTTCTGCGCCGGCTTCAGGCCGGCCGCGTCGATCGCCCTGGTGTCGGTGAAGGCGTCGTAGAGGTCGCGCAGCTGTTTCGCCTCGGGGTCGAGCTCGCTTTCCTTGCGCGCCTCCAGCTCGGTGACGATGGCTTTCATGCGCTGCTCGCTCAGGATCTGCAGGTCCTGGAACGAGCCCGTGGACGTGCGGTCCGGCGGGATCGTCGCGGTCTTGAGCCAGTTGCCGTTCACGTAGCGGAAGAAGTCGTCGCCCGGCTTGACGCTCTTGTCGATGGTCGCGAGGTCGACGCCCCAGCTTCCGAACGCGGGACGCGGCGTATCCCCCTGTGCGGCGACCACGGTCGCGGCCAAGCCCGCAAGCGCGAGCAGTCTGATGCGCATGTATATGTCTCCCACCAACCCGATTTGGGCCACCCCGATTTGGGCATTGAGGGCCAGCTACGCAAATCACGCAAGCGCGAGCGAACTATTGCCTGCGATCCTGGGTTAACCGTTTTTGTGGAAAGGGCGGCGTGCGAAAAGCGAAATCTTCTGTCTGCGGAGATTACGCCGCGTCCATCTCGGAAAGACCGGATTCGTCTTCGCCCACGACGCGGTTGCGGCCGGTGTTTTTCGCCCGGTAGAGGCAGCTGTCGGCGCGCTGGATGAGCGAGGCGGGGGTGTCGCGCTCGCTCAGGCGCGCGACGCCGGCCGAGACCGTGATCGTGCCCAAGACGTCGCCGGTCGAGCGCTTGATCAGCTTCTTGCTCTCCACATAGGCGCGGATCTGGTCGGCGAGCCTGGTCGCGTGCTCCAGCGTCGTGCGGCGCAGGATGATGGCGAACTCCTCGCCGCCGAAGCGGGCCACCGTGTCGCGGCCCTTGACGTTCTCCGACATGCATTGGGCGACGAGGCGCAGCACCTGGTCGCCCGTCTGGTGGCCCCAGGTGTCGTTGAACGACTTGAAATGGTCGATGTCGATCATCACCAGCGCGACGGTCTCGCCGTTCTCATGCGTCTCGGCGACGGCCGCGAGAAGCTCGGTGTCGAAGGCCTTGCGGTTGGCGACGCCGGTGAGCGAGTCCGTCAGGCTCTCCTTGCGCACGTCCTCGAGCTGGCTCTTCAGCACGTTGACCTGCTCGGAGGAGCGGTGCAGCTCGTCTTCCAGCGTCTGGGTACGCGCCTCCATGGTGTGCGTGGCGGCGACGAGCGTGTCGACGAACTGGCGGATCTCGTCGGGCGAATGGGCGGCATCGAGCTCGCCGCTGGCGCGCGACAGCGCGCGGCCGTAGTCGCCGGCGTCGCGGCCCGCGATCTCCAACTTCCCGAGCAGCGCGTTCAAGGTCGCTGCGACCTGATTGCTCGCATTGTCGAGGGCCTGCGTCGTGCGCGCGCTCGACAGGCAGCGGCCGCGCAGATCGTCGAGCACGTTGCTGGTGAACGGCTTCCGCTCGGAGATCATCTTGTCCATGATCTGCCCGACCTGCGGATTGGCCCCGGAGGCATAGGTGTAGAACAGCTCGTAATTGTCGGGCGAAGGCACCACGCCCACATCGCCCATCAGGGCGAGCGCGGTCTTCGCAAGCGCTTGTTCGCGGTCTTGACGGTAGGCCTGCATGAAGTCCGTGGCTCGGTGGCGCGTTCTTATGCAGTTTCCGCATAGGTTCGAAAGAAACGGTTAACCGCGCTGCCCGCAGTCCCTCATGCTGAGCCTGTCGAAGCATGAGGGTGTCGCCGGCGCCTCGGCGAGCTCACCCTTCGACAAGCTCAGGGTGAGGGGCGGAGCTGGGGCAGAACTTTAACTACGCCGGAATCTCCTCTATCCTGACAAACTGTCATTCCCCAAAGGAATCCCGCGATGAGCATGCCCCAGGCCAGGCTAGATACCGGCGACGAAGTCCAGCGCATGAGGGACGTGCTCGCGCGGCAGAAAGCGGCGCATATCAAGGACGGCCCGCTGCCGGCGCAGAGGCGCATCGAATGGATCGACCGCGCCATCGGGCTGATCGTCGACAACCGCGACGCCATCGCCGATGCCCTGCGCCAGGATTTCGGCCACCGCTCGGTGCAGACGAGCCTGTTCACCGACGTCTCCGGCTCCATCGGCCCGCTCAAGCATGCCAAAGCGCATGTGAAGAGCTGGATGAAGCGCGAGCGGCGCAAGGTGAGCCCGGCGATCCTGGGGCTGTTCGGCGCCAAGGCCTATGTCGACTACCAGCCCAAGGGCGTGGTCGGCGTCATCAGCCCGTGGAACTTCCCGTTCAACCTCACCTTCACGCCGCTCGCCGGCATCTTTGCCGCCGGCAACCGCGTGATGATCAAGCCGAGCGAATACACGCCGCGCTGCTCGGAGCTGATGGCGCGGATGTTCCACCAGGCTTATGACGAGAGCGAGGTCGCGGTGTTCCTGGGCGGCCCCGAGGTCGGCCACGCGTTCTCGACGCTCGCCTTCGATCATCTGCTGTTCACGGGCGCGACCTCGATCGCCTATCATGTGCAGCGTGCTGCGGCCGAGAACCTGGTGCCGACGACGCTCGAGCTCGGCGGCAAGTCGCCGGTGATCGTGGGCAAGAGCGCCGACATGGCGCTCACCGCCAAGCGCGTGATGACCGGCAAGACGATGAACGCCGGCCAGATCTGCCTCGCGCCCGACTACATGCTGGTGCCGAAGGAGAAGGTCGCGAGCTTCGTCGCCGAGGCGACCAAGGCGGTCACGACGATGTACCCGACGATCAAGGACAATCCCGACTACACCTCGGTCATCAACCAGCGCCACTACGACCGGCTTCAGGGCTATATCGACGATGCCAGGGCCAAGGGCGCCGAGATCGTCGAGATCAATCCGGCGAAAGAGGATTTCCGCCAGCAGCCGTTCCACAAGATCCCGCCGACGCTGGTGCTCAACCCGACCGACGACATGAAGATCATGAAGGACGAGATCTTCGGGCCGCTGCTGCCGGTGAAGACCTACGACACGGTCGACGAGGCGGTCGGCTATGTGAACGGCCACGCGCGGCCGCTCGGGCTCTACTACTTCGGCAACGACGAGAAGGAGCAGGAGCGCGTGCTCGCGCGCACGACGTCGGGCGGGGTGACAGTCAACGACGTGGTGATGCATGTGGCGATGGAGGACCTGCCGTTCGGCGGCGTCGGCCCGTCCGGCATGGGTTCCTATCACGGCATCGACGGCTTCAAGACCTTCAGCCACGCCAAGGCGGTGTTCAACCAGGCCAAGTCCGACATCACCGCGATGATGCGCCCGCCCTACGGGCCGAAGTTCCAGAAGATGGTGGATGGGGGGATCAAGCGATAAAAATCCTCCCCCGTACTTACGGGGGAGGCGCCGAGCATAGCGAGGCGGAGGGGGAAGTCCCCCTCCGGCGCTTCGCGCCACCTCCCCCGTAAGTACGGGGGAGGATATTCA
>Ga0265318_10000107_pt1 | contig 77965 bp, 82 predicted proteins | sample 4821metaG_FD_192431 | JGI IMG/M metagenome (GOLD analysis project Ga0265318, IMG submission 192431) | Rhizosphere microbial communities from Carex aquatilis grown in University of Washington, Seatle, WA, United States - 4-8-21 metaG | ecosystem: Host-associated > Plants > Roots > Rhizosphere >...
GCTGTCGCGGCGCATCCACCTCCCCCGTAAACGGGGGAGGATAAGACGCATGTCGATGTGATCGAAGTCATTCTACGCATCGCGATCCAGCAGGAACATCGGCAACGCGCGCAATTCCGCCGCTGCCGCGCCGTAGGAGGCGAGACCCTCGGCCGCGCGCTTGGCGATCTTCCCGGCTTCCGCGCGGGCGCCATCGACGCCCATGAGAGAGACCAATGTCGCCTTGCCCTGGTCCTTGTCCTTGCCGACGGCCTTGCCGGTCTTCTCCGCCGTCGAGGTGACGTCGAGCAGGTCGTCGGTGATCTGGAAGACGAGCCCCATGTCGCGGGCATAGTCGCGCATGCGCCCGCGGTCGGCGTCGCGCGCTTCTCCCAAGATCGCGCCCGCCTCGCAGGAGAACTCGAAGAGCTGGCCGGTCTTGAGCCGCTGCAGCAGCTTGATGTCTTCGGCATCGAAGGCGCGGTTCGGCGCCTGCATGTCGATCATCTGGCCGCCGATCATGCCGTTGCTGCCCGATGCTTCCGCCAGCCGCGCGATGAGCTTCACGCGCACCTCGGCGGACGGATGCGTCGCGGGGTCTGCCAAAATCTCGAACGCGACGGTGAGCAGTGCGTCGCCCGCGAGCACCGCAGTCGCCTCGTCGAAGGCGATGTGGGTCGTGGGCCGGCCGCGCCTCAGCTCGTCGTCGTCCATGCAGGGCAGGTCGTCGTGCACCAGCGAATAGGTGTGCAGCACCTCGATGGCCGCGGCCGCGCGCAACCCCTGCGCGTCGTCGACGCCGAACAGCCGCGCGCTGTGCTGCACCAGGAACGGGCGCAGCCGCTTGCCGCCCGCGAACGTCGCATAGCGCATCGCGTCGTGGACTCGGGCGTGCAATCCGTGCGGTTTGGGCAGGACCGCGTCCAGCACCGCCTCGACCGCCTTGGCCGAGCGGGTCATCGCGGCGAGCAGGTTGCTATGCGAATCGGTCGTGGCTGATGCTGTGCGTGAAATGTTGTTCATGCTTTCGGCCATTGTTCCCCTTGAACCCACCATATCACAGCAAACTCCACTATTGTTTGCTGCGTTGCAATAAAGCCATTGCGGCTCCCCGCGCGTTCCTGGAAAATAGGGGGCTGACCCGCCGCCGTCACCTGGAGCCCCTGCATGCGTGTTGTCCTTGCCCAGCCTCGCGGTTTCTGCGCGGGCGTCGTGCGGGCGATCGACATCGTCGAGCGTGCGCTGGAGAAGTACGGCGAGCCCGTCTATGTCCGCCATGAGATCGTGCACAACAAGCACGTCGTCGACACGCTCAAGAACAAGGGCGCGCGCTTCGTCGAGGAGCTGACCGAGGTTCCCGACGGCGCGGTCACTGTGTTCAGCGCCCATGGCGTGCCGCAGAGCGTGGTCAAGGACGCGCAGAAGCGCGGGCTGCCCGTGCTGGACGCGACCTGTCCGCTGGTCTCCAAGGTGCACAACCAGGGCAAGCGCTACGTCGCGCATGGCCGCAAGCTGATCCTCATCGGCCATGCCGGCCATCCCGAGGTCGAGGGCACGATGGGCCAGGTGGGAGCGCCGGTGCATCTGGTCTCGTCCGAGGAAGAGGTGGGCGCGCTGGACATCGATCCCGGCACGCCTGTCGCCTACATCACCCAGACGACGCTCTCCATCGACGACACCAAATCGATCATCGCGGCGCTCAAGCGCAAGTTCACCGACATCATCGGGCCGGAGACGACCGACATCTGCTACGCGACGCAGAACCGCCAGACCGCGGTGCGCGAGCTCGCCAAGGTCGCCGACGTCATCCTGGTCGTGGGCGCGAAGAACTCGTCGAACTCCAACCGCCTGGTCGAGATCGGCCGCGAGGTCGGCGTGCCGTCCTATCTCATCGCCGACGGCAGCGAGCTCGATCCGGCGTGGCTCGTGGGCAAGAGCGCGGTGGGGCTCACCGCCGGCGCCTCGGCGCCGGAGCAGTTGGTCGAGCACGTGATCGAGGCGCTGAACCGCATCGCCCCCGTCCAGGTCTCGACCATGGACGGCAAGAAAGAACACATCGAATTCAGGCTTCCGGCCGAGCTCAGGGATTGAACGAATGGGTATTCCGCTCAAGCAAGCCGCGAAGATCGGCTCCTATGTGGTGAAGCAGCACCTGACGGGTGTGAAGCGCTACCCGCTGGTGCTGATGCTGGAGCCGCTGTTCCGCTGCAACCTCGCCTGCGCGGGCTGCGGCAAGATCGACTATCCGGACGATATCCTGAACCAGCGCCTGTCCTACGACGAGTGCATGCAGGCGATCGACGAATGCGGCGCGCCCGCGGTCTCCATCGCCGGCGGCGAGCCGCTCCTGCACCGCGAGATGCCGAAGATCGTGGACGGGTTCCTCGCCAAGAACAAGTTCGTCATCCTGTGCACCAACGCGCTTCTGCTGGCGAAGAAGATCGACCAGTACAAGCCGCATCCGAACTTCACCTGGTCGATCCATCTCGACGGCGACAAGGCGATGCACGACCATTCGGTCTGCCTCGACGGCGTCTATGAGAAGGCGCTCGACGCGATCAAGCTCGCGAAGTCCAAAGGCTTCCGCACTCAGATCAACTGCACGCTGTTCTCCAACGCCATTCCCGAGCGCGTCGCGCAGTTCTTCGACCTGATGATGGAGATGGGGCTGGACGGCATCACCATCTCGCCCGGCTACGCCTATGAGCGCGCGCCGGATCAGGACAGCTTCCTCAACCGCGACCGCACCAAGAAGCTGTTCCGCGACATCTTGAGCCGCGGCAATGGCGGCAAGAACTGGGAGTTCACCCAGTCCTCGCTGTTCCTCGACTTCCTCGCGGGCAACCAGGCTTACGAGTGCACGCCCTGGTCGATGCCGCTGCGCTGCGTCTTCGGCTGGCAGAAGCCCTGCTACCTGCTCGGCGAAGGCTATGTGAAGACCTTCAAGGAGCTGATGGAAGACACCGAGTGGGACAAGTACGGCGTCGGCAAGTACGAAAAGTGCCAGGACTGCATGGTCCATTGCGGCTTCGAGGGCACCGCCGTCATCGACTCGATCAGGCATCCGCAGAAGCTGATCCCGCTGGCGATACGCGGCGTGAAGACCGACGGTCCCTTCGCCAAGGACATCGACACGTCCAACCAGCGCCCGGCCGAGTTCGTGTTCTCACGCCATGTCGAGCACAAGCTAGCCGAGGTCAGGGCCGCGAAGACCCGGCCCGAGCGTCTCGACGCAGCGGAGTAGCTCTGCGAACGCCTTGTCGGACTCGCGCCCGGTGCGGATGAGCGCGCCGATCTGGCCGGGCCCTTTCGCCACCGACCACAGCACGCGCCCGAGCGCGATGGAGCCGTCGGGGTTCATCGCCACGAGCGCCGCCGGCGGCAGCGACCGGTCGGCGCGGTCCGAGATCACGCGCAGCGCCGCGAACGGCAGCCCGTGCGTGAGCGCGGCATCGGCGGCGAGATGCGATTCCATGTCGACCGCCACCGCGCCCGTCGCGTCATGCAGCAGCGCCTTGACCTCCGCCGTGTCGGCGATGGTGCCGCGCCCCAGGATCGCGCCGATCGTGGCGCTCGGGAACGAAGCGGCCAGCCGCGCGGTCCACTTGGCGTCGGTCTCGAACGCCTCGCAGGCCGTGACGACGCGCTCGGCGATCACGATATCGCCGACCTCCATCTCCGGCGCCAGCGCGCCCGCGATGCCGATGGAGACGATGCCGCGGATGTCGGATGCGACCTCGAAGTCTGCGCCGATGGCGACGCGGACCCGTGCCTTTTCGAGCAGCTTCGCTTCGCGCTTGAGACCGCAGACGGCGAGCACGGTCATATCCTGTCATCCTCGGCCGAGCGCAGCGGTAGCTGCGCGAGGGGAAGGGGACCCAGGTGGAAAGACCGGGCGTGCTTTGTCCACCTGGGTCCCCTTCCCTCGCAGCGCCTGTCGGCGCTGCTCGCCGGGGATGACAGGTGAGCTTTACAATCCATGCGCCACTTGCCGGGAATTGCCGCTCTTGAGGTTGCGGTAGCGCGCCACCGCCCAGAGCGGGAAGAACTTCGCGTAGCCGTGATAGCGCAGATAGAACACGCGCGGGAAACCGCCGCCGGTATAGGTGTCCTCGGGCCACAGCCCGCCGCCCTGCTGCGTCCCCTGCAGGTAGCGGATGCCGCGTGCTGTCGCCGGATGATCGACCTCGCCCGCCGCCATCAGCCCCAGCACCGCCCAAGCAGTCTGCGACGCGGCTGAGGGCGCGCGTTCGTAGCCCTTGTAGTCGAGCTTGTAGCTGTCGCAGCTTTCGCCCCAGCCGCCGTCCTCGTTCTGGATCGAGACCAGCCAGTCCGCGGCGCGGCGGATCATCGGCTCGTCGGCGCCGACGCCCACGGCGTTCAGTCCCGCAAGCGCCGACCACGTGCCGTAGATGTAGTTCACGCCCCAGCGTCCGAACCAGCTTCCTTCCTTTAGTTGCGAGCGGCGCAGGAAGTCGACGCCCGCCTTCACGTGCGGGTCGTCGGCGCCTGCGCCCAGCTGCATCAACAGGCCGAGACAGCGCCCCGTGACATCGTCCGTAGGCGGATCGAGGAGGGCGCCGTGATCGGCGAAGGGGATGTTGTTCAGGTAGTAGTAGACGTTGTCGGCGTCGAACGCGCCCCAGCCGCCGTTCCTGCTCTGCAGGCCTTCGACCCATTCGCGGCCGCGGCCGATCGCTTCCGAATAGCGCGCGCCGTCGAATCGATGCAGCGCCATCGCCACCACCGCGGTATCGTCGAGATCGGGGTAGTAGTCGTTCCAGTACTGGAACGCCCAGCCGCCCGGCCGCACGTCCGGGCGCTCCTCGGCCCAGTCGCCTTTCACGTTCAGCACCTGGCGGCCCTTGAGCCATTCCAGCCCGCGCGCGACCGCGGCCTGCGCGGCCTCGTCCTTCGCTTCCATGAGCGCGTGGCACATCAGCGCCGTGTCCCAGATCGGCGAGACGCAGGGCTGGCAATAGGCCTCGCCGTCCTTGACGACCAGCAGCTTCTCGACCGAACGCCTGGCTGTGGCGCGGTCGGGATGGTCGGGCGCATAGCCTATCACGTCGTACATCATCACGCTGTTGGCCATCGCGGGATATATCGCGCCGAGCCCGTCCTCGCCGTTCAGGCGCTCGGTCGTCCAGCGCACGCATTCGGCGACGGCGCGCGCGCGCAGGCCCTTGGGCCACGCGACGCGCTTCAGCACCCAGTCCAGCGCGCCGAAGAACGCCGACCAGAACGCGCTTTGATGCGGCGCGCGCTTCGACGCCGCGGTGCCGCCGGGCGGGAAGAGCTCGCCGATATGGATGCCGCGCGGATTGCGCGCGACGGGCTGCTTCGCGGCAAGCACGAGCAGCGGCACGATCACCGTGCGCGCCCAGTACGACATCTTGGAGAGATGGATCGGGAACCAGCGCGGCAAAAGGATCAATTCCACCGGCACCGTCGGCACGTTCGCCCACGACGTCTCGCCGTAGAGCGCGAGCAGGATGCGCGTGAAGACGTTGGCCTTGAGCGCGCCGCCGCGTTTCAGGATCTCTTCGCGCGCGCGTGCCATGTGCGGCGCGTCGACGTCGTCGCCGATCATCTTGAGCGCGAAATACGCCTTCACCGTCGCGCTGATGTCGAGGCGGCCTCCGTGATAGAGCGGCCAGCCGCCGTGATCGGCCTGGATGCGGCGCAGATAGACGCCGATCTTGCGCTCCAGTTCCAGATCGGGCGTCTCGGCGAGATAGTGCACGAGCAGGACGTATTCCGCGGGGATCGTCGCATCCGCCTCGAGCTCGAACACCCAATGCCCGTCCTCGCGCTGGCGGTCGAGCAGCGCCGCTGTGGCGCCGCGGATCGTGGCTTCGAGGGCGACGGAGTTGTCGATCTGGTTCATGCGAGGCCTGAAGCTGTCTCTCCGGAGCGTATCGCGCCTTCGATGGTCGCAGGCAACCCCGTCGCCGTCCAGTCGCCCGCGAGGATGAGGTTTTTCCAGCGCGTGCGGGCAGGCGGGCGCTTGGCGGCCTGCTCGGGCGTCGCTGCGAAGGTCGCGCGCTTCTCCTTCACGATCTGCCAGGGCGGAAGCTCCGCCGGGAGCTTCAGCGCTGCCGCGACGTCGCGCCACAAAAGCGCCGCGAGCGCTTCGCGCTCCATGTCGACAAGCCGGTTCGCGCCGCTGATCGTCGTCGAGATGCGGTCGGTGAACGGGAATATCCATTCCACCGTGCCGCCGATCACACCAAGCATCGACGGCGTATCGGCCGGCGGGGCGATCTTGAAATGCGCGTTGACGATGGCGCTGAAGGCGTCCGGCGCGTCGATCCCCGGCAGCAGTTCCTGCGCCACCCAGGGCGGCACGGCCAGGATCACGGCGTCGCGTTCGGGAACCGCGACCGTGCGCTCCGGGAATTCGAGCGCGCAGACGCGCACGCCGTCGAACACGATGCGCCTGAGCCTCTGGCCGAATGCGACGGTCGCGCCGTGCTCGGCGAGGTGCGTCAGCGCGGGCTCGACGAACGCCGCCCCCAGAGTCGGATGGGCGACGCGCGTGCGATAGGCACGGCCGCCGCGCGCGAAGGTCTCGCGCACCAGGGCGCCCGCCAATGAAGCGGACGCGCCCTCGGGCTGCGTGTTGAGCGCACCCAGAAAGAACGGCTGCAGAAGCAGGTCCCAGAGCGCGCCCTTGCACGACAGCACGTCGTCGATGCGCTGGTCCGACCGCGCGAACAGAAGCTTGAAGATCTCGAGATAGTCCGCCGGCCGCGTCCCGGGAACGCGCCGGGCCGGATCGAACAGCCACAGCGGCAGCGGCCCGTCGTTCGGCGCGATCGTCCAGCGCGAGCCGGTGCGGATGTCGACGAACGAGGTTCGCGCCTTGTCGGGTCCGATGAGCCGATCTTCCGCGCCGGTTCTGCGCAGGTAGTTCATCGTGGCGTGGTTGCCGGTGAGGACGAAGTGGTTACCGTTGTCGATGACCTGGCCGAGCGTCGGATCGAAATAGGAGCGGCAGCGACCGCCCGCCTGCGGCGCCGCCTCGTAGAGCGCGACGCGCACGCCTCGCTGGCCAAGCGCGGTCGCGGCGGAGAGGCCCGCAAGCCCCGCGCCGATGACATGCACCGTCTTCATCCGAACAACCCGTGCTTGAGCACGATCATCGCGAGCCGCGATTTGGGCAGGCTCACGCGTTTGCGTGGCGGCGCCCAGCCTTGCGCCTCCATCGCGCGCAGGATCTCGCCATAGACCGCGCCCATCAGACGCGGCGTGGCGATGCGCCCCTTGGGCCGCGCGCTTAAGACCGCGTCAGCTTTCGCGTAATGCTCATGCGCCAGTGCCGCGGTCGCGCGCGCGGCCGTGTCGATGCGCGGATCGGCGACGGCCGTCTTGGCGTCGCGCGTGTCGACGCCGGCCGCTTCAAGATGCTCGCGCGCGAGATAGAGCCGGCCGATGCCGGCGTCCTCGTCCAGATCGCGCAGGATGTTGGTGAGCTGCAGCGCGCGGCCCAGATGATGGGCAAGCTCGAAGCCCGGGTCTTCGTCCATGCCGAAGACCTTGATCGACAGGCGCCCGACGGCGCTCGCCACGCGGTCGCAATAGAGGTCGAGGATGGTGAGATCGGGCGCGACGATGGTCTCGTGCACGTCCATCTCCATGCCGTCGATGATGGCGAGGAAGTCTTCCTTGCGCAGGCCGTAGCGCGCGACGGCCTCTTTCAAAAAGCCGCTCTTGACCGGCAGGCCGCCGCCATAGAGCACGCCCAGATCGCGGCGCCAGCAGACGAGCTCCGCGAAGCGTTCCTCGCGCGTGCCGTCGCCGTCGTCGGCGATGTCGTCGACCATGCGGCAGAAGGCATAGATCGCGAACATCGCCTCGCGCTCGGCGCGCGGCATCAGCCGCATCGCCGCATAGAACGAGCTGCCCTTCGCCTTCGCCTCGACGGCCAGGATCTCCTGCGCGGTCATGAGCGCCGACGCCCCAGAAAGCTGAAGAAGGCCGAGAAGGCGAGCGGCACGAGCTCGCTTTTGCGGTGATGCACGCGCTCGGACAACGGGTCGCGCTGCTGCAGGCGCCGGTCGAGATCCTCGGCGAAGGTCTGGATGACGCTGACCTCGAGCGCGAGCCTGCGGTCGCGGATGTGCCTGGCGAAGGGCTTGGCTTGCGCGAGCAGGTCCTGCGTGCGCCGCGCCAATGTCGCGATCGCGCCCTGCAGCGCCGGCGTCGCCTTCTCCGCGCCAAGGGCCTCGACGCCGGCGAAAATGTCCTGCGGGATGTAGACGCGGTTCAGTTCGCGATAATCCTTGCCGCAGTCCTGCAGGTGGTTGATCACCTGCAGCGCGGCGCAGAGCGCGTCGGACCACACCCAGGTCGCGCGGTCCTCGCGATGGACGTCGAGGACGAAGCGGCCGACCGGCATCGCCGAATAGCGGCAATAGTCCATCAGCTCGTCCCAGTTCGCATAGCGCAGCTTCGTCACGTCGCGGCGGAAGGCCTCCAGCAGCAGCATCGCATGCTGCTCGCTCAGACTGCGTTCGCGCAAAACCTTGCGCAACGCGAAGGCCTCCGGCGCGCTGTCGAGCTCGCCCAGAAGCGTGCGCTCCATCTCGTCGAGCAGGCGCAGCTTCTCGTCCGCGCCGGCGGTCGCATGGTCGGCGACGTCGTCGGCGGCGCGGGCGAAGCGGTAGAAGGCCAGGATCGGCGCGCGATAGGCGGGCTTGATCAGCCACGACGCGACGGGAAAGTTCTCGTCGGTATGGCCCTTGCCGGAGCTTAAATCGGCCACGGTCATGCCTTTTCCATCGCCTGGGCGCGTCCCTTCCACATCCCGCCGCGGCCGCGCCAGTGCTGGATCGCGGAATCGAGCGTGAAGGCGCCGTACAAAGCACCGATCAAGGGAAGGGCCAAGCCCCAAAAAGGCGAAAGCCGGTAGAACCTCAGCATCGGTCCGAACGCCACCGCCATCAGCAGCCATGCCGCGAACCCGGCTCCTTGCGCCCATCCATGCGCGAGCGCGGCGACGAAAGGCGCGGCCGCGTAGACCAGCAGCATGCCTGCCACGGTGCCCGCGAGCAGCAGCGGCGAATAGGAAAGCTGCGCATAGGCCGAGCGCGCCACCATCGCGCGGATCTCGCTCAAACCCTCATAAGGGCGGATGCTCACCGCGCGGTCGGTTAGGCCGAGCCAGATCGGCCCCTGCGCCTTCATCGCGCGGCCGAGCGCGCAATCGTCGATGATCTCGCCGCGGATCGCATCGATCCCGCCCGCGCGCTCCAGCGCCTCGCGCCGGACCAGCATGCAGCCGCCCGCCGCCGCCGCGGTCCGTCCCTTGCCGTTCACCCAGCCGAAGGGAAACAGCATGTCGAAGAAGAAGACGAAGGCGGGGATCAGGAGCTTCTCGGCGAGGCTCTCGCAATGGAGCTTCGCCATCAGCGAGGTGAGCACCAGCCCGCCCGCTTGCGCGCGCGCGACGAGTTTCGCAAGGTTGTCGGGCGTGTGCGCGATGTCGGCATCGGTGAGCCAGAGATAGTCGGGCGCGCCCGCGGCCGCGATGCCTTGGCTAACGGCCCAGAGCTTTCCCGTCCATCCTTGTGGCCGCGGCGCACCGGCGACGACCGTGCAGCCGAGCGCGCGCGCCGCATCGCCTGTGCCGTCGCTGCTCTGGTCGTCGATGACGATCACGCGAAAGTCGCCTTGGTAGTCCTGCGCCATCAGGCTGCCGACGGTTCGGGCGATCACATCGGCCTCGTTGCGCGCCGGCACGACGGCTGTGACCGAGGGCCAAGAAGCGGGCGTCGGCGCGTCCTTGTCGTCGCGCTCGCGCGCAAGCCAGAAGAAGCCGCGCCCGAGCACGAGATAGAGCCACGCCGCCAGCGGCACGAATCCCAGGACAAGGCTCATCTTATGTATCCGGCGCCGCGGAACCAGGCGAGCGCGTCGGCGATGGCGTCGGCATAGGGCCGGGCACGAAAGCCCAGCTCGCGCTCCGCCTTGGCGGAGGAGAAGAACATGTGGTGCTCGCTCATCCGAAGCGCGTCGACGGTGAGGAAAGGCTCACTGCCGCTCAGCCGCGCGAACGCCTCGGCGGCGTAGGCGAGAGGATAGAGCGGGCCGCGGGGCAGGCTCACGCGCGGCGGGCGGCGGTTCGACATCCGCGCGATCACGGCCAGCATCTGCGCCAATGTCGCGTCCTGGCCGCCCAGGATGTAGCGCTCGCCGAGCGCGCCCTTGTCGAGCGCGAGCAGATGGCCCTGCGCCACGTCGTCGACATGGACGAGGTTCAGGCCGGTGTCGACATAGGCCGGCATCTTGCCGCTCGCGGCCTCGACCAGGATGCGCCCCGTCGGCGTCGGCTTGACGTCGCGCGGGCCGATGGGCGTCGACGGGCTCACGATGGTCGCGGGCAGGCCTCGCGCCGCGATCATCTGCTCGACGACCTGCTCGGCCACGACCTTGCTGCGCTTGTAGGCGCCGATGGCGCTTTTCTCGTCGTGGCGCGAGGTCTCGTCGACGGATCGACCGGCGATGGGCTTCAAGGTTGCGACGCTGCTCGTATAGACGATCTTCTCCACGCCCTCGGCGAGCGCCGCCTCCATGACGATGCGCGTGCCCTCGCGGTTGTTGCGCACGATCTCTTCCATGTCGCGCGCCCACAGCCGGTAGTCGGCCGCGACGTGAAAAAAGTAGCGCGCGCCCTTCATCGCCGCCCGCATCGAGGCTTCGTCGCGCATGTCGCCGGGGACGGTCTCGGCATCGAGCGCGGCGATATTGGTCTTGGGGCTCGTCGGCCGCATCAGCACGCGCACATGCAACCCGCGTGCGATCAGGGCGCGCGCGACGGAAGAGCCCACGAAGCCCGAAGCGCCGGTGACGAGGACGGTGTCGCTCATGCGTCCGGCGCCGCGAACGCGCGGCGTCCCTCGAGCCCTTGCCAGAACAGCAGCACCGGCGCGCCGATGGCGATCTCGCGGGCGCGCTTGAGCAGCGACACGGCCAGGCCGATATCGGGGGTGAGCCCGAACAGCGGCATCAGCATCGCATAGCCTGCCTCCTGCACGCCGAGCGCGCCGGGCACGACCACCGCGGCGCTGCGCAGCGCGCAGAGGATGCTTTCCACGGCGACCGCGTTCTCGATGCCGATCTTGCCTCCGATCAGCCGCACCGAGATCCAGGTCGCGACCCCGCTCGCGATCCAGCCGATGAGATGGATCGCCGCCGATGCCGCAAGACGCGCCGGATGCTCGTAGATGCCGCTCACGGCCGCGTGGAAGGCGCGCGTCTGGCGCGCGACGGCGGGAAGGAAACGCTCCGCCAGGGTGCCCGCGAGCGCGATGCCCTTGCGCTGCAGCACCACGAAGGCGAAGCCGCCGGCGAGCACGAAGACGATGCCGCTCACCGTCGCGGCCGGAAGCGCATGGGTCGAATGCGCCAGGAACAGCGCGACACCGATCAGGGTGAACACGATCTGCGCCATCATCTCGGTCGTGACGTCCACGATGGCCGAGGCGAAGGCCTGCGGCGCCGCTATGCCGCGCAGGATCAGGGCGCGCACCCCGATGAGGATGCCGCCGAGCTGCGAGAACGGCAGCACCTCGCCCGCCGCGTCGCGCACCACGCGTCCCCACACGAACGACCAGAACCTGCCCTCGGGCATCAGCACGAACCACGCCGTCCCCAGCACGACGAAGGTGGCGAGCTGGTAGAGGCAAAGGAGCGCGAACCCGCTCCACCCCACCGACGTCACGGCAGCGACGACCGAGCCGAAGCCCGCATGGAGGATGAAATAGACCGCGAGCGCCAGACCCGCGAGCCCTGCCAGGATGACGCCGAGTTTCATTTCGGAAAGACGATGAGAGCGGTCACGGTCCAATGCTCCTTCGTTCGTCCAATACAGGCTCCCGGGCCTCTCGTCTATTTGATGCGCTTGAGGATTTCCGACACGACGGGCACATAGGCGTCGTCGTCCGCCTTTCTCTTGAACGTGCGGGTGACTTCGATCGTGTCCGCATCCTGCAGCGTGTAGGTGAACTGGTTGAACACGCCCGGCTTGTCGCTGGTGAGGCGCACCAGCTTGCCGGCCTCGACGATCTCCACGTTGTAAGCGGTGCCGACTTGGCCGTTGGTGTACTCGGCCCGGATCGCATCGTGGTCGGGGTAGACGAGAAGGACCGAATCGTTGGTGCCGAGGTTCTGGCCCTCGACGCCGATCAGGACCGAATGGTCCACGATGAAATAGGCCTTGCCGTCGAGTTCCGGCGTCACTCTCTCGGAGCCTTCCGGACGTGCGCCGAAGAGCGGCATGCGACCGCCTGCGATGGTCCAGTTGCCCGCGAGGAACGACATTCCGGCGAGCGGCGCGGGCTGGGACACCGCATCGGCGGATATTTGGGGGGCCGGATCGGCGAAGGATGGCGTGGCAAGAGCAAGAGCCAGTGCGGCGAGAGCGGCGATCTTTCTCATGCTTGTTCCCCTCCAAGGAAATCGCGGAAGCCGCCGCGCCGGCAGCCGGCCGGAAGCCGGGCGGCAAGCAGCGCCGCCAACTCCTCCGCGTACCGGTAGCCCGGTGCCGATCCCGGATACGGCCCGGTCGCGGGATGCATGTAGATCTCGCTCAAGCCCTCGGGCAGGTTGTCGAGGATCGCCTGCACGCGCTCGAGCGTCATCCCCCCCGACCATTTCAGTCCGTAGACGCGGTCGGGCACCAGAAATCCATTGCGGCGGAAGCGGGTGCGGAAGGCGAGCGTGCGCGCCGCGCGCGCGCCATGGCGCTTGCCGATGTCCATCATCATCGCGCCGATCGTCGGGTGAAGCTGGAAATGCTTGTGCGTATTGACGTGGTCGAGGGTGAGGCCGGTCGCGGCAAAGGCCCGGAACTGCGCCTCGATCTCGGCGGCGAGCTGGCGGCGCACATGGGGCAGGAAGAACATCGCAGCCCCCGCGCGCGCCATGCCGTTGCGGAAGAAACCGTCGCCGTCGACGAGGTTCGGGATCTGCGCCGCCGGCAGCGCGGGGCGTCCGTCGACCAGGACCAGATGCAGACCGACCGCTAACTTCGGCATCGCGCGGGCGCGCGCGATGGCGTCCGTCGCGGCCGGGCCGGTGACCATCAGGCTCGCCGCGGTGAGCGCGCCGCTCCTGTGCGCGGCCTCGACCGCGGCGTTCACCTCGCGCGCGGCGCCGAAATCGTCGGCGGTGATGATGAGACTTTTCATCCTCTAATCCATTTCGTCATGGCCGGGCTTGACCCGGCCACCCAGCCAGCGAGCGTCAGCGAGCGAAAAGAGTCATATGCGCCCGCAGACGCGGGCGCGCTGGGTGGCCGCCTCAAGGGCGGCCATGACGATGGTGGGTAGAGCGGAGACAAGTCGCTAAGCCGCGTGGCGGCGCTCGCGCAGGAACTGGAAGAACTCGACGCCCTCGCGCAGGCGGCGCTTCATCATCTGGCTGGAGCCCAGCATCTCGCGCACGATCGAGGCGATCTTGCTCGGGCGGAAATAGAACTCCTTGTAGAAGCCGTCCAGCGAATTGAAGATCTCGTTGTGCGAGAGGTGCGGATAGTGCAGCGGGGCGATCTGGATGCCGGCGTCGTCCACCAGCTCGGCGTTGGCAGCGTCCAGCCAGCCGTTCTTCACCGCCTGGTCGTAGAGGAACGTGCCCGGATAGGGCGCGGCCAGCGACACCTGGATGGTGTGCGGATTGATGCGCTTGGCGAACTCGACCGTCTCGCGGATCGTCTCTTTGGACTCGCCGGGCAGTCCTAAGATGAACGTGCCGTGGATGGCGACGCCGAGCGCATGGCAGTCCTTGGTGAACTTCTCCGCGACCTCGATGCGCATGCCCTTCTTGATGTTGTGCAGGATCTGCTGGTTGCCGGATTCATAGCCCACGAGCAGCAGGCGCAGGCCGCCGTCCTTGAGTTTTTTAAGCGAGTCGTAGGGCACGTTGGCCTTGGCGTTGCACGACCAGGTGACGCCGAGCTTGCCGAGCTCCTTGGCGATGGCCTCGGCGCGCGGCAGATTGTCGGTGAAGGTGTCGTCGTCGAAGAAGAATTCCTTTGTCTGCGGGAACGCCTTCATCGCCCATTTGATCTCGTCGACCACATGGCCGACCGAGCGCGTGCGGTAATTGTGTCCGCCCACCGTCTGCGGCCACAGGCAGAATGTGCAGCGCGATTTGCAGCCGCGGCCGGTATAGATCGAGATGTAGGGATGCTTCAGATAGCCGATGAAGTAGTTCTCCATCACCAGGTCGCGCTTGTAGACCGGCGTGACCCAAGGAAGGCTGTCCATGTTCTCCAGGATCGCCCGGTCCTCGTTGTGTACGATGGCGCCGTCCTTGCCCCGGAACGACAGGCCCTTGATGGACGACCAATCGTTGCCGTCGGCGACCTCCTTGATGGTGAAGTCGAACTCGTTGCGCGCGACGAAATCGATCGCCGCGCCGTCCTTGAGCGAGCCTTCGGCGTTGACCGCGACCTTCGCGCCGATCATGCCGGCTTTCAGGTTCGGGTTCGCGTCCTTGAGCGCCTCGATCACCTTCACGTCGGATTTGAAGGACGGCACGGAGGTGTGCGCGACGACGAGGTCGAAATCCTTCGCCTGGCCCACGACCTCGGCGAGCGTCGTCTTGTGCGGCGGGGCGTCGATCAGCTTGGAGTTCTCGACCAGGGCGGCGGGCTGCGCCAGCCAGGTCGGATACCAGAAGCTCTTGATCTCGCGCTTGGCCTGGTAGCGCGAGCCCGCGCCGCCGTCGAAGCCGTCGAAAGAAGGTGCCTGAAGGAAAAGCGTGCGCATCGTGACCTTAGCCTAACTTACCAGTGTGAGAGGACGCCGTCGGGCGCGACCAGAAAGCGCGACCCACGCCAGCGGACATTGCCGCCGAACAGCGAGCCCAGGAAGATCGCAAACGAGAGAAGATCGCGCAACGGCAGCAGATAGAACGGCCCGGCGCTGGCGCCCAGGACCTTGTCCATCCGCCACTTCACCGCCAGCCTCGCCGCCAGCGCCGCCGCGAGCGCCGCGCCGCTGAACGGGGTGAGGCCGCCGAGCGCCATGCCGATGAGGGCGAGGGGCAGGGCATGGGTGACGATCGATCCCCAATAGCCGCTGGTGTTGAGCATGCGGATCGTGCGCGCCCAGCGCATCTCGTGCGCCAGCATCTCGCGCCCGCTCTGCTCGCAGCACGTATGCGCGACCACGACGGGCGCCACCGCCATGCGGTGGCCGTGACCGCGCACGGCGCGTCCGATCTCGTAGTCGTCGGCGAGCAGGTTGGAGAACGCCTCCATGCCGCCGATCTTGCGCAGCAATTCCTTGCGCAGCGCGATGGTCGAGCCGAAGCACGGGGTCGCCAGCTTGGCGGACGTGCCCACGATCACGTTGGGGATGAACTGGTAGTTGATCCCCATCGCCACCAGACGCGACCAGATGTTGTCGAGCGCGGTGCCGGTATAGAGGCAGGTCACCGCGCCGCCGCCTTCGAGCGACTGCGCGACGGCGCGCAGATAGCCGGGCCCCGCCTCGATGTCGCTGTCGCTCAGGACCAGCACGTCGTATTTGGCGCGCGCGACGAGATTGATGAGATTGGAGACTTTGCGGTTGGCGCCGTAGATGCGCGTGTCGACGACGAGCTCGATGTCGAGGCCGGGATGCTCGCGCTTCAGGCTTTCGACGATACGGATGGCGGGGTCGAGCGGATCCTGCACGCCGAAGACGATCTGCACCGGTCCGGCGTAATCCTGGGCGCAGAAGCTTTCGAGGTTCTGCTTGAGGCGCGGCTCGTCGAAATGCAGCGGCTTGAGCAGGGTCACCGGCGGGCATTTTCCGGGCGCGCGGCCCCGCGCGGCGCGGAACCGGCCGGCCAGCGCCGCCGCCGCGAACGCATAGCCTGCGCTGAGAAGCGCGAGCGCGGTCACGGCCAAGCCGGTCCAGTGGAACCAGTTCTGCATCATCCCCTCATGCCGCCCTCGGAGGCGGCGTGTATGATCATCGCATCCTCAGAGGCGGATTTCACGCGATCTGGTCTCCGTTCCTTTACGCGGCCGCAAAACAAAAGTTTCACTTCGTGACATTGCGGCAATAACATAGGTAATACGGGCGCTTAGCCCGGCGCCTTATCTGGGTGCGCCTGCCATAGACCACAAGGGCCTCAAAAGCAAAAAGGCAACGGTTCCGCCTCTTTTGCGTAGTGTCATGCAGGAACCGCGGACGGGACGGGCGATGAACCACAGCAAGGCATTGGTGATTTTCGGGGCAACGGGCGATCTCGCCCAGAAGATGCTGTTCCCTTCGCTCTATTTCCTGGAGGCCGACGGGCTGCTCCCCGACGGCATCTCGATCCTGGGCACGGCGCGGGGCGCGGTCGACTTCGCGGCCAAGACCCAGGCCTCGGTCAAGGAGCGCGCGGGCGAGGATTTCTCGGACCAGGCCTGGGCACGGTTCGCCAAGCGCCTGGACTATGTCGCGGGCGACGCCCAGCAGGACGACCTCTACAAGGCGCTCGCCGCCAGGCTCAAAGGGGCCCAGGAGATCGTCTTCTATCTCGCTGTGTCGCCCGACTTCTTCGGCGCCATCGCGGTGCATCTGAAAGCCGCGGGCCTGGCGCACAAAGGCGCGCGCATCGCGGTGGAGAAGCCGCTCGGCCACGATCTCCTCTCCTGCCTCAAGATCGAGCAGGCGCTGGAGACGGCGTTCACCGAGGACCGCATCTTCCGCGTCGACCACTATCTCGGCAAGGAGACGGTGCAGAACCTTTTAGCGCTGCGCTTCGCCAACACGCTGTTCGAGCCGTTGTGGAACAAGGATTCGATCGAGCACGTCCAGATCACCGTCGCCGAGACGGTCGGCGCGGGCGGGCGTTGGTCGTATTACGACCATTACGGCGCGCTGCGCGACATCGTGCAGAACCACATGCTGCAGCTTCTCTGCCTGATCGCGATGGAGGTGCCGGCGAACCTCGAGCCCGACTCCGTGCGCAACGAGAAGGTCAAGGTGCTGCGCTCGCTGCGTCCCATCGGCGCGGGCGAGGTGGAGAACCAGACCGTGCGCGGGCAATACGCCAAAGGCTACTGCGACGGCGCGGCGGTCCCCGGCTACACGCAGGAGAAGGACGGCGGCGAGAGCGACACCGAGACGTTCGCCGCCATCGCGGCGCATATCGACAACTGGCGCTGGGCCGGCGTGCCGTTCTATCTGCGCACCGGAAAGCGCCTTTCCGACCGCAGCACGCAGATCGTGGTGCAGTTCCGGCCCGTGCCGCATTCGATCTTCTCGCGCCGCGGGCTGGTCGCGAACCGCCTCACCATCCGCCTGCAGCCGGAGGAGGAGATCTCGCTGTCGCTGATGAACAAGACGCCGAGCCTCGACCAGGGCGGCATGCAGCTGAAGCCGTTGTCGCTGAACCTGAATCTCATCGACGCCTACAAAAAGACGCGCCGGCGCATCGCATACGAACGCATCCTGCTCGACGCGCTCGCGGGCAACCAGACCCTGTTCGTGCGCCGCGACGAGACCGAGACCGCCTGGGCCTGGGTCGACGCCATCGCGGAGGGGTGGAAAGACCGCGAGATGAAGCCGCTGCCCTACGCCGCCGGCAGCTCCGGCCCGCCCGCGCAGTATGCGCTCACCGAACGCAACGGGGATGCGTGGGTGGAGTAGACAGCCTTCCTCTCCCCTTGTGGGAGAGGAAGAAAAATCATGGGTTTGGGCTGAGCGAAGCGCGGTATGTTGGCGCAAAGGGTGAAGCCTGAAATCGGGCTTTTGCCTACCTTGGCGACATGCCGAGGAAGCGCCACATCCGTCTTGAGAGAACGTCGTTAGCGCGGGCCGTCACCACGGCCCTGCGCCGCTCCTACACACCCCTCCCGACCGTCGCGGTTATCGCCGCCGTGGTCGAGATCATGCACTACGGGGACCGGGCTTTGCCCCTGGTGGCAGTCCAGGTCCCCCGCGCTCTCCGCCGTGTCCCTGGCGTCGTCATGTCCGGCACGCCCCACCAGCGCATGTGGGCTATCGTCGAGGCCGACTGAGGCCATGGCGGAGAGCACAACCGTCTCCACCCTTACCCGCAAGCGCAAGGAGATCGAGCGGGCCATAGCGGGCTACGAGGCGAGGCTGAAACAATCTCGCCTGGACCTCGCCCACATAAGCGCCGCTATCGCGATATTCGAGGCCAGCGGCAGCACCGCCGACATGCTCGCCTATGTAAACCTCAAGCGCTTCTGGAAGAACGGCCAGCTACTCGCCCTCTGCAAAGGCTTCCTAAAGGCCGAGGGGCCGCTGGACACGCGAGCATTGTCTGAGCGCGTCATGCGGGCCAGCGGCTTAAATCTGAGCGATAAGGTTCTAGCCCAGGCCGTTGCGAATAGGGTTTACCCGGTCATGCGAGCGCAGCAGAGGCGCGGGAAGATCATATACGCGGGGAAGCGCAAGGCCGCGCGGATTTGGGCGCTCCCTGCTCAAGAACGGTCAAGCGCGCATTGATAGAAAATTACGCGGTCAGGTTTTTTTTAAAAAGGAGGGATGTTGCGTCGTCCTTCATGACGCGAACCGCGTGCAGTGTCCCGCTCATAGCGAGAATTGTTGCGGAGATACCGCCCCAAATCGCTAATAGATCCTGCAGCGTCGGTTGAACCATGCTGAAAGCCTAGTTCAAGCAGCCGGCGATTGCCAGTTGCATACGAGGCGAGCGAGTGTAAAATTGCGCCAGCGACGCACCCCGGCGGCCACCGGAAATGCGTCGCTGGACGACCGACCCTCATACCAAGAGGGACGATAGCAAACTGGATCAGTCAAAGAGCCCGGCGCCAACCGGGCTTATTTTTTGTCTCCTCTCGCGTACCACTTTCCATCTTTGAAGTCGCAAAGACCGCGCTTTTTTGCGGCCCGAAGGTCATTCCGAAGAGCAGAGATTGAAACAGCCTTTTCGGCGTCGTTCTTCGCCCCCAAATGTACGCCCGTCGATGTAATCGCTCTACCCCCTGATTCTTTGAGGGCGCGCTCCACCATTTGCCGCGACAGACCTTTGGGGGCTCGCGCGCGGGCGTTTGAATGAACAACGGTCGTCTTTTTTGCCGGAATCAGTAGGCGCCGAACCTGGGTGCCGGGACCGGCCTGAATAGCAGCAATCGCTCGCGCCCTTTCGTCCGCCACACCCGCTTTATAACGGGCGTCGCCAAGCTCCCGGAGCTTTTGAAGCCCGGACTCAATCTCGGCAATGGCGTCGTCAAATTCGGACACAGGGGCGATTCCATAGTGGCGGGCCAATATCTCGCACATAGTGAACCTGTGTGCAACCATAATGGCGGAAGCGGAAGCACTATTTTTGTGGCCCTACACAGCTTTGATATGGCGTTGGTAGTACCCGCTGAAATCCACTGACGGGCCGCGTGAGAGAGCGAGTTGCGCGACGCGGCGGACTTGGGCGCCATTGTCAACGCGACGGGCATCCTCACGCCACGCGCTTTCCTGCGCGTAGCGAAGCAGGTACGGCCCGGCGACATGATGGAAGTGCCCCATCTCGCCACGGCGCAGGCGGCTGAAATAACTTTCCGCTTGGTTAGTGCAAGCGCCGTCGAGCGAGTACGCCTCAGAGTGATTGATGCGCTTCATTTCGTATTTCGAGGCGAGATCATTCCAGCCGCCCGCGTCATCGGCGTTCACCAGCGTCCCGGTTTCGACGCGGCTCTTGATCCAGGCCAGCGCCGCGCCTTCTGAGGCGAACACGGCGGGGATAGAATTGCCCTTGCGCTCGCGAACGATGACAACGGACTTCCGCTTACCGGAGCGGTGTTCGAGCAGGCGACGGTCAAGACGGTGGTCTTTGATGTTCGCGGGTTTGACGTAGCCGCCGAAGTACGCGCCATCCACTTCGGCCACTTTGCCCTTGCCGCCGATCTTGCGTCCCCGGAATTCTTCCGCCATCGCTTCGCGGACCTTGTGAAGCAGAACCCAACACGCCTTGTGCGACATGCCGAGATCGCGCGAGAGCGCCAGCGCGTTCTTGCCCTTCACCTCATTCATAAACACCGCGATAGCGGCGAGGTAAGCGCGGAGCGGAGCCTTGTGAGAGGCAAACAGCGTCCCGGACGTGATAGAGAAATTCTTCGCGCAGGCTTTGCAACGGAAGCGGAGCAGGCCCGTGGGGCGGCGGAACTCGTAAGGCTCAAGACCGCCGCACTCGGGGCACAACGGGGCGCCCTCGGTTTCGTGCCAGCGGATTTTACGGAACGCCGTCTCGCCCTCGCCTTCCGTCATGCGGAACACTTCCGCCAAGGAGAGTGTCCTGGCCCGTTTGGATTGGAGGAAGTGGATACCCTTGCGCTTCGTCATAGCCGTAACCCGTCATATATGACACCTGTCATAAGTGGCGGATATTGACGTGTCAACAGAAATCTGTCAGAAATGACGGGTGTCAAATCTGACGGGATGTCAACAATGCCAAGCGGGAAATCAGAGGAAGAATGGGCCGAAAAGGTTCGGGCCTACCTCAAGGCCGAACTCAGGAAAGCCGAGGTTAGCTATGTCGAGCTCGCCAAGCGGCTCAAGAAACACGGGTTTAAGGACGAGACGGAGGACTCCATCACCGCAAAGCTGAAACGGGGGACATTTACCGCCTCTTTCCTTCTGGCCTCTCTAGCGGCGCTGGAGAGCGAGGGAGTAAGATTGGAGGATGTTTAAGGCAGTGCGAGGGGGGCCGCTTGCCAGAGCAGAAAGACACCGATCAAAACCGAGACGCTGGCGAGCAGCCCGCGCCAGCTAACATCGCCGAGGGTCAAGCCAAGGCGACCGGCGGCGAGCAACCAAACCCACCCCAACCCGAACAGGACGCTACCCGTCCAAAGGGAGAGCAGCCTACCAAATCGACTTGGCGTGAAATCAAAGTTCTTGATGCGATAAACACTCTCATCGCCGTGGGGACGTTGGTCGTCGCCTTTGCCGCTTATCGTATCGCGACTGATACCAGCGACATCAAGGCCGCGATTGCCAATCTGGATAGGCTGGCTGTTCAAACCAAACGGCAAGCGGATGAAACTCACAACCAGCTCGCGCAGATCAGGCGGGAAGCGGATGCTCTTTCCGCCCAAGTCGATCAGATGAAGCGGCAAGCCACCGCGAGCGAAGCCATGGCTACCAATGCACAGGCTCAGACCAAGGCGATCTCCGCACAAACGGGAGCTATTAAAGCCAGTTCCGACGCCAACATTCGATCCGCAAATGCGCAGCGCGAAATGGCGGACACCACCACCAAGTCTCAAAAACCTCGCGCTGACCTTATCGACTTGGCGGTCGATAAATTGGCTGGCACCGCAGACGGCACCGTCACCGGAACTATTTTCTGGCGATTTCGCAATATCGGGGGAGGATATTTTGTAGTGAAGGACGTGCGATATGGGCTGCAAATTGGCAATTTCCTGCCGCAGGAAATGCCCAAAGGCGCAGCTTTCTATGGGGCAGATATTGCTGTCAGCAACAGCATCACAAGCGCTTTTGCCCCGGCCAACCCTCTTGAATTTCAGTTCAAAAATGCCGACTTCGACGCCCTCACAAACGGGCACACCCAATTGTTCTTCTTCGCTGTCATACACTTCACGGACGCTACCGGGGTTTTGCATGAGCGTTGTTTTGGACGGCAGTTCATATTTGCCCCCAAAGCGATAAGCAGCACTTTCGCTATCCCGGTCGGGGGTCCCGCTTATCAGTGCGACACCTAGGGCGGCCACCGCCGCCAGCGCGCGCACGGGCGCTACTCCAAATCCACCTCACTCATTTGGAGTCTCCCGCGTCGTCCCGCCATTTCCCGGATAGTCCCGGCAAATCCCAGATTCCGCGGCGCGCGGGGGTATTTCCCCTTTGCGCCAACATACCGGCGAAGCGAAGACCAAGCCCTTGATTTTTCAGGTGAGGGGTGAGTCCGGCGCCAAGACCTGTTCCCCCTCACCAGCAAAATCTAACGCTTAGCTTCGCGTTGCTACGCTAAGCGTAAGATTTTGCGTCCTCTCCCACGAGGGGGAGAGGAAAAAGCTACGACCTCCCCGGAAACACCATCACGGGCCGCTCGCGCCACTGCGCGGGATAGAGCTTCTTGAACGCCGCGACCTTCGGCAGGTCGTTATAGGCGATATAGGGCTGGTCGGGGTGATGGACCAGGTAGTCCTGGTGATAGTCCTCGGCCTGCCAGAAGCCGCCGAACGGGGTGACCTCCGTGACGATGGGCGCGGCGAACGCGTGCGCCTTGGTCAGTTGCGCGATGTAGCCTTGCGCCACGCGTTTCTGCGCGGCGTTGGTGGTGAAGATCGCCGAGCGGTACTGCGTGCCCTGGTCGGGGCCCTGGTAGTTAAGCTCGGTCGGATCCATCACGGAGAAATAGACGCGCAGGATCTGGCCGAACGTGACCTGCTTGGGATCGAAGGCGATCCTGATCGATTCCGCATTGCCGGTCGTGCCGCTGGAGACTTCCTCATAGCCGCCGTCGGGCTTCTTTCCGCCCGAGAAGCCGGAGACGACCTGGCTCACGCCCTTCAGGTGCTGGAACACGCCCTGCATGCCCCAGAAGCAGCCGCCGGCGAGCACCGCGGTCTCGCTCTTGGGCGCGTTGGTCTCGTCCTGCGCGGGTGCGGGCAGGGCGGTGTTGGAAATCTCGCCGGCGCGGGCGCAGCCGCAGGCGAGGACGCAGGTCAGGAGAAGCGGGATGAGGCGCATGGCGGTTTTCCTTCGAGAAACCTTCATCCTTCGACAAGCTCAGGATGAAGGAATGGTACGGCTTTCACAGTCCCTCACCCTGAGCTTGTCGAAGGGTGAGGGTTTCGCGACGTCACGCCTTCGCGCGCTGCACGAATTTCAGCGACGCGGAGTTCATGCAGAAGCGCAGGCCCGTGGGCTTCGGGCCGTCGTCGAAGACGTGGCCGAGATGGGCGTCGCAGCGCGCGCAGGCGATCGCGGTGCGCTCCATCATGAAGGTGTTGTCGCTCTGCTTGACGATGTTCTTCTCGGCGATCGGCTGCCAGAAGCTCGGCCAGCCGGTGCCGGAGTCGAACTTGGTCCTCGAATCGTAGAGCGCCGTGTCGCAGCAGATGCAGCGATAGAGCCCGTCGCCCTTGCTCTCGGCATAGATGCCGGTGAAGGCCTGCTCGGTGTCGGCGTGGCGCGTGACCTCGAACTGCAGCGGCTGCAGCATCTTCTTCCAGTCGGCCTCGCTCTTGACGACTTTCGGCACGCGCACCGTGCCCAGGTCCTTGCCCGCCGCCGAGAAATTCTCGATCGCGACGGTGGCAGGCCCCGCCAGCGCGCTGGCCGGCGCCAGCGCCAGGCAGGACGCTCCCGCCAGAAAGCCGCGCCGCGAAGGTGATGGGGAGTTCATGTTGGTTCCTTTCCGCCGGGCCGGAAGCTTGAGCCTTGGGCCCGACACTACGCCAATTCGCGCGACGCCGCAGCCTGGTTACATCTACTGTACAGAGCGCCGGAAAGTTTCACGCCCCGTGGCGTACTACTTTGATCGCTGCGGCATCTCCAGCATGACGGCATGGGTCTGGATCGGAAACCAGAGGCCTGTGAACACAGCCATCCCGATGACCAACGACCACACCGGGGCCAGCCTGAAGACCTTGAGAGCGAGCATGGCCGCGCCGAGCGCCAAGAGTGCGGTCACGGTCCATTCAACGACGTCCAAGAATGCAATCGTCATTCCCGCACCTTTGCTTGCGCCCGCGATCAGGCAAATTCTAACTTGAATCTCGAAGCCATGATATCTCGCGCACGGCATCGTGCCGGGCGGTTGCCAGATCGGGGTAAAGTCCGCTCACCTGCTCGGAATACCAGACGAGATACTCCTGGCCGTCGGTTTCGCACCGCCGCAGTTCTTGGGCGAAGAATTGGATCGCGCCGTCGCTTCTCCGGACAAACCTGACGCGTCGCGTGCCGTCGCCGTTCGTCAGGGTTTCGACCGGAGGCACGCCACGCAACTCGAACGGCCAATCCTCGATGGCTTCCATGATTTTCCCGTTCGCGTGACGCCGCCTCCGGTTTCACGAATTGCGCATGTCGTCGGGGCTGCGGCTTTCCTTGCCGTAACCGCGCCGCGACATGATCGACGCGATCAGCGGTCCGAGCACGCCGCCGATCAGGGCCGCATCCGGGATCGTCCATACGCCGTAGATGAGGACGGTCAGAAGGAACCCCGCGACGCAGCTGACAAACAGGCCGCAGACATAGGCGATCGCGATGCGCTTGAGGCTGTTGTCGTGCAGCAGGAGCCAGGTCGAGACCACGCCGCCGATGATGCCGAACAGGACGATGAACAAGCGGCCCCTCCCTCGCTTTCGCAAAGAGATAGCACATTCGAGCGCGAACTGCCGCCGCGGGAGGGCTCGCCGTTTACGCCCGCTTAAGGGAATCTACCTGCGGCCGTCCCGCGCCCGGCTTGATCTGGATCAAGGCGGGGGCGAGGCGCCCGTGCTCTCCTTGCGCGGCGCTGGCAGGAAGCAAGCCCATGATCACATTGAACGATTGCGCCGCGATGTGCGTGCTGGACCACGAGGATCTGGCCCAGATCGCCGAATACGAGCATATCCCGGAGGTCGCCAATGCGACGCTCTCCACCTACATGGCCCATCCGAACGCGGCGAATTCGAACGCGCTCTGCAAACTCATGATCGGCGACATCCGCAACGCGCTCGACGAGGGCTTCGTGCATCATGCGACGGAGGTCGTGATGGCGCTGCGCGAATTCCTCGAGCGCAATCCGCAAGCCCAGCCGGGCGTCACGATCCACTGAGCACGCAGGTACGTATACCTACCTACGCACAATCTCTGGCTGTCGCTTTGCGCCGATCCGTGGAACGGTTCCTCGCGGGATGCAGCCGAGGAGAGTGCGATGGTCGTGCAGTTGGGAGACGAGCTTCGCCACATGATGCTGGTGTCCGAGGCTGCCCAGCTTCGGGAGCGGCTGGAAACCATCGGCCGCGAGTTGCGCGAGCGCCTTGAAAGCGTGGCGCGCGATCTGCGCGACGAGGCGGATTGCGAGGCGTTCGGTCTCGACGACGGCCTCATTTGCGCCGCGCGCCGGCTGGAGGAATTGGCGAGGCCCGAGGCGTCATGAGACGGCTCGGCGGCTTTCTGTTCGCCGTCTTCGTCCTTGCCCGCTCGCTCGCCGTTCCGGCAGCGCTTTCGCAGTTCGACCCGGCCAAGACCACGGCTCGCCTCTTGGAAGCCAAAGCCGAAATCGCACAGAGCCGCAACGCGAACGCCGCGATCGTGGACTCATGGGGCCGTGCGCTCCTTACAACCCTTGCCCATCGTCGAGATCGAACGCCGCGCCGGTGATGCCGCGCGAGGCGTCGGACAGGAGATGGATCACGGTCGCGTCGAGGTCGTCCTCGCGCATCAGGCGGCGGCGCGGGAAGCCGGCGATCATCTTCTTGCCCGCTTCGCTTTCGAGGAACTCGTCGTTCAGCTCGGTCGAGATGAATCCGGGGCAGATCGAATTCACGTTGATGCCGCGGTTGGCCCATTCGCGCGCCAATGCCTTGCCCAGCGTCACGACGCCCGCCTTCGACGCGCAATAGGCGGCGAGGCCGGGCAGCACCTTGTGCGCGCCGAGCGAGGCCACGAGCAGGATGCGCCCGCGCCCGCTCTCCTTCGAACCGGCCGCGATCATCCGCCGCGCGCCCTCGCGCGCCGTCAGGAACGCGCCGCGCAGGTTGACCCGCATCACGCGGTCGAAATCCTCCGCGGGCAGGTCGAGCGCCATGCCTTGCGCGTTCATGCCCGCATTCGCGATCACGCCGTCGACGGGGCCGAGCCGGGCCTCAGCCGCGTCGAAGCCCGCGATGATCGACGCCTCGTCCTCGACGTCCATCTCGACGGCAAAGGCGTTCGCACCCATCTCGTCCGCCAGCGCCTTGAGCCTGTCCCTGCGCCGCGCGGCGAGGACGACTTTGGCGCCCGCCGCCGCTGCGATCTTCGCGAAGTGTCGCCCCAGCCCCGACGAGGCGCCGGTGATGAGGACGGTTCGGCCGGAAAGGGTCATGGAGGAAGCTCCGCTCTTCTTCTATGATGCTGCGCGAAAGGACCGGCTTTGCGCAAATCCTTCCGCTCTCCCCTGACCGCGATGCTGCGCGAGGCGCGCGCGGCGTGGCTTCAGGCGCGCACCACCGGCATGCCGCTGGACGAGGTGCGCGCGATGCGCGACGCGCGCAGGCCTACGCGGCGTCAAGTCCTGGCGGGCGCCGCCGCGACGGCGGCGGCCGTGATCCTGCCGCGCCGCTCTCTCGCCATCGGCCAGCCGCGTGTCGCGATCGTCGGCGGCGGCATCGCCGGGCTCGCCTGCGCCAACGAGCTTTGGCATCAAAGGCAGATCCAGGCGCAGGTTTATGAGTGGGACAGCCGCGTCGGTGGGCGCATCCAGACGCTGCGCTCTTATTTCGCGAACGGCCAGACCACCGAGCAGCATGCCGAGTTCATCTCGTCCGAGCATTCGGCGACGCGCGGCATGGCGCGGCGCTTCGGGCTCGACCTCGAGAGCACCTATGCCGATCCCAAGCAGCGAAAGGATACCTATTGGTTCGCGAATGCGCGCTACGACCAGCATCAGCTCGACAAGGACTGGCGCGATTTCGGCTGGAAGCTGTTCAACGACGCGGCGCTTGCCGCGCCGCGCGCGAACCACCTGCACAGCTCGCGCACCGCGCGCCGCTGGGACCAGATGTCCGTCGTCGAATGGATCGAGCGCACCGTGCCGGACGGCATGAACGGCCGTTTCGGCAAGCTGTGCACTTCCGACGTCATCAGCGAATATGGCGGGCCGCCCGAGAACCAGTCGGCGCTCAACCTCATCTATATCCTGGGTTACAACGACAGCAACAAAGGCGGCTTTCAGTCGCCGGACAATCCCATGCTCGCGGGCAGCGACGAGCGCTGGCATGTCGTGGGCGGAAACGACCAGTTGATCGACGGCCTGGTGTCGCGCCTGCCCGACGGCACGATCCAGCTTGGGCGGCAATTGACGGCGCTCGCCGAGAACGCCGACGGCAGCTTCACGCTCACCTTCGCGAGCGGGCCGGAGGTTGTCGCCGATCATGTCGTGATCGCGATCCCGTTCACGACCCTGCGCAATGTCGATCTGTCAGGCGTGACGCTGTCGCCGCTCAAGCAACAGGCCATCGCGCAGCTCCCGCTCGGCAACAACGTCAAGATCCAGATCCAGGTCGCTGGCCGGCCATGGACCAAGGACGGCTTCGACGGCGACGTGCTCACCGAAGGGCCGTTCGACGGAAGCTGGGACGGCACGTCCTATCAGGCGGCCGGCAAGCGCGCGCCCACCGAGATCCTCATCGCCGTGCCCGGCGGCGCGGACGGCGCGGGGCTGGCGGCGAAATACGGTCTGAGCGGCGTGCAGGGCCCCGCGCCCGCCTCGCTCGTGAACGACGCGCTGGCGCAGTTCGAGCCGATCCTGCCCGGCGTCACGCGCGCCTGGGCGAGGGGACCCGGGCTCGCCTGGGTGAACGACGGCAACAGCGATCCGCATCTGCTGGGCGCATGGTCGCAATACAATATCGGCCAGTACACGAGCTTCGGCGGCATCGAAGGCGTGCGCGAAGGCAACCTCCATTTCGCAGGCGAGCACACGTCCTACCAGTTCCAAGGCTTCATCGAAGGCGCCGTGCGGACGGGGCTGAAGGCGGCGAGGGAGATTTCTTAATTCGCTCCCCCCATCGTCATCGCCCGCTTTATGCGGGCGACCCACGGACGCATCTCGATGGTTGCCGTGGGTGGCCCGCATAAAGCGGGCCATGACGATTTTATTGTTTATGCACACACCGCTCCGGCGCCGGTTTGCGCAGGGGCCTTGGGCTCGGGAAGCTGTAGGCGCCGTCCGCCGCGCTCGACGGGTTCTCGCGCTCGAACCACGGCAGCAGCGCCGCGTTCTGCAGCGTGTAGAGGAAGGGCTTTCCGTCCATCAGGCCAAGCTCCTTCGCATAGACCAGACGCAGCGGCGCGTCCTCGACCGCGTCGGCGACCTCGATCAGGGACTGGAAGCATTTGTTGTCGCGGAAATGATCGCCCCATTCGCGCGTGCGGCTGGTGAGCAGCGGATCGTGTACGGTCTCGACGATCTCGTGGCTCAAGGTCGCCGCGTCCGGCGAGGGGAAGCCGATGGCGTCGTCGATGTCCTCCATCCAGGACGTGTACATATAGACGAGCGCGGCATCCTTCTTGTGGTCGGCCCAGGCCCAGGAGTGATAGCCGAAGGCGAAGCCCTCCACCGAATTGTAGGTGACGAAGATCACGATCTGCTGCGGGTTGGGCGCGGCATGCAGCGCGTCCGAGATCGCCTGGTTGACCGGCTTGCTGTCGACGATGAAGCCGTAGAGCTTGCCCGATTTCGCCTGTGTGATCTCCACCGACCCCGGCGGCATGGTGACGTCGAGGGTCGCGCCCAGCTGCGGCACCAGGATCGTGTGCCAGTCCGCGGGCGCGGTGGGGAACTCGGCACGCAGCATCGCGTCGTGGAACTGCACCATGTTGCCCGACAGCGTGGGACTGAACAGCGGGCTCGACACGATATGCGGCACGATGGGCGTCGCGTCGAACACGATCGGCGGTGCGCCGGGATGCACAGCATCCGGCACGATGAGGCGGATCGGCACGATCACGGTCGGGATCGAGGTCGTCACCGCGCTCGACGGCGCCTGTCCGACGAAGCGGTAGCTGTAAGTCTTGCCCCGGACCTGGAACTCTTGCCCCCAGGTCGGCACGGTCTCGACCCGGCGCGCATCGAACGTCGCGCGCTCGGCGGGGTTGAGCGGATCGACGACGGTGAAGCGCGGTTCGGCCGTGGCCGACGTGACAAGCGCGAGCGCGACGCACAGGGCCTCGCAGGTCCGCCTCGTTCGGGGCATACTGGCCCGCATGCGCCGCTTCGCCCTTCTGAGCCTTGCTCTGATCTTCGTGCCGTTCGCAGCACGCGCGGACGACTCTAGTGTTCTGGCCCGCTGGGTACAACTTGGAGCAGGCGGCGCGGCTGAGACGCGCGCCGTCGTCTCGGGCTCCGCGTGCCCCGCGCCGATGCAGCCGCGCGCGAGCGCAAGCACGGACTTCCCGCTGCTCTGCACCGCGCCTGCCGCCGCACCCAAGCGCGCGCCGGAGCGCATCCTGGTGCTCGGCGACACGGGCTGCCGCATCAAGGGTTCGCTGGTGCAGCCGTGCAACGATCCGGTGCAGTGGCCGTTCGCGGCGCTCGCGCAATCGGCCGCGAGGTTCAAGCCCGACCTCGTGATCCATGTCGGCGACTATCTCTATCGCGAGACGCCGTGCCCCGCCGGCAATGCGGGCTGCGCGGGGTCTCCTTACGGCGACAACTGGGCGACGTGGAAAGCGGACTTCTTCGATCCCGCCGCGCCGCTGCTTGCGGCCGCCCCCTGGGTGATCGTGCGCGGCAATCACGAGGACTGCTATCGCTCCGGCCCCGGCTATCTGCGCTTGCTGGGTCCGGTCGCCTTCGATCCGGGCGCTGCTTGCGCCGATCACGTCGCGTCCTATTCCATCCCGTTCGAGGGCTTGAACTTCGTGGTGATGGACAATGCGAGCGCGCCGGACACCAGCGTCGATCCGAGCACGGTGCCCGTCTATCAATCCGAGTTCGCCGCGCTCGCGAACGCGCCCGAGCCGACCTGGCTTCTGATGCATCGCCCGATCTGGGGCGTGACGACCGCCATGGGTCTTCCCGTCGGCGGCAACCAGACGATGATCGCCGCACTCGGCGGCAACACGCTGCCCAAGCCGGTCGCGCTTCAGCTCGCCGGCCACATCCACGTCTTCGAGGCGCTGAACTACAACGACGCCGAGCCGCCCGCGATGCTGTCCGGCAATGGCGGCGACCTGCTCGACAGCGTGCCTTCCGATCTCACGCGTACCGTCTTCGGCACGCCGATCCGCGTGAAGGAAGGCCTGTCGGTGCCGGGCTTCGGCTTCTTCCTGATGACCAAGGTCGGCCGCGACTGGAACGTCGATCTCTACGACGCGAGCGGCACGTTCACGCGGCGCTGCCTGTTCACCGGCCGCAAGGTCGATTGCCCCAACTGAGAGCACGCGCATGTTTCTCGAGATCAAGGACCTGTTGAACGCCCAGGAGGTCGCGCGGCTCGTGGCGCTCAGCCGCGAGCTGCGCTTCGTCGACGGCAAGGCATCGAACCCCGCGAACACGACCAAGGACAATCTCCAGGCCGACCTCGCCGACCCGCGCTACCAGGAATCGACGCAGATCGTGAGCGCGGCCTTCGCGCGCTCGCGCGAGTTCCGCGACTTCGCCTTCCCCAAGCGCATCGCCCCGCCGCTGCTCGCCCGCTACGAGCCCGGCATGAAATACGGCGCCCACGCCGACGCCGCCCTGATCGCCGTCGGCAGCACCAACATCCGCTCGGATCTGAGCTGCACCGTCTTCATCGCCGATCCGTCCAGTTACGAAGGCGGCGAGCTCGTCACGCATCTGGGCACCCGCCCCGTCGTCTTCAAAGGCCGCCCCGGCGAAGCGATCGTGTACCCCTCGACGATGCTCCACGAAGTCCGCCCCGTGCGCTCCGGCCAGCGCCTGGTTTCGATCACCTTCATCGAGAGCCTCATCGCCGACGAACACCGCCGCACCCAGCTCTACGAGCTCAACGAGGTCGGTGCGCTGGAAGGCCTGAAAATGGACTGGCAGAACCGCGTGCGTCTTGAGCTGGTCCGCCAGAACCTGCTCAGAATGTGGAGTGACGGGTAACTATCGCTTCAGATTGATCAGAAGAAGTACCCCCGTCCCCCTCCCGCGCTTCTCGCAATTGCTCAGCGGTCAAGCGCGCTAGGTAGGCATCCATTTCCGTGAGATCGAGATTGCCAAGGTCCCAAAAGCGATCGGCGCTTCGCAAGGCAGCGACATAAGGCTCTCGTTGTTCACGAATCCTCTCCGGGACAATTTTCTTCCCAGGCAACAGTCGGCCTTCTCTTACACAAAGCAGATAGTAACAGACCGCCCGCGCCGTACGACCGTTTCCTTCGATAAACGGATGTATCCAATTCAATCGCCACAGCCCGTAAGCTGCGAGCTGTGTCGGCGATGCTAGAAACCAGTTCTCGTGTATGAACGAGATGAAACGGTCCATAAGTTCGGGCACTTCATCGAAATGAGGAGGAATGTGGTTGCCCACATAAATCGGCTCTTTCCTAAAGCGGCCGCCAAATTGCGAAATGCCAGCAACGGCGACATGATTTAGTGCCCACAGCGCATATTTGTCGAAAGCGCGGGGTCCCTGCTTGAGACCTATCTCGATAAAGGTGGTCAGCAGATCGTATTGTCGAGAGAGGTTTTTCTCCTGCAGCCTCGTATAGAGTTCCAGATCTTCGTTTTCCAAAACCAGCATCGAAAAAGGCCCGGGAATATGACCCGGGCCCTCCAAAAAAAGTCTCAATCTTCCGTAATGCGAATTCCCGTAGATGCAGCGCGTGCCGATGCCTTGGTAATACCCGAGCCTTCGGGCGCATTGCCGTAAATGAAGCTCACCCGCTGCTCGGCGAGTTGTTCGTCTGTAACCTTTATACTCTTAGTTTCATCTCTGAGCTGGTCCAGCTCAGGATAGCTTGGCGAAGGACCAAGGAATGATTTTCGACCGGCCATACTACGTACTCCCATATAAACAAACCCAACCCCACCGATTCGTACAACGGTGACGCGTATATATGATCGTTCGGTTCACGGCGCAGCTTCGATAACGCTCCCCAGGGCGCATTGTTGCCGAACGCAACGATAGTACCACCGAGTTCCCGCTATCCCAATAATAGAAATTGCAATTGCCGGGACTGAAATCAAATATGACCGGTGAACACCCGTTCCCCGTCACCATGCCGCCGCTTTTTGCTGCGAATCTCCCCGAATTGCCGCCCTTCGCGGGTGGGCGTAGTCTTGGGCTGGGTAAGGCCGTTCGGGGGATTCCATGGGGCAGGGTATGCGCCGGCTGCTGATCATCGGCGGCACGGTCATCGTGATCGTTCTGGCAGGTGTGGCAGGGCTTTACGTCATCGGAAGCCGCACGCCGGCCGGCCAGCAGGGCGGCATCCTGCAGCGGGTCGCCAGCGGCTTCCAGTCGCTCACCGCCAGCCTCACCCCCGGCAAGATGGCGCAGAACGGCGCCGAATTCGCCTTCCAGCGGCTGGAGATCGACACCACCAAGCCCCAGGCCGAGGCCTGCTTCGTCTTCACCCGCGACCTCGATGCCTCGGGCAAGACGCATTACGAGGACTACCTCGCCATCGATCCCGCGACCAAGACGGTGACGCATGTGGTCGACCAGCGGCTCTGCGTCTCGGGCCTCGATTTCAACACGACCTATAACGTCACGCTGAAGGCGGGGCTGCCGGACGCCGCCGGCGACAAGCTGCTCGACGAGGAGACCGTGCCGGTCGAGCTGCGCGACAAGCCGTCGGTGGTGCGCTTTACGGGCGGCATCATCCTGCCGCGCGACAACGCGCAGGGCGTGCCGGTCACGACGGTCAACATCGCCAAGCTGCGCGTCAAGCTGATCCATGTCGGCGACCGGCTGCTGTCGCAGATCGAAAGTGGCGTCGTCGACCAGACCTCGCTCTATTCCTGGAAGGATAACGACCTGCAGAATTCCCAGGGCAAGGTCGTCTGGGAAGGCACGATGGACGTCACCGTCGTCAAGAACGATTCCGTCGTCACGCTGATCCCGATCAACCAGATCCTGAAGGACAAGAAGCCGGGCGCTTACGTGCTGCTCGCGATGGACGCGTCGAAGAAGACCGACAACGACAGCGACTACGATTCCGACGACATCGCCGCGCAATGGGTCGTCGATTCCGACATCGCGCTGACGACGTTCAAGGGCTCGAGCGGCATGAGCGTCTTCGCGCGCTCCTATGGCAGCGCCAAGCCGCTGCAGAACGTCAAGCTCAGCCTCGTCGCGCGCGACAACAACGAGCTTGCGACGGTCACGACCGACGCCAACGGCCGCGCCGATTTCGAATCCGGGCTGATGAACGCCACGGGCGGCGAGGAGCCGGTCGTGGTGATGGCCTATGCGGGCGACGATTTCAGCTTTTTGGATTTGCGCCGTCCGGCCTTCGACCTCACCGACCGCGGCGTCAGCGGCCGCGAGCAGCCGGGGCCGATCGACGCGTTCCTCTATACCGAGCGCGGCGTCTACCGCCCGGGCGAGGTGGTGCAGGCGACCGCGATGCTGCGCGACCGTATCGGCGCGGAGCAGTCGGCGCCGCTGACCCTGGTCGCGACGCGTCCCGATGGGCTCGAGTTCGCGCGCACCACGATCCCCGCGGCGTCGCTCGCGGCCGGCATGGGCGTGTGGCCGTTGCAGCTCTCCAAGACCGCGCCGCATGGGCGCTGGCAGATCGCGGCCTATGTCGACACCTCGAAGGATGCGGCGCCGGTCGGCCGCGTGCAGTTCGACGTGCAGGATTTCGTGCCGCAGAAATTGAAAGTCACGCTCACGGCGGAGACGAAGGTCGGCCATCCCAACAGCGATATTCTCGTCAAGGCCGAGACGCGCTTCCTCTACGGCGCGCCCGGCAGCGGGCTGTCGGGCGACGGCGAGGCGCGCATCGTCGCGGACCAGAACCCGTTCCCGCAATATGAAGACTGGTTCTTCGGCCGCGTCGACGACAGCTTCTCCGACGTCTCGATCACCATGACGGTGCCGGACAGCGACGCCGCGGGCGTGACCGAGGCGAAGGCAACCGTCGGCGCGCTGGCGGACACGACCTTGGCCCTCAAGGCGATGATCAAGGTCAATATCCACGAGCCCGGCGGACGCACGACCTCCAAGACCGTCGACGTTCCCGTCCGCACGCGCAATGTGCTCATCGGCATCCGCCCCGACTTCCAGACAGGTGCCGTGCCGGAGAACACGCGCGCGGGCTTCGAGGCGGTCGCGCTCGACGCCGACGGCAAGCGCATCGCGCTGTCGGGGCTGACCTTCTCCTGGGTGCGGGAAGAGACGACCTATCAGTGGTTCCAGGAAGATTCGAAGTGGAAATACAAATCGGTCACGCGCGACCGCTTGATCACCTCCGGTTCGATGGCCGTCGGCGCGGGCGCGCCGGTCAAGCTGGCGCAGACGCTGCCCTGGGGCGACTATCGTCTCACCATCACAGATCCGAAATCGGGCGCCGCGTCGTCCTACCGCTTCTATTCCGGCTGGGCGGCGAATGCCGACAATGACAGGCCAGACCGCATCCCGGTCGGCTCCGACAAGCCCAGCTACCGCGCGGGCGATATCGCGAAGGTCACGATCAAGCCGTCCTCGAGCGGCAAGGCACTCGTCGTGGTCGCGGGCGACAAGGTGTTCTCGTCGCAGCTCATCGACGCGCCTGCGGGCGGGACGACGGTCAACATTCCCGTCTCCGCCGATTGGGGCCCGGGCGCCTATGTGCTCGTCACCGACTACAAGCCACTCGCCGAAGCCACGGGCCGCGAGCCGGTGCGCGCCATCGGTCTCACCTGGCTGACGCTCGACAATTCGCCGCGCACGCTGAACGTAACCGTGGGCGGGCCGGCGAAGATCACGCCGCGCCAGAAGATCAGCATCCCCGTCACGGTGAAGGGGCTCGATAGCGGCGAGGACGCGTATCTGACGCTGGCCGCGGTGGACGAGGGCATCCTCCAGCTCACCGACTACAAATCGCCCGATCCGAACGGCTACTATTTCGGCAAGCGGCGCCTCGGCGTCGACATGCGCGACGACTACGGAAGGCTGATCAAGGCCGAGAAGGGCGCGGTCGGCTCGCTGCGCGAAGGCGGCGACAGCTTCGGCGGACGCTCCTTGAGCGTCGTGCCGGTGAAGACCGTGGCGCTGTTCTCGGGGCTCGTGAAAGTCGGCGCCGGCGGCGTGGCCAACGTGCCGCTCGACATCCCCGACTTCAACGGCGAGCTGCGCCTGATGGCGGTCGCGGTCACCAAGACCAAGCTCGGCCATGCCGACCGTCCGCTCACCGTGCGCGATCCGGTCGTGGCCGACATCGTACTGCCGCGCTTCCTGGCGCCCGGCGACCACGCGCTCGCGGCGCTCAACATCAACAACGTCGAAGGCGCGAGCGGCAACTACACCGCGACCGTCACCGCGACGACGCCGGTCGTGCTCGGCGCCAGCGCCAACGTCACGCGCGCGATCAATGTCGGCCAGCGCGTGCTGCTGCCGGTCGACATGAGCGCCAACAGCATCGGCATCTCCGACGTCGTGCTGAAAGTGACGGGCCCGAACGGCTTCAGCGTCACCCATAGCTGGCAGATCCAGGCGCGCGCGCCGCAGCTCGACCTGGCGCGCGACGAGGTCGTGGGGCTCGGTCCCAACCAGAGCTACACCGCCAACAAGGCGCTCGTCGCCGACCTGATCCCGGGCACGCAGAACGTGGCGCTCACCGTGTCGTCCGCGCATGGCTACACCGACGTGCCGGGCCTGCTCAAATGGCTCGACAAATATCCCTATGGCTGCATCGAGCAGACGACGAGCCGCGCCATGCCGCTGCTCGTGTTCAACGACCTCTCGGACCTCGCGGGGCTCCCCAAGGACAAGGCGTTGCACGACCGCGAGCAGGAGGCGATCGATGCCGTGCTCGACATGCAGAACTATGCCGGCAATTTCGGCATGTGGGCGCCCGGCACGGACGCAGAGCCGTGGATCAGCGTCTTCGCGCTCGATTTCCTCAACCAGGCGAAGGCCAAGGGCTATGTCGTGCCCAACGACGCGCTGCGCCGCGGCGCGAGCTGGCTGAAAACCGCCGCGTCGTCCGACCAGAACGACGACAACACGCGTGCCTATGCGTTCTACGTGCTGGCGCGCATCGGCCAGGTGAACATCTCCGATCTGCGCTACTTCTCCGATACGCGCGGGCCCGAGATGAACACCGCCATCGCACCCGCGCTGACGGGCGCGGCAGCGGCGGAAGTGGGCGACCGCTCGCGCGCGGCCTACGGCTTCGAGCGCGCGCGGGAGATCGCGATCAAGGCCGATCCGAGCAAATACCCGACCGCCGATTACGGCTCGCTCCTGCGCGACGTCGCGGGCGCGACCGCGCTCGCGGCCGAGAGCGGCCAGGCGCAGCTCGTCCCCGCGTTCCTGTCGAAGAGCGACCAGATCGACATGCGCCTCAACGCGACGACGACGCAGGAGAAGGCGTGGATGCTGCGCGCGGCCTATGAGCTGACGCGCCAGCGCACACCGCTCAACATCCTGCTCAACGGCAAGCCGCAGACGCCGCGCGACGGCGCGATCCGCCTGTCGCCGTCGCTGGGGCAGCTCGCGTCGGGCCTGACGTTCCTCAACAAGGGTGACGCGCTCGTGTGGCGCACGACCTCGGTGCAGGGCACGCCGGCGCTGCCGCTGCCGGCGATGGCGAACGGGCTGACGCTCAACAAGTCCGTGTGGACGATGGCCGGCACGCCCGCCGATCTTTCCAACATCCATCAGAACGACCGCGTGCTGGTCGTGCTGTCGGGCCAGATGCCGAACAACTACTATCACCAGATGGGCATGATCGACCTGCTGCCCGCGGGGCTCGAGGTCGAGCTCAAGCTCGCCGGCGACGACGGCAAGGCCTATCCGTGGATCGGCGGCAACCTCGCGGATCTGTCGATGAGCGACTCGCGCGACGACCGCTACGTCGCGGCCTTCAGCGTCGGCTCGCAATACCGCCCGAGCGACAACAAGAAGCCCGAGCCGACGCCGGCCTTCCGCGTCGCCTATGTCGCGCGCGCGGTGACGACGGGCACCTTCGCGATGCCCGCCGGCGTCGTCGAGGACATGTACGCGCCGGGCGTCATGGCGCGCACGGCGATGGGAAGTGTGACGATCAAGCCGTGACGAACATTTCCTGCTGGGTGTGCGTTGCTGGGCTATTTGTTGTATCGGGCGCTAGCGCCGATACAACCATGTGTTCTCGTGCCGACTACAACCGATACGGATACGGCACGAAGGCTGTGATGCAGATCGAAGTCGGAAAAGGCGATCCCGATCGATTGACTCCAATCCTCCAGAATTACGCCAAAGAAAAGGGTTTATTCTACAGCGGGGGCGGTGGTTGGGATCCGAAGCCCGGCGGTCGGAAAACCCTGACTCATATCCTTCAAAGCGCGTCTTTTCAGGTTGATATTTCGATTTCCGCTGACAGTACGCAAGACGCAGCGCGTGTGAGTATTTCAACCTTCTCCTTCTCGTGTGGGCCGATTACTGACGACTGGAGACCTTATTGGCGTGCTTTCAAAGCATTCCTGCAGGAGAAACACTTTAAGCGACTTCCCGCACAGTTCACGCCCCCGGAATAAGCGCGCATGCGCCAGCGTCTCATCACCGCCGCCTTCACGCTTCTCGGCCTCGCCTGCGCGCTCGCCGCCGCCGACGTCTCCAATCCGCCGGACATGACGCGGGCGCGCAATCTCTCGCCGGAAGTCACCGATCGCGACGGACGTCTGTTGCGCGCCTATCTCACCAGAGACGGGTATTGGCGCATCAAGACCTCCGTGCGCGATGTCTCTCCGCGCTATCTGGCGCTGCTCAAGGCGTATGAGGACCAGCGCTTCGACGATCATTTCGGCGTCGATCCGCTGGCGATGGCGCGCGCGACCGCGCAGCTCGCGAGCAACCGGCGCATCGTTTCGGGCGGCTCGACGCTGACCATGCAGGTCGCGCGCCTTCTGGAGCCGCGGCCGCGCGGCGTCGTCACCAAGCTGTTCCAGATGGTGCGCGCGGTGCAGCTCGAGGAGCGCTATTCCAAGGACGAGATCCTCTCACTCTATCTGACGCTGGCGCCGTTCGGCGGCAATCTCGAAGGCGTGCGCGCGGCCTCGCTCTCCTATTTCGGCAAGGAGCCGTCGGGCATCGACCTGGCGCAGGCAGCCCTCCTGGTCGCGCTGCCGCAATCGCCGGTGAAGCAGCGGCCCGACCGCCACGCCATCCAGGCCGCAAAGGGCCGCGACAAGGTGCTGACCCGCATGGTCGAGGAGGGCGTCGTCACCCTCTCCGACACGCGCGTGGCGATGAAGGAGGGCGTGCCGTTCGCGCGGCAGAAGATGCCGCTGGCCGCACCGCATCTTTCCGACCGCCTCGTCCGACGCAATCCCGGCGCGCGCATCGTCACCACGCTCGACGGGCCGCTGCAGGGCGCGCTGGAGCGGCTCGCGGCGCAGGAGGTCGCCTATTTCGACGACGGCGCAACGCTGGCCGTCGTCGTGGTGGAGAACAAGTCGCGCAACGTCGTCGCCTATGTCGGCGGCACGGATTATTGGGGGCCGGCGGGGCAGATCGACCTCGCCAACCGCGCGCGCTCGCCCGGCTCCGCGCTGAAGCCCTTCATCTACGGGCTCGCCTTCGACGACCTCATCCTGCATCCCTTGAGCATGATGGAGGATGCGCCGACGAATTTCGGCGAATATGCGCCGCGCGATTTCGACGGCGGCTTCCAGGGCCAGATCCCGGCGCGCGACGCGCTGCGCATGTCGCTCAACGTGCCGGCGGTGATGGTGCTCGACCGCGTCGGCCCGCTCGCCTTCACGCTGATGCTGCGGAACGCCGGCGCGCGCCTCGTCTTCCCCGCGCACAACGCGGAAGGCCCGAGCCTGCCGGTGGCGCTCGGAGGCCTCGGCATCAGCCTCGCCGACATCACCATGCTCTATTCGGGCATCGCCGAAGGCGGCCAGGCGCAAGGGCTGCGCTTCCTCGAAGGCGCGCCCGATGCGCCGCGGCACAGGATGTTCGGCGCGGTCGCGGCATATTATCTGCGCGGCATCCTCGACGGTGTCGCCCTGCCGGAAGGCTGGGCGATGGGGCAGGGGCTGATGCGCGGGCGCACCATCGGCTTCAAGACCGGCACGTCCTACGGCTTCCGCGACGCGTGGTCGGTCGGCTTCTCCAACGACTATACGGTGGGCGTGTGGGTCGGCCGCGCCGACGGCACGCCGCGTCCGGGCCGCATCGGGCGCGAGATCGCCGGCCCCATCCTGCTCAAGACCTTCGAGCTGCTGCCGCCGGACAAGCGCCAGGCGCCGCCGGTCCCCGCGGGCGCGATCATGGTCGACAACAACGAACAGCTTCCGCCGTCGCTGCGCATCTTCACGCGCGAGACCGAGCCCAAGGCGCAGGCCGCGGCCGTCGTGCCGCCGCCCGCGATCTCGTTCCCGCCGAACGGCTCGACCGTGCCGCTGCCCGATGCGGGCGCGAAGGACAAGACCATCATGCTCAAGGCCGATGGCGGGCAGGGACCGCTCACCTGGCTCGTCAACGGCGCGCTGATCGGCACCTTCGACCGCTTCCAGCCCGTGCTCTATGCCCCGCCCGGCGAAGGCATCGCGCACATCACCGTCGTCGACACCGAAGGCAGAAGCGACACGTCGGAGGTAAGGTTCAAGAGGATGCAATGAGACGCGCGGCGCGCCCGGAGAAAACGCTTCGCCGCGGCCGCGATCATCGCGGCGGCGCCAGGTCCTTCAGATAGGGCAGGCCGTTGTTCACGCCTTCCTTGCTGGCCCAGACCCGGAAGAGGAAGTCCGCCGGCAGGCCTGAGGTGAGCTGGGCATTGGTCAGGCCGGTGACGCCATTGTCGTTGAGGGGCGAGCCCGCGCCGCGGCTCGGATCGTCGATCCCGCTGGTGTCCAGGTCCCAATAGACGCCGATGTTGAAGATCCCGGCCAGATCGTCGGAGCCGATCGCGCCGCCGATATTGCCGCTGCCCGTCACCGCGCCGGTGGAGTAGGAGGTATTGATCTCGCCGTCGATGGTGCCGACGAGGCCGCCCGCGGAAGCCGAGCTTCCCGCGCTCACCGGTCCGGTCGCATAGCTATTGGTGATTATCCCGGTCACGGCCAGGCCGATCAAGCCGCCGCCCGTGTCCTTGTCGCCGACCTCGACCGCGCCGGTGGCATAGCACTCGGTGATCGTCCCCCCGCTCGTCCCTCCGAGCAATCCGCCTGCCCAATTGCCCCTTTCGATCGATCGGAATCCGTCGCACTCGTCGAAGGTGCCCCGGCCGGTGCCGGAATGGAGCGAGCTGGCGGCGCTGCCCGGCGTCGCGGTGCTCACGGACACGGCGGCGCTGGAGTGCGACCGGTCTATCGCACCGTCGTTCAGGCAGCCCACGATGCCGCCGATCTGGTTGAGGCCGACGATGGAGCCGCTGCTTGCAGCCGCAAAGATCGAGCCGTTCAGGCTCGCGCCGACGACGATCCCCGACTGGATCGCGGTCTTGGCCGTGACGGTCGCGTCGACCGACACGTCCTCGAGCGCGGCGTCGCTGACGGCGACGAGCCCGCCCACCGTCGCGTTCGCGCCGAGAGAGGTGACGGTCTCATGCGCGATCGCGACGTCGCGCAGCATGGCGCCCGTGCCGGTCTGCGCGAAGAGGCCGACATTCGTCACGTCGGGGCCGGCCTTGATCTTGACGTTGGAAATCGCGTTCCCGAGACCTTCGAAGGTCCCGGAAAACGTCGTCTGCACGACGGCGTGCCGGTAGGTGCCGTCGTTTGTCGCGTCATAGCTCTTCGCCAGCGCGTACAGGCCGGACGGATCGGCGCTCACCGCCGCCGCAAGCCCCGCGAGGTCGGAGACGAATGCGTAGTTCGCGCCGTTGACGACGAGGCTGCTGCCCGGATCCCAGAACTCGACATGGCCCTTGCTGGTGAAGCTGAGAGAACCCTGTGCCCCGCTTTCGGAGATCGTCAGAGCGCCCGGTCCGGCGACGACGACGGCGCCGTCGAAGACGACGCCGCGGTCGGCGGCAAGCGTGAGGCGCGCCCCGCTCGTCCAGCTCAGCGCCGCATCGATCTTGATGTTGCGCGCGATGCCCGCGGTCGAGACCGTGACGTCGCCGCCCGCCAGCATGCCGGCCAAGTCCGAAACATTCAGGACCGCGGCTCTCGCGGTCGCCGCGCAGCTTCCGCCGCTGCAGCTCACATTCTGGGTCGGATCCGACGAGATAACGAGCCTCGCCTGCGCCGCCGGCGCAAAGAGGACGATCCCCGCCACGAGCCATGCCGTTCCGGTCGAATTCCTCATTGCCGGTTCCTCCTCGATCTCGAACAACTGTAAGCTGAATATTGCCGAACTGCAATTTGGCGACCGCTTGACGCTCGTGACCGTTTGCGCTGGTTTCGGCGGCGATGAGCGAACTGCAGAATCCCGCCGAGCGCCGCCGTGCGTTCACCATTCTTTTCTTCAGCCTGATGTGCAACGGGGTCGGGCAGTCGGTGATGTTCGCGATCCTGCCCACGCTCGTGCGCCGCCTGCATTTGAGCGAGTTCCAGGGCACGCTGCCTTTCGTCGTCTCGGCCACGATCTGGCTGTTCACCGCGGGCTTCTGGGGCGGGCAGAGCGACCGTCTGGGGCGCAAGCCGGTCATCCTGCTCGGGCTGGTCGCGTTCGGGATCTCGTTTGCGTCCTTCGCCGGCATCGCCAATCTCGGCACCGACGGGTACATGGCGGTCGCCATCGCCTATCCGCTGATGATCGCGTCGCGCGCGCTCTACGGCATCTTCGGCTCGGGCGCGGGGCCGGCGGCGCAGGCCTATGTCGCCGACCGCACGACGCGCGAGGAGCGCACCTCCGGCGTTGCCACCATCGGCGCCGCGTTCGGGTTGGGGACGACCATCGGTCCCGGCATCGGCTCGGTGCTCGTCGTGTTCGGCCTGTTCGCGCCGTTCTACTTCACCGCCTTCGTCGCGTTCGCGAGTGCTGCGGCGGTGTGGTGGTTCCTGCCCGAGCATGAGCGTCCGCACGCGCATGCGGCCGACAGGCGCACGCTCAAATGGCACGACCGGCGCATCTGGCCGTTCATCGTCTTCGGCGTCGGCATCTCGACCGCGGGCGCGGTGCCGATCCAGACCATCGGCTATCTCTTCATCGACGTGCTGCACTACACGCCCAAGCAGGCGCCGCAATACACCGGCATCGGGCTGGTGGCGGGCGCGCTCGCAGCCCTCTTCGCCCAGCTCGTCGTGGTGCAGCGTTTCGACCTGTCGGCGCGCACCCTGATGCGCTGGGGCACGATCACCTGCATCCTGTCCTTCGTGCTCTTCGCCATCGGGCGCCAGTTCGGGCCGCTCGTCTTCGCGCTGATGATCAACGGGCTGGGCTTCGGCATGGTGAGGCCCGGTTATGCCGCGGCCGCGTCGCTGTCGGTCGATCCGCACGAGCAGGGCGCGATCGCGGGGCTGACGGGCGCGACCAGCGGCGCGGGCTTCATCTTCGGACCGATGATCGCGACCGCGCTCTACCGCGTTCATCCGAGCGCGCCGTACATTTTCGGCGGCGGATTGATGCTGGCCTGCTATCTTTTCGCGCTCCTGTCGCCGCATCTGAAGAACGCGGGCCTGATTGCGCCCACCGAAGAGCAGATCGAAGCGGCGGAGGAAGTGCCGAATGCTTAGAGCGCCTAGGTCGGATGGGTCATGCTTCGAGGCTCGCTGCGCTCGCACCTCAGCATGACGAGTTTGTTTGTTCCATAAGTAGGCACGTCACCCTGAGGTGCGAGCGTAGCGAGCCTCGAAGGGCAACGTGCCGGCTGCTCCGCCTAGCTCTTCTTCCCCTGCGCTTCCACCGCGATGCGGGTGAGAAGGTCCTCGGTCGGGAAGCCGTCGGCGGGGAGCGCGTGGGCCTTCTGCCATGCCCGCGTCGCGGTGCGCGCCTTGCGGCCCAGGATGCCGTCGATGTTGCCGATGTCGTAGCCGAGCGTCGTGAGATAGGTCTGGAACGCGACGCGCTCCTCGCGGCTCAGGGGCTGCTCGTCGCGCGGCCAGGACGACACGACGGGACCAAGGCCCCTGATGCGGTCGGCGAGCAGGCACACCGCGAGCGCATAGGACGTCGCGTTGTTGTATTTGAGCACGACCTTGAAATTGTCGAAGACCATGAACGCCGGCCCGCGCGCGCCCGCGGGCAGGAACACCGCGCCGGGCGCCTCGGAAGGCGGCAAGGCGTTGCCCGCGATCGTCCGTACACCGAGCTTCCTCCACTCCGCGATGGGCTTGGCCTGGTCGGGATCGGCGAGCTCGTATGCGAAGTCCCGCGGCAGCGCGACCTCGTAGCCCCATACATTGCCGCGCTCCCAGCCCGCATCGGCAAGCACGTTCGCGGTCGAGGCGAGCGCGTCGGCGGTGGAATGCCACAGATCGATCACCCCGTCGCCGTCGCCGTCGGCGGCATGGGCGAGGAACGTCGTCGGCGTGAACTGCGTCTGGCCGAACGCGCCCGCCCAGGACGCGGTCATCTGCTGCGCCGTGTAGTGCTGCTGCTGCATCATCTTGAGCGCCGCGATCAGCTCGGGCTTGGCGTAGTCGGCGCGCGGCCCGTCATAGGCGAGCGTCGCCAGGGCCTCGAACATGTTGAACGGCTCGTGGCCGTGGCCGAAATCGCTCTCATTGCCCCAGATCGAAACCAGCACCTCCTTAGGCACGCCGTACTTCGCCTCGATCGCATTCAAGGTCTGGAGGTTGGCGGCCAGCCCCGCGCGGCCGTCGGCGACGCGTTTGTCGGAGACGGCGCTGTCCAGATACGACCACACCGCGCGCGAGAATTCGGGCTGGTTCAGGTTCAGCGTCTCGATGCGCGGGTTGCGGGCGATATTGGCCATCGCCAGGTCGTAGGTCGCGGGCCTGATCCCCTGGGCGAGCGCCACGGCTCGGAAGTCGCGGACGAAATCCTGGAACTTCTGGTCTTGGGACGAGAGGGAGGGCGAAAGAGGTGCCGCCGCCATGAGCGCCAGCCCCACCATCGCCACCGCCAGCCTCGCCAGGACCTTCCCCATGGACCACTCCCTGAATCCCGGCCCTTGTACCATGTGCGGCGCGGCCGAAATGCGGCGGAAACGGCCGGTTTTCGGCGGGTTGACAGGAAATATCCGCGCCACTAGGTTCCGCGCCTCTTTCGACGGGCCTTCGGGCCGAACGGTGTGGCCATGAAGATTCGCAATTCCCTCAAATCCCTGAAGAAGCGCGACAAGGATTGCCGCGTCATCCGCCGCCGCGGCCGCACCTACGTGATCAACAAGAAGAACCCCCGCTTCAAGGCGCGCCAGGGCTGATCCGCCGATCCTCCCAGCCGCGCGGCTAGCGGGCTTGTGGAGAGGATCATGGCACTTCCCATCGACGATATTCCCGCCCGCGTCGCCGCGCGTCTTGCGCACGTCGCGGGCGTTCGCGCCATCGCGCTCGGCGGAAGCCGCGCGCGGGGTTGGCACAATCCGCATTCCGACTTCGACATAGGGCTCTATTACGCGGGGAGCCTCGACATCGCCGCCCTCAACGAAGCGGCGACTGCGCTCGATGACACCCATCGCGCAGACCTCGCCACCGGCCTTGGCGGCTGGGGTGCCTGGGTCGACGGCGGCGCATGGCTTCGGATCGAGGGCGTCGCCGTCGATCTCATCTATCGCGATCTCGAGCGCGTGGACCGCGTGATCGCCGAAGTCGGGCGCGGCGAATTCCAGATCGCCTATCATGCCGGCCATCCGCACAGCTTCGTGTCCAGCTTCTATGCGGCGGAAATCGCCGTAGGCGTGGCCTTGCACGATCCCGAGGGACTCATCGCCGCGCGCCAAGCACGGCTTGCGCCCTATCCGGAGGCGCTGCGCCGCAGCGCCGTGCGCCGGTTCCTGGGCGAAGCGGAGTTCTCGCTCGGCCTCCTGGAGAAGGCCGCCCATGCCGGCGATCCGGCCTATGCGGCGGGTGTCGCCTTCCGCATCGCGGCCTGTCTCGCGCATGCCCTGTTTGCGCTCAACCGCCAATGGCTGATGAACGAGAAGGGCGCGGTGCGGCGCGCCGAATCCTTTCCGCTTCACCCGCAGGACTTTGCCAGCCGGGTGGCGCGGGTTTTCGCAGCCCCCGAGGTCCGCGGCGAAACGCTGGCCGCGCTGGTCGCGGAAACGGCAGCGCTGGCCGCATCCTGTTGAGCGGGGCGGAATTCCGCTAGGTTTCGCGCATGCTCATGCCAGAGACCGACGCCTCAATCGTCGCGCGCCGTGATGACATCGTCGCGCGGCTGAAGGCGCTCGTGCCCGATGGCGTGGTCAGCGACCGCGCGGGCCTGAAGGCGTTCGACGGCGACGCGCTCACCGCCTATCGCCAGTCGCCGCTCGTCTGCGTGCTGCCGCGCACGAAGGAAGAGGTCGCCGCCGTCCTGAAATTCGCGAGCGAGGAGGGCGTGCCGATCGTGCCGCGGGGCGCGGGCACGTCGCTGTCGGGCGGCGCGCTGCCTTTGGCCGACGCGATCCTGATCGGGCTCTCGCGCATGAACAGGATCCTGGACATCGATCTCGAAAACCGCGCGGTGACGGTCGAACCCGGCGTCACCAATCTCGCGATCACGCGTGCGGTGGAGGGGAAGGGTTTCTACTACGCGCCGGATCCGTCGAGCCAGATCGCCTGCACCATCGGCGGCAACATCGCGGAGAATTCGGGCGGGCTGCATTGCCTGAAATACGGCCTCACCACCAACAACCTTCTTTCGGCGACGCTTGTGACGATCACGGGCGAGACGGTGCGGCTGGACAGCGGCGGCGGCTACGATCTCTTGGGCGTGGTCGCGGGATCGGAAGGCCTGCTCGGCGTCGTGGTCGAGGCCGTGGTTCGCATCCTTCCCCTGCCGCCCGTAACGCGCACGCTGATGGCGGCGTTCTCCTCGGTGCCCGATGCGGGACGTTGCGTGGCTGAGGTCATCGCGGGCGGCATCGTGCCTGCCGCGATGGAGTTCATGGACCGGCGCTGCATCGAGGCGGTGGAGGCTTATTGCGCGCCCGGCTATCCGAAAGGCGCCGAGGGCGTGCTCATCATCGACGCCGACGGCATCAAGTCGGAGGTCGACGAGGCCATCGCGCGCATCGCCACGATCGCGCGCGGCTGCGGCGCGGAAGTTCGCGAGGCCGTGGACGAGGCCGAGCGCGCGCGCATCTGGGCGGGGCGCAAATCGGCGTTCCCCGCGATGGGGCGGCTGGCGCCGGACATGCTGTGCATGGACGGCACGATCCCGCGCCGCATGCTCCCCAGGGTGCTCGCGCGCATGGCCGAGATGGCGGACGAGTACGGGTTGGGCTTCTGCAACGTCTTCCATGCCGGCGACGGCAACCTGCATCCGCTCATCATCTTCGACGTGATGAAGGAGGGCGAGCTGGAACGCGCCGAAGCGTTCGGCGCCGATATCCTGCGGCTCTGCGTCGAGGTCGGCGGCGTGCTCACCGGCGAGCACGGTGTCGGCGTGGAGAAGCGCGACCTGATGCCCGAGATGTTCTCCGACGCAGACCTGGCCCAGCAGCAGCGCCTCAAATGCGCCTTCGATGCGGCCGGCCTGCTCAATCCCGGCAAGGTGTTCCCGACGCTCTCGGCCTGCGTCGAGCAGGGCCACATGCATGTGAAGGGCGGCCGCGTGCCCTATCCCAACCTGCCGCGTTTTTAGATGGCCATCCTCGCCAGGACCGAAGCCGAAGTGGTCGCAGCGGTGCAATGGGCGCGCGCACACAAGCGCAATGTTGAGATCGCGGGCGCGCGCACCAAGCGCCACATGACCTATAGCCGCTATCAAGGACCCGTGCTCGATCTTTCCCGCCTTGCCGGGATCGTCGAATACCAGCCGGAGGAGATGATCCTCACGGTCCGTCCCGGCACGAAGGTGGCGGAGATCGAGGCATGCCTCGCCGAGCACGATCAGCAACTGGGTTTCGATCCGCCCGATTGGGGGCCGTTGCTCGGGGCGCCCGCATCGTCCGGCACGATCGGCGGCGCGGTGGCGGCGGATGTCTGCGGACCCGGCGCCGTGCGCTATGGCCGCGTGCGCGATCACCTGCTCGGCTTCCGCGCGGTGAACGGCTACGGCGAAGCCTACAAGGGCGGCGGCAAGGTCGTGAAGAACGTTACCGGCTTCGATCTGCCCAAGCTGATGTGCGGATCGTTCGGCCGCTTCGGACCTTTGACCGAGCTCACGCTGCGCGTGTTCCCCAAGCCGCCGCGGCAGGCAAGCCTCGCCGTGCATGGACTCGAAGACGGCGAAGGCTTGCGTCTTCTGCGCCTTATCCATTCGAGCCCGCTCGGCGCGACCGGTCTCGCCTTCGCGCGCGGCACGGCCTGGTTCCGCTTCGACGGCACGGATGCTGCGCTGCGCGAAAAGCTCGACACGGCGCGCGCGCTTCTTTCGGATCACGAAGTCTCGGACGGCGACGACGCGGTCTTCCGCGACATCGGCAACGGAACCGCGCTCGATGCGGGCGCGCGCGATGTCTGGCGCATCCACGCTCCGCCAGCCGCCGCGCCGCGCATCGTATCCGCGCTCGCGCCGGCGCGTTGGGTCGCGGATTGGGCGGGAGCCCTGTTGTGGCTCGCGACCGATGAGGCCGATGCCGAGGCCATGCGCGCCGCCGTGGCACGGGAGGGCGGACGGATGAACCTCATGCGCGCGATGGGAAAAGCATATCTCCATGTGCGGCGCCTTCATCCGTCTCCGCCGGAGCTGGCCGCGCTGGAGAAGGCGGTGAAGGCGGCGTTCGATCCGCTCGGTCTTTTCGGCTCGATGGGATTTTGATGCGCACGAACTTCACGCCCTCGCAGCTCGCCGATCCGCATCTGGCGGAGGCCGAGCGCTCGCTGCGCACCTGCGTGCATTGCGGCATCTGCACCGCGACGTGCCCGACCTATGTGCTGCTCGGCGACGAGCGCGACGGGCCCCGCGGCCGCATCGTGATGATCCAGCACATGCTGGAGGAGAACGCCGCGCCCACGCCCGAGACGGTGCTTCACATCGACCGCTGCCTTTCCTGTCTCGCCTGCCGCACCGCCTGTCCGTCGAGCGTCGATTACGCGCGCCTCGTCGACACCGCGCGCGTGCACATCCAGACGCGCTATCGCAGGCCCATCGGCGACAGGTGGCTCCGCTGGCTGATCGCCAAGGTGATGACGCGGCCCGCCCTCGTGCGTGCCGGCCTTGCACTCGCGCCGCTGGGACGCGTGCTTCCCGGACGCCTGGGCGCGATGGCGCGCATGGGCGCGAAAGCGAAACATCGCGCGCATTCCGAGCCGCCGCCCAAGATCGCGGTCGCGCGCCGCCGTATCGCGCTGATGCCGGGCTGCGTGCAGGCCGTGCTCGCGCCCGGGATCGACGAGGCCATGGCGCGCGTGCTGGCGCGGCGCGATATCGCGCTCGTGCCGCTTGCGGGCGCGGGCTGCTGCGGCTCGCTTGTGCATCACCTGGGCCGCAGCGAGGAAGCGAAGTCCTTCGCCCGGCGCGCCATCCAGGCCTTCGAGGCGTCGGGCTGCGACGGCGTGCTCATCACCGCGACGGGCTGCTCGGCGCATCTGAAGGACCTTGCGCATCTCTTCGCGGACGAGCCCGCCTGGGCGCCGCGCGCCGCTTCCTTCGCGGCGAAAGCGCTCGATCCGCTCGAGCTGGTCGAGGCGCGGGGCACCGTGCCGCGCCGCCTGCGCGTCGCCTGGCAGGCGCCGTGCTCGCTGCAGAACGGGCCCAGGAACGGGCCCAGGAACGGGCTCAAGCTCGCGGACAGGGGCCGAAAGCTGCTGGCCGGGTGCGGCTATGATGTTTTGGACATCCCGGAGGGGCATCTGTGCTGCGGCTCCGCCGGGAGCTATTCGATCCTGCAGCCGGAGCTCGCCGATGCGCTTCGGGCGCGCAAGCTGGGCAACATCGCGGGGCTCGCGCCCGACATCGTGGCGACGGCCAATATCGGCTGCCTGCACCATCTTTCCGGCCCCGGCGCGCCGCCTGTCGTGCACTGGGCCGAGCTGGTCGATCGGGCGGATGGTGGTGCAGAGCTGCCATGCTCTGAATAGCACCCAAATTGTCATCCCCGGCCGAGCGATGCCAACGGCATCGCGAGGGGAAGGGGACCCAGGTGGAGAGATCGGGTCCGGTCCATCCACCTGGGTCCCCTTGACCTCGCAGCGCGCGCTTCGCACGCGCTGCTCGCCGGGGATGACAGGGAGTGCAGGGTTGCTAAACTCACCCCCATGCGCCGTGTCCTTGCCGTCTGTCTCGCCCTCGCTTCCCTCGCCGCCGCGCCCAGCAAGCCCGCGCCGCACAAGCCGCCGCCGAAGCCGCCGCTCGACGCGTTGTTCGCGCAGCTTGCGCAAGCGCAGTCTCCCGAGGACGCCAAGCCGATCGAGGAGCGCATCTACGCGCTGTTCGAGCAGTCGGGCAGCGCGAGCGTCGACCTTCTGATGGCGCGCGGCTCGGCTGCGCTTGCCGCAGGCGACGAAGACACGGCCAAGAAGCTTTTCGATTCCGTCACCGACCTGGCGCCGCGCTATGCCGAAGGCTGGCATCAGAAGGCGCAGCTCCAGTCGGAGGCCGGTGACGACGAGGCGGCGATGATCTCGCTGCAGAAGACGATCACGCTCAACCCGCGCCAGTTCGAGGCGCTGAGCCAGTTGGGCGACATGCTCGAGGAATACGGCAGGAAGGACGGCGCGCTTGCGATGTACAAGCGCGCGCTCGCCCTCGACCCCCAGCTCGAAGGCGCGGCCAAGCACGTGCACGAGCTCGAGAAAGCGGTGGAGGGGCAGGGGATATGACGGCCGTCGCGCGGCGGGCGCTGGTGTGGGTGTTCCACTACGCCGTTCCGGCGGCGTTGATAGCGTCCTGGCTTGTCCTCGCGGTCTACACGGCGCGCTGGGATATTCCGATGCATCGCTGCAATGGTCCGACCGGCTATTGCGGCAAGAGCGGCGCGCCGAAATCGGCCATCGACTATCAGAATTCCCAGAAAATGGACGGCATCATTGTCGTGGTTTGGCTGATCGCAGGTATTGGAGGCTTTGCTTCCTGGGTCGTAGGAGACTGGGTCGATTCCATCCCGGTCGCAGCAGACAAGCTCAAGAAGGACCTCAGGGCGTGAGCGGCGATGGGTAAGGCTTGACCTCCCCCTTGTGGGGAGGTCGAAAAAATTTTGAGCGCAGCGAAAAGTTTTTTCGGGTGGGGGGACGGTGCGAGGCTCAGCCCCCACCCGAAAAATGCTTCGCATTTTTCGACCTCCCCACAAGGGGGAGGTAATTTCTTTACTTCCCGCCCACGAATGCGACGCGCAGCATGTTCGTGGCGCCAGGCGTTCCCAGCGGCACGCCGGCGGTGATGACGATGCGTTCGCCGGGCCCGGCGAAACCTTCCTTGTGCGCGAACTCCGAGGCGCGGTCGACGACGTCGTCCATGTCGTGCGCGTCCTCGGTGTGCACGCAATAGAGCCCCCACACGATCGCCATGCGGCGCGCGGTCTGCAGGCTGGGCGTGAGAACCACGATCGGCGCCTCGGACCGCTCGCGCGCGGCGCGCAACGCGGTCGAGCCCGATGCGGTCCAGCAGACGATGGCGCGGGCGTGGATCGTGCGCGTGACCTCGTGCACCGCGGCCATGATCGCGTCGGGGGTCGTGGCCTCGGGCGGCGTGCGCTGGGATTCGATGATCGACTGGTAGAGCGGATCGGCCTCTACCGCGGCGGCGATGCGGTCCATCATCTCAACCGCCTGGATCGGATACGCGCCGGACGCGGTCTCGGCGGAAAGCATCACCGCGTCGGCGCTCTCGAAGATCGCGTTGGCGACGTCGCTCACCTCCGCGCGCGTCGGCGAGGGCGAGGCGATCATCGATTCCAGCATCTGCGTGGCGACGACCACGGGCTTTCCCGCGGCGCGCGCCATCTGCACGATCTGCTTCTGCTTTCCCGGAACGGCTTCGGCCGGAAGCTCGACGCCCAGATCGCCGCGCGCCACCATCAGCGCGTCGGCGAGCTCCAATATCTCGGGCAGCGAGGCGAGCGCCTTGGGCTTCTCGATCTTGGCCATCACGCCCGCGCGTCCGGCGACGATCTTCTTGAGCTCGGCCACGTCCTCGGGCCGCTGCACGAAGGAGAGCGCGATCCAGTCGACGCCCAGATTGAGCGCGGCGTCGAGGTCGCTCCTGTCCTTCTGCGTCATCGCCGGCACCGGCAGCAGCGTGTCGGGCAGGTTGACGCCCTTCCTGTCCTTGATCTCGCCGCCGACCTCGACGAAGGCCTCGGCGCTGTCGTCCTTCACGCCGAACAGACGCAGGCGCACGCGGCCGTCGTCGATCAGAAGGCCGTGCTTCTGCTTCATCGCGGCGAAGACCTCGGCATGCGGGATCGGGATGTCGGTGTCGTTGTCGGATTCGACCTTGCGCACCAGCCGCACCCGGTCGCCCTCTTTCAGCATGCGCCTGCCGCCGGGGATGGTGCCGAGGCGGATCTTCGGGCCCTGCAGGTCGACCAGCACGCCGGCGGAGCGTCCCGTCTCCTGCTCCAGCGCGCGCACGTGCCCGCGCAGCTCGGCGAGTGCCGTGTGCGAGGTGTGGCTCATGTTGATGCGGAACACGTCGACGCCCGCGGCGAAAAGCTCGCGGATCTTCTCAAGGCTCGAGGTGGACGGTCCCAGCGTGGCCAGGATCTTGGTCTTGCGGCGATGTCTCATTGCAGGTTCTGGACCTGGTTCAGGTTGTCGTTGGTGTCGACGCGGAAGAATCGCTTGCGATCATAGCCGCGGCTTGCGCAATTGCCGCGTCCGGGAATCGTGAATTTCTGGGCGGCGCCGACGCAGAAGCCGGTGTTGCCGTCCCACACCCCGGCGTCGCCGTCGGTGGCATAGAGATAGTAGTAACGCGCGTCCAGCTTGCCGGTGACCACGTCGGCGCATTGGCCGGGCGCGAGCAGCCACCAGCCCTGGCTCCCCCAATCGCGCCCGTCGAAGCGGCCGAGCGCCACCCGCGCCGGGCTGCGCGCCTTGTTGCAGACGGTCAGCGCCGCCTCGGCCGGGGAGAGGGCAAGGAGCGTGAGGGCGAGGAAAGCGAGGGCGGGTTTCATCATGCTTGCGGGGCGAGCCTATGCGGTTCAAATATCGCTTTTCCATGACCGAAGATGAACCTTTCGAGTTTATTTCGGCCCGCGGCCTGGGCCGGCTCATCTTCCTTTGCGACCACGCGTCGCGGGCGCTGCCGGCGGCGTTCGGCAGTCTCGGCCTGGCGCCGGAGCTCTTCGAGACCCACATCGCCTGCGACATCGGCGCGGCCGAGGTCACGCGCACGCTCGCCGCGCATTTCGGCGCGCGCGCGGTGCTCGCGCGCTGGTCGCGGCTGCTCGTCGATCTCAACCGCGGCGAGGACGATCCGACCCTGGTGATGATGCTCTCCGACGGCAGCGTCATCCCCGGCAACCGCGGCGCGGACATCGCGCAGCGCATCGCGCGCTTCCACCGTCCCTATCATGCGCGCATCGCGGAAGAGATCGCGGATGCGGGCGGCGCGCCGGTGCTGGTCTCGATGCACAGCTTCACGCCGGCATGGAAAGGCCGTGCGCGGCCCTGGCATGTGGGCGTGCTCTGGGATCGCGACGCGCGGCTGGCGCGGCCGCTGATCGCGGGGCTCGAACGCGCCGGCTTCACCGTGGGCGACAACGAGCCTTACTCGGGCGAGCTCGAGAACGACTGCCTCTATCGCCACGGCACGATGAACGGCCTGCCGCACGCGCTGATCGAGATCCGCCAGGACCTGATCGCGGACGATGCCGCCGCGCGTGCCTTCGCGCTGCGTCTGGCGCCGATCATCGAGGCCGCGCTCGCCGGGCTGGACGCACCGCAAATCCGTTTCACACGCCCCTTGGGAGCAACGACCATGGACGAGAAGACCCGTGAGAGCCTGGAAGCCGCCGCGTTCCGCCGCCTCGTGGCGCATTTGCGCGAACGCAACGACGTGCAGAACATCGAGCTGATGAACCTGGCCGGCTTCTGCCGCAACTGCCTGGGCGACTGGTACCGCGAGGCGGCCGCCGAAAAGGGCATCGCGCTCGACAAGGACGAAGCGCGCGAGGTCGTCTACGGCATGAAGCCTTCCGAGTGGAAGAAGAAATACCAGAAGGAAGCGACGCCCGAGCAGCAGGCGGCTTTTGCGGCCTCAAGCAGCGCAGCGGTAGGCCATAAGAAATAGGCGGCCTCAGGCAGCGCAGCGGTAGGCCATAAGAAATAGGCGGCCTCAGGCAGCGCAGCGGTAGGCCATAAGAAATAGGCGGCCTCAAGCAGCGCAGCGGTAGGCCATAAGAAATAGGTTTCGCAGAAAAAGACCCACAGCTAGAGCGACCGGGCGCGTTGCGCAAAGCAACCCTTCTCCCTTAAACGTCATGGCCCGGCTTGTCCGGGCCACCCACGGCAACAAGCTGCCTTGCGATCACCTGGGTGGCCTGCATCCGCGGGCCATGACAATTAGATTGGGGTGTGGTGTGGCCAAATCCGGTTTCGCGAAAGAGCATCTTCGGTCCTTCATCGACCGCATCGAGCGGCTGGAGGAGGAGCGCTCGGCGCTGACCGCCGACATCCGCGAGGTCTATTCCGAAGCCAAGGGCCAGGGCTTCGACAGCAAGATCATGCGCCAGGTCGTGCGCCTGCGGAAGCTCGACAAGGCCGATCTGCAGGAACAGGAAGCGATGCTCGACCTCTACCTGAGCGCGCTGGGGATGCGCAGCTAGGTTTCTCCGCCACGCACATTTGTCATCCCCGGCGAGCAGTGCATGCGAAGCATGCGCTGCGAGGGAAGGGGACCCAGGTGGCCGCCAAAGGCCGAAAATTAGAAGTTGAAGCGAAATTCGATCGGGCGAGCTTTGTGATCGCACGCCTGGGTCCCCTTCCCTCGCATCGACGCTGTCGCGCCGATGCTCGCCGGGGATGACAGTGATGCTGTGGAGGAAGCGAAGCGCTATCCCGCCGCGCGCTGCGGGGTTTCGTCGGCGAAGCCTTGCTCGCTCTCACCGCTCTCCAACCCCAGCTCCTTGAGCTTGCGGTAGAGCGTCGAGCGGCCGATGCCGAGGCGGCGGGCGACTTCGGACATGTGGCCGTCATAGCGCGAGATCGCCATGCGGATCACTTCGGATTCGACGTCTTCGAGCTTGCGCATATGGCCCGCGCCGTCGACGGCGCTGAGCGCGTAGGGCGAAGCGGCGGGCAGCGCCGCGTGGCGTGCCGCGGCCGGCGCATGCGCCGGCGCGTCCGCGAAGCGGCGGACCCTGGCGTCCACGCCCATGGCGGCCGCGATCTGCGGGAAGTCGCAGACGTCGAGCAGCGAGCCGTCGCAAAGCACGACCGCGCGGAAGATCGTGTTCTCGAGCTGGCGCACGTTGCCCGGCCAGTCGAAACGTTCGAGCAGCTCGGCCGCTTCGGGGCTCAGGCCCGAGACCGGCTTGTTCTCTTCCGCCGCGAAGCGCTCGATGAAGTGGCGCGCCAAGGCGGGGACGTCTTCCTGGCGTCCGCGCAGCGGCGGGATCACGATGGGGAAGACGTTGAGGCGGTAATAGAGGTCTTCGCGGAACTGGCCTTCGCGCGTCAGCTCGGCGAGGTCGCGGTTGGTGGCCGAGATGATGCGCACGTCGACCTTCACCGGCCGCTTGGAGCCGACGGGATCGACCTCGCCCTCCTGCAGCGCGCGCAGCAGCTTGACCTGCATGTCGATGCGCAGCTCTCCGATCTCGTCGAGGAACAGCGTGCCGCCGTCGGCTTCCTGGAACTTGCCCAGATGCTTGTCGGTCGCGCCGGTGAACGAGCCCTTCTCGTGGCCGAACAGGATCGACTCGATCAGGTTCTCCGGGATCGCGCCGCAATTGACGGTGACGAACGGCCTGCCCGAGCGGTCGGACGAGCCCTGGATCGCGCGCGCGATCAATTCCTTGCCGACGCCGCTCTCGCCCTCGATGAGGATCGGGATCGTCGACTGCGCGGCGCGCTGGCCGAGACGGAACACCTGGCGCATCGCGCTCGATTTGGCGACGAGGTCCTCGAAGGTCAGGCGGTTGTCGGATTTCTTCTTGAGGCGCACGACCTCGCCGGACAGCGCGCCGATCTTGAGCTGGTTCCTGATCGACACCGCGATGCGCTCCGGGCTCGCGGGCTTGACGAGGAAATCGTTGGCGCCGGCGCGCATCGCCTCGACGGCGGAATCGATGCCGCCCTTGGCGGTGAGCACGATCACCGGAAGCTCGGGATGGCTGGCGCGCAATTTGGCGAGCACTTCGAGCCCGTCCATATCGGGCATCACCAGATCGAGCAGCATCAGCGCGATCTGGTCGCCCTTGGGGCCGCGGACCAGGTCGAGCGCGGGACCGCCGCCGGGCGCGGTGACGGTGGACATGCCGCTGCGCGTGATCGCGGCTTCGAGCAGGCGGCGCTGTACCGGGTCGTCGTCGACAATGAGAATGGTCTGCGCCATCGCGTTCCCTTGGGACGTTGGAGGCCCAAATGATCGCCCGCGACAGGTTAAGGGCGAATTTAAAACCTGTCCTTGCGCGGGACAGCCTGGCGGCGCTAGGAGATGGTGAACGCGGGGTTAAACGATGAGCGGCAAGCCGATCGGCTATTGGGAGTTCTTCGCGGCGAATGTGCATATCTCGGGCGATGCGCCGCTCTATGCGCGTTTCGCCGAAGGCGTTGCCGGGAACGAGGAGATCCAGGCACTGGCGCGCAACGCCCGCCCCGGCCAGCCGCCCGCCAACATCCTCTTCGCCGCGGTGCATTTCCTCCTGCTGCGCGGCGCGGACGATCCGCTCCGGCGGTACTATCCGAACCTGAACGGCGGCGCGCGCGTCGAGGGCGAGGACCCGTTCCCGCACTTCGCCGCGTTCTGCGAAAGGCATCGTGACGCGCTCCTGCCGCTCATCCGCTCGCGCGTGACCAACACCAACGAGGTCGGACGCAGCGCGGTCCTGCACGCGGGTTTGCGCGAAGCCGCGCGCGAAGGGGGCGAGCCGCTGCATCTGATCGAGATCGGGCCGAGCGCGGGCCTCAACATGATCTGGGATCGCTATCGCGTGCGCTATCACCGCGGCGCGGAAACTTTCGAGACCGGAAATCCCGGCGCGCGGCTGACGCTGGACTGCGAGCTTCGCGGCGACAAGACGCCGCCGCTCGGCCCGACGCCCAGGATCGCCAGCCGCGTCGGCCTGGAGCTCAACCCCGTCGATCTTTCCAATGCCGACGACCGCGACTGGCTGCGCGCGCTGGTGTGGCCGGATCAGACCGGCCGCTTCGCGAAGCTGGAGGCGGCGCTCGAGATTTATAAGGGCGCGTCGCCCGAGATCCGCGTGGGCGACGCGCTCGCGCTCCTGCCCGACGCGCTGGCGCGCGTGCCGGCCGACGAGCCGGTCTGCGTCTATCACACCTTCGTCACCTACCAGTTCTCGGAAGAGATGCGGCGCGCGTTCTACGACCTGCTCACGGTCGCGGGCCTCAGGCGCAAGGTGTGGTGCCTGTCGAACGAGGGCCGCTTCGACAACAACACCAATCCGCTGGTGCTCTGGCGCTACCATGACGGCGCGCAGGAGGAGCGGCTCCTCGCCAATACCCAGCCGCACGGCGCCTGGATCGAGTGGATGGCGTAGGTCGTGTTGCGTTCGGTCCTGCCAAACATAAGGTTGTCATCCCGGGTGAGCGCGAAGCGCGAAGCCCGGGACCCAGCGTGCCGGTTGCCCGCTGGGTCCCGGCACTCGCTCCGCTCGGCCGGGATGACAATTTTGTTTGTGTTTGAAACACGGCTCGGAAAGTGACGGCATGAGCGACGACGACGACATTCCCCCCGTCCCGCCCGTTCAGGGCGTCGAGCCCGAGATGTTCACGGTCAACGAGAACCAGGGGCCGCTCACCCCGCTCGCGGGCTCGCCGCCGCCTTCGCCGAAATGGTTCCGCGACGCGGTCGCGGACGCGCCGGAGGACCGCTTCATCACGGTCGACGGCGCGCGCATCCACTATCGCCGCTGGGGCGATCCGGCGCGGCCCGGTCTGCTGCTCGTCCACGGCAACGCCGCGCATGCCCATTGGTGGGATTTCATCGCGCCGATGCTGGCGCGCGACTATCACGTGGCCGCGCTCGACCTGTCGGGCATGGGCGACAGCGACTGGCGCACGGATTTCTATTCGATGGAGCGCTTCGCGAGCGAGGAGATCGCGGTCTGCGAGGATTGCGGCATGTTCGTGCCCACTGAGCCGCCGATCATCGTGGGCCATTCCTTCGGCGGCTTCGTCACCATCCTGACCGGCGCGCTCTATGGCGAGCGGCTGGCGGGGACGGTGATCGTCGATTCGCCCGTCAACCCGCCCGAGCGGCAGGGAAGCCCGCCCGAGCGCGTGATCAAGCCGCATCATGTCTATCCCACCCTGGCCGCGGCGCTCGCCCGGTTCCGCCTGATGCCACCGCAGCCGGCGGAGAATCTCTATCTGGTCGACTGGGTCGCCCGCACCTCGTTGAAGGAGGTCGAAGGCGGGTTCACCTGGAAGTTCGATCCGGCGATCTGGCGGCATTTCTCCATCGGCGACACGGCGGCGCGGCTTCGCGAAACAAAATGCCGCATAGCGGTGTTCCGCGGCGAGCATTCGATCCTGCTGCCGCCCGAGATCGGCGAATACATGTTCAACCTGCTGGGGCGCTCGGCACCGGTGGTCGAGATCCCCCAGGCCCAGCACCACATCATGCTGGACCAGCCCTTAGCCTTCGTCGCCGCCCTGCGCGCGCTGCTCGCCGACTGGAACCACTCGGTGGCGACAAGGCGGGTATAGTCCTTTTGCCTCCCCCCTTGTGGGGAGGTCGAAATCTCGAAGCGCAGCGAAGAGATTTCGGGTGGGGGTCCGGTGCGGGGCGAGGTTCCCCCACCCGAAAAATGCTTCGCATTTCTCGACCTCCCCACAAGGGGGAGGTTATAGTTGCCGCATGACTTTCCTTTGCTATAGTCCCGCCCGCTTCGAAATCGGCTTTGAGGGAATCGACATATGGCGGGCGGGCACGGCTACGAGCCGGGGACGATGGACATCTCCCAGCACAAGAAGACCTGGGCCGGATTCGTGCGCTTCACGAGCTGGTCGATCGCCCTCATCGGCATTCTGATGTTCGTCCTCATGCTCTTCCGCACCCACGGCTGACATCTTGAAACTCGCGATCCTCAAGGAACGCCGCGACGGCGAGACGCGTGTCGCGGCAACGCCCGAAACCGCAAAGAAGCTGAAGGGCCTCGGCCTCGAGGTCGCGGTGGAGACGGGCGCGGGCGCGGGCGCAAGGATCGCCGATGCGGACTATACCGCCGCCGGCGCCACGATCGCGCCCGACGCGGCGTCGGCGCTCAAGGATGCCGACATCGTACTGAAAGTGCGCAGCCCCTCGGCGGAAGAGATCGCCGGCATGAAGAAGGGCGCGGTGCTGGCCGCGCTTCTTGCTCCGTATACGGATAAGGACACGCCGGCGAAGCTCGCGGGCCAGGGCGTGGACGCCTTCGCGATGGAGTTCATCCCGCGCATCAGCCGCGCCCAGGCGATGGACGTGCTCTCGAGCCAGGCGAACCTCGCCGGCTACAAGGCGGTGATCGACGCCGCCGCCACCTTCGGCCGCGCCATGCCGATGATGATGACGGCGGCGGGCACGATCGCGCCGGCGCGCGTGTTCATCATGGGCGTGGGCGTGGCGGGCCTCCAGGCCATCGCGACGGCGCGGCGCCTCGGCGCCATCGTCTCGGCGACCGACGTGCGCCCCGCGACCAAGGAGCAGGTCGAGTCGCTCGGCGCCACCTTCGTCGCGGTGATCGACGACGAGTTCAAGCAGGCCGAGACCGCGGCGGGCTATGCCAAGCCGATGTCGGCGGAGTACCAGGCCAAGCAGGCGGCGCTCGTCGCCGAGCACATCAAGAAGCAGGATATGGTCATCACCACCGCGCTGATCCCCGGCCGCAAGGCGCCGGTGCTCGTGACCGCGGAGATGATCGCGACGATGAAGCCGGGCTCGGTGATCGTCGACCTCGCGGCGGAGCAGGGCGGCAACACCCCGCTCACCAAGCCGGACCAGGTGATCGAGACCGGCGGCGTGACGATCATGGGCTACACCAACCTTCCGGCGCGGCTCGCGGTCGACACCTCCTCGCTCTATTCCCGCAACCTGTTCAACTTCGTGAGCCTGATCGTCGACAAGAAGACGGGGGCGCTGAACCTCAACTGGGACGACGAGATCGTCAAAGGCGCGGGGCTGACCCGCGACGGCGAGATCGTGCATCCGAGCCTGAAGGGATAGCCATGGAAACCGTCATCGATCCCTTCGTCTTCCGCCTCTCGATCTTCGTGCTGGCGATCTTCGTGGGTTATTTCGTGGTGTGGAGCGTGACGCCCGCGCTGCACACGCCCTTGATGAGCGTGACCAACGCGATCTCCTCGGTGATCGTGGTCGGCGCCTTGATCGCGGTGTCGGTCGAGACCATCGGCGCGGCGTCCTGGACGTCGAAGCTGCTCGGCTTCGGCGCGCTGGTGCTCGCCAGCGTGAACATCTTCGGCGGCTTCCTCGTCACCGCGCGCATGCTCGCGATGTACAAGAAAAAAGAGAAGAGCTCATGATACCGGCTGAGGAAGGGGCGAGGACTATCATCGACTCACTGACGGATGGCTGGAACGCGCATGACGCGAAGGCCTTTGCGGCCGTTTTCCGCGTCGACGCCAACTTCACCAATGTCTTCGGGATCGAACTTTTGGGCCGCGAAGCCGTCGCGCGAGGCCACGCGCAGATCTTCGCCGGCATGTTCCGCGACAGCACGCTGCGGCTTGATCCACCCAAGGTTACGCCGCTCGGCGAGGGCCTCGCCTGGGTGGGTGCGCGCTGGCAAATGAGCGGCGCCAACGACCCCCAGGGCGCGCCTTGGCCGGACCGCCGCGGCGTGATGCATTTCGTCGCCGTCGATGATGGCGGAACTTGGCAGATCGCGGCTTTCACCAACATGGACCTGCCGCCGGAAGAGCAAGTCGCCGCCTCGCGGGAACAGCTTGCTCATGGATCGCAACCATGAGAGCCGATCTCGCCGCCATCCTCTATCTCGTCTCGGGCGTCCTCTTCATCATGGCGCTGCGCGGGCTTTCGAGCCCGGCCACCAGCCGCGCGGGCAACCGCAACGGCATCGTCGGCATGACCATCGCGGTCGCGACCACCTTGTGGGTCGCGCATATCAGCGATCCCGTAACCTGGGCGATGATCGTCGGCGGCCTCGCCATCGGCGGCGGCATCGGCGCGGTGATGGCGCGGCGCATCTCGATGACTGCGATGCCGCAGCTCGTTGCGGCGTTCCACAGCCTCGTCGGCCTGGCCGCGGTGCTGGTCGCGGGCGCGGCGTTCTATTCGCCGGATGCGTTCCACATCGGCGCGGCAGGCGCGATCTACACCCAAAGCCTGATCGAGATGAGCCTCGGCGTCGCCATCGGCGCGATCACCTTCGCGGGCTCGATCATCGCCTTCGCCAAGCTCAACGGCAACATGAGCGGCGCGCCGATCATGCTGCCCGCGCGGCATCTGCTCAACATCCTCATCTTCGCCGCGATCGTGGCCTTGATCGTGATGTTCGTGATGTATCAGCAGCCCTGGATGTTCTGGGCGATCGCGGGCCTCTCCTTCGTCTTCGGCATCACACTCATCATCCCCATCGGCGGCGCGGACATGCCGGTCGTGGTCTCGATGCTCAATTCCTATTCGGGGTGGGCCGCGGCCGCGATGGGCTTCACGCTGGAGAACACCGCGCTGATCATCACGGGCGCCTTGGTGGGCTCGTCGGGCGCGATCCTGTCCTACATCATGTGCAAGGGCATGAACCGCAGCTTCATCGCCGTGATCCTGGGCGGCTTCGGCGGCGCGACGGCGGCCGCGGGCGGCACGACCGAGGCGCGTCCCGTCAAGCAGGGCTCGGCCGAGGACGCGGCCTTCATCATGAAAAACGCCGGCAGCGTGATCATCGTGCCGGGCTACGGCATGGCGGTGGCGCAGGCCCAGCACGCGGTGCGCGAGATGGCCGACGTCCTCAAGAAGGAAGGCGTGAAGGTCTCCTATGCCATCCATCCCGTCGCGGGCCGCATGCCCGGCCACATGAACGTGCTGCTCGCCGAGGCGAACGTGCCCTATGACGAGGTCTTTGAGCTCGAGGACATCAACAGCGAGTTCGCGCAGGCCGACGTCGCCTACGTCATCGGCGCCAACGACGTGACCAATCCGTCGGCCAAGACCGATCCCAAATCGCCGATCTTCGGCATGCCGATCCTCGACGTCGAGAAGGCCAAGACCGTGCTCTTCGTCAAGCGCGGCATGGGCTCGGGTTATGCCGGCGTGGAGAACGAGCTGTTCTTCCGCGACAACACCATGATGCTCTTCGGCGACGCCAAGAAGATGACCGAAGAGATCGTGAAGTCGCTCGGCTGATGCTGGCGCGCCTCTTCGGCTGGCTTTTCGGCATCCCCGCGACGCCGCAGGAGCGCGAAACCACGCTCACGACCGTCATAGGCCCGCTCGACGGCGTTGCCGCGGCGGAGCGGTTGCGCGGCGGCGTCCAGCACAACACGGAAAAAGCCGGCGCGCTTCTGGCGGCGCAAGGCATCTTCACCGTCGCCGACACCTTCGCGCTGGATCACGGCTGGCCCAAGGTCCCGATCCTGATCTCGATGGCCTCGCTCATCGCCGGCGCGTTCCTCGCCATGTCGATCCTGCGCAGCACGATGCGGATGTATCGTCACGGGCCGGGGCGCGCCGATCCGGTGCCGCTGATCTTCAACATGCTGCTGTCGCGCATGGTGCGCTTCAACAGCGCGCTCTACCTCACTTTCCTGTCCATCCTGCTGCTCGGCATCGCCGCGGTCTCCTACGCGTTCTGACGCGGAACCTGCTATGATGCGTGTGAGGGGGACGTACGCATGAACGCCGTCGCACGGCTTTTCCTGGGCGAGGACCGCACGCTCCGCTACATCTGGCGTGCGCTGATCTTCATCCTTCTGTTCCAGTACGCCGTCGCGCCGCTTGCCTTCATGGCTGCCGCGCCGCTTGCGAGAGCCTTGCATATCCCTGACGATCTAAGCGCGGCGAGCATCGGCTTCGAGGAAGCCGTCAACCTCGCCGCCGCGCTCCTCTGCACGTTGCCTTTCATGCTCTACGAGCGCGTCGGGCTCGGCGCCTACGGCCTGCCGCTGCGCCGTGCCTTCGGCGCGCAGACCTGGGAGGGGTTCCTGGCAGGCATCGTGATGGCGGGCGCGGTCGCGGCGGGAATGATTTTTCTCGGCGGCATGCAGGTGCACGGGCTCGCGCCCGCGGGCGGGGCCCTTGTGATGTCGGCGCTGGCCTGGCTCGGCGCCAATGTGCTGGTGGGGCTCGGCGAAGAGCTCTGGTTCCGCGCCTATTTCCTGCAATCGCTGTGGAAGAGCATCGGTTTCTGGCCGGCGGCGACCCTGATCGCCGCGATCTTCGCGGCGCTGCATTACTTCTTCAAGGAGGGCGAGAATTTCTGGGACGTGATCACGCTCGTCTCGATCAGCATGATGCTGTGCTGGTCGGTGAAGCGCACCGGCGCGCTGTGGTTCGCGGTCGGCTTCCACATCGCGTTCGACTTCATGCAGTTCTTCGTCATCGGAACGCCCAACGGCAATTTGATCCCGCAGGGGCGCATGCTGAAGGTTACCTTCAACGGCCCCGCATGGCTGACCGGCGGCGTGCTCGGCACGGAAGCGAGCTGGCTGATGTATCCCATGATCGCGCTGGTCTGGCTCTATATCGCGCTGCGCTTCAAACCCGACGAGGCATGACCTCGATGCCGAATTTCGCGCGGATCGCGATCTCCAACGTGCCTGGCGGCGGCGACTACACCGGCCAGATCCAGGTAGGACCCGAAAAGCGGACGATGAACGTGCTGCTCGACACGGGCAGCAGCCAGCTCGCACTCGATGGGCGCCGGTACAAGCTCGCGCGCGGCGACCATACGACCAAGTTCGCGCAGGAATGCATCTACACCGACGACAGCGGCTGGACCGGAGCGGTGATCAGGACGACGGTCAGCGCCGGCGCCTGGGGCGAGCCCGTGGTGCTGAAGCAGGCCAATGTCGCGATCGCCTATCGTTCGCGCGCCATGTTCGACGGCTACGACGGCATCCTCGGCCTCGCCTATAGCGCGCTCGACGACGCGCGCAGGATGAAGCAGGACACCTGGGACAAGCGCTACAGGCGGATCGGCCGCCGCGGCAAATCCACCAAGCTCCCGCCCTATCTCAAGCAGCTCAAGAAGCTCGGCGTGGTCTCCGACAGGTTCGCGTTCTACACGCGCCGCTCGATGGTCCGCGTCGGCCACGGCCCCGCCGCCGACGACATCATGAACCAGGGCCTGCTCGTCATCGGCGGCGCCCGCGACGGCAGGGAGAGCCGGGACCTCTTCGAGGGCCGCTTCCAGACGGTGCGGGTGCTGGCGCAGGAGTACTACAACACCAATCTCAAATCCCTGGCCGTCTGCCACCAGAACGGGATCGCGGTCAAACCCGTCCACACCAAATCGGCGCCGTCGAACTCCATCGTCGACAGCGGCACGAATGCCATCTTTTTCCCCAAGAGGCTTCTCCATGCTCTGGTGGAGGAGTTCAAGCCCGAGCAGCAGAAGATGCTGTGCCGCGCCCTTCACGGCTATACGGTGTGGGCACGCGATCTCGACCTCACGCAATGGCCCGACATCACCTTCGTCCTGCAGGGCCCCAGGCGGGGGCGGAACGCCAGGCTGAAGCTGAAGCCCTGCGACTATTGGCAGGTCGATGCCTGGCGCAAGGGGCACGCGCTCAGCGTGTTCGCCGTCAGCTCGCCCGGCGACGGGATCATCCTCGGCCTGCCGCTGATGAACGGCTATTTCACGATCTTCGACGGCGAGGCCGATCATGGCAGGGGCGAGATCCGCTTCGCCACGCGCAAGGGCTGAAGCCATGCGCGGCTCGCGTGATAGCCTATGCGTACCTTACGCCTCACCCCGCATGTGGCGCGTGCTAAAAGCGCTCTCATGAATCACTATCACACCTGGTTCGACTTGAAGCCCGGCACCAAGGACGCAGAGTTCGCGCGCAGCATGGGGCGCTACATGGATCATCTGAAGGAGAAGGGGCTGATCGAGGCCTGGCGGCTGACGCGGCGCAAGCTCGGCTTCGGGCCGTCCGAGCTCGGCGAGTTCCATATCGTGATGGAGACGAAGGACCTGGCCCAGCTCGACGCCGCCTTCAACCACGTGGCGGCGCGCCGCGAGCCCGTCGAAAGCGTCCATTTCGGCGTCAACGCCCATGTGCAGAACCTCAAGATCGCGCTCTACCGCGACTTCCCCGATCCCGTCCGCCAGGAGGGCGAGGAGAAGTTCTAGGGCATGATCGCTCCGGTTCGAATCGTGCTGCCCTCACCCTTCGACAAGCTCAGGGTGAGGGATTGGTAAGACCCTTCATCCTGAGCCCGTCGAAGGATGAAGGGGCGGCTCCGTGCCGGACGGTCAGGCTGCAGGCGCTTTAACCTATTGGACAAGCGCGACAATTTCGCGTTGGCGATAGGGCGCGCGCCCGTCTATTCTCTCGCGCCTCACGCGTGTTTTTTACGGAGATTTTCATGCAGCGGTCTTGGATGGTCATCGCGGGCGCAGTCGTTCTGGCGCTGGTGCTCGTGGGCGGCGGATATTGGTGGCTCCATCATCCCTCGAAGAAGACGGTGGCGGCCGGATCGCATCCGCACCTGATCGGCATGCTGGGCGACAACGCGACCGAGCTCGACAACGCGGCACCCGACCAGGACAAGCTCTGCGAGGCCTCGCTCGCGCGCGGGCTCTCCTTCGGCGCCCTGCCGCCGGGGGCGAGCCTCGCAAGCAGCGAGGCGAAGGCCGGGCAGGGCGAGGGCCGCTACACCTGCGACGCGCAAGGCGCGGACGGCAAGTACACGCTGAGCATCGATCTCACCTGCCCGAACTCCGAAGCGAAGACGTGCTTCACCCTCGACAGCGTCCGCCGCGAGGACGGCACCGTCACCTATCAGATCGAGCAAATGTGAGGTCCTTTTTGAAGGCCGCTCCGCGACGCCGCCCGCCAACCCATCGCGGAGCGGCAGTAAAGGAAATGTCATGAAGGAACTCACCCATTTCATCGCAGGCAAGCATGTGAAAGGCGCTTCGGGCCGCTTCGGCGACGTGTTCAATCCGTCGACCGGCGAGGTCCAGGCCAGGGTGCCGTTCGCGGCCAGGAGCGAGATGCGTGGCGCCGTCGAGGCCGCGCTCAAGGTCTTCCCCGAATGGTCGAGCGTCAATCCGCAGCGCCGCGCGCGCGTGATGTTCAATTTCAAATCGCTCGTCGAGAAGAACATGGACGAGCTCGCGCACATGCTCTCCAGCGAGCACGGCAAGGTGCTGGCGGATTCGCGCGGCGACGTCCAGCGCGGGCTCGAGGTGATCGAGTTCGCCTGCGGCATCCCGCATCTCACAAAAGGCGAGTACACCGAAGGCGCGGGTCCCGGCATCGACATCTATTCGATGCGCCAGCCGCTCGGCGTCGTCGCCGGCATCACGCCGTTCAACTTCCCCGCCATGATCCCGATGTGGATGTTCGGCGTCGCCATCGCCTGCGGCAATTGTTTCATCAACAAGCCGAGCGAGAAGGACCCGAGCGTTCCGCTGCGCCTGGCGGAGCTGTTCATGGAAGCGGGCGGCCCCGCCGGCGTGCTCCAGGTCGTCAACGGCGACAAGGAGGCCGTCGATGCCATCCTCGACGATCCCGACATCCAGGCGGTGAGCTTCGTGGGCTCGTCGGCGATCGCCCATTACGTCTATTCGCGCGGCACCGCCAACGGCAAGCGCGTGCAGGCGATGGGCGGCGCCAAGAACCACGCCATCATCATGCCCGACGCCGATCTCGACCAGGTGACGAACGAGCTGATCGGCGCGGGCTACGGCTCGGCGGGCGAGCGCTGCATGGCGATCTCGGTCGCGGTGCCGGTGACCGACAAGATCGGCGACGCGCTGGTCGAGCGCCTCAAGCCCCGCGTGGAATCGCTGCGCGTCGGCCTCGCCACCGACCCCGACGTCGATTACGGCCCGATGGTGACGCGCGAGCATCGCGCCAAGGTGTTGAACTACATCGACATGGGGGTGAAGGAAGGCGCCGAGCTCGTCGTCGACGGCCGCGGCTTCAAGATGCAGGGCTACGACAACGGCTTCTATCTCGGCGGCTCGCTGTTCGACCGCGTGACGCCCAAGATGCAGACCTATCAGGACGAGATCTTCGGTCCCGTGCTGCAGATCGCGCGCGCCAAGGACTACGACGAGGCGATTTCGCTTCCCTCCAAGCACCAATACGGCAACGGCGTCGCCATCTTCACCCGCGACGGCGATGCGGCGCGCGACTTCGCGGCGAAGGTGCAGGTCGGCATGGTCGGCATCAACGTGCCCATCCCCGTGCCGCTCGCCTATCACACTTTCGGCGGCTGGAAGCGCTCGGCCTTCGGCGACGTCAACCAGCACGGCACCGAGGGCGTGCGCTTCTACACGCGCGTCAAGACGGTGACCCAGCGCTGGCCCAAAGGCGGCGTGCGCGAGAACGCGAGCTTCGTCATCCCGACGATGAAGTGAGGGCCGCGTGCTCCTGTTCCGCGAACCGTCGTTTTCGCGGATCGTGTCGCGCATCCTGCGCGTGGACTATGCCGGCGAATACGGCGCCATTCGCATCTACGGCGCGCAGATTTTCGTGGCGCGGCGGTTTCATCCCGCCGTCGTGCCGTTCCTCGTCGAGACCGTCGCGCATGAGCGCCGTCACGCCGCGACGTTCCGCGAGTTAATGTGGCCGCGCGGCACGCGCCCGTGCCGTGCGATGCCGGTCTGGGGCATGGGCGGCACCTTGCTCGGCCTTTTGACAGGGTTTCTGGGCGTCAACGCGATCATGATCTGCACCGAAGCGGTCGAGCGCACGGTGCATGCGCATCTGAACAAGCAGCTCGCGTTCCTGGGCGAGCGCGATACGGTCCTGAGCGACGCAATCCGCGCCGTGCGCGACGAGGAGGTCGGCCATCACGATCATGCGCGTGGCCAACGCACGTCCTTCGGCCCCGCGGCACGCGCGCTCGACGCCTTCGTCGCGGGCACGACCTGGCTGCTCATCTGGTGCTCGACCTACGGCGCGCTGACGCGGATGAGCTCTAAGCTTGACAGCGAGTGTCTGTAGTTTTAAAACTACAACTATGCCGCGTCAGATAGAGGTCGAGAAAGCCAAGGGGCAATTCGCGCGGCTTGTCGCCGCCGCTACGAAAGGTGAGGAGATTATCCTCACCAAGAACGGCGTGCCGATGGCCAAGCTGGTGGCTGTGGAGGCGGCTCCAGAAGCCCAGAAGCCCGGAAAGCGCAAATTCGGTCAGTGGGCCAAATATCTCACCCCGGAGGAACTGGCTTATCGTCGTTCGGAGCAATTCGAGCGCGACTGGAAGGCTTGGGACGCCGAGATCGAGAATAGCTTCAACGTCCTCAAAGAAGACACGCAGGGGTTCGATTCGAAATGGCCCGATACCTCCTCGACTCGAACGCGTTCCTCAACCTCCAAGACAGCCCGCAAGCGATCCGCAAGGAAGCGCGCTCAGCGATAGTGGATACGGGGAATACCTTGTTCGTCAGTCTGGCCAGCCTGTGGGAAATGGCAATCAAAACAGCGAACGGGAAGTTACCGTCCTATGCCAGGCTCATCGCAAACGGTCCGACGTTCCTCGAGGATTCGCTGCGGGACTCGAATTTCACTTTTCTTCCGATCGTCTTGCGGCATGCGCTGGCTGCGGCGGCGCTTCCGCAGCATCATCGTGACCCGTTCGATCGTATGCTGATCGCGCAAGCCCTGGACGAAGGCCTGATCCTGATCACCAGCGATCGCGTCTTCGCGCGCTATCCGGGCGTGAAGCTCCTCGCCGCCTGACCTACTTCACCCCGCCCAGCTTGCAGATGTGCTTCCACTCCGCTTCGCTCACCGGCTGCACGGAGAGGCGCGGCTCGCGCACCAGCACCATGTCCTTGAGCTTGGCATCGGCCTTGACCTGCGCCAGCGTCACCGGCTTGGGGACGTCCTTTACCGCCTTGACGTCGACGAGGCCGAACTTTCCGGTCTCGTCGGTCGGATCGGGCTTGTATTCGGCGATGACCTCGACGATGCCGACGATCTGCTTCTCGTCGCCGGTGTGATAGAAGAAGCCGAGATCGCCCTTCTTCATCGCCTTCATGTGCTTGGCGGCGGCGTAGTTGCGCACGCCGCTCCACGGCTCGCCCTTGGCCCCGCGCTTCTTCTGCATCTCCCAGGAGAACGTCTCGGGTTCGGTCTTGAAGAGCCAGGTGTTCACAGCTTCGCCTCGCAGAAATTCGCCGTCGCCTTCCAGGGCCGCACCTCGGAATGCGCGAACAGCCCGGCCTTCTTGTAGGGATCGTTTTCGTGCCACGCGCGCGCCGCGTCGAGATCCTCCGCCTCGAAGATGATGAGGCTGCCCGCCATGTCGCCCTTGGCATCGAGGAACGGTCCGCCCAGGCGCACCACGCCGGTGTCGCGCACATAGGCGAAATGCGCGTCGCGCGTCGCCATGCGCAGGGCGAGCGCGTTCTCCTTGTCGGTGCAGGTCGCGACGAAGAGCATGGGATTCTCCTATTCGGGTTTCAGCGGGCGGCTCATCAACCGTAACACAGCTTCGCCGAGCGGCAGGCTGCCATCCAGCACTTTGGCCACGGCCTCCGCGACCGGCAGCTCGACACCCTGCGCGCGCGCGCGCTTGACGAGGGCGGGCGCGGTCTCGACGCCTTCGGCGAGCGCGTAGCCCGCCTCGGAGCCGGAGCCGAGCGCGCGTCCGTAGCTGAAATTGCGCGAGGTCGTGCTTGTCGCGGTCAGGACCAGATCGCCGAGACCGGACAGCCCCATCAGCGTGTCGGGCCGCGCGCCGAGCGCCTGGCCCAGCCGCGCGAGCTCTGCGAAGCTGCGCGCGATCAGCGCCGCGCGCGCGCTTTCACCCAAGCCCAGCCCGTCGACGATGCCGCAGGCGATGGCATAGACGTTCTTCGCCGCACCTCCGAGCGCGACGCCGACCGGATCGTCGCTCGCATAGGGCCTGAACGTCGCGTGGCCGAGCGTCGCCTGAAGGCGCAGCGCGATCTCCATGCGCGCCGCGATGGTGACGGCCGTCGGCAGGCCGCGCGCCACGTCGCGCGCGAAGGACGGGCCGGAAAGGATCGCGGGCTCGCACTCCGGCGCGACCTCGGCGAGCACTTCGGTCAGGAGCTTGCCGGTCGTCTTCTCGATGCCCTTGGCGCAGAGCACCAGCGGTTTTGCCTTGTCCAAGCCCTTCAGGCTCTCGCGCAGATGCTGGGCGGGGACGACGACGAGCAGCGCCTGCGCGCTCGCGGCCTTGGCCATGTCGCCGGTCGCCTCGATCGTGTCCGGCAGCGTTACGCCCGGCAGGAACATGCGGTTTTCTTTGGCGCCGCGGATCTGTTCCACGACCTCGCTCTCACGCGCCCACAAGGTCACTCTGCGGCCGGCCTGGGCGGCGGCGAAGGCCAGGGCTGTCCCCCAGGCCCCTGCGCCGATCACCCCGACGGTCTCATAAGCTTTTGATGTTTCTGTATTTTCTTTCATCTCGGCCTGTGCTGCGGTGCAAAAGATTGAACGGATCATTGATTATTCAGAAATATCCATTACATTTGTCGTGGAATCGATAACAACAGCCGCCCAAGAGCGGCGCCCGGGAAAGCGTTCATGGCTGAAAAAGACACCATCTGCGAACAGATCGTTCAAGCCGCCAAGAAGCGCTTTTCGCATTTCGGCTACGCCAAGACCACGATGGCCGAGATCGCCACCGACTGCACGATGTCGCCGGGCAACCTCTATCGCTTCTATCCCGGCAAGCTCGACATCGCCGAGGCCATCGCGACCGAGGACTATTCCAAGCATCTCGACCATATGCGCAAGCTTGCGGTCACGCCGGGCAAGGACGCGCGCCAGCGCCTGCACGATCTGCTGTTCGAGGAACTGCGCCGCACCTATCACAAGCTGGAGAAGGACCCGCGCGCCTACGAGATGGCGCTGGTGATCTCGCGCGAGCGTCCCGAATTCGCCAATTGGATGCTGCGCGAGGAGCGCAAGATCCTGGTCGAGCTGATGCTCGAGGCCGAGCGCCGCGGCGAGTTCGTGCCCGAGGACAAGGAATTCACCGCCGAGATGATCCAGGCCGCGACCATGAAGTTCCGCTATCCGCAGCTGTGGTCGAAGCTGACCCTGCCCAAGCTCGAGCGCGAGCTGGAGGGCGTGATCCAGCTTCTCATCAACGGCCTGTGCCCCAAGGCCCAGGCGCAGGCAGCGTGATCTCCTCTCCCCTTGAGGGAGAGGAAGAAAAATCATGGGTTTGGGCTGAGCGAAGCGAAGACCAAGCCCTTGATTTTTCAGGTGAGGGGTGAGTCCGGTGGTCCGAAGCAATCTCCCCTCACCAGCAAAATCTAAGCACTTAGCTGCGCTCCGCTAAGTGCAAGATTTTGCGTCCTCTCCCTCAAGGGGAGAGGAGGTTTCCGAGTTCTTCTTTCCGCCGCAATGCGTTTCTATGAGACTGCCATGCGCCGCATCGTTCTCGTTCTCTGTCTCGCACTGTTCGCCGCCCCCGCCGCGGCGCGCACGCTCAGCGACGCCGACCGCGCCGATCTCGATCGCGTCAGCGCCTATCTGAACTCGATCCGCACGCTGAAGGGCGGCTTCGTGCAGATCGGGCCCGACGGGCAGGTTGACCAGGGGCAGATCTCGCTCGTGAAGCCCGGCCGCGTCCGCTTCCAATACGAGGCGCCGGCGCCGACGCTGATCGTCTCCGACGGCTCGACGGTCGCGATCGAGAACATCAAGCTCAAGACGGTCGACCGCTATCCGCTGTCGCAGACGCCGCTCGACCTCATCCTGGCCGACACGATCGACCTCAAGCGCAACCATGAGATCGTCGGCGTCGAGCATCAGCAGGACGCGCTTATCGTAAGAGCGCGCTCGAGCAATTTCGGCGTCCATGCCGACATCGCGCTCACCTTCGCCATGCCGAGCCTCGAGCTGCGCCAATGGACGGTGATCGACAACCAGGGCCTGTCCACGACGGTCGCCCTGCGCGACGTGCAGACCGGCGTCGACCTCCCGGCCTCGCTCTTCGTCCTCCCCGACAAAAACCCCTTCGCGCACAAGAAGGACGAGTAGGGCGGTCTATTTGACGGCCTGACGCAGCAATGTCTCAGCCGGAATCCGCCATTCGCGATGCAGCTTCGCCGCCTGCTCCATGGTCAGGGGACGCTTGCGCGCGAGAATTTCCGAAGCCCGCGACCGTGAACCCAGAAGCTGCGCAAGATCGGCTTGGTTGAGGCCCGACTGCAACATGCGGAAGCGGATCGCCTCAACCGCGTCTGGCGGATCGATCGGCCAGCGTTTTGCCTCATAGCTTTCAATCAACGCCGCGAGCACGTCGAAGCGGTCGCCATCGGGCGAGCCGGGCTCGGGCTCGCGCTCGAAATAGCGTTCGATCTCCTTCAATGCCCAATCGTAGTCGGCTTCAGTCTTGATGGGCCTGACATTCTTCATCATACGCTCTCCGGGTCGATCCGATCATATTCCTTGTGCGTGCCCACGAACTTCACCAGCACCCGCTTGAACCGATAAGCCACATGCACGATCAGGCGATATTTGTTTCCGGCGATATCAAAAATCAGCCGATTGTCGCCGATAAAGTCGACGGTAGCGCCGAAAGCCGATTTCACGTCGGACGGCCCGTTCCAGGCCGCTTTGTCCACGGTCGCATACCACGCTCGCAACGGTCCCTCGGCCTGGGAATGCCTTTCCCAGAATCGCTTCAAAGTTCGTTTCGCGATAATCTGCATCGGGAATCCGTATGTTCCATATTTGGGAACGCGGCAATCGTTTGTCAAGAGTGCAAGAATTTATTTTTCACGGCGGACATAATTCATCCGCCTACGGATTCTCTAGGAAGAGAGAATCGCCGATGGTCCTGAAAGTCCCATTTCTGGGCACTTTACGCGCATTCGGCAACAAAATTGCCTAGGCCGCGACAGGCCGCTTTTTTGTCAAGAGGGGGTTGTTTCGGGGGCGCTTGCCGCCTCGCGAAAGGGCGTGCTAGGCCAAGCCCACCAAAGAGCCCCCACCATGCGTCCCCGCACCCCCATTGTCGGCATCCCTTGCGACCATCGAATGGTCGGCAAGCATCCCTTCCACATGGTCGGCGAGAAGTACATCACCGCCGTGCGCGACGGCGCCCACGCGCTGCCGCTGCTCGTGCCCGTGCTGGCGCCGCCGATACCGGTCGAAGAACTCATCGCAAGCGTCGACGGATTCCTGTTCACGGGATCGCCGTCGAACGTCTCGCCCAAACTCTATGGCGGCACGGCGCCGCGCGAGGGCGTGATGCAGGACGAGCGCCGCGACGGCACCGCGATCCCGCTGCTCAAGGCGGCCATCGCCGCCGGCAAGCCGGTGCTGTGCGTGTGCCGGGGCTTCCAGGAATTGAACGTCGCGTTCGGCGGCACGCTCTATCAGCACATCCAGGAAATCCCCGGCCGCATGGATCACCGCGAGGACATCGACGCGCCGCTGGAGACGCAATACGCCCCGGTGCATGCGGTGCAGATCGAGCCCGGCTGCCTCTTCGCCGACATCGTGGGCGCGGGCACGTTCCAGGTGAACTCGCTGCACTCCCAGGGCATCGACAAGCTCGCGCCCGTGCTGCACGCCGACGCGGTCGCGCCCGACGGACAGATCGAGGCGGTGTCGATGCCGCAGGCCAGGGGTTTCCTGCTCGGCGTGCAGTGGCATCCCGAATGGCACTGGTCCGACGACGAACTCAGCCGCGCGATCTTCGGCGCCTTCGCCGAAGCGCTACAGGAGGCGGTGCGATGAACCGCGAGACATACGAAGAGATCGCCGACTGGCTGAAGGAGCGCCGCGTCGGCGAGGTCGAGTGTCTGGTCTCGGACATGGGCGGCATCGCGCGCGGCAAGATCCTGCCGACGACGAAATTCCTGAGCGCGATCCGCGGCGGAACGCTGCGCCTGCCGGAATCGATCTTCGGCCAGATGGTCACCGGCGCCGACGCCGAGACGGAGATACTCACCTATCAGGCGCCGGACATGGCGCTGTCGCCCGATCTCGACACGCTGCGCATCGTGCCCTGGTACAAGGAGCCGACGGCACAGGTGATCTGCGATTGCGCGCGCCAGAACGGCGAGGCGATCCCCTATGCGCCGCGCGCGATCCTGCAGCGCGTGCTGCGCTTCTACGAGGACAAGGGCTGGCGTCCCGTGGTGGCGCCGGAGCTCGAATTCTTCCTCGCCGCCAAGAACATCGATCCCGACTATCCGCTGCAGCCGCCGGCGGGCAAGAACGGCCGCCCGCAATCGGGGCGCCAGGCCTACGGCATCGACGCGGTCAACGAGTTCGATCCGCTGTTCGAGGACGTCTACGATTATTGCGAGGCCCAGGAGATCGGCATCGACAGCCTGATCCACGAGGAAGGCGTCGCCCAGGTCGAGATGAACTTCAATCACGGCGATCCGCTCGCGCTCGCCGACCAGACCTTCCTGTTCAAGCGCACGGTGCGCCAGGCGGCGCTGCGCCACGACATCTACGCGACGTTCATGGCCAAGCCCTACGAGCAGGAGCCGGGCTCGGCGATGCACATCCACCAGAGCGTCGTCGACCATAAGGGCAAGAGCCTGTTCGCCAACAAGCACGGCAAGGACACACGCCTGTTCCTCGCCCATATCGGCGGCCTGCAGAAATATCTGCCCGCGGCGATGCCGATGATCGCGCCGTTCGTGAACTCGTATCGCCGGCTGGTGCGGTTCCTGTCGGCGCCGATCAACACCCATTGGGGCCACGAGAACCGCACCGTGGGCCTGCGCGTGCCGATCTCGGATACGAAGAACCGCCGCGTCGAGAACCGCGTGCCCGGCGCCGACGCCAACCCGTATCTGGCGATCGCCGCATCGCTCGCCTGCGGCTATCTGGGCATGATCGAGAACCTGACGCCGACCAAGGCGATGGAGGGCAACGCGTATGAATCCTCGCGCTACCAGCTGCCGCGCCACATCCTGGACGCCGTCGGCCGCTTCCGCGGCTGCGCGGACCTGAAGGACATGCTGGGCGCGGAATTCGTCTCCCTCTACAGCGACGTGAAGGCATCGGAGCACGACGCCTACCAGCAGGTCATCTCGCCCTGGGAGCGGCAGCATCTGCTGTTGAACGTCTGAGCGCGGTCAGTGTCCTGCCGAATGCCGGGCGGCGTGGTCCAGCAGCTCGCTCGCGGCCGCCAGTCCTCTCCATAGAGCCAAATAGGCGGCGGCCAGAAAGACGTGGCGCAGGTCGACGACTGCGTCGATGCCCTGTGCCATGCGCGTCGTTCTGCGCCAAATCCGGCCCATGACAAGCCAACCCGATAGGAAGAATGTCTTGCGGAGCGAAGCGGCAATGTGCGCAAGGGACAGCACAAGAAGTACGTAGTTTTCGTCGTGCATGTCTGGTCCTCACTACCTGTCAGGGTGCATCATTTCTTGAGGCCCGGCAGAAGTCAGTACCTGCGCGCGCAGAAATACTTTCCGTTTTCGGCCCAAGCCGGATCGGCGTCTTTACCAAACCCGCAACGGCGTCGTAGCTTCCCTGCCGTTTTCTACCGGACGTGATCGTCGAGGTCGGCATGCCCGAACGAATCAGCGATTCCCTGAAGGCGCGAATAGCGATGGCGAGAATGGAGCCCCTGCTGAAAGGGGGGAGCATGCTTTCTTATTCGGAGATCATCGAGCAGTTTCGCGACGAGCTCGATGATGGCTCGCACGGAACGATAGCGGAAAGAACCGTTCAGGCCGCCTTTCGCGAAGCCTTCGAACGGGGTCTGGTGACGCTGCAAAAAAAGCCGATTATCCGCAGCTACACGCGCAGGCACGATCTGGAAGAAGCCCTCAAGCACCGCTATCACCAAACGCTGATGGAAGCCGTCGTAGCGGACATCGAACGCGATCCTGGCCGCGACGACGACCTCAGCAACTACATCCATGAGCAGCTCGGCCACGCGCTTGCGACCTATATCGACGAAACGGCGCATCTCATCAGGAGCGGGGACGTCATCGGATTGGGCAGCGGAAGAGGCGTTCGCAACGTCGTATCCGTGCTTACGGAGCTGCAACGGCCGCCGGCGCTAAAGGTCGACGAAGTAACCCTGGTTTCGCTAACCGGTTCTCTCTACGCCGGAACCGCGGAGGAGCCGAAAAAGGCCCGATCCGAGCTCCTGTTCGACGCCGATACCCATGTCGCACTGCTTTCCCAATATTTCAGCGGGCTCGTGCACACGCGTCCCATCCTGCAGCGCATCGCCCACCCCAAGAGCGAACGCCAAGCTTTGTTGGCCAAAACCTGGCTCGGGCCCGATCAGTACAAGCTGCACCGGCCCAACGTCGTCGTGGCCGGAGTCGGCACGCTCGGGCCCGGACACCGGTTCTGGCAGGAGATAAAGAACGCCCATCCTTCCCTGTATCTCGACCCGGTGCGCAAGCCTTTGAAGCAGCTCGTCGATCACGTGGAGCAGCTCGCCGCGCGCAATCGGGGCTTGGAATATTGTCCCGTTGCCGATATCTGCAACCGCCTCTTCCTGGTCCGGCCGCCGCGCGCGTTAGGCGACGAGGACATGCGCATCATCGACGAGGACATTGACGGGCTGATCGACGAGATCAACGCCTGCCTGCTCACCGTCACCAAGACGCAGCTTAGCGAGGCCGGCAAGATATTGCTGGTCGCTGGCACCCCGCGGAAAGTTCAAGCGATCCATGCCCTCCTCAATCACCGGATCGCTAAAATCCATGTCCTATGCACCGACGTCGAAGCGGCTAAGTTGCTGTTGAGACTGCCGAAAGAGGCTGTCGAGCAGCGCTGAGAACAAGGCTTGACAATTGTAAGTAATATCTTACCGTAAGTAATGGCCTACCAAAATGCCCTTGGCGCCCTGGCTGATCCGACGCGACGTTCGGTGTTCGAGCGGCTTCTGGACGGCCCCCAGCCGGTCGGACGGATCGCCAAGGGCATGCCGGTCAGCCGTCCGGCCGTGTCGCAGCATCTCAAGGTGCTCAAGGAGGCGGGTCTGGTGACGGATCGTGCCGAAGGGACGCGCCGCGTCTACTGCATCGACCCGCATGGCCTCGCCGCCGTGCGGCGCTATCTGGACCAGTTCTGGGACCAGGCGCTTGCCGCCTTCGCGGCCGAGGCCGAAAAGGCGTCCGAGGAACCGCCCAAAGAACTTGAGGAGCCGCAATGACCCGGACGATCACGCTCGCCCCGGTGCGCAAATCCGTGCGCGTGAACGTGTCCCCCGCGCGCGCCTTCGAGGTCTTCACCGCGGACATCGCGCGCTGGTGGCCGGCGTCGCACACGCTCCTCAAGGCGCCCTACAAGGCAACGGTCATCGAGCCGCGGATCGGCGGACGCTGGTATCAGGTCGCGACCGACGGCTCTGAGTGCGACAACGGCAAGGTGCGCGTCTGGGAGCCGCCGTCGCGCCTCGTGCTCGTCTGGCAGATCGATCCGCAATGGCAATACGATCCCGGTCTCGACACCGAGGTCGAGGTTAATTTCACCTCCGACGGCGAGGGCACGCTCGTCGCCCTCGAGCACCGCCATATCGAACGCATGGGCGAGGGGGCGCAAGCCGCGCACACCGCCGTCGGCGCGCCGAACGGCTGGACCGCGATCCTCGAGGACTATCGCAAACACGCAGAAGGAGCTTGAGATGAGAGTGTCATTGGCCGCCGCGGCGATCGCGGCGATGTGCGGCACGGCGCATGCCGAGATCGTCGACCAGCAGGCGAACGGTTTCAGCCTGCAGGAGCACGAGACGATCGCGGCCGCGCCCGACAAGATCTGGGCCGAGCTGATCCAGCCCGCGCATTGGTGGAGCTCCGCGCACACCTTCTCGGGCGATGCCAAGAATATGACCTTGGAGGTGCGCGCCGGCGGCTGCTGGTGCGAGAAGCTCAAGGACGGCGGCAGCGCGCTGCACATGACGGTCGTCCAGGTCAGGCCCGGCCTGCTGCTGCGCCTGCGCGGCGCGCTCGGGCCGTTCCAAAGCACCGGCATGGACGGCGCGATGAATTTCGTGCTCACGCCGCAGGGCAAGAGCACGAAGGTCGACCTCGTCTACAATCTCGGCGGCTATGTGTGGGGCGGATATCAGGCGCTGCCCAGCACCGCCGACGGCGTCCTCAAGCTGCAGCTCTTTCGCCTGAAGCAATTGATCGAAACCGGCTCGGCCGACACGCCGCGCCCGGCAGGAGACAAGAAATGACCCTCAAGATTCACGCTTTTCCGGCAAGCCCGCGCGCCTTCAAGGTGCTCGCCGTCGCCAATCATCTCGACCTCGAATACGAGTTCGTGTTCTGCGACCTCACCAAGGCCGCGCAGAAGACGCCGGAATTCACCGCGCTCAATCTCAACCAGCGCATGCCCGTGCTGGAAGAGGACGGCTGGTCGCTGTGGGAGTCGAACGCGATCGCCCAATATCTCGCGACCAAGAAATGGGATGCGGGCCTGTTGCCCAAGGACGAGCGCGCCCGCGCCGACGTCACGCGCTGGCTGTTCTGGGAGAGCGCGCATTGGGACCAGGCTTGCGCGATCCTCATCTTCGAGCGTTTCGTGAAAGGCCTTTTCGGGCGCGGCGGACCCGATCCGGTCGAGGTCGAGAAGGGATTGGCGCAGTTCAACCGCGCCGCCGCGGTGCTCGACCAGCATCTCAAGGGCCGCAAGTTCCTCGTGGGCGACGCGCTGACCGTTGCCGATTTCGCGGTCGGCTCGCCGCTGATCATGGCCGAGCCCGCGGGCTTCCCGCTCGAGAACTATCCGGAAATCCGCCGCTGGTACGCGAGTCTCGCAGCCTTGCCCGCGTGGTCGAAGACCCAAGCCATGGGCCAGATGCCGGCGGCGGCTTAGTTGTATGTGTCCTCTCCCCTTGTGGGAGAGGAAGAAAAATCATGGGTTTGGGCTGAGCGCAGCGAGGACCAAGCCCTTGATTTTTCAGGTGAGGGGTGAGTTGGGAGCGAGCCGCGTTCCCCCTCACCAGCAAAGTCTAAGCACTTAGCTTCGCTTCGCTGCGCTAAGTGCAAGACTTTGCGTCCTCTCCCACGAGGGGAGAGGA